>Ga0209606_1000675_pt1 | contig 48840 bp, 51 predicted proteins | sample AD_UKC057_MetaG_FD_184412 | JGI IMG/M metagenome (GOLD analysis project Ga0209606, IMG submission 184412) | Active sludge microbial communities of municipal wastewater-treating anaerobic digesters from USA - AD_UKC057_MetaG (SPAdes) (version 2) | ecosystem: Engineered > Bioreactor > Anaerobic >... | reverse complement strand
TGCAGGTACTTCCTGGTAATCAATAGACGCTCAATCCCTGAAACGCTTTACCCTATAATTCTGCTCCTTGTAACGGCTTCATGAACGGTGGATTGAGTTCGACCTTTCAGGTCGTCTCAATCCATAAGCATTATTAACAGTCGGCCAGCTGAAATGGGGGGGCACATATATTGCAAAAAGCATCAGTTTGGTAGTTGTTTCACAATGACTCCACGTTGACATTCATGAATCCGCAGGATACATGTCATGTACTCATTTGGGGATGGAGTCCCCCTTTAACCGCCATGCAGGCTGATGACTCCTATCAGAGAGATCTGAAGAGGGTTATATGGAGCCTGCAATCAAGAGTTACTCAGTCCAAGACATAAAGAACCTAATAGATAATATCCAGGAAGCTATTGAAAGATTTCATATTGTCTCCCTGAACCGCCAGGTTGAAATATGTAAGGGGCTTCTCAATACAAGGCCCATCATTGACGTAGCAATCCTCGGACAGTTCAAGGCAGGAAAGAGTTCGTTCATCAATAGCATAGTTGGTAGGAATGTGCTCCCGATTGGAGTTATCCCTGTAACTACCGTTATTACAAGACTTCAATATGGGGAGAGAGAGCGGGCAATTGTCACCTATTTCGATGGAACAACGATCAATGTACCACTTGAAACACTGTCAGAGTTCATCTCCGAGAAGGAAAACCCGTCTAATGCCAAGAATGTGAGCCTTGTCGATATCGAACTTACATCCCTGGACATGTATCCCGGCCTGCGCTTCGTTGACACTCCCGGCATGGGGAGTGTGTTCAAGTATCACATGGAGGTGTCCGAGAACTGGCTCCCTGAGGTAGGCGCCGCTATTCTTGCCATAAGCTCGGACCGACCCTTGTCTGAGGGCGATCTTCTTCTCATACAGGAGCTCATGCACTACACCCCGAAGATTCTACTCCTCCTCACCAAGGCGGATCTCCTGAGTCCTGACCAGCAGCATGAAGTAGTCCAGTTCTTTCGGGAGACCATACAAAAGGAGCTGAACTGCACATTCCCCATCTTTCTGTACTCGACTCGTCGTGACAGCGAGGGTTTCAAGAAGAGAATCGAGGAAGGTCTCCTCAATGGATTATCCACGAACAGGAACCTAGAAGTTAAGCGAATCCTCGATCACAAGGCGCAGACGCTACTGAAGAGATGTTTATCCTATCTCGATATTGTCTTGAAGACCTCTGTTGAGGCTGATCAAAGTCGGGATACCCTGCGGAACCAGATACTGAATGAAAGGGTGAGCTACGATCACATCAGGGATGAGATTGCTGTGATTGCAAGGGAGCATCAGCGCCAGACCAGGATTCTTCTTATGAAGTACCTTGAGAGATTCCATGAACCATTGGCTGAAAAAATCAGGAAACAGTTATTGCAGGAACTCCCTTCCTGGAAGGGGAACCTTTGGAAGCTGACAAGGAGATATGAATCCTGGCTTGCGGAGACCATGGAAGAAGATATCCACCATATCTCCAAGGCAGAACACAGGCACTTCTATGGCACCCTGACCAAGGCACATGCAAGCCTGACCCGTTATCTTGAATCATTCAAGATGCTTCTCGATGATAACCTGAATAAAACGTTAGGGGTGAGGCTCGCTGAGACAGACTGGCAGGTTGAGGTTGTTGAACCAGACCATCCAGATATCAAGGTTCTCTTTGCGTTTGATATCCACCTGGATCTGATATGGTTCCTTATCCCCATGGTCATCTTCCGTGGACTGTTTGAAAAACATTTTCTCCGTGGCATACCGTGGTCGGTGGAAGTAAACCTGTCTCGTCTTGCTGCACAATGGGAGAGCCGTATCAATAAGGCCATCGATGAGATGCGCAAACAGACTATCACTTATATCAGAGATGAGATAGAGACCATAGAATCCCTGTTGTCAGAACCTAGTGGCCAGACAGATGAAATTCAAGAGATGGTAATGAACCTTCAGGGATACCTGGCTTATGAATCTGAATGCATACCATGAAGGACCGGGGGCGGGAATATGGGTGACAAGAAACCCAACTGTATCTTCTGTGATATCGTTGCAGGCAGGGCAGAATCCTATACGGTCTATGAAGATGAGACCACCATGTGCATCCTGGACATCCATCCGTACACCAAAGGACATTGTCTGGTCATTCCTAGAAGACATGTTACATGGTGGCATGAGATGACAGAAGTGGAGACCACTAGTGTTTTCAGGACAGCCAGGATGATATCGAACAGGATGATGGAAACCTTATCACCATCTCCGGACTTCGTCTTCATGTATGCCAGGGGGCGACGTATCCCCCATACTCACATCTTCCTCATTCCCACCTACAAGGATGATGTGCTTGACAGGTTCTTTCATGCCTTGGAGAAATTTCAGGAGTCACCCCAGGAGATGGCTCTTCTCAAGGGGAAGGATCAAATGCTTGATGCCATGAAGCTTCTCTTGAAACCCCAGATTCCTATACACAACATTGTTGGATAGGGTGCCGTCGACCTCGTTCCATGTATCACGTTGTAAGCCTGAGTTGTGTCCACTGATGATTATAACTCACACTCGACACTCTGCCTTTACCGTCGATTTCTCAGACAAACCGATTGTGACAATAACAGTTTGTGGCAATGAAAATTGAGCCATCTGACTATCTGGTATTATTGAAGGAAATGGTGGGCCGCATAGGATTATACTCTTTGCTTTCACTGTCTGTAGGACAGCTTCACCTGTCTGGTATCGCAGCCTATAACCACCCACGGCGGCGAAACAGGACGAGCATGACCGATGTCACCAGGACGCATATGATCCAGAAGGCCGGGTATCCGAAGACCAGATTCAATTCCGGGAAATAGCGGAAGTTCATGCCGTATACTCCGGCCAGGAACGTCAGCGGTATGAAGATCGTGCCGATGATGGTCAGCACCTTCATGATCTCGTTCATCCTTGTCGAAAGCGATGACATGTACGTATCGATCAGGTCGCTCGAGATCTCCCGATAGGTCTCTACGAGTTCAATGATCTGGATGACATGATCGTACAGATCCCGCAGATAGACACGACTGGTATCGCTCATGCACTCATGGGTATCTCGTTGGAGTGAGGAAACCACATCACGCAAGGGCCACAGCATACGATGAATCGACATCAGGTCACGTTTCAGCTGGTGGATCTTGTTTATAAGGTCCGGCCTGATGCGGTCCACGACGAGATCCTCTAGGGTCTCTGAAAGATCGCTGTAGTATTCGAGTATGGGGTAATAACTGTCTGTCACTGCATCCAGGAGTGTATATGCAAGAAAGCTCGCGTCATTCGTCCGCAATCGTGATCCCTTCTCCTTGATCCTTTGGTATATGGGATTCCATAATTCGTTCGGGGACTGTTGAAAGGTCAACACGGTCTTGTGACCCACAAACATGGAAAGCTGCTCGTTTTTCAGCACCCCTTCCCTGACCTTTAACGTTCGGGCAACGATGAACAATCGGGCCAGATATTCACTGTTCTCTCCGCCATAAGACTCGATCTTGGGCCTCTGCCTGGCGTGGAGGATATCCTCGACCGCCAGTGGGTGGAGATCATACTTCTTTGCCAGTGCTTGAATGGCCTTGAGGTTCGAAAGCCCTTCCACGTTGATCCACCGTACTGCCGACCAGTCAGGTCGATGATGCTCTATGAAATCATCCAGGTCGCTGATCTGCTTCATCGTGACATTATCCGGCCCGTAGTCGATGCACATGATCGTTGCCGGTCCGGTATCCATGGGAAGATCGGCGATGTCATCGTGTTCTATCCCCGGAGAAGCGCCGAGCCAGTCGAAATGCTGATCAGTCCGTGTCATCGCTTTATCCTCCTCCATGATTTCATGCAGTCCATGAGCTCATCATAGTCTTTCATCGAGCACCCAATGCCACCCCGGAGTTCAGGACAGAGGTTTTTCACATCATATCATAAACCAAACCCCCCTGATTTCCCTTTTCGCAATTTGAGATTGATGAACAGCTCTTTGGTGTACGCGTGATCAATGTTCATTCAAACTCTATGAGTCCAATTATAATCGCACGCGGGACCTTCGTTCTCTGAGGATCTGCCTTCCTAGGTCGGTTGGAATCGTGACGATTTTCTCATGAACTCACGAATGGGCAGCAAGGCATTGAAAACGTCTCAGGCATCACAGCCCGATCTTGGACCAGACATGGGTTATCTGCGCTCTATGGGAGATTTATGAGCCGGAGTGACTGGATAGTCCATGCCAGGACATGTTCTTCGTCCTTTTTGATGAATCGATCCATGGTCATAACCCTGCCGAAGCATCAATTCATCGTTCACTTGATTGTCCAGAAGACATCCCTCACCGCTCTCGTGGAAGACTCCGACCAGTCATTTCCATTGTCTTCACAGTAAACAGTGTTTATAGTTCGGGGCGAAAGGACATCTCCCGTGAAGGATCTCCTGACGACCCTGTCCGGAATGAAGGCCGGCGGCCGGCGCCTCATCGGCTGCTTCCCGCTCTACCCGCCCCTGGAGCTGTTCCATTCCTTCGGTCTCACGCCCGTGGTCCTCTGGGGCATGAGGGATGCGGTCAGGGACTACGCGACCAGCGACCGCCACGTCCAGAACTATGCCTGCCAGGTGGCCCGGGCGCTGACCGGCTTCGTCATCGAGAGGGGGCCGGGCCTGTTCGATGAGCTCTTCATGTACAATGCCTGCGACACCCTGAGGAACCTGCCCGAGATCATCGCGGCAGGCCTCAAGAGCGGAGGGGCCGAACTCCCCCTCCTCCGCCTGCACGTGCCGGCCCTGCCCGAGGGCCGCACCGGCTCCCGAGAATACCTCAGAAGGCGTTTGCGGACCCTCGTAGCGGACCTGGAACGGTTCACCGGGAGGCCATTCTCTGCGGATGCCTTTGCAGAAAGCCTGGCTATCCATGAAAGACACCGTTCGCTCTGTCGGAAGGTCGAAGCGCTGAGCGCCGCAGGCACCGTGCCCTCTTCCGTGGCCGCACCTCTCCTGGAGCGTGCCCATTTCATGGCCGTCGAGGATCACACCGCCATGCTGGAAGACATGGTCTCACGCAGCGACAGTGGCGCGAGGAAAGCCCCGGGCGCGCGGGTCATGGTGAGCGGGATCCAGAACCCACCGGCCGCCCTGCTGGAGGTCATGGATGCCTCCGGGCTCACGATTGCCGCCAACGACATCGCCACCTTGGCGCGGTCCTACGGGACCAGTCCCGCAGGCAGCGACCCCCTGGACTACTACTGCTCCTTCTACTTCGACCACTACCCCTGCACCACCTTCCTGCCCGCAGGGGACCGCCGGATCGAGCTGCTCAGGCAGCGCATACGGGAAAACAATGTCAGGGGCCTCATCGTGTTCGCGGAAAAGTTCTGCGAGTACGAGTATTTCGAGCTTCCCTATCTCCAGGACACGCTCAAGGCCGAGGGCGTCACCACCCTGTTCCTGGAGCTCGGCGCCGATGACCTTGGCAACCTCATGCCCTTCAGGACCCGCATCGAGGCCTTTGCCGATATCGTCAGGGATACCAGACCCTGAAAGGAAGGACGGCATGACCCAGGACACGCCCGCAGACGGATTCAGAAAGACCTCGTCCGGCAAGAGGCTCACCGGGATCATGATGAACGACTACCTGCAGCTCCACCAGAGGGCATCCCGGGGCGCCTTCGTGGTGTGGATCGCCATCGTCGTCCCGGCCGAGATCTTCGCGGGCTTTGACAACGTTGTCTATGCCGTCCCGGAGAGCCATGCGGCCATGAGCGCAGGCAAGGGGGCCGGTGCCGTGCTGTGCGAAAAGGCGGAGAAGGCCGGTTACTCGCCCGACCTGTGCTCGTACGCCCGCATCGACCTGGGCACGGCGCTGGACGGGGGCAGGGACTCCCCCTCTATGGGCATGCCCAGGCCGCACCTGCTCGTGAGCAACACCAACAACTGCTCGCTGCTGGCCAAGTGGTTCGACGTCTACCACCGGATGTGGGGCACGCCGCACTTCATCCTGGACATCCCGTTCTGCTACGAGGAACAGACCCACGATGACTTCACCTACATCAGGGGCCAGTTCGCCGATCTCGTCCGTACCATCGAGGAGCTCTCGGGCCAGCGCTTCGACGAGTCGAAGGCCCGGGAGGCGGTGCGCCTCTCCAGTGAGGCACTCAGGGAGTGGAAACGCTTCACCTCACTGGCGCGGCACAGGCCTTCGCCCATCACGGCATTTGACTCCTTCGTGCAGATGGCGCCCATCCTCACGTCCCGCGGCACACAGCAGCTCCTCGACCACTACCGGATGCTGGCCGACGAAACTGAGGAGCAGGTTAAACGGGGTGTGTTCCCGGTCCCAGAGGAGCGCTACCGGCTCCTGTGGGACAACATCGCGCCGTGGCACCAGCTCAGGAAGATGTCCAGCAGGCTCTCCGCGCTGGGGGCCAACATCACCACGGCCAGCTACACCTACTGCATCGGATCTGTGGAAGGGACCTTTGACATGTACGCCTACGACGACGGCGATCCCTTCACCTGGCTCGCCCGCCTGCAGAACTTCTCGGTCTGTCCCCACGGCATGGCGCTGCGCGCACGGGCCATGAGGCAGGCCATCGAGCGCAACGGCATCGACGGGGTGGTGTTCGCCAGCAACCGCAGCTGCAAGGTGTATTCGATCATTCAGATGGACCAGATGCGCTTCGTCCGTGACGAGATCGGGGTGCCGGCGGTGATGATCGACGTGGACCACGCCGACGAACGCAAGTACAGCGAGGAGGCATCCTTCGTCAGGCTCGAGGCGCTGCTCGAGACCATCGATGCCAGACGGAGGGAAGAGGAGCATGGGCAGGCACCATCCTGAACGACCCGGATGTTCAGTACCCGATGTGCGTGTGGGGCTGCCCGGCTCCTTCCCGGCTTCGGGCCCAGCACGCGAGGTCGCTCAATGCCGTCGATTCCATGAGATAGCGCACCCCGTAGAGAACCGCCCTCTGCCGGATCTCGCCCATGAGCTCCGCAGGCGTACCGGGAGGTCGGGGACGGGCCGGGTCGAGACTGGACACATACCCCCACATGTGGAGCAGGGCGTTCATGAGCCGGCCCTGTGCCGGTGGGGTTCGCAGCGCTTCCGTCAGGACGCGGGCCAGTTCCTGGAAATGGTCCGGCGTCTTCGTGCCTGACGCCTCGGACCCGATGTGCCTGTAGAGATCCGGATCCCGGGCCAGGATAGAGTACTTGTGCTGGGCCCAGAGCTGCTGGGCATTGCCCGGAAGGGGGATGCGGCCCTGGGGCTTCGTGCTGTATTTCCCTTTCAGGATAACGAACTGCTCGTGGGGGTGGTCGACGTAAGCGCCCGGCCAGGGTGACGTCTCTTCGGCCGGTGAGGGGCTCATATGGCGGTACCCTCGCAGCAGCATCTCCTGGACGATGAGATCATGCCTGAGAACCAGCGCCCCCATGCAGGCGCTCCACCGCAGGGTCTCGGGGTGACGGGCATAGCCCCTTCTGCCGCCCCCGATGACGGAGAAGAGGGCGTGCACCTCTCGATGTTCACCGAGCAGGCTCTCGCGGTTCAGATAACCGGGATTGATGTCCCAGACTCTCATGAGGATGTCGGACCCTTGACCATCGAGGTGCCTTCAGCGGCAGCCTACCAATTCCGCCTGCCCTTCTTGTCTGGCCGTTCATCGAACTGTTTCCGGCCCTTCTCGTCCTTCCTCTCCATCCGTTGATGGGCCTTGCCCTCAAGGGTTCTGAACCTGTCGTGGCCCAGGATCTTGCGCACCTCGATGAGGTACCGCATTCGCTCCGAGGTGAGCTTGCGCCGCTTCTCCTCGACCTTCCTGAGCTGGGCCTTGGCTGCGTCCTCGTTAAAGGGTTCCCGGTACATGATGTCGTCAAGCCTGCTGCGCTCCTTCTCCAGTTCGGCCTTGGTGTCTATGAGCTCTTCCCGGTTGCGGGCATACAGGCTGTCCAGCTCACGCTGTTCCTGTCGAGTCAAGGAGAGGTCTCTGGAGACGCCGGGGTCTCTCCACCATCTGCCCGGGTTCACATCCTGCGCGCCGACTGCCCCTGCCCCTGCAAGCACGGCCATGAGAAAGAGCATCCCGATAAGCGTTTTTTTCTTCATATCGCATGTCCTCGCACAGCGTTCATGTCTTCAACGCCTCGTCCCCATTGGATCCCAGGGGGATGAGGAATTCGAAAAAATCTTCATCCAGGCTCACGTCCGGGTCCGGTATGATCTCCGAGTAGGCCGCCGGAAGGGGGTCGTTCTCCAGGGCCCTGACCTCGGCCAGAAGCACCTCGTCCTGGGCGGTCTCGTGGGCGAGGTTCGACCCGTCCACACCCTGGAGCCCTCCGGGAAACGGGCGTCCCAGCAGGAAGACCACCACGATGACTACCGTGGCAATGGCGACGGCCCCGCCCAGAGACCACCTCACGAGCCTCCCCATGGCACTGGCCGGCTGCTCCGCCGGGAGGACGACCCTTTGCCGGGATGAGGGGATATGCCGCTCGGCCCGCTCGGACAGCACGGCCAGCCGTGAAGCGAGGCTGGCCCTGGCCTGGACACATGCCGGACAGGTCGAGAGGTGTTCCCTCTCGCCCGTCGAGAGCTCGCGGTCATCGACGATGGAGGCTATGATGCGCCCGGGATCGAGGTGCGCCTCGTTTCCTCTGTTCACGACTCCTCCTGTGCGGGCAGCCCATAGCGAGGCCCGACTACCTTGAACTTTTCTATGGCACGATACAGGTGAGTCTTGACCGTGCTCTCGTTCCTTCCCAGCGCCGCCGCGATCTCCTGGATACCCAGGTGGTCGAGGAACCGCAGCCGGAAGACCTCGCGCTGGAGCGAGGGCAGGGAGGCGAGAAATCCATTGAGCCCCGCCCAGAACCGGCTGGCAGCGAGGTGGTCGAATTCGTCCGGGCCCGAATCAGGGCAGTCTTCGGGCGCCTCGTCGTGGTTGAGGCCGAACAGGGATGCGAGCCTGCGCCTGCGCATGAAGTCCCTGACACGATTCAGGGCTATACGGTAGAGCCAGGCCCTGAAAAGCCCGGGGTCCCTCAGCGAGGCGAGTCCGCGGTATGCGCTCAGGAACACGTCCTGAACGACGTCCTCCGCGTCCGCCCTGTTCTGCATCCGTGCGTACACCATACGGAATAGCGCCTCCTGGTGAATGGCTACGAGCCGTTCGAAGGACCACCTGTCGCCCCCGGTCGCGGCCCTGACGAGGGAGATGATCTCCCCGGCCTCGCCACCCTCGTGTTCCCTGGTTCCATCTCCACGCATCGCCACAGCATTCTACCGGCACCGAGTATTCACGTCCGTCCCTTGCGTAGCCCTTCTACCGTTTCAGACGCCCGTGTCCTCATTTTTGTCTACATGATACTCCTTCCATGCAGCCTGTGTCATCTCTCCGGCACCCTCATGATGCGCGGCCGATGGCCGGTCAGAGACAGGAACCGCTCCAGGCCTTCCCGGGAGATGACCAGGGTGCTCGTGTTCACCAGGGGGTGGCACTGTATGGCGTCACAACGCCAGAGGCCCTCGTCCACGACGACCTCCACCCTGCGCCGCAAGTCGTTGAGAACAGCCAGGATGGTCACGGAACCGGGCGTGATGCCGAGATACTCCATGAGGCGCTCGGAGGACGCGAAGCTCAGGCCCTTTGCACCGAGGGCCAGCTCAAGCCCCTTGATGTCCACGTTCATCGAGGCCCCCACGGTGACCAGGATATGGCGCCTGGCCCTGCGGTCACGCAGAAACAGGTTCTTCGTCCCGGCAGAGCCCCCGGGGATGTCGAGGCAGTCCGCCTGTTCGCAGGTGAAGACCGCGTGGTGGTCGTAGCGGTCATATGGTATCCCGTGCCCGCCGAGAAATTCATAGATGTCCATGTCCCGAGCCCTCAGGTCCGTCTCGCCTCGGTCAGTCAAACCCGTACCACCTGGCGATGTTCGAGATCTCTTCCCGGGGGCTTTCCACCCTGTTGGCGGGAAAGTCAGGGTCCGGATAGCCGATGGCGATAGAGATGAGGATGCGTTTCGAATCCGGGATATTGAGGAGCGAGCGGAGACTCGCGGGATACATGACCCCCTGGTCCTCGATGCAGGTCCCCAGGCCGAAGGAGAGCGCCGCCAGGCAGATGCTCTGCATGACCGCGCCGATGTCCATGAGCGGGCCCGACTCGCTCAGCGCCGTGTCCGTGAGGACGATGATCGCAGCAGGGGCATCGAAGAAACGGAATCCCCGTTCCATCCAGGCCGAGCGCTTCTCCCTGTCTTCGCGCGGGATGCCCATGAGCCGGAAGATCCTCCTTGCCACCTCCACCTGCCGCTCCCGGAAGACGCTCCGGTTCGGCCAGCCCGTGATGACGTGCTCGGGCTGGATCATGACCCCGCCCCTGAGCATCTTCACGTTCTCTCTCGCCACCGTCTTGAGCACGTCGCCGGAGACGACCGCGAACTCCCACGGCTGGGTGTTCATGGTGGAGGGAGCCCGACAGGCGATCTCGAGAACCTTTTCCAGAATGTCCCGGGGGACCGGGTCGGGCTTGAACCCCCGGATGCTCTTTCTGTTCAATATCGCTGTCCGGATGTCCATGGGGGTCTCAGAAATGGTCGAGGACGATCTCGTCCAAGGGTCGTTTCGGGACGTGGTGAACGCCCGTGTCGTCCCGCCAGTACCTGATGTCGCCGTCGGGCCCGACAGCCTCGATCCTGACTTCCTCGGCGGGCTTGCCGAGGGCGACGACCAGGAGGATCTCATACCGGTCGGGAATCTGGCAGGCCTCGATCAGGCCCTTCTTGTCTATGGACGCGATCATGCACCCGCCGAGCCCCTTTTCCGTTGCACCGAGGAGGACGGACTGGGCGGCGATGCCGTGATCGCACCAGTAGTGCGTAGCGATCTGCGTGTCGCCCAGGATGATGATGTAGGCCGAGGGACGCTCTCCTTCCGCAGGTCCCGGCCAGCCCTTGAGGTAGGCCGCCCATCCCAGGCACCCGAAGATGCGCGCGTTCGAGCCGGGGTCCGAAGAGATGAAGTATTTGAGCGCCTGCATGTTGGCCCCGGAGGCAGACAGCCTCGCCAGATCCACGAGGCTTCTCAGTTCCCCGGGGCTTATCCTGTGGTCCTCGTGGAAACGCCGGTATGAACGGTTCTTCATGACGAGGTCGCGCAGCATCAGTGACCTCCTTCCCTGGCCCTGGTCTTCTGGAGTTTCCTGAGAAACGGCTTGTGCAGAAAGCTCTTCTCGTCCAGCCCGCAGAGCTGCTCGAACATGGGCACGGTCACGGTGAAGGCCAGGATCTCCGGCGGCAGGTACTGGCGCATGGCGATGTCCGTTGCCCCGATGATGGCCTGGGGCAGAAAGAGATCCTCGAAGGGCGTGACGAGCTCCATGCATCCCGACCCGAAGGGCGCCAGCACCGGTGCAGGGTCTCCGGGGCCGTGGCAGTAGTGGGCCCCGATGATGAGCGCGCTCAGCTGGTCCGGGTTCACGTAGAAGGTCACCGTCTTCAGGAACCGTTCCATGCCGGGGCGCAGCGGGCCGATGAGGAGGTTCGGGTGCTCCTGGCGGTAGGTCCTGCGCTGGTCGATCCACCTCCCCATGACCTCGCGGCTGCACTTGAGCCCTTCGGTGTCCACCAGGAAGGTGATGAAGTCCTCCCGGGGCCTGGTCGTCTGGCTGCACAGGGCGCTTCCTGCCCCTCCGCATCCGAAGTTCTCCCTCGTGATGAGCAGGGTGCGTCCCCGAAGCCAGTCTTCAAAAAAGGAGAACACACATGCGTGCTTCTTCGGTTCAGGCGCCACCACGGGATCGAAGCCCTGCGCATCCGGGGCATCGTAGAACCCGATGAGCGGGAGCTGGATTCCCAGCCTGCCAAGGATTCTCGAAGGATCTGGTGCCATGGGTCCTCCTCTCTTCAGGCCACCGGCGAGGTTTTGTGACCGGCACGTCCTCTTCGGAGCTCTCCGTTGCACAGCGCTCAGGTCACCTGCCGAAGAGGTCCTTGAACTTCGTGAGAAGGGCGAGGTCGCCCTCGGCCTGATATTTCCCTTCCGTGAACAGCTTCTGACCGTCGGCCCTGTTGGTGATGATGTCCATCCACACCTCGAAGGGTGTCCTCACGACGAGGTCCGCCCTGGGGGACGGCCCCATCGAGCCCTCGATGCCGTTTCCCGACACGGCGAGGGAACATGAACCCGACTCGTCGCCGGTGAAGTCGAACTGTATGGTTGCATTCATGCCGGATGCGTTTTCAGCCTTGAAAGCCATCTTCATGAGCAGGACAAAGTCGTCGACGGTCTCGGGTCTCGGCACGACGCCCTTGGAACGCATCTCCTCCGGCGTTATCTTCTCGCGGATGCAGGTCTTCCAGAATATGTTCGCCGCCCTGGTCATGGCGGTCTTGTCTCCCAGGGGCTGGGTGATGCGGTCCATGGTCTCCTTCGAGATCTTCATGGTCTTCACGAGCTCCGTACCGGCAACACGGACGGCGTCCAGGATATCATCCCTGACCCCGGCGTAGGATGCCTGCACCATGGCCTCGGCGGCGGGCCGGTATATCTCACCGATAAGCCCCCTGCTGTACATGAACCTCATGTGGCTGGAGAGCTGGTCGAACACCGAGATCTCGGGAAACCCGGCCACGGAGAGCACAACCACGGCGGGGTGCCTGCCGCGCAGGGGGTGATAGGTCGTCTCGCCCTTGACCCTGAGGTAGGGCTCGATCGCCGGAAGGGTCCTCTCGATGAAGGCCTTCATGGTCGCGTTCATGGTGAAGTGGTACAGCGGCGTCGCGAAGACCGCGATGTCGGCCTCGATGAACTTCGGGAAGAGCTCCTCGGCCATGTCGTCGCGGTGGACGCACCTTCCGGGTGATTTCGTCCAGCACGTGTAGCAGCCGATGCAGTTCTTCACGGTCTTGGTCCTGAGGTTCACGACCTCCACCTGCGCTCCGGCCTTCTCCATGCCGTCGACGAGACTGCTCAGCATGATCTCGGTCTTGCTCTGGCCCTTGATCCTGGGGCTGGAATTCAGTGCTAGCACTTTCACGGCGTCCTCCTCGTCACTCCATGCCCGAATACCTCGGGATCCCCTTGAAGGTGTTTCTTACAAAGGTATCGTTTTCCTTTGCGATTGACAAGAGGGAAGAGGGGGCGCTGCATGCCGAGAGGATCCCTTTACGCTTTTATCCTTGGCCTCGGCTCGCCCCTGATGGCGTTCAGGGTGAAGATGGCCCGCGTGGCTCTGGCGAAGCGCTCCAGAGGGGAGTGAAGGCGAACCGATCCGCATCGAAGAGGCCCCGGTCGCTCAGCTTGAGCCGCGGGATCACCAGCAGGGCCATGAACGAGAGCGTGATGAAGGGGGAAGCCATGGGGGAACCGAGCCCGCCCACCATTCCCTGCAGCCGTGCGTACCGATTTGCGACCTGCCACCCGTCGGTATCGGCCATGAGTCCTGCGATGGGAAGCTGAAGGGTCTCGCGCTCGGTCCCGCATACGACCGCGAGTCCGCCCCGGTTTTCTACGACCAGGTTTACGGCCCGGCACAGGTCGGTGTCATCGGCGCCCACGGCGATGACGTTGTGTGAGTCGTGGGCCACGGAGGAGGCGATGGCTCCGCGCTTCAGGCCGAATCCCCTGACAAAGGCCAGGGCGGGGGGTCTCCTGCGGTACCTGTTCACGACCGCGATCTTGAGGATGTCCCGCTTAGGGTCGGAGATCGCACATCCGTCCCTGACCAGCGGTTCATCCGTGGTCCGGCCGGTGAGGAGGCTGCCGTCCGTGGCCTCCATGACCGTGATGGATCCTGCCTCTTTGACGACGGCAAGATCGCCTTCGCGCACGGGCCCGGCATGGAAGACGTTGACGAGGTCCGGCCTCACCCTGTCCAGGAGCGGGGTCCCCTCCCGGGCCACGAGCCTTCCGGAGACATAGGTCTCGAGCACGTGAAAGTCCCTGATGTCGTCCACCACGAGGAAGTCGGCAGGATCTCCCACCTGGAGCTGCCCCACGGGAAGGCCGTAGTGCCGCACCGGGTTGAGGCATGCACACCTAAGGACCTTGACCGGGTCATGCCCGTTGCGTATGGCATCACGCACCAGGTCGTTCATGTGGCCCCGGACGAGGTCGTCCGGGTGCTTGTCGTCGCTGCAGAACATGCACATGTCGGCGTGGCAGGCGATCATGTCCTGCAACGACCGGAAGTCCCTGGCCGCCGAGCCCTCGCGGATCTGGACCTTCATGCCGAGGGACACCTTCTCCATGGCCTCGTGAAGGTCAGTGGTCTCGTGATCCGTGCTGATGCCCGCGGCGACGTACGAGGCCAGGGCGTCCCCCCTCAGCCCCGGGGCATGCCCGTCGATGGGCTTGCCCGAGCGCTTCGCCGCCCCCAGCTTGGCGAGGACTTCGGGGTCCCCGGCAATGACGCCCGGATAGTTCATGACCTCGCCGAGGTGCGTGATCTCTTTCCTCGACAGGAGGTCTTCGATATCGGGAACACCGATGAGAGCGCCCGAGGTCTCGAAGGGGGTGGCGGGGACGCACGATGGTGCGGCGAACGAGAATCTGAAGGGGCTTGTGCGGGCATTCGCGATCATGTACTCGATGCCGGCCATGCCCAGCACGTTGGCGATCTCGTGCGGGTCGCACACGGCGGCCACGGTACCGTGGGTCAGCGCGACCCGGCCGAACTCGGCCGGCGCGAGCATGCTGCTTTCTATGTGGACGTGGCTGTCCACCAGGCCGGGGGTGATGTACCGGGACTGCTTTCTTGCCTCGGGGATTATCTCGGCGATCGTTCCGTCACGCACATGGACCGAAGCCGGCGCGATCGTCCCGGAAACCACGTCCACGAGGTTGCCGGTGACAGTGAATGGAGCGGTCCCGCGTTTCCCTCCCATGCGATACACATATACCTTCCTCCAGGGGGAGACAACCATGCCGTCCCTGTCCGGAACGGCTCGTGGCGAGAAAAAGGGGGCACGACCGTTCCCGGCCCTGCCCCGGCTCTCGGATAGGAGGAGATCCTGCGGCTTTTCCTCGAGATGAGGGCCTCGTGGTCGATGCCCTTATCCATAATAATAACGGCCGCAGGTTCCTCCTGCAAGGGGTCGCGGGAATCCCGGGTGGGCTGAAGAATCTCGGTGACGGGTCGGTTTACCGGGAGGTGAGGATTCTCGCCCGGATCTATCCTATCATGCCGACCAGGGGCATGAGAAACTTCAGGAAAACACGGCCTCGGATGTGATGTCGATCTGCCCTGGCTCTTCGTGTGCGGGTTCGAGCCTGAAGTGCGAGAAGCCGATCTTCTCGCCGTCGAACACGATGCCGGTCCAGTATTCCTGGCCGAAAACGGACGCGGGATCGAACCCAGCCGACCCCGGGAACTGCTGTTCCGCGGGGCGGAAGTGGGAGCCCGCGCAGCCCGGCAGAACCACGGCCGAGAGGATCAGCACGAGCAGTGCCGCCAAACCTGTGCAACGGAAGGACATGTGGAGATGATAATCCGCACAAAGGCGAGAGGGAAGAAGATTCAAAGATAAGCCCTTGCCTTGGGCCCGCAGGTGAAGAGGAGGTCAAATACGGATAGATTGGCGATGAATCCTCCCCATAGCTGAGGATAGACGGGGGCCGATGGCTTCATGTGCTCGAGGCCTATCCCAGCCTCCTCGAAGAGGTTCGTATCGATCAGCTTCCTGGCTGAATCCTGAACCAGGTAACGCTCCGCCCCCAGTTCACGACAGAGCTCCACGAGCAGCCCGGGCCCCAGCCCTTGAACCCCGGCCCCGGACATCCGGACGATACGGGTGGAGCAGTCCAGCTCGGAAAGGACATAGGCCATGAACTCCATGTCCATGTCCAGCATGCTGTCCTGCCCGGACAGGAACATCTGCTCGAAGATGCCCAGGTGGTCGTCACGGTACGGCGCGTGGCGATAGGCCTGCTGCAGGCTTGCCAGGTGCTTTCTCTGCCACCGCCCCTCGCGGCAGATCCTCACGTCACTGACCTTCTGCAGGCCGAGGCCCTTCTTCCTCACGGGTATGGTCATCCAGAGGGTCCCCTGGTCATTTTTTAAAGCGGTTTCTGGTGATCCAGGTCGTCCCCCGGGGGAACTGCACCTCATCGAGGATCACGAAGACATCCGAGGCAAGGATCCGGGCGAAATAGCCCGGATGAGGGCAGAAATAGGGCCTGGCGGCGGAGAGGATCATCCGCTCTCCCGGCACGAGGGACGGCCGGCGGACCTAGAGGTCGTACAGGGTCTCGTCGACCTTGGGATGGTGCCCTTGCTTCCGCTTTCCCGACTTCTGTTCCATGACGAAGGGTTCTTCACCTTCCAGCAGATCTCCCAGCTCGGCCTCGATCCTGTCCGGATCCTCCCCGCGCTCCATCCTGCTCAGTGCTTCCTCCATGCCTGACCCCATCTTGAGCCCCGTGGCCTCGGTGAGCTTCCTCATGAGACGGGCCGCCTGCCGGGGGTCGTCCTCGTTGAGGCTCCCCGCCTCGCGCTCGAGCATGGACATGGCCCTTTCCATCTTGCCCTCGTCGAGGGGAGGCATGTCTGACTCGCCCTCCTCTCCCCTCCTTCCCGAGATGGCGGCAAAGAGCGAGACCTTCTTCCTCAGCCTGACCGTCTTGCACCGTGGGCATCGCGGGACCTTGTCCGTGTTGATGGTCCTGGAGAAGAAATTGTAGATGGTGTCGCACCTGCTGCAGTAGAATTCGTAGATCGGCATGAATGCTCCTTGACCCGTTTTGTTCCTGCCCTTTTTATGGACAATCGCCCCGGAGAAATCAAGACGGTTTCTCGTGAAGGGTCCTGCGGCGATGCCGGGATTCATATTTTATCCTATTCATATTTATCCTTGCCATTTGTCGCAGACATGTTATGATCCGGCCCGGATCAGGCGGAATCATCCATGAACCATACATGAATACACCGAAAAAACACCTTACCATCCAACCAGGGAGTACCTATGCGCTTTGATGAACTCCAGCTTGACGAACGCACCATGCTCGGCATCGCCGACGCGGGATTCACCGAATGCACCCCTGTCCAGGCGGCCACCCTCGTACACAGCCTCGCCGGCAGGGACATCTGCGCCCAGTCGCAGACAGGCACGGGCAAGACCGCGGTCTTTCTCCTCACCATCTTCCAGCGCCTCAAGGGGGTGCAGGGGAAGAAGGCCATGATCATCGTACCCACCCGCGAGCTGGCCGTCCAGGTGGAGCGCGAGGCCGAACTGCTGGGCGCACACCTCGACTACCGGACCGCGTGCATCTACGGCGGGGTGGGGTACAAGAGCCAGGAACAGCAGCTCAAGCAGGGGGCCAACATCATCGTCGGCACCCCGGGCCGGATCCTCGACCTTCACCGCTCGGGCAAGCTCGGATTCAGGGATATCGCCATCCTGGTCATCGACGAGGCGGACCGCCTCTTCGACATGGGCTTCATAGCCGATCTGCGGAAGATGCTCCGTGCCATGCCGCCCGTACACAAGAGGCAGACCATGCTCTTTTCCGCCACGCTGAGCTTCCTGGTCAAGGAACTCGCCTGGCAGTACATGAACGACCCGGTCGAGATCGAGATCGCACCTGAGAAGCTCACCGTGGACACGGTCACGCAGGAACTCTACCATGCGGGCAACGAGGAGAAGATGAGCCTTCTGCTCGGCCTGCTCCACCGCGAGAAACCAAGAAACTGCATGATCTTCACCAACATGAAGAGCACGGCCGAGAACGTGGCCCGGCGCCTGAAGATGAACGGGTTCACCTGCGAATTCATCACCGGTGACCTTCCCCAGAAGAAGCGCATCGAGGTCATCGACGGTCTGAAGTCGGGCAGGGTGCCCATTCTCGTGGCCACCAACGTGGCGGCCCGGGGTCTGCACGTGGACGACCTGGACCTGGTCATCAACTACGATATCCCCGAGGACTGCGAGGACTATGTCCACCGCATCGGTCGCACGGCCCGTGTGGGAAAGGACGGCAAGGCCATCTCGATCGCGTGCGAAGATTACGTCTATGCCCTGGAATCCATCGAGAAGTACGTGGGCATGAAGATCCCCGTCGTCTGGCCTGACGCGAGCCTGTATGCCGAGGACAAGAGCAGGGATGTACGGCGGTCGAGGCGGCCCGGCAGGCGTGACGGATTCAGGGATCGAAGGGGCGCTCCCAGGCCCCGCGGCAACCGCCGGCAGCGGTGACCCCTCTTCTCCGGCCTCGCGTGAAGGGATCGCGCCGCACCGAATACCTCTCGCCGATCCCCGGGCGTTTCCTTTGATGTTCACCCATGGTATAAGGTCATAGGCGATATCGGTCTGTCCGTTTTTGATGAGTGCGGGAGGACGTCATGAGGAAGAAACTCCTTCTTGCTGGTCTTTTCCTCGGTCTGACAGGAATCGTCATGACCGCGTGGAACTGGAGCTCCGTTACTGATCTTTTTTCACCAAGACAGAAGCCGAAGACGACCTTCTACTTCGGCCTGCCTGAAACACGCGTGTATTCGAAATCGGTCGTGGCTTCCCCGAAGAGCGAGTACGTGTTCCACCCTGTCCTGCAGTTCGATCTGGTCGAGCATGACTTCATGATCAGGAACACGTCGAAACAGGTGCTGGAACTGAAGAAGGTGAAGGCCTGCTGCGGCAGCCTGGTCGAGTCCTACACCCGCCAGATACCGGCAGGCAAGGAAGGCGTCATCAAGCTCATAATCCTGACCAACCGGCGCGGGGGCGAGGAGATCCACGGCACGATCCGCGCCGAGACCAGCGACGCCGAGCACCCTGAGTGGACCATCGACATCACCTGCCCCGTCATCAAGTTCGCCGACATATCGGTCCACACCATCATGCTGGTCGGTTCCCTGCACGAGACCATCGAGGGCTCGTCCGTGGTCATTCCCACCGCCGAGTACCCGTTCAGGATAACAGGCCTGAAGATGAAGAAGGGTCGGGACCTCGCCTGTGCACACAGGGAGATAACCCAGGCAGGCAAAAAGGGGTACCTGATCACGGCCAGGAGCGTAAGGAAGACACCCGGGGTCATCCGGGACACGGTCTATGTGCAGACGGACAACCCGGCCAGGCCTGAGTTCATGATCCGCGTGCAGGGGAAACTGGGCGAATGACGGGCGGTCACTCCTGCTCGGTGGGTTTTCTCTGGTAGAGATCCAGCATCACCTTCCTGCCGCTGATGAGCATCATGGCCAGGACGTTGTCGTTGATGAACCTGGCCCGGTGGGAGATCCTCTTGCCGTAATAATCGGTCTCCCAGAAGAACTCCCTCTTTGCAGGATCGTAGGTGTAGGTCCGGGGGCCTTCGAAAAAGGTGTACGTCCGGGTGGTCGCCTCGTCCGGGAAGAAGATGAAGGTGCCGTCCTCCTGGGGGGCGAGGAGAAAACCGTTGATCTCGTCCTTGACGTCGTCCACGCTCACCCAGTCACCCTGCCAGAAGTCCCTCGTGGGGGTGTCTCCTGTCTGGACGACCCTGTCGAGCAGGCCGATGTCCTCCACGGATTCGATAGTGAGGGCGTAGACCTGTTTCTTGATCTCTTCGATGTCCTTGGGGTGGTCCAGGGCTTCCTCGCGTCCCTTCTCATGGAAGGCGGCAACGACCTGGTCCTCATAGCGGCCGATCTCTTCATGGTGAGCATCCTGCCGCTGCGGCGGCGATTGCGTCTCAATCCGGTCATGGGTGTCCGGGACGGTTTCAGTTTCTCTATGGTAAAAAAAGTAGAGCCCGCACCCCAGGAGCAGGATTCCCATGATGAGGTACTTCGCTGTTGTCCTGTTCATTCTTTCCTGTCAAGAAGACACAAGCGTCACTGACCAGAAAACTGTTACCCTGCGCCCCTGGCGGGTTGAAGCGCACGCGTCGGACTTACGGCGGCATGCCCTTCAACCCGGGCGCCCTGAACTTCAGCGATACATGTTCCCGGCCACCATCTCATCCCAGATCAGGTTGGCAAGGATATACGAACCGTCATACGTGGGATGGATGTCGTCCGATTTGATGTGAATGGGCAGGATTTCCTGTCGTGGGTCTACGAGGACCGCATCCATGTTGGTTGAAGCGAAGATGTCCGGGTAGAGCCAGTCGTAGGTATAGTCGATGGCCTCGTTCTTCTCGATCTCGCCGCCCTTGACGTGGTAGTAGCCGAGCCACACGCAGTCATTGGGTGACTTGGCATACATGGCCTCGAGCATGACCTCCATCTTGTCGCCGACATAGTTGAGGACATCCAGGCATCCCTGGGTCAGCGGGTCCGAGTCGCAGTCCATGGTGCCCTGGAGGATGTCGTTGGCACCGCCGTCGGCGATGACCGTCTTGAGGGTCGTCCTCTTGAGCGCCGTGGTCAGCTGGCTCTGGATCGCCGCGATCTTGGCGCCGCTGACCGACCTGTCCTTGTAGCTGCTTCCGGACAGATCCTGGAGAACATCATGGATATCCCCGGACAGGTCAAACACCGAGTCGCCCACGATCTGGACATCCCACTCGTCCGCATAGGGATTGTTTAAATCAAACGAGCATCCCGTGGTGGCCATGATCATCCCTGACAGCATCCCGATCACTAACAACGTCCTGAACAGTTTCATGAAACCCCCTCCTTGTGTGGAATAGTTACCAGCAAACCGACCCAATGGTCAGTGCCGCTTGTCATGTTCATCAACAAGCATGGCATAACAGAATAGTATCCCATTTCCCCATTAATTATAATCTATTGTTTTTATATATGTTACTTTATCCTGTATGTTTAACGTCGTATCGGGAAGAGTCAAGGTTCATCCCTCTTTTTTCTTTCAATCTTGACAAGCTTCCCCCGGTCACGTAGTGAGTGAGTATTCGCTCTCTTATCGGGAATGACATGTCGAGGGACACCTTCACACGCATACCTTCAGAGAAGCAGCGCCATATTCTTGATATCGCCATGCGTGAATTCGCAGGCAACGGCTTCCACAAGGCCAACATCAACACCATCGCGGCCAAGGCGGGCATCTCCATCGGCGCCATGTACAAGTACTTCTCCAGCAAGGAGGACCTCTTCCTCGAGACGCTGCGGCTGGGGACCGGCTTCCTCAACGATACCTACTCGGCGGTCAGCCGGGAGCCGGGGGATCCCTTCGTGAAGATACGCTCCGTGTTCACCAGGGCCCTGGACTATGCCCGGGAGCATCCCCATGCCCTCAAGCTCTACCTCTCCCTGATCTCCTCGGGAATGGACGATTTCGCGGCCAGGTACGCGCACACCATCGAGGAGGTGGGGCACACCTCCCTGAAGAAGATCGTGCAGGACGGTGTACGGGATGGATACATACGCGAAGACCTCGACATGGACGCGGCCATACTCTTTCTCGACAATCACCTCATGATGTTCGCCTTCTCCCAGATCTCCCAGTATCTCAAGACAAGACAGGAGACCTTTCTCGAGGGAAGACTGGGTGCGGATCGCATCATCGACGAGACCGTCCGGTTGTGCAGGAGGGTGTTCGGAACCGACCGGTAGGTTGACACAGGGACTGAACCCTGTATTGATACTGATAGCGGAAAGGGGGTTTGCATGCCACTGACACAGGAAGAGATCAAGGGCCTTCAGAGGAAGGCATGGGAGGTCCGCCGGACCATCGTGGAGACCACCTTCACCTGCGGGGGATCGCACATCGGCGGGTCGCTCTCGCAGACCGACGTGCTGGTCACGCTCTACTACAAGTACCTCAACGTGGACCCTGCACGACCTGACTGGGAAGACCGGGACCGCTTCATCCTGAGCAAGGGTCACGGCGGCATCGGCTGGGCATCGGTGCTGGGAGACAAGGGGTATTTCGACAAGGCGCTGCTGAAGGACTTCAACAAGACCGGCAGCCCCTTCGGCATGCACCTCGACTCGCTGAAGGTCAAGGGATGCGACGCGTCGACGGGGTCGCTGGGCCACGGTCTGGCCATCGCCTGCGGGCTCGCCCTGGGGGCGCGCATACGGAACAAGACCTTCAGGACCTACGTCATGATGGGTGACGGCGAGCTCTGCGAGGGTACGGTCTGGGAGGCCAGCATCCTGGCCGCCCACCACAAGCTTGACAACCTCACCGCATTCGTTGACCGCAACAGGCTCATGATCGACGGACCCACCGAAAACATCACGACCCTGGAGCCCATCGACGGCAAGTTCAGGGCCTTCGGCTGGGAGACGATCACCATCGACGGCCACGATTTCTCCGCCATCGGGGAGGCCGTCGAAAAGGCGTGGACCGTCAAGGGAAAACCAACGGTCATCATCTGCAACACGGTCAAGGGCAAGTGCGTGGAGATGATGGAGAACGTGCCCGAATGGCACTACGGCGGGCTGAACTCGGACCTCAGGGACCAGGCCCTGGCGTGCATCGACGCGCACTACACGTCACTACTCGGGTAAGGAGGATATCATGGCGGAAGGCATGACATGGACGGTAACCGACGGTGACAAGCTCACCCAGGCGGAAATATACGGCGAGGTCCTCTCCCAGCTCGGAGAGAAGCACCCCGACCTCATCGCACTCACGGCGGATCTCGCGACCTCCACCAAGATAGGGCGCTTCGGCAAGAAGTTCCCCGAGCGGTTCATCAACGTGGGGATCGCGGAAAACTCCCTGTTCGGGATGGCAGCGGGGCTCGCCATGGCGGGACTGAAACCCGTGGTCTCGACCTTCGCGGTCTTCACCTCGCTGCGCTGTGCCGAGCAGGTCCGAACCGACATCTGCTACCAGAACCTGAACGTCAAGATCATCGCCACCCACGCGGGGATCTCCTTCGGCCAGGCAGGCTCCACGCACCACTGCACGGAGGACCTCGCGGTGATGCGGTCCTTCGCCAACATGACCGTCATCGCGCCTGCCGACGGGTTCGAGACAGGCAATGCCCTGGTGGCGGCCATGGACTGGCCGGGACCGGTATACATGCGCATCGGCAGGGGTTTCGAGCCCCCGGTCCACAAGGACCAGAACTACCCCTTCGAGATCGGCAGGGCCATCACCATGCGCGACGGCAAGGACGTCACGCTCATCGGCTGTGGCGTGGGCGTGCTCCAGGCCATGCGTGCGGCCGAGGTCCTCGACGGCCAGGGTCTGAGCGCGCGCGTGCTCGACATGCACACCGTCAAGCCCATCGACAGGGAGGCCGTCATCAGCGCGGTGAAGGACACCCGCAGGATCGTGACCATCGAGGACCACAACATCTACGGCGGCCTCGGGACCGCGGTGGCCGAGGTCATCGTGGCCAGCGGCAAGGCGTGCGCATTCAGGAAACTCGGCGTGCCCGACTGCTTCTCCATCGTGGGCTACCCCGAAGACCTCTACCACCACTACGGATTCGATGCCGACGGCATCGTGGCCACGGTGAGCGAGCTCATGCGCCTCGAGATCGAGGAAGACGAAGACTGGGAAGACGAGATGTAGGGGGCGGCCATGGCAGACAAGGCAATGCTCACCAACCGGATCGTGCTCCGTTCCATCATGCCGCTCTTCAAGATCCTCCACGAGGAGGACGACACACTGCTGAAGCACTTCCTCACCCGGTTCGAGGGGGTCATCCAGCTCGCGGTCAAAGGCACGGACATCGGCGCACATATCGAACTGAAGGACAGGAAGCTCGACGTGGTCCAGGGCATCCACCCGAACCCGGACATCCTCCTGCCCTTCAAGCATATCTCCGGGATGAACGCCCTGTTCACCGGGGGCATCCCCGTGTTCGGAGGGTTCCCCAGGGGGCTCGCACGCCTGGGGCTGCTGACCAAGCTCGTCACGCTCCTCCTGGGGCTCCTCATCCTCATGCCCAACGTACACCCCAAGGCACCCGCCAAGCGGCTGCTCAAGGTCAAGATGATCATGTACATGGTGACCAATGCCCTGAGCCAGCTCAACAAGGGCGGGGACGAGGACATGATGGACTGGACGGCCAAGCAGCCCGACCGGGTCTACCAGATGTCGGTCCAGCCGGAGGGTCCTGCCGCCTATCTGAGGGTCAAAGGCGGCAGGACCAAGTCCGGCCACGGCATGTACACCCGCAAGGCTCCCTTCGTACACATGAAGTTCAACGGCCTCGACGGTGCGTACAAGGTGCTGGCCGAGGCCAAGGACACGGTGAGCGCCACTGCCGACGGCGACATCAGGCTCGAGGGGTCGCCCGAGTACGCAGGCGCCATGGGCTCCTTCATGATCCGCATCCAGGACATGCTCATGCCGCCGAAGAAATGAGGGGGCCACCGCGCCATCAGGGTGTGTGCGGACGACGACCGATCGTGGTATAGCGGGAACGGGTTTTTCTCAATGACATACACCTATCAGAAGTACGACCTGTTCTTCGCCCAGATCGCCGACGGCATGGAGGAGCTGGGCCGGCATGAGCTGTCCGGGCTCGGGGCCACGGAGGTCAAGCCCGCCTTCCACGGGCTGCACTTCGTAGCGGGAAAAGAGGCTCTCTACCGCATCAACTACGAGGCCCGGCTCGTCAGCAGGGTACTCGCGCCGCTTGTCACCTTCGACTGCCACAGCACCGAATACCTCTACAAGACCGCCCGCACCCTGCCATGGACGGACATCTTCTCGCTGGACGACACCTTCGTGATCTCTGCCAACGTGTCCGACAGCAAGATCCGCCATTCCCAGTATGCGGGCCTCGTCCTGAAGGACGCCATCGTGGACAGCTTCAGGGACAGATACGGGCAGCGTCCCAACGTGGAACGGATCGATGCGGACATCGGGTTCAACCTCCACATCCTGCGGAACAGGGCAACGATCTACCTCGACACCTCCGGGGGATCGCTGCACCGGAGGGGATACCGGCAGGAGGCGGTGGAGGCGCCCATGCAGGAGACCCTGGCCGCAGCCATCATCAGCCTGAGCGGGTGGGACGGCACCACAAGGCTCTACGACCCCATGTGCGGCTCGGGCACGCTCCTGTTCGAGGCCCTCATGCATTACTGCAGGGTCCCGGCGGCATTCCTCAGGAAGAACTTCGGGTTCCGGTTCCTGCCCGACTTCGACAGGGACGCCTGGGAGACGGTGAAAAGGAGGTCCGACAAGGCGATGCGCCCGCTGCCCAGGGGGCTCATCGCGGGCAGCGACAGCTCGAAGCGGGCCGTGGACACGGCCAGGACGAACAGCCGCATCCTCCCGTCCGGGAAGACCATAGAGCTCTCCAAGACGAGGTTCCAGGACATTGATTCCCTGCGCAACACCACCATCGTGTGCAACCCGCCCTACGGGCTGAGGATGAGGAGGGGCGAGGACATGGGGGCCTTCATGAAGGAGTTCGGCGATTTCCTCAAGCAGCGCTGCACCGGTTCCGCGGCGTACGTGTACTTCGGCAACCGGGAACTCATCAAGCAGGTGGGGCTCCGTTCCGCGTGGAAAAAGCCGCTGAAGAACGGCCAGCTCGACGGCAGGCTGGTCAAATACGAGCTGTACTGACGGACATCGATCCGGCCCCCGAGATGGTCAGGTACGCACGCTGCTCCACAGTGACGAGCAGTCGACATTCTCCAGGGCACCCACCACCATGCGGGAGAACTCCCTGAGTTCGAGCTGCCCCTCGAAACGGGCGATGGCCGAGCGCATGACCTCTCGCGCCCCCTTCTCCCCGTAGGGACAGGTATAGGAGAGCACGGGCAGCCTGAGGTGGTTGTGGAGCCTCCTGACAAGCGGACTGTCGAGGTACACCATGGGTCTGATGATGACCATCCCGCCCTCGGGCACCTCCACCTTCGGGGTGAAGCTGCCGAGCTTCCGGTTGTGCACGATATTCATGAGCAGGGTCTCGGCCACGTCGTCGGCGTGATGACCGAAAGCCACCTTGGTGACCCCGCTCCCTTCCAGGGTTCCCAGCATGGCGCCCCGCTTGAAGGCGGCACAGAGAGGGCACGGTGCCTTGGGACAGCTGTGCAGGTCCGCCTTCAGTCGTGTCTCCAGGTACCCCACTCCGAGATCGTCGCAGAGCCTCTTGAGAATTCCGGTATCATACTCGTCGGTTCTCACGTGCACTGCCCGCAGGCCGAAATCGAGGTGCGAGTAGCGCCTCAGGTACCACAGGATGTACAGGAGCGTCACACTGTCCCTGCCCCCGGACAGGGCAACGCAGACCTCCTCGCCGTCATTGATGAGGGAGTAGTTCTCGATGGCGCGGATCACGTCCGTGAGAAACCACTTGCCGTATGACGAGTCCTGATCCTTCCGGATATCCACGCCCTCACACTCCTGTCATCGTGCGCTCGATCATGACCCGGCAAACACCATGGAGGCGAACGTCACGGCGCTGCCCGTGGCCGGTTCGTCATAGGTGCCGTGGTGGAGCAGCTCTGCCCGGCACGGCCCCACGAGCGACGAGAAGAGCACCATTGATGCGATGCCGCATACGTTGAACTGGTCTCCGGTGGCAAGGCAGTGCCGGTAGATGTCCCTTGCCCGTCCGTGCAGGAGGTGGTCTATGATCACCCTGTCGTTGGCACGGGCCCTCTCGAGGAGCGACTCCGCAGGCACCCCGTGACCGAATTTGCGTCCCACGTGGGAGAAGTCAACCCCGGATACGAGCAGGGTCCTGAGGGCACTTTCACCGATGATTCTTCGAAGGTTGTCCCTGAACGCGCAGAATCTGACATCCTCGAAGGGGTCGGCCCCACTGGAGAGAAACTCATGGATGCCGCCGCAGAGGATGGGCACGATCTTCAGCCCGGTACCCAGGTAGTGAGCGAGGAACACGGTCTGGAACTCGATGGAGTGCTCCATCATGTGGTCGAAGTCGTACTCGGCCAGGGTCCCCTCGGGCAAATCCTGCTTGAGTTCCTCCACCATCTCCCGGTCGGTCTCGAGCACACCCAGGGGCGTGACATAATCCTTCGCCGACAGGCAGAACAGACCGTCCCCCCCATGGTGGTTGATACCCAGGATGACCGCCAGGCCATGGCCGCCGCCTGTGACCCTGCGGTACACGTCCACATAGGCCTGCTGTGCCGCTGCTATGTCGATGTGCGGCGCCAGGATCCCGGTGACGCCGGTCGGGTCGTGTTCAGGAAGGGGTGCAAGCCCCTGCTCCACCGTCTGCATGAAAGACGTGAGCCTTTCCGGGTCTGCATCGTAGGATCTCCCGGCCAGGGCGGGTTCCCTTCTTGCCCAGCGGGCGAACTCTTTCATCAGGGCGTTCTTCCTTTCCCTGAATGCCTCGCTCTCAAGGAGAAAGGCCTTGTCGAGCTGTTCGACGAGGGCCTGCACTTCGGCGATGGACACGACGGTGCCGCCGGTGATCCGCATCAGTCCCGTCTGGATGTCGCGCAGGTCGTTGCGGCCGTCCATCATGGCCAGAAGCGGAATGGCCCTCCTGTCCATGGCGAAGCCGGTCGCCGAGAGCCTGAGCGGGTCGGTAAAGGTGATGAGCTGCTGTCCCTCGACGGTTATGGGAATGGCCTGTATGTCATTCCTCAGGCGGGGATGGGTCGTCTCGTCCATGGCATCGCCCTGTGATGGAGACACACGCTGCCGCCCTATCCGGGCATGCCCGGTGGTGGTCCCGGCGGCGTCATTTCGATGATTTCTTCGCGGGCTTGGCAGTGGCCTTCTTCGCCACCGCGACCTTCTTGGCCTTTCTCGGCCTTGTCTTCCCGTAGGTACCTATCCAGGTCTTGCCGCGTCTGCTCCTCTGGTCGCCCTTGCCCATGGCGCTCTCCTTCTTTCAGGGTTGGACATCTTCTCTGATAACCGCCTAATTTTGTTCGCAGGACTCGCCTTTGTCAAGGGGATTGAGGTGTTCTCGGTGGGACGTTCATTGCATCTCCCTGATGAGCCTCAGGAGATGTTCCTTCCGGAAGACATAGTTCCTGTTGCAGAAGTGGCAGGAGATGTCGAACACCTCCTGGTCCCGTACGACCTCCTCGAGCTGTGACCTGCCCAGCGTGATGAGGGCCTGCTCGATCCTGGACACCGAGCACGAGCACCTGAAGGAAAGCCGTCTTGTTTCTATGGTCCGGTATGGAATCCCCTCGAAGATACCGGCAAGGATACCCTCGGGGGTCATGCCGTCTATGAGCTGCCGGGTGACCGGGGGCAAGCCCTGGATGCGTTCGGCAAGGGTGTCTATGAGGGCCTCGTCCGCGGGCGGGAGGGATTGGACGAGAAACCCCCCGGAGGCGCTCACGTTGCCGTCGGCCTCCACATAGACACCCAGGCCCACGGCAGAGGGTATCTGCTCCGACTCGGTGAGGTAGAAGGCGATGTCTGACGCGATCTCGCCGGTGTAGAGCTTCACGATGCCGTTGTAGGGTTCCTTGAGCCGCAGGTCCTTGGTCACGGTGAGGTATCCCTCCCGCCCGATGGCCCCTCCCACGTCCAGCTTCCCGTTCCTCGGCGGGAGGTCCACCCTGGGCACCTCCACGTAGCCGCGTACCGTTCCGTCGCCCTCGGCCTCCACGATGATCTTCCTGAGCGGCCCGTTGCCCGTGAACTTCAGCGCCACGCGCTGGTCCGGATCCAGGAGCGCCCCCATCAGCTCCCCCCCGGTGAGCGCACGGCCCAGGGCCGCGGTTGCCGTGGGACAGGTCCCGTGCCGCCGCCTCGCATCGTCCACGAGGTTCGTGGTGACGCAGGCCAGACCCACGATATTCTTTTCTTCGGTGATAACCCGTACCAGGTAGTCGTTCATGCCGCCCGCTTCATTGTCATTTCGCTTTCAACCCGTCCTTGAGTTTCTCTGCACGACCCCTGTGGTCCTGGGTCATCCTCCCGGCCACGAAGTCTCGGTTCTTCGTCATGCCTGGCCGTTCATGAATACCACGGATCGCCCATGAAGCACTAGTCAAGGAGAAACCCTTCGACGCAGAAGAGAGAGAACAAGGGGGGTCGAGGTTCCGACCCCCCTGTACCCGGGGGTTATGAAGGCGATGCGTCCAATGTGTGCCGGAGAGGCCTGGGACGGGAGGGGGAGATATTTCCGCTCAAGCCTCCCCGGCTGGATCAGTGTTGGGTTCTCTCGATCAGGTGAGGAGCACGGGACACCGGGTATCGCTCATCACGCGACGGGCCATCCAGTTTGCCATGAGCCGCTCCATCATGGTCCTCCTGTCCGTGGCGATGACGATCTCGTCAACCTCGTGCTTCCTGGCAAAGGCGCCGATGTCTTCTCCAGCGCCACGCCCCGTGATGAGGAGATGGGTCTCGCAGGGAACCTGCTGCGTTTCGAACACGCTCTGTATATAGTCGAGGTCCACATTCATCCTGTCTATGGTCTTGAGGTCCTTTTCCTCGCCGCTGGGGAGCGATGCCACCACATGGACCTCGGCGCCGAACGCCTTCGCTCTCATCATCACGACCGGCAGGGCCTCTTTCGTGCAATCAGTTCCGTCGTAGTACATCATGATCTTCATGTCCGACTCCTTTTTCAGGTGCGCTTGATCAACCACCACAGTACCGGTGACCTTCAGCCTCACCTGTCATCACCTAGAGCACCTTCCATGCCAAATCTGATTGCCAGATTTAACTGTATGATATTGTTCCGATCATCAGCAGATGGGGACGACCCCGATCAGGCTCATCTCGAGATTGTTCGTAATTTCGCGAACAGGGTTTCGAACATTTACGAGATTCACCCCGTAGAGCCTCTTCCTTCGTTCAGCTCTTCCCGATAGCTTCACGGCCGGGGTCATATTATAATGGGGTTGAACATATCTTCCCACACGGCTGGAGACCATTCCCATGGCAAGAAAGGCATCGCCCGAGGAACTGAAAAGGCGGATACGGGAGCTTGAAATAAGGAACAGGGCTCTGGAGGATACGGTGCGGTCTCTCCGCGAGCACGAGGACATCACCGTGATGATTTCCGCGCAGGAGGCCTTGAAGAAGAGCGAGCAGTACTTTCGTGACCTCATCGAGAACGCACCCATCGGTATCGCCATAGCCCTCGATGAAAAGGTCGTGTACCGAAATCCCGAACAGCAGCGGATCTTCGGCCAGCTTCCGAAAAAGGACTTTCCGTCTCTCTACGATGCCACGACCCACCCGGACGATGTGGAGAGCCTCAGGCGATATTATGAGGCAGCGATTTCCGGCAAGGTCCAGCACACAGGGACTGAGTTCCGGTATCTCCCCTCCGGCGACGTGGCCGACACCCAGGACATGAAGTGGATACACTTCCGTGCGACCCCGGTCGAATATTCAGGGAGAAAGGCAGTGCTTTTCACCATGATGGACGTCACCAAGACGCGGGAGATGGAGCGCCTCCTCCAGATACAGGACCGGATGGCATCCCTGGGCCGCGTGGCGGCCGGCATCGCCCACGAGATACGCAATCCCCTGTCCGGGATCAACATCTACCTGAGCGCGCTGGGAAAGCTCTACGAACAGGGCGATCAGGAGAAGATTCAGGATTCCCTCCTGAAGATCAAGGCTGCCTCGGCAAAGATCGAGTCCGTGATCAAACGGGTCATGGACTTCTCCCGGCCGTCCGAGCCCAGGTTCGTCAGGACCGGCATCAACGAACCCGTGGAGGAGGCCCTCGGGCTCAGTGCGGTCATGCTGAGGAAGACGGGCATCAGGGTGAGCACTGACTTCTCCCCCGATCTGCCCCTTTGCCGCATCGACCCCCAGCTCATCGAACAGGTCATCCTGAACCTCATCAACAACGCCGCAGAGGCCATGAAGGACCTGAACCGGGAAAAGATCATCGAGGTCCGCACCTCATACAACGGGAAGAGCATCTCCGTCACCGTCTCCGATTCCGGGCCCGGGGTTCCCGAGGCACTGAGGCAGCGTGTCTTCGAACCGTATTACACCACCAAGAGCGGGTCAACCGGCATCGGCCTGAGTCTCTGCCAACGGATCGTTCAGGATCACGGCGGTTCATTGAGTGTCTCTGCAAGCAGATGGGCAGGGGCGGAATTCACTCTGCGCATCCCGGTCAGGGAAAGGAGCGCGAGAAAATCATGAAGTTCACCATCGTTCTCGTCGATGACGAGGAATCCATCCGGGAAGGGATCTGCCTTTCTCTGGAGACGGAGTACGCCATCCGTGCCTACGCCACGGCAGAAGATGCACTGGAGAGCATCGAGAAGGATCCACCCGACCTGGTCCTCCTCGACATCGGGCTGCCCGGCATGAACGGCATCGAGGCCCTGCACAGGATCCGGCAGGTGAACCCCGAGCAGCTGGTCATCATGATCACGGCCTACGAGGACGTCAACACCGTCATCGCGGCCATGAAGCTGGGCGCCCACGACTATGTCGTGAAGCCCATCCTCATGGACGGCCTCGAGGTCACGATCCGGAACGCCCTGGAATCGGTGCGCCTCCGGAAGGAGGTCAGGCTCCTGCAGAAACGCTATCTCAGGGAAAACCTTCCCTGCTTCGTCGCCGAGAGCGACCGCATCCAGGACGTCATGGACTTCGTCGCCCGGGTCGCCGCAAGCCCCGACACTCCCGTTCTCATCCTCGGCGAGACCGGAACGGGTAAGGAACTCGTCGCCGAGGCCATTCACTACCGGAGCCCCAACTTCAAGGGTCCCTTTGTCACGGTCAACTGTGCGGCCATTCCCAAGGATCTCATAGAGAGCGAGCTCTTCGGGTATGAAAAGGGGGCCTTCAGCGGCGCAGGCCCGGCAGGCAAGCGGGGTCTCATCGAGGAGGCCGACCAGGGAACCCTGTTCCTCGACGAGGTGGGGGACCTCTCGGGCCCGGCCCAGGCAAAGCTGCTGCGCTTCCTCGAGAGCGGGGAGTTCTACCGCGTGGGCTCTACCGCGAAGCGCACCATCAAGACCCGCGTCGTGTCAGCCACGAACAGGGACCTGCCGGCCATGATTGAGGACGGCACGTTCAGGAAGGATCTCTATTTCAGGCTGGGCGTCATCACCGTGGACATACCTTCCCTCAACGAGCGCACCGAGGACATCATCCCCCTGGCCAACACCTTCCTGGTCATGTTCAATGAGAAGTTCCGCAGAGGGTTTACCTCGATCAGCCACCGGGCGCAGGAAGCCCTCAAGGGGCATGTGTGGACTGGCAACGTCCGGGAGCTGAGGAATGTCATCGAGCGCGCCGTGCTCATCGGCAAAGGGCCGGAGCTGACCGAGGAGGACCTCGGGCTCAGGGGTGATCTCCGGCGTGGCGTGGGACATGCCGGCCTCGACGACCGGGCCGTCATCCCGTCCGAGGGTGTCGATTTCGAAGGCCTTGTGCATGAATTCGAGAGGCGCTACATCGAGGAGGCCCTGAAGATGGCGGGAGGCAACGAGAGTCAGGCCGCCCGGCTCCTGGGGTTGAACCACCACACGTTCAGGTACCGGAGGAGGAAGGTGATGGGGACAGAGGGCCGAGAGCGAGTCTGACCCGGGTCTTCTGACACCAGAGGAAAGGCCGGAGACCTCGGCCAGGACACGACCACGGAACTCGAGTCCCGGCGCCGCAGCCCGGCCCCGCACATCGCGTGAATCAGGGAAGGATTGCAGCGCCCCGCTCCGCCAGGAGCTCGCGGAGCACTGTGCGATGGCAGTGCTGCTCGTCCGCGCAGTAGCACCCGACTGAAAAGTCCGCGCTGTGTGACATGGCTGCCAGCAGATCGAGAACCCGGCTGGTCTCAGGTCGCTTCATCTCTGCGCGGTACTTCCTGGCAAAGGCTCGCCAGTGAGCCTCGCTCCTTGCAGACTGTCCTTGCCTGACGAGCTCTTCGCTGGGCGCCAGGTTCGGCAGCCACACGTCGTAGAAGTCCCGCGATGCAAACTCGCTCCTGGGGACACTCCTCGGCGGGCGCCTGACCGTGCCGATGCGCAGACCTTCGCCCTCGATGCGGGGACTCCCGAGCCTTACGATCCGGATCGCCATAAGCTCATCTCCTGTCCTGTCTGACGTTTCATCCTGAGGGGAGAGGGCACGGCTAACCGGGATACATCGCGCATACGCCCTGCAGGTCGACGACGTCCAGTGCCTTCAACGCCACGCCGATGGCGTCCGTCTCCGCCTTTTCCTTTATGGCGAGGTCTATCTCCTCACCGGAGGTCCGGTCGTCTATGACCGCGCAGATGCATCCCGCGGCAAAGCCGTACACACCCGCCATCTTGAACAGGGTGCCCGACTCCATCTCGTAATTGAGGATGTTCATGCGACGGTACTCCTCGGTGATGCCCTGCAGTCTCCGGAGGAGGTTCTTGCTGGCCGAGGTGCGCGTGCGCTCCTGCCCCTCGTAGAACGTGTCAACCGATGCGGTCATGCCCAGGTGCCAGATGATCCCGAGCTCTTTGGCCGCATGTACCAGGGCCACGGTGAGGAACGGGTCCGCGGCTGCCGGGTACTCTGCCGGGGCGATGTCCAGGGATGCCCCGTGCCTGCAGAGTGCCGCCCTGGAGATGATGACGCTTCCGGCCCTGATGTGGTCCTGGATGGAACCCGAGGTGCCGACCCTGATGATCAGGCGGATGCCCACATCGAAGAGCTCGTTTGTCACGATGCTCGCCGAAGGCGCGCCCATCCCCGAGGTGGCGCAGACCAGCGGTATGCCGGTGTTGCTGGTGCAGAGACAGCTGACGAGCCCCCGCTTCTCCGAGAGCACCCTGCCCTGCCTGATGCCCGGGAAACCCGAGGCGATCTTCCGGGTGCGGTCAGGATCGCCGCAGAGCAGCGCGGCCACGGGGGGCTGCGTCCCGAGGTCCCTGCGCGAGAACCCGATGTGATACTTCACTTCATCCATGTCGTCACCTCTTTGTAGGAACCAGGGCTGCAACCATATCCGCCAGCATGCTCAGGGCCGTCCCCGCCTTCTCGTGTACGAGCAGGTCTGCAAGCCCGTCCAGCGGGGTTTCCGAGAGGTTGATGATGGACAGGTACGCCCCCGCCTCGCGCGCGTAGAGCGGAATGCTCGCCGCGGGCTGCACCACGAGGGTTGAGCCCACCACGATGAAACAGTCGCAGGCTCGTGCCAGTTCGATGGATTTCCTCACCTCCGGCTCGGGCATGGCCTGGCCGAAGGAGATGGTGTCGGGCTTGAGGTACCCGCCGCACGCGCATTCCGGGGCAGGGTCTCCTGCCCTGATGCGGTCCAGCGCATCCTGCAGGGAGGATACCAGGCGGCACGACATGCAGCGCACTCGCAGGCCGTTGCCGTGCAGTTCGACGACCCTGTCCTCGGGCATGCCTGCAGCCTGGTGCATGCCGTCCACGTTCTGGGTGACGACCCCCTCCACGAGGCCCATGACGTGGAGCCTGACTATGGCCTCATGGGCAGGGTTGGGTCTCACGTCCTTCATGAGCTCGGAGAAGGCCATCTTCTGCTGCCAGTACTCGACGCGGGCCTTATGCGAGTTCATGAAATCGTCGAACATGACGGGCCGGTAGGTGGTCCAGATCCCCCCGGGGCTCCTGAAGTCCGGGATGCCGCTCTCCGTGGATATGCCCGCACCGGTGAAGAAGACGGTCCCGCCGCCTTCCGATATCTTCAGCGCGAGAGGACGGAGCGTCTCATCGAGGGAATCCATCTCGTTCATGAGCCCTTCTGCACACCCTTCAGTCTGTGAAACAGTCGACATCTCCGGTATGGACATGGATGCGGATGAAGCACCCGTAGCCGTCCGGATACTCGGGATACTGCCAGTAATCCCCGAGCCGGACAAGATCTCCACGGCACGTACAGGAGCAGTGATGCATGACATAATACGCATCATCCTCGTTAAGGGGAAGCCTCACGGGCCTTTCGAGGCCGATCACCGCGGTGAACCCGTCTTCGTCGAAGCGCACCACGATGGAGGTGCTCAGGTCATCGGAATCGGTGATCACGCACGATGCGGGCACCAGGAATACCAGGAGCGTCACGGCCGACAGCAGTGCCGCGTGTCCAAAACGCCGGCCCTTCGAGAGGGGTTTCTCACCCGCTGAAACCGATCTCATCGGCATAGGAGAACTGCCTCTGCCACGGCAGGTAGGAATGCGCTGCCGTGATGACATCGGCTCCCACCCGTGCCACCGATTCCCTGTCGAGGGTCACCGGGTGGGTCCCGCCCAGGAACCCGATGTCGCCGGCGATGATGTCGACCTTGCCGGGCAGACAGTCGCACTCGGCGCTTATCCTGATCAGTGCGTTGACGAGGACCGTCTTCGGCCCGATGACCTTCCACACCGCCGCTGCGGTCTCCAGGAGCTTCTCCTGAAAGGCCTCGTTGTCGCTGCCCCACAGGATCCTCAGGGCCATCTCGGGACACTGGGCGATGCACTGGGCGCAGCCGATGCAGACCTCGGGGTCATAGGTGGGGTACTCGCCTTCGACGATCTGCGCGGCGCCCGTGGGGCAGACCTCGACGCACACCCCGCACCTGGTGCACTTCTTTCGGCTCAGGATGGGCTTCACGTCGGAATGCATGCGCTGCTTCTGGGCCCTCGAGGCGAATCCCATGGAAATGTTCTTGATGGCCCCCCCGAACCCCGCGGCGAGATGTCCCTTGAAATGGGAGAAGATGACGAAGCCGTCCGCTCTCTCCGTCAGGGACGCCACCTGGACCGTCTTGAAATGCTTGTACCCGGCAGGGATGTCGACGATGTCGCGGCCGTCCAGGCCATCGGCAATGACCACGGGGCAGCCGAGGAACTCCTCGGTGAACCCGTGGGACGCTGCGGTCTCCAGCGAGTCCTTCCCCTTGCGGCGGCCACCGGAATAGAGCACCGAGGTGTCGAAGACGAACGGCGCACTGCCGCGCGCCGTCAGCCAGCGCACGATCTCGCGGGCATAGACCGGATCGAGAAAGCTGTGGTTCCCCTTCTCCCCCCAGTGGAGCTTGATGCCCACCGAGGAGCCCTTGCCGAATGGCGGATCAAGCCTCGCCAGAAGTCCTTTCAGTACATCGACGGAACCCTGCCCGGTGCCGTCCGTGGGGGTGAAGTGCATGCCCATCGTATGTTCTCCCGATCATGAGTGTATTCCCATTCAGTGCGCCATATCCACGGGCGTTGTCAACAACGGCTTTGATGTGAGCATGCACCATGGAAGGAGCACTTGCGCTTGACAATCGAGGTGAACAGCGAGAGTTCCACGGCGGGAAGCCCTACTGCCTCATGGACCTCGGAGAGCAGAGCACGTAGGGCTGGAGCGGGACGCGGTAAAGCTGCACCGTGATCCCCTGGATGGGATTGACCTCCATGGCCACATAGCGCCGGGCGAGTTCCTTCTTGAGCATGCATACCCGTTCATGGAGATGCCAGGCCCTTTCGTCCTTGGCCAGGCCCAGCAGGCTTCTCGCTTCGGAGGGGGGGAGGATGAACCCCTGACACTGATACTTGAGCAGTTCCAGGATGGCAGCGGCGGCACGTTTCGTCCTTTTTCCCGATTCGTTCGTGCCCACTCCACGCTGCATCGCACCACCCCCTCCACCCCAGCAGGGTACTTGCTATAATAAGAAATATATTACTAACTTGATGAGCAATGTCTGTGCCACCAATGATCACCAGTGATTTCCATTAATTGGAGTCATGCATGGTGTGCCGTAGTGCGGTTTCTGGGTAATCTTTTGCTTCTATCGAATGAACTTTGTTCCTCATGCCGTATCTCATTACAAAAAATGAAACACCGGTCTCAGGCGGCAGCCGGATCTGTCGTGCGCCTCTGGCGTCGAGGACTTTCTAGGTCGAGACCCGGTTCCTGCCCTTCTTCTTGGCCCTGTACAGCGCCCTGTCGGCAGCCTTGAGGACGGCATCGGCAGTCCTCGTGCTCCCGTCCGGCCACGCAGCCCCGATGCTGATGGTCACCGACACCGTTTTCGGTCCGTTCGGGCGCCTCCTTGGATCCTTGGGCCTGCGCCTGGGTCTCATGGGAGAGCGAATGACGAACCCGGACGACGCCACCTCTTTGCGCAGCTCCTCGAGATGCTCCAGGGCGTCTTCTGCATACCTGCCCGGGAAGATCACCGTGAATTCCTCTCCTCCATACCGGAAGGACCTGCCGCCTCCCCCCACCCTGGCCAGTCTGGTTGCCACCATGCGCAGGACCTGGTCGCCCACGTCGTGGCCGTGCCTGTCGTTGAATTTCTTGAAGTGGTCGATGTCGAGCATGGCCAGGCAGTATTCGGACCCCAGCTTGAGGAGTTCCTCCCTCAGTGCCCGGCGCGCGGGCAGCCCGGTCAGCTCATCCCTGAAGGCCATGGCGTGGGAGACCTCGATAATGGATATCAGCAGGATGAAAGCCGCCGTGGCAAGGTGGAAGGCTGCGACATCGAGATCCGGCGCCTCTGCCATCGCTGCGAAGACGGCGCAGACAGCCCAGAAAAAGCCGCCCTCCTTGGCTCCCCGGTTCCTCATGAAGAGCCAGGCCAGAACGATCAGGCAACCCAGGCAAACGGCCGTCGGTATCTGCGGCACCGGCAGACCGTCCAGCCAAGGAGTCTCCACGATATTCCCCTCGAGAACCTCCAGGAATCGCTGCGGGTCACGTGCGGCTATGATCCCCGCTGCCACGGGCTGGCCGAGGATGACGACCAGCCTGAACAGACCCCGCGGCGTGAAGATTCCCCGTTCCTTGAACAGGGACAGGGCCAGGAGGTTCAGCGGCAGGAGCAGTGAGGCCGAGACATAGGCGATGCGCCAGTACAGGTCGCTGCCATGGTGGAGGGCACCGAAGTGCAGGAGGCACCAGTGGGTCAACGCCATGCAGACGGCGCCGAAGGCCAGGACCGACCTGTTGAACCTCCAGCCGAAGGCCATGGAGAACAGGTATGCCGCATACGGATAGACGCCGGCGATATCACCGATGTTGTCCTGTATGCACGGGATGTTCACCAGGAACAGGGCCGCACAGAGGACCACGCCCCCGGGAAGCAGAGATGACAGCACAGCGTTCATGCGTAGATGCCTCGCAGGATGGCAGCATTTTCAGCCCGAGATGCCACCACCCGAGGTATGTTACGGCGAACCGCCCGGGGAACTTGAAGGAAAAGCGCCCCTGTGCCGGTGATACAGGGATACGGAAACGGGAGCGTCCGCCGCGGCCGTCAGGGGCTGGACCGGGAAGGGCGTACGGCGGGAAGAGGACCTCTGTCCCGCTCAACCCATGTATCCCTCGGTGACGAGGTAGTTCACCTTGTCATAGAGGAATATGATGCGGTTATTCAGCTCCAGGGTGCTGTAGATCTCCAGGGGAGAGGACAGGATCTTCTTCCTGATCACATGCACCCATATGCTCTTCCTGCTCAGGGCCAGGGCATTGAGGATATCTGGCAGCGGCAGCCCACGTCGCCTGAGGTCCCTGCCGGCCCCCGCGAGTTCCTTCCGGTCAAAGGGCTTTTTCTTCTGATCGAGGCCTTCCCGGACACCACGGAGTACCGTGCGGTTGAGTTCCATGAGTGTGTCCATGCATGCCGCCAGCGAGGGTATGCCTTCCTCGACCTCTCTGGCCCAGGCCAGGGAGATCTCGTCACTGTCCTTGTCTATCATCTTGACGAGGATGTTCGACAGGAGGCTGCCGTGGGAGGACGCCTCCGGGGATATGGCGTCCTGCGGCCCGAAGTCCGGGAAGAGCTGCCTGAAGGAATCCATCATGGCCCAGGTATCCCGGTACATGTCGATATAGATCTTCATCGCCTTCTCGTTGGACGACCATGCCAGCTGTGGCAGATCGAAGATGGAAACATACCGGGCGTCGGCGGCGTCGTCGCCGGGTTTGAGCCTTCCCCCGGAGGCCCTGACCTCGTAGGTCACGATGGCGAGGCTGCCGTAGAAGTCATTGTCCACGGTGTCCACGTCTATGAGACGCACGATCCTGCCCTTGATCCCCGACTCTTCCCTCAGCTCACGCAGGGCCGCATCCTTTACCTCCTCGCCCGACTCCGCAAAGCCAATGGGCAGGCACCACATTCCCTTGTAGGGATCCTTGTCCCGCTGGACCAGCAGGACCTCCCGGCGCTCGTTGACCACGATGGCGCATGCAACGGGCAGGGGGTTCTCGTAGAAGACCGTTGCGCACTTCATGCACATGTCCCGAACCTTGCCCTCGATGCGCCGCCGTATCACGGGCTCGGCGCAATGGGGGCAGTAGATCCTCTGTCTTTTCATGTCGTCCTCCTGCCGTGTACGGGCAGCCGGCACCGGAAGATGCCGTCGTCCTTGGTGATGAGCACCTTCCCATGAGCGCTGGCGTGATCGAACAGGGCCTTCACGAGAACAGCCAGAACGTCATCGAACTTGGCCGGATGGCGATCGGTGACCTCCTTGAGGAGCAGGTGTTTCTTGGTGTCGAGGTAATCGATGCAGGCCTCGAACCGGTCCAGGGGGAAGACGAGGGAATTCTCGTAGAGGATACGTTCCACGTCCCTGAAGTAGGGCTCGAGCTGCAGCCCCCCCTCCTCCAGGGAGAATGCCCTAAACAGCCTGTTGATCCTGAGCTCCTCAGGGGCATCGATGCCCGCGGTTCTCATGGAAAAGGGGACGAAGGAGGTGAGCTCCTTCAGTGAATACTTGCTGTGGGTGACCGTGATGAAGACCCCGCTGCCCCTGAGCACACGGGCGATCTCAGGGATGAGGTGGGGGAAGAAGTACAGGGAGTAGCTGGCGATGACGAGGTCGAATCCCGAACCGGCCATGTCCCGGATGACGTCGGCACTGCCCTGGATAAACGATGCCCGGTGACCCATGAGGGTCACGGTGTCGATGAAGCTCTGCCTGTTGCTGTGATCGATCACATCGATGCCCATGACCCTGGCACCGGGATTCAGCCTGCCTGCGAGCTTCTCGGTGAAGAAGCCGTATCCGCACCCGAGGTCGAGGACATCGGAGCACTCCCGCAGGTCGACCCCTTCCAGGGCGACCCCGCGGATGTCTTTCAGGTTCAGGGCGTACTCCTGGATGATGTCCTTGCTCCTGCGGTGCCAGGAGAGCTCCTCGTAGGTCTTCCTGATGTCCTCGTGGGAAAAGAGTCCCTCCACGTCCCTCACGCCCTCCATCATGCCCTCTCGTGGTGCATGTCATATCATAAGATGGTCTTGTGCTGTGATTGTCGGCAAGGTTATATACTCTATTCTAATAAGGAGGGGACCATGGAACAGCAAGATGTCTATCGGGATTTGTCCAGGAAGCTCATGATGGAGAACTCACGGGTGCTCCCCCTGATCTGGAGGGTCGTGTGCAGCGATGATGAGGCCCTCATAGTGAACCGCCTGCCTGCCACCGTCGAAGAGCTGGCCCGCGAGTTTTCGAAAACCCCTGCCGAGATGCAGGGTATCATCGACGGACTCTTCCACCGCGGTGCGGTCTTCGACTTCGTCAAGGACGGCGTGACCTTCTACCGCGGCCCCCGGCACATCGTGCAGTTCCACGACTCCACCATCCTGTGGGCAGAGGCCCCCCAAGAGATGTTCGATCTCTGGCTGGAGTTCGAGGAGACGGACTACCCCCAGCTGCTGGAACTGGTGACGAGCATCAACCTGCCGTCCTTCATGCGGGTGATCCCCATCGGCGAGACCATCGAGGCGAGAAACCAGGTCCTGTCCTACGAGGATGCCAAATCCATGCTGGAGGCATCGAGCATGGTGGCCGTCACCACCTGTGTCTGCCGCAAGCTCATGAAGCGCTGTGACAGACCCCTGGAGGTCTGCCTCCAGCTGAACCGCGGGGCCGAGTACACGGTCAAGCGGGGCACGGGGAGACAGGTGAGCGTGGAGGAAGCGCTGGATATCCTGAACCAGGCGAGAGACGCGGGACTTGTCCACATGACAGAGAATACCTCGGGCAAATCCAACGTACTGTGCAACTGCTGCAACTGCTGCTGCGAGATGCTCAGGTTCGCCACCAACGTGAAGACCAAAGGTGTTCTGGCCCCGAGCCGCTACCAGGCACGGGTCGATGCCGGGACCTGCACCGCCTGCGGCCTGTGCGAGGAGATCTGCCCGGTGGAGGCCGTCGCCGTTAAGCAGGGGGAGGTGGCCGTGGTACGTGCCGATGCGTGCATCGGCTGCGGCCTGTGCGCATCGGTGTGCCCGGTGGAGGCCATCGCGCTCGTCGAGGTGAGGCCAAAGGAGTTCATACCGGGGAAGTAGGGTGAAACCACAGGATCTGCGAAATCCGATCCCCCCGTCTCGTGCACCTCGTCCCTCGAGTGATACTCCCCTGCTGAGAGCCGCGGGGAGTTTCACTTCATGTGCTGCGTGCCCATCCACTCGTTGATGTGCCTGAGCCGATCGGGCCATGCACCGCCGATGCGCTCGGCCATGAACGTCGAGAAGAGGCTGTCGAAGAGCTGGAGGCCTGTCTCCAGGAGGCTCATGCGCTCGTAGAACACTGCGATGCGCTCCTGGAAGGGGTCGGTGATCTCGTCGCGCTCGAGCTGAACCACCGGGCAGGCGAAGGAACCGAAGGCGAAGATGTCCGCCTTCAGAGAGACCTTCCACGACCTCGGCTCCTTTTCCAGATATATGAGGGCATCCACGATGTTCTTGCCGTCGCGCAGCGCCTCCCTGGCCTCCGCAAACTCGCGCTGGACGCCGGTGATGGCGCTCCGTCGCCTGCCCTGTTCGTGCTCGGCCACCAGCACGAACTTGTCATGGACATAGGCCATGAAGCCCTCACCCTTTTCAAGGGGGCCTTCCTGGTTGACCTCGTAGACCGAGGCACCCTTCCCGGTACGGTACATGAGCCACAGCAGGAAGTCCCACCCGACCCACCGGTTCCGCTTGATCTGGAGGAGCACATCCCTGGACGGGGCCTGGTCGGCCTTCTCGAGCAGCCGGTGCCGTTCCTTGTCCAGCACCCGGTACGCCCGCTCCATGGGGTGGATGGGGTGGAGGTTCAGGCCGTCAAAGGTGCTGTCGAAGTGATCCTCCACCATGTCGAGGACCCGTTCAGTGATGCCCGCCACGGTCACGATCCCTGTCTCGGTGTTCCAGACCACGTCGCAGAAGGACGGCAGAGGCAGGGTCTTTCCCAGAAGGGACGTGTGGATGTTCTCCCTGATCTCTGCCTTGCGCCTGTAGGGCATGCGGGTTATGGCGGGCCGCTCGGCGAGCCATCGGGAACACTCCCTGTCCACCATGCCCTTGAGCACCGCTGGAGGGACCCTGCGCTGGTCCCTGCGCAGGGTGAACGCGTAGTACGGATCGCGACGGAACACGTTCTCGTTGCCGAAGTCGGAGCTGCCGTGGTCATCGAGCGTAACCCAGCCCGCGGAGTCTTCCTCGGGCGTGGCGTCTATGGGGACGAACCGGCTCCTGTCAAGACACTCCTGAACCCAGGATGCGTTGTCAGGCGTGCCGTCAACCTTGTACTGATAGATGCTCACCGTATTCGACAGGATGCCCATGAGTCTCTCCTTTCTCCCAGAGGTCTCCCCATATATGAAAGCACCTCGGAAGGGCAAGCCTGAATCGGCACCGTGGAGGATGTGATCGGTCTCCGGCGGGAGGTCGCTTTTTTGACAGGATACAGGGTGCGTGGTATCATGGATATCCATTTCATGCTGTGCAAGGGGGTCCTCATGGTCATCGACAAACCTGGAAAGATCAGCGGCAGGATCACGCTTCTCGGGAGAACCGAATCCTGCGTCTATCTCCTTGACGGCGGAAGCGAGTCCGCCATCATCGGCGGCGGCATGTCCTACATCGTCCCGGACGTCCTTGCCCAGTTCAGCGCCTTCCGGGTTCGCGAGGAGGCGATCAGCCGTCTCGTCATCCTGCACACCCATTTCGACCACGTGGGCATCGTGCCCTTCCTCAAGGCCCGTCTGCCACGAACCGCCGTGTGCGCATCCACACGGGGGAGGGGCATGCTCTCGAGACCAGACGCCATCGGTTCCATCCTGAACTTCAACCGGTTTCTCCTTGAAAAGGAGCGGCCCGGGATGCCCGAGGAGCAATTCGGCCTGCCCTTCGACCGCATCGAGGTCGATGAGGTGTTCACCGACGGCCGGCACGTTGCCCTGGGTGAGGTGACCCTGGAGATACTCGAGGTGCCCGGGCACTCATCCTGCTCCATTGCCGTCTACTGCCCCGAGGAGAAGGCCCTGTTCGCCTCCGATGCCGGCGGCATACCCTATGACGGGAAGGTCTTCTCCGCTGCCAACTCGAACTTCGACCAGTACCAGAAGAGCCTGGAGCGGATGTCGCGCCTCGAGACGGACATCCACTGCGCAGAGCACTACGGGGCACTCACGGGCGACGACGCCCGCGGCTTCATGGCCATGTCCCTGGAATCGGCCCATATCACCAGGGGGCTCATCGAGGAGACCTACCTGAGGACCCGGGACGTGAACGAGACCGTGCGGGAGGTCACGGACCTCTTCGTCCAGGAGAGTTCCGGATATTTCCTTCCCCGGGAGGTCATGGAGATGGTGGTCGGCCAGATGACTCGGTTCCTGGCAAAATCACTGGATGGTTAAAGAAGGTGGGCCATGACCCCTGAAATGGCCTGAAACCCGGGGGCGAGCCGTGCAGGAGATCTTCATCGGCACATCGGGCTGGAACTACGGCCACTGGAGGGGCCCCTTCTACCCCGACGGTCTGGCGAGGACCAGGTGGCTGCAGCACTATGCCCGGATCTTCTCCACCGTGGAGGTGAACGCCACCTTCTACAGGTCCATGCGGCCGTCCACCTTCGAGAGGTGGCGGGCCTCCACCCCTGACGGGTTCACGTGGTCCGTCAAGGCCAGCCGCTTCATCACCCACATCAGGAGGCTGCGTGACCCGGAAGAACCCCTTGCACGTTTCATGGAATCCCTCGAACCCCTCGGAGACAAGCTCGGACCGGTGCTCTTTCAGCTCCCCCCCTCGCTGGTCTTCGATGCGCACCTCGTGCAGTCGTTCTGCCGCAGTCTTCCACCCGGGAGGCGCTGCGTCATCGAGGCGAGACACGGAAGCTGGATCAGCGATGCGGCCCTGGCGTGCCTGAAGGAGGGGCACGTCGCGTGGTGCATCTCGGATACGGCGGGCAGATACCCATACCGCGAGGCGGCGACCAGTGACTTCGTCTATGTCCGCCTGCACGGCTCGAAGCGGCTCTACGCCTCCTGCTATTCAGACGACGAGCTTTCCGCGTGGGCCGCTCGCATACGGTCCTGTGAACTGGACACCTACGTCTACTTCGACAATGACTTCATGGGGTACGCACCGACGAACGCACTACGGCTCGGGGAACTGCTCTGAAAGATATTTCCCGGCGTGTTGCATCCGGGAACCGCCTGAATATAATAATCGATAACCAGTCACGGCGTGAGGAGGTGAGCTATGAGATTCTGGCGTTTTGCGATCCTTTCGGCCTGCGTGACCTGCGTTCTCCTTTCAGGCACCAGCCTGCTGGCCTTCGAGCTGAAAAGCCCGGCGTTCGCGGCGGGGGGGTCCATACCGTCTCTCTACACCTGCCAGGGCAAGGACATCTCTCCGCCGCTGACGTGGTCCAAGGCCCCGGAGAAGACAAGGAGCTTCGTGCTGATCTGCGACGACCCTGACGCGCCCGTGATGACCTGGGTTCACTGGGTGTACTTCGACATTCCTCCCGCGGTCACCGCCCTGCCCGAGGGGATGCCCAAGGACGAGAAGCCGGCAATGGGGGGCATCCACGGCAGGAGCAGCTTCGGCGATCTCGGCTACGGCGGGCCCTGCCCGCCCTGGGGCATCCACCGCTACTTCTTCAGGCTCTCCGCCCTGGACACCATCCTGAACCTCGCCCCCGGGGTGAAGAAGAAAGAGGTCCTCAAGGCCATGGAGGGCCACATCCTGGGAACGGCAGAGCTCATGGGGACCTACAAGAAGAACGAGCGGCAGCATCCTTAACCTGCATGCACAGGGCATCGTACAGAAAGCTCCATGACGGCGGCCGGCTCGAACAGCGTGCCCTCGCTGCCGTTCGACTGCTGCGAGACTGCAGATTGTGCCCGCGGGCCTGCGGTGTGAACCGCCTCGAGGGGGAACTGGGGTTCTGCAGGACAGGCCGCCTGGCACGGGCGGCGAGCTTCGGCCCCCACTTCGGCGAGGAGGCGCCGCTGGTGGGGTCCCACGGATCGGGCACGATCTTCTTCAGCTCCTGCAACCTGCTCTGCTCCTTCTGCCAGAACTACGACATCAGCCATCTCAGGGACGGCGTCGAGGTGGATGCCGGAAAGATCGCCGGCATGATGCTCCACCTGGCCCGCAGGGGCTGCCACAACATCAACTTCGTGACGCCTTCCCACGTGGTGCCCCAGATACTCGAGGCGGTCGTTCTGGCAGCCGGGGCCGGGCTCGACCTGCCGCTGGTCTACAATTCGGGCGGGTACGACACCGTGGAGACGTTGCGTCTGCTGGAAGACGTCTTCGACATCTACATGCCCGATTTCAAGTTCTGGGACGAAGAGCCGGCCCGGACGTTCTGCTCGGCCCCGGGCTACCGGTCCGTGGCCTGCGAAGCCCTCGGGGAGATGCACCGCCAGGTCGGCGACCTGGAGATGGACGGGCTGGGAGTGGCACGGCTCGGGCTCCTCGTACGGCACCTGGTCATGCCGGGGGGCCTGGCCGGGACCGCCGGGGTCATGGGTTTTCTTGCCCGGGACATCTCGCGGAACACCTACGTGAACGTCATGGACCAGTACCGCCCGTGCTACAGGGCCGGGGACGATCTGCGCATCGACCGGAGGATCTCGGCTGCGGAATACGAAGAGGCGCTTGAGGCCGCCCGCAGGGCCGGCATCGCCCGGCTCGATTCCCGGATAAGATCCTTTCCCTAGGACCACCTGAACGCAGAGCCTTGATCCGCACGCACCATGCCCCTACTGAATCGAAAACCAGGAGGTGCCTCCCATGTGCAATCGTCTCGCCGGCCAGACAAGCCCTTACCTTCTCCAGCACGCGGACAACCCCGTGGACTGGTACCCCTGGGGGGAGGAGGCCTTCGACCGGGCACGGGCGGAAGACAAGCCCGTCTTCCTGTCCATCGGCTACTCCTCGTGCCACTGGTGCCACGTGATGGCCCATGAATCCTTCGAGGACGAGGAGGTGGCAGCCCTCATGAATCACGCCTTCATCAACGTGAAGGTGGACCGCGAGGAACTTCCCCACATCGACCACGTCTACATGCAGGCCTGCCAGATCATGACCGGCAGCGGCGGCTGGCCGCTCACCGTCATCATGACGCCCGACGGAAAGCCGTTCTTCGCCGCCACCTACCTGCCCAGGAATTCCCGGCACGGCCTCACGGGCATGAAGGAGCTGATCCCGGTCATCGAGAGGCTCTGGATCGAAAAGAGGGGCCGGGTGGTCGAAGAGGCCGACGAGATCGTCCGGATCGTACAACGTGCCACAGCGATCCGCCCCGGCGATCATCTGAATCCCGATCTCGTCAGCCAGGCCTGCGCGGAGCTCAAGGAACGCCACAACGCCGAGCTGGGGGGGTTCGGCGATGCACCGAAGTTCCCCATGCCCCATGCCCTCATGTTCCTGCTGAGATGCTCGAGACAGGCAGGTGACCCGGAGGCGTTGTCCATGGTCGTGAAGACCCTCGATGCCATGCAGAGAGGGGGCATCTATGATCATGTCGGATACGGCTTCCACCGCTACTCCACCGACCGGAAGTGGCTCGTCCCCCATTTCGAGAAGATGCTCTACGACCAGGCCCTGCTCGCCATGGCCTATGCCGAGACCTTCCAGGTGACGGGCAGGAAGGATTTCCGGAAGACGGCCGAGGACACCGTCACCTATGTCCTGGAGGACCTGGCCACCGAGGACGGCCTGTTCTCGAGCGCGCGGGATGCGGACAGCGAGGGAGAGGAGGGCAGGTTCTATCTCTGGACCATGAACGGGATAGGCGCCGTCCTCGACGAGGACGACACGGCGCTTGCCCGCGAGGCCTTCGGCCTGCGCGAGGAGGGGAACGCACCAGGCATGGGAAAGGGGATGAACATCATCCACCTGGCGCAGGGACCCGACGCCCTCGCCCGGAAGCTGGGCCTCGATGTCGACACCCTGACGGCCCGGCTGGCCCATATCCTGGGTCGCCTCCGGCAGGCCAGATCGCTCAGGAACCACCCCCTGAAGGACACCAAAGCCCTGACCGACTGGAACGGCCTCATGATCGCCGCCCTGGCCAGGTGCGGTACCGTGCTGTCCAGGCCGGACCATATCGCTGCAGCGAAACGGGCCGCCGACTTCATCCTGGACAGAACGACCGTCGATGGAAGGCTCGGACATATCTTCATGGCGGGAGAATTCAGGTTCGATGCAGGTCTCGATGACCACGCCTACCTCACCTGGGGGCTCATCGAGCTGTACGAAGCCACCTTCGAACGGAGATATCTCGATGAGGCGGTCAGGCTCTCCTCCGACCTCATGGAACACTTCTGGGACGGCTCCGGTGGAGGGTTCTTCTCCACGTCCCACGACACGGAAACCACCCTCGTCCGGATCAGGTCCGCCTACGACAATGCCGTCCCTTCCGGCAATTCCGTGGCCATGCTCAACCTCCTCAGGCTCGCGGACCTCACCGGAGACGGGTCCCTGAGGGAACGTGCCGTCGACATCGGGAAGGCCTTCTCGTCCCAGGTTAAGCGGGCACCATCGGCCTTTGTGTTCATGCTGGGCGCACTGGTTTATCTGAACGGTCCCCCGGCCTCGGTGGTCATAGCCGGTGATCCTGAGGGCGACGACACCCGGGAGATGGTCGATGCATTTCGGGGCCGTTTCCTGCCCCATGCGGTGATCAGGCTGGATCCGGCTGAACCGGGGAGGCACCCCTCGACCGCCCGCGTATGCACAGGGTCGATCTGTCACGAGCCCACCATGGAAGTGGAGAAAATGCTCGAACACCTCGCGTGAATCACGTACAGTGGATCCATGGGCATATTCGCCACCACCTTCACGGCCGTCGCGACCCTGCTCATCATCGGGATCCTCGGTTTCTGGCTGCTGAGCAGGCGCGTGATCGCGGGAACCATCCTGGGCGCCCTGACCGTGCTATCCATCGACATCGCCCTTCCAAGCCTCACCTTCACGGGGATCGTGTCCGGCTTCGATCCGGGGACGCAGTCCTTCTGGTGGACCCTTCCCCTGTGGTGGATCGGGTTCACACTCGTCGCCCTCGCCATGACCGTGGCCTTCTCCTGGGTATCACGCAGGGAGTTCCGCAGGGAGTTCAGGGCGGCCCTCTTCTTCCAGAACGGGATCTTCTTTCCCCTTGCCATCATCACGGAAATGTTCGGAGGAAGCAGTCCCCTGCTCATCAACCTCTTCCTCTTCACCCTGTTCTATCCCGCCTTCTTCTTCAATGTCTCCCCGCTGTTCTTCAACAGGGGGATGAGGCACGACCTCTCCAAGGTGTTCAATCCCGTACTCATTGCCACGGCCGCAGCGGTGATCATCACCCTGCTGGATCTCAAGGCGTACCTGCCCGAGTTTCTCGTGTCAGGACTCAAACTCGTGGGCGGCATGACCGTGCCGCTGCTCATGATCGTGCTCGGCGGCAACATCTTCCTCGACCTCAGGGCGAGCGGCGCTGTTCACTATGGAGAGGCGCTGAAGTTCGTCTGCGTCAAGAACGTCCTCTTCCCGGCGATCGCACTGGGCGCCCTGCTCCTCCTGAGGCCGCCCTACGAAATCGCCCTGATCGTCATGCTGCAATCCGCCGTGCCCCCGGTGACGGCCATACCCATCATCACCGAGCGGGAGGGTGGTGACAGAAACATCGTGAACCAGTACATGGTGGCGAGCTTCCTCTTCTCGCTGACCAGCCTTCCCGCCGTGATCATGGTTTTCTCATGGTTTTTCGGCCCGTGACACCTTTCTATGCCGTCCCCTGTCCCGACTCTTTAATAATGTCCCCTTTTAACTCGATAGAAATGTCCCCTTTTGAGAGGTTTGGTAGAGTGGTCCCATGGAGGGGCCATGGGGGCGATTGGGATGAGCGGGAAGGAGCGAGATCGG
>Ga0209606_1000667_pt1 | contig 49342 bp, 36 predicted proteins | sample AD_UKC057_MetaG_FD_184412 | JGI IMG/M metagenome (GOLD analysis project Ga0209606, IMG submission 184412) | Active sludge microbial communities of municipal wastewater-treating anaerobic digesters from USA - AD_UKC057_MetaG (SPAdes) (version 2) | ecosystem: Engineered > Bioreactor > Anaerobic >... | reverse complement strand
AACCTCTTAAATATCGGTTCGGCGCGATTGCGGGCGACTCCCTGTATCACCCCGCTGCCGACTTCAATATGGACGGAAAAGTTTCCATGCAGGACCTCGATGTTTTTAAAAAGAACTATGGCAAATCCGTCCCGGTTTCCGCAAACACGCTTCTCTGCGACCCTCTGTACGACGCGAGATAACGCGCCGCGCCAGCGTCGCGCGTTTGGGGAAAAGGATAGAAAAAGAAGAAAAAAGAGTAAGAGTAAGAGTTAGAGTTAAGGGAAAACTTTTGAAAAAGTTTTCCCTTAAAAACCCTTTCAAAACGTTTCAATGCGCGCGGCGAAGCTGGCGCGTTCGCGCCTTCGCTCCGCCGCGCTCATGGGAAAAGATATTGGGAAAGAGTTTTTAGTGGAATCCTATTCTTAAATGATTTTACATGGGGCGTCGGGAAAGAAGCGCGGCAGCGATTCGCTCCCGACGCCCATTGAAACGTTTTGAAGAGAATCCAAAGAGAAACTTTTTCAAAAGTTTCTCTTTGGCCGCCGGAGGCGCTTTAATGCGGTTAAGGGAAAACTTTTAAAAAAGTTTTCCCTTAAAACCCTTTCAAAACATTTCATGCCAGCGCCAAAGTCAGAGCTTCGCTTCTGCCTTTGGCGCGTATCATGTGAAAAGTTGTTGGGAAAGGGATTTCATGAGGAATCTTGTTCATAAATGATTATCACAAGAAAAGAATTGTAGCGGCTACCCGGCGGGTCGCCCGGTTGGCAGAGCGGGCAAAAGGGACGATCGTTCAAAAGGAGAAATGTTTTAATATTTCCATAGCCGCAACCTTCAGGTAATATCCTGAATGACGTTTTTCACTTTGGGGTCTGCGGAGCGTCCGGCGAATTCCACGTGCGCAGCGTTCCGGCTCTCTATCGAGTCTATTTCAGACCAGCCGTCGAATATGTGTTTCCTTTTGAAGAATGTAAGACGCGCGCTGGCGACTTCAGTGTTGTGGCAGTAGCTAGGCTCCCCGTCGGGGTCTGAGTAGTCCGCCCGTATCATGTCAGAGTCCCCGCAGGTTATCTGGCCTTTCACCATGCGGACGGCGTCCTTTGCCGAGAACGCCCAGCGGCCTGTTGTAAATTCCCCTTTGCATCCGACAATCGCGGACGCCAACTCGGTGAACCGGTACTCTTCGCCCGCATGTTTGAAATAAAGCACGGAGATAGGCGGCAGGGAGACGCCCGCTTTTTTCAGATGAACCGTCAGCCCCTCGAAGACGCTGTCAGGATGGCCGTCGAACGCGTTGCAGTGTCCCCACGCCCATCGCCGCGCGTGTTTGCGGCCCCAAAGATGCGTCTGACATCCGGGATCGTTTTTGAACTCGAACCGCCTGCCGTTTGCCACGATAACCCCGGTGAACTTCGCCGCCAACGCTGGGCTTAACACCGTCGTGTCCGCGATATCCTTTTTGTAAAACATCTCCGGAAGGTGAAGGTGAGGCTTGGCGTTGACGGAGTATTCGAGATCCCATGACGCCTCTCGTCCGCTCCCTGACATTGATCCGCGCAACCTGCCATTTTCGAGCGAGCAGCCGCCGAGCGACAGTTTGAAAGGGGCGTCCGTTCGTTCGAGAGCGGCCGCGTCGAACTTCTTTTTGATCCCAAAGTTGTCGTCCGGCGACTTCGAGTCGAACATTGAGAACCACATCTGCGCATACGCCCCCCGCTCGTCGTCCAGCGGCGCGTTCATCGTGTGCCGTATCCAGAAGCCGCATCCGCTTTCAAGATGGTTGAACGTCAGGTAGTAAACCTCATAGTGGCCTTTGCCTCCGCTCCACCTCATCCTGTTTGCATTGTCCAATTCAGTCGCCTGCGGCATAGCGGTTCCTCCGAATAATCTGCGCGCGACACAGCGCCGCGCTCATATCATTGCGGTTTCATTATACCATGCATTAGTTGCCGCGCGCATCGCCCGGAACCGTTTAACCGCGATTGTCGCTGAAGTGCTCATGATCCTTTTGTGGATTAGTTTTCAATAACAATGTATCTGAACCCAAAATGAGGAAATATTGTCATAGTTGTGAAATATCTTATTGCGCAAAACACAATGCGCGATTATTAACATGCCGCTGCTCACATAACTTTGGGATGTTAAAAATTATGTTTGTTATCTCGGAGACCGGGTAATTGGACATACGGGCCGGGGGTTTTTAGACAAAAAAAAAGGAGCCCTTTCTATTATTTGAGTTGAAGTCAGGGCTCAAGCAACACCAAAGAGAACATAAACCAGTCGATATCAGTGTACGCCTTTATAGCAACCATGTCAATCCGGCCTGAAAAATATTTATTTGTCAGGCAAAAGCCCTTTGTTAAAAGGGTTATTTAGCCGACCGTGGGCCGATTCTGAGCGCGCGGTATTTTTTTTGAAACAGAAGGGCGTCGTCCTCAAGGGCCGGACTTTCACAAATGACCCTGCCGCGCGCGCCGCACGCTTTAAGAGCGCGAAGAGCAGCCGCGTAATCGAACGCCGATTCTTGCGCCGCAACATGCCGGGTTTCGCCCGCCGCAGAGTGTTCTATGCCTGAAAGATGGATGTGAAGGTCTTCCAGCGCGCCGCTGCCTAGGATGTCGCCGATCTCGTCGAGCAACCGCCGGAAATCGTCGAAACTGTTCGCCGCGCCCGCGTCCCTCGCGTAGAAATGAGACAGGTCCAAACAGGGGGCCACGCCCTCCACTTCGAGGCTCATTCGTATAAGCTCATGCGGGCTGCCGAACTGAGAGCGTTTCCCGGTGAGTTCCGGTCGAAGGGAGACCCCGCTGAGTTTTTCGGCATCGAGCGCGCGGCGAATGCGTTTCAACTGTTTTTTCACTGCTTTGAATGTGGATTCCGGCGGGTCGCCGCCGAAAAACGCCGCGTGGAACACCACCCGGTCTCCGCCGCACGCCGCCGCCGCGCGCGCCGAATCCAGTATCCGTTTCACGCTCGCCTCCACCTTGTCAGGCTCTTTTGAATTGAGGTTGACGTAGTAGGGGGCGTGCGCGCTCAGGGCCAACCCGGTCTCCTGCGCCGCCTGCCGCGCCGCCTCCGCCGCTTCCGGCGTCGTCCTCACTCCGTAAACATGCTCGATCTCCATGCACCCCAGACCAAGCTCCGCGAGCCTCCTAATGCCTCCCGCCACACCGCTGCCTGACGCCGAACGCGGTATCCCTCCGGTTCCGAACAGCAACCCTCCGCCGCGCGCCGTCACGTCCTGATTTCTTTCCCGGCCTTGCGCCTGACGGACTCCACCTTGCCTTCGAGCCGCTTCTTGGCCCCCTTGCGGTCGTCGATGGTTATCGATGTCAGAACCCTCGGCGACCCTTTGCGGACCAGCGCGTGGCATTTGCCGATTAGCTCTATAACAGCCTTCCAGTCCCCCTCGACGATAGTCCCCATCGCCGTCAGCTTGTAGTCCAGCCCGCTCGCGTCCACCATCCTTATCACCTTCGCAACAGTCGGGCTTATGCTCTCTCCCTCCCCAATCGGAACAATCGTAAACGTCGCCAGCATAAAAACCTCCTATAAGAAAACATCAAGCATAAGTATAAAAACCTTGCCGCTAATACAAAACTGCTCGCTCAAAAAATGCCATCCTCCCCGCGCCTTAATCAAAGCTGCGTCGGAAAGCCGCGCCGGGGATTTCAAGCTATAATGTGAACAGCGACAACGCGAGATTCGGGCGCAGGCGCGCGTCGGCGAAAAACGCGGAGCGTAAGGAGCGGTTATCATTATGAAAGCATTGGTGACGGGCGGCAGCGGTTTTCTCGGCTCCAACATCGTCAAACATCTCGCAGAGCAGGGACACGAAGCGCGCGTCCTGCTCCGGAACACGTCGTCCACAAAAGCCCTCGAAGGCCTTGATTACGAGAAGGCGTTCGGCGACATCACGGACGCGGAGTCGCTTGCTCCGGCGATGAAAGGCGTTGACTGGGTCTTCCACACCGCCGCCTCCGTAAGCATGTGGAAAGGGAGTTGGAAGCGGTCTCACGAAATCAACGCGGGCGGAACGCGGAACATGGTCGAAGCGGCGCTGAAGGCCGGCGTGAAGCGCTTCATCCACACAAGCTCGATATCCGCTCTGGGAATTCCCAAGGACGGGGAGGTCGGAGACGAAACGCTCGAATGGACGCTGCCGTTCGACTTCGCTTACAACCATTCCAAGCGGGAGGCGGAAAAAGAAGTCTTGAAAGGCGCGCGGCAGGGGCTTCAGGCGGTCATCCTCAATCCCGGCATGATCCTCGGAGAGCGGGACGTGAACCTCAACGGAGGAAGCATGCTGCTGGACATCCGCAACGGGAACATTCCAATCTGTCCGCCGGGCGGAAACGGAGTCTGCGACGCGGACTCGGTTGCGAAAGCGCACATCGCGGCGGCCGAGCGCGGGGCGGTGGGCGAGCGGCACATTGTCGCGGGCGTCAACGCCACTTTTAGGGATATTTTCGAAACTGTCGCGGAAGTGGTCGGCGGCAGAGCTCCCTCGCTGCGCGCTCCAGCGGAACTGGCACATATCATCGGTAAAACATGCGACTTCTTCTCGACATTCACAAAGAAAGAGCCGGACATCACATTCGACAAAGCGTTCTGGAGTTCGTGCCGCAACTATTACTCAAGCAGAAAAGCGCAGGAACTGCTCGGATTCGAAATCACGCCGATAAAAGTCTCAGTCGAAAAGTGTTACGACTGGTATCTCAAACAAGGCATCATGAAACCTGCATAGCAAATAGCGCGCGACATTCTCGAATGGAAGTTGCGCAAAGTCGTTTTCGCACAATTGGCGTTTTCAAGGCAAAGAATCAGGCGATATACGCGCTAATAGCCTGTTCGATTCGGCGCGTTTGCGCCATGCTTATGCGCTTTATTTATCTCGAATTCGGAATTCGGATTCGAAAGCAAAGTTGTTCAGAGCGGAACGAAAGTCGCGTTTTTGCGGCTAATAGGACATAGGGTTCATGAGAAAAAGAGTGTCGCGCTAAAAATCGCTTTCAGGGTGTTGAAGCAGTTCGCCGCTGCGAACAATCGCCCCGGTTCGTCGGCTATATCGACGAATCCGGATTTGTTCCGTATGGTTTATTTTTCAATAGGGGCGGGGGGAGAGAATTCCATTGACAACGATTTTGCCATCAAACGCATCTTCTTAATATCTTTCTCGCTCAGTTCCATAACGCTGCGCAGTTCGTGAGGCGGCATCGGATCGGCGTCAATATTAAACTTTTCCTTTTTCTCGAAAAGATGAGTGTTGGGTATTACGGCCAGATTGAACATCTGCAAATAAAGAGGGTCGAGTTTGGCTGCCTCGGCAATAGCGCGCGCCACTGTAAAAATGTTGTCTCCGGGAAGGCCGAGTATAATCATTATGAAATACTGAAAACGCCACTTGGCCACAATATTCCTTACGCTTTCGATTTTTGTGACTCGGCGGTTAAGCTTAAGAGCCGCAGGGCAAAGGCTCTGAATTCCCAAGCCGAGCACGAACTTTGATTTGTCCGGCACGACCTCGTCGAGCAGCCCGAAAAATTCATCATCATCGTTGTTGGAGTCGATTGTGAGAATGTCTGATATTGTGATGTCGTGGCCCATATCGCGGTATTTTTTTATCAGTCGAAGAGTCTGGACGCCGAAATTTTTGAAGTTCAGGTAAGACCCCGCGAACAATCCTATGTCCGAGCGGTTCTCTATGCAGAACAGTATCTCCTCTTCTATTCTTTCGATTGACATGTGGCGGTATGGAGCTTTCGCCGCGACGCAATAGCTGCAACTGTTTGTGCAACCCCGGCTGTATTCAATGTGCATTATGGGCGTCGCAGGGAGAATGCCTGTTTTGTATGGCGACGGTATGTCGTCGAGATTCGCAAGCGGTTCTTGCGGAGGATTGACCACTATTCTGCCGCCGCGCCTGTATGCTATGCCTCGCGCGTTCTTCCATGTGTCTCCATTCAGCGCCGATTCAAGAATCTCTTTTAATATATACTCCCCTTCGCCTATGGCTATCGCGTCCATCTCGGCGGATAGTTCCAGCAAGCCGGGATGGGCTTCGGGGCCGCCTGTTATTATTAGCGCGTCTTTTGCCGCATTCCTTATGTCAGGAAGCGCTTCAAGATAACTCTCAAGGTTCCACATGTAGCAGGAAAGGCCTATCACGCAAGGCTTGCTTTTCTTGATTTCCTGAAGAAGTTCCTCGCGATTGTATTCGTGGCAAACCGAAGTGAAAAGCGAAATATCGTAATTGCGGTTGATGCTTTCATGTTTATCGCAATAAGCTTTGAGAAAAGCTGTGGAAAGGGGCGGATAGTTGCCAAGCTCATCCATCTGCCTGAGGATATTGACCAGAATTACTTTTTTTCTTCTATTCATATCGTTAAAGCCGCGCCACAGGCATTATTGATGGTCGCTCTTCGGGGATGATCGAGTGAAAAAACATTATATGGTCTAGATTCTTTGGTTTGCTCTCAGAAGTAATAGGCGACCACCGCCTTTTGTCGGCAATCGTCTCCGGTATGCCTCCGCATACGGAGAACAAAACGCATCTGTCGCACACGCTAGGAATAAAAACATTTCCCGGAATATATCTTTCTAATCTGTAAGCGTCGCCGCAATGTTCTTCGAAATCTCTCATCGCGCATATCGGAAGGCCTTTAATAATCGCCCATGTACCGTTCTCAACAGCCAAATCAACGCATTTGCGCGCGATAGATATGGCCTCGTCAGAGAGACAGTCCGAGTAATTGAAATTAATGATGAGTCTTGGAATATCGCTCATTGTGATGAACGCGATTGTTTCTTCCAGCGTCGGCAGCGTCAGGGAATGCGCGAATGTGTCCACCGCAAAGAAATAATCACATCGCAAAGAATCCACGGATGGCGTATTCTTAGCGTTTTGCATGTTAGCGAGGTTCTCGAATCCTTTTATCGCATATTTGAGAGTATTGGTTCTTGTTATCGTCTCATGCGCACTGGGGTCGGTCGTGAAAAATTTCATATATATGATTTTTAAGCCGCTATTGAAAGCTGACTCGACAACGTTCCTGTAAGCAAAAATCGCTCCGTTCGTGTTGTATTTGACGCGTCTGAACCGGTTGCCGGCAAAATCGACAATTTCAAGCGCGTCTTTTCTGGCAAAAAACTCGCCGCCCGCAAATTCTATGCTTTCAGATTCCGGCATAGCGCCAAGCAGCGATTTTAATGCCTTTGTGTCCAAGTATTCGGAGGTCGTTTTTTTGCGTTCACAGAAAAGGCAATTGAAATTACATGGCGTCCCCGTATCGACAGGCTTGTAATTTATGAACACTTTCTCACCCCGAACGAAGCTCTGGTTGATCGACGATGGAATGCCTTGACGTAAAAATCGAGAGCGAGACTCTTTAGAAAAGCGGTCGACATTCCGATTTGAATATTAAATGAAACAAATGCGTTTGTAAATGAAGGAAGATGTCGACAGCATGAGTTGAATTGCCGCTTATCAAGCGCTTTTCGCGTCGATTGCCGAGTTGATAATCAAACAAAGAAGCGAAGCTCCGCCGAACGCTTTTGTGTTTTATGCGATGTCCGGCGCCTAATAAGAAAGCTCGCGATGCAGACGCTTCGCTGAAGCTTGCCGCGAGCCATATAGCGCGGGCAGCCCGGATAGCAACGCCAAGTACGCAACAGCCGACAATCGGTTGCGCTCGCATATATGCGACTTTGAAATCATTTGTATGATTGCAGATTTATGCCGTGTTTTTTCAGCAGTTGTTTCGAATCAGTAAGGCTTTCGGCGGCATGATATTCTAAAAGAAAGGATTCTGCCATCAGACATGTCGTTCTTAAATCATCCTTTTCAGAAAGTGTTGTTGAAAGCTGTTTGGCCGGGAAAGGGTCTTCCGGCTTTGAATCGTCATATTGGTCGATGAAGAGTCTCGTGTTAGGCAAGCGAATCAAAGGCAGACATTGAATTCTGTCAGGTTCGCAATCGGCCATAGCGGCGATGGTTGCCGCGCTACGAAGCGTATTGTCTCCGGGAAGACCGAGTATGCACTGAACCATAGTTGAAAACGGCCGTCCGGAAACCATTTTGCGAATGTTTTCGATGGAATTAAAGCATTTGTTGATATTTCTTGTCTCGGTATGGCAACACTGAAACCCTGAGGTTAAAATTATATCTTGTTTTTTGGACACAATGTCGTTCAACAAATTGTAAAAATCTTCGTCAAATTGGTTGCTATCGATGAAAACCGATCCTGTGATATCTATTTTTTCTCCGCAATCGATGTGTCTTTTTATCATTTTCAGAACTTGAACGCCAAAATCTTTATGGTTCAAATATGAGCCTATGAAAAAAGCGACTTTAAGGTTGTTTTTAGCGCAATATGCGATTTCAGACTCAATTCTTTCGATAGGAAAGAACCGCAACTGCTGCCCGGCATTAACGCAGAAACTGCAATTGTAGGCGCAGCCGCGGCTATACTCTATCTGCATCACCCTTTTGGGCTTCAGTATGCCGGCGAGATAAGGAGAAGGGATGTCGCAGAGATTCTCCAATGGGGGCCGAGGCTGGTTAATCCTTATCTTCGAACCTTCTCTGAACGCAGCGCCTTTTAAATCGTCGACAGGTTCGCCCTTCACAAGTCTTGATATCAAATCATGAAAAGTAGCTTCGCCTTCTCCTATTACCGCTATGTCCAGTTCCGGAATATCGCGCAGTATGCCGGGATGAACATGCGGACCGCCCGCGATAAAAAGGGAGTTCTTCAGAGTTTTGCGAAGTTCGCGAAGCAACTCTGAATAGAAATCCACATTCCAGATGTAGCATGACACGCCCACGATTTGGGGCTGGAGGTCGATTATTTGAGCGCATTCTTCCATAAGGTTGAAGTCGGAAACTGAGGTTGCGCGCAACCTGATATCGACGCGCTCCTTAATGAGCGCGAACTGTTCCGAATAAGCCTTGAGGTCGGCAATGGCAATGGGATAGTGCTCATCGTCGTGGCTGTTTTCTCTGAGCGTCATGCCACAGAGCGCGACACGCATTTTTTCGCTCATTGCTTGCGTCATTTAACCCGCCCGTTCAACAATCTCGATTCCATCTCGCGCAATTGCGCAAAGAGACAACATCGCGCAATTTCCCACTATGATCGAGGTTGGTGATTGGTTTCAGATTGTTTGCCCCGGCGAAACCGGCCGGAACGCCCGCGCATTCGTCCGCAAGAACGCAGATATCGCAGGCGCCGGAGACGGCGGCGTATCCGGGAATTGTTTTATCAAGTCTGTATATCTCTCCGCAATGTTCCTCAATGCCGCTCATAAGGCAAAGGGGAAGTCCGACAGTGAGCGTCCAAACGCTGTTAGCGATAGCCGCCTTGATGCTTCCGCGCACCGTCTCGATCACGCTTGGCGAGAATGAATCAGCATGTGATAAATCGATTATTATCCGCGCAAAACCCTTGGTTGAAAGGTGTTTCACAGTGTCTTCCAGAGAAGGCAATGACCGCGTGCTTGCAATGACTCGACCCGCCACGAAAATGTTGTCCCAATTATAGTCGTATAACAAGTCTGGAGATTTGTCGAGGAAGCGCGATATGTTGTCTATGCCTTTTGCGGCATACTCGAAAGTGTTCGTCCGGGTAATATAATTATGAATCTCCGGAATGACGGAAAAGAATTTAACTTCGATGTTTTTCAGTCCCGCGTCAAGCGCCTTCCAGAGCTTGCTCTCGTAGTAAAAAGCCGAGCCGTTTGTGGTCAATTTTACGCGCTTGAATCTTTCTGAAGCCGCTTTTATTATGACATTCATGTCCTTTCTCAGGAAAGGCTCGCCTCCGATGAATTCCACATTCGATTGTTGCGGAATACCTTCCATAGCGGCGAGTATATCTTCTGTTGTGGGAATGTTCGTGATGCTCTTAGGGTATCCGCAAACGCGGCAGTTAAAATTGCAAGGTCCGGCAATTTCAATCTTTCTATATCGAATAAACATTCAACCAAGCCTCATAACCACTTAAAAATCGAGATATTCAATCGACGAGAGAAAAGACCCGATTGAAACATTGCGACCTTTCCTTCCGTTTCTAGGCTTTGCAATATTTGCAGCCGGTTCGCCACATCGCGATGAATCGTCAACCAAGCGCACAAACGCTGTGTCTGTTTAGCCGGATTCGTCGATAGATCCGACGAACCGAGGCGATTTTCATAGCGGCGAGCTGCTTCAACACTGCCAAAGCGAGTTTGGGGGCGGCGCCCGTTTTTGTTCATGAAGCCTGTGTTCTATTCATTGCAAAAAGCGCCTTGCGTTCCACGTTTCATCCGCTCTGAACAATCGCTCCCGAATCCTAATGACGGATTCGGGGTAAGTCGGCTCATTGCTTAATTATATAACGAAGTCTCAGTATTTCATCATGACGGCTTTATGTTTTAAGCCGCTTGAGCAGGCAACTCGTTAGTTTTCCAAATTTGATTTCGGGCCGGATTCGTCGGCGGGAGCTAGGAGCGTTTTTCTGTTTTTCGACGCGCTTTTTCTTGAGGGCATAGAACAATTGATGAAGCCACGCGCCTCGTTCTAGAAAGGCTTCATGCCATAGGCAAGATCAGACAGTCGCTGTGGGTTTTGCTTAGACTGAAATCAATTATCCAATGGAGTCTAGAAATAGCGCTGATGCAGCGTGGAGATACAGACTGCCGGGGCAGCGCGGGTTTCCGGCTTTTTGCGAAGGTGAAGCGCACAGACCTGCGAAGCAGGCTTTTTTTCGGTCATGCGGGTTTTAGGATATTGTTAATGTAAGAAGTAAGCATGTACTCCGTGAAATCTATCGGCAGCGATTCCAGTATAGTGTTCACCTCTTCTATACTGTCAGGGACTTTTTCGTTGGATACTCCCGCCATATTCAGAAGCATGTTTACTGTTTCCTCGTCCGCTTTGAGCTTGATGTTTTTCATGGCGAGAGCGAGGTTAGCCGTATTTGGCGTTTTTTCTTCTTTAAGGAGGCGCTCCGCAATGCCGCGCAGATCGTTAAGCATCGCCTCTGCTAAAGGAACATTCATGCTTGTCATGCCCATCTGAAGGTTTGATTCGGAGTTCTGCCGCGCGAATTGAGGCTGCGCGTGCCACCCCCCGACGCGCTTAAGTTCGTCGGCGATCCTATACACATTTAGCTTATCCGATGTGGACCGGAAAGAGAAAAGGCACATGTCCGGATCACCGAGGACTTCCAGTCCCTCTATGGCGTTGATTCCATCGATTAGAAGTTTCGTGGCTGCCATGACCTCTTTGACAATCTTCATGTAGCCGTCGTCGCCGAAATAGATTAGAACCGCCCATGCGGCGGCAAGGGGCCCGCAGGTCCTGCTGCTTCCGGCAGTCGCGTTCACTATTGTATATCCCGGCCAGTTAGAGCAAGCGAACATCTGATAACGGCGGAGTTCTTTGTTTTTATACAGGATGACGGAAGCATTTTTCGCGGCGTACCCGTATTTATGGATGTCCACAGACATGGAGGTCACGCCGGGGACCGAGAAATCGAATTCCGGGACTGTCATTCCCAGTTTTCTCATATATGGCAGGTGAATGCCGCCGACGCAGGCGTCCACATGGAACAATAAACCGCGCTCCAGCGCGATGCGGCCGATCTCTCGAATCGGGTCCACCACTCCGTGCGCCCATCCCGGAGCGGAGCCAACCAGCATGATAGTGTTCTCCGTTATAGCTTCTCTCATAGCGTCCGCATCCGCTTTGAAAGACGAATCTTTTACGGGGATTGACACGACTTTAACGCCGAGATAGTGCGCGGCTTTATGAAAACAGGCGTGCGCTGTGAACGGGATAACTATTTCCGGCTCCTTAATCTCCGGGCGCAGCGCGCGGGCCCGGTTGCGCGCCGCTAGAACCGCCATCATCACGCTTTCGGTTCCTCCGGACGTGAAGTTGCCCACTGTGTTTTCATCGCCGTTAACCAGACTCGATATCATGCCGATTATTTCGTTTTCGATTTTCAGAATGCTGGGGGTTGACGTCGGGTCCAGAGCGCTCTCTGTCAGATACATCGTATATGCCTCGTTTATCAATCCCATCGCGTCATCCCCGGGATAGTAAACGTAGCTTGTGATTTTTCCTGATTTCCAGTCGAGGTCGTCTTTCTTGTACTCTTGAAGAGTTTCAAGGATTTCCTTTTTTGACATGCCATTTTGCGGCATCAGCATTTTACGCCTCCCTGTTCGATTATTCAGTCATATTATGTCTTAAAATCAACGCAGTATCATGAGTTAGCCCGGATTTTTCACGAGAAAAATCCTAGAAGTCGAATAAAGCGCGATCTATGTCGTTGAATTATCGACTCGAACTGCCGTCACATACGAAAAAGCATGTTCCCTCGTTATTGCTCGATTCGCCTCGTATCTCATCCCTTTCTTCGATTTCAGCTTGCGTTGGTGAAAAATGCAGGCTAGCAACACATCTTTTACGGTCGCATGTGCTTTCTTTTCGCTGTGCTGTAAACCTAAAAAATGCAATATCAGAATATTCCTCATGATCATTTAGCTTTTCGCGCGTTCTGTTACCGTGTTTGAATAATTCAGTCAGCGAGTGGCGGAAATAAGCGTGTCCGTTTCAATTGAATGAATAATATGTTTAGTGGTGTTGCCTAGCAATAGACCCTTTAGAGTCCTCTGATTCTTGCCGATAACAATTAAATCCGATTTGAGTTGAGAGGCGGCTATTGATATGACTCTGTACGGCGGATTGGAAGGAGATGACGCGCGACGCAGAGACACTTGCGGCTGCTGGCCGCCTTTAGGAGTCCATTCCTCAATCAAGCGGGCTGTCGCTTTCGCCGCTTCTCGCTTCTCTGAGAGCCTGTACTGTTCTACGGTTTCCTGTTCCGCTCCGTTGCTTATAAGATTTTTCTCGAATAACGGGTCATAAACATGCAACACATTGACCGCAGCCGACCCTCTTACGGCTTGAGTGGATTTCAACACATAGCCCGACACCGGCCCTAGGGCCACGCAAGCCAGAATATGCTTGTAAACCGTCTTTGCCGGCGATGCGACTATCAGAACATCTCGCTTGCTTCTTTCAACAAGACTTTCAGCGGTTGCGCCTGCTCCAAAATTGCCGGAGGGGCCTTCTCCTCTAGCGCCGACCACGACGACATCCGCGTCCACGCGCATCGCTGCTTTTGCGAGAACCACGGCGGCGGCGCCGTTCTCAACCGCGCACGTAACCTTTGCTCCCAATGAGAGAGCCATCTTTTCCGCATCGCAAAGACCCCGCTTTATGAATGGGTCCGGCTCCAATCCGATCGAGTTTTCGAAATCGAGTCTTTCAAGCGACGCTTTGCTTAGTGGGGGAGCCACATGGATTATTAGAAGCTCCGCCCCATGCTCGGCGGCAAGGAGCGCCGCTCTCGCCACAGCGTTCGCCGCCGCTCGGGAAAAATCCGTGCCCGCTATGATTTTTTTGATTCCTTTATTCATGTTCGCTCTCATGATCGGTTGTGAAACGCCGCTGAAACCATTATTCAATCAGAGCCGTTCTTATTCTATAACAACCACGCCGCCACGCTGAAATAACACAGCAGCGTCGTGATGTCCGTCAGCGCCAGAGTGACTGGTCCGGCGGCGATTTTCAAGTCTAACTTCATTTTGTGAAGCAGCGATGGAACACTCAAGCCGTAAAAAGCGGCCATGCATAGTGTCATGACTATACTGACCGATATGATCTTCGTCACCGTCTCGGTTTTCAGCCACAAGAAAACGAACGCCCCCACGATCGCTCCGCATGCGGCTCCTAGCAAAAAAACCGAACCGATCTCCCTTAGCAACTGTCTTAAGTACCATTTCAGAGTTGGATTCGCGGCGTGCAGAGACTGAATCGTCACAGTCATCGTCTGGATACTGACACTTTCCCCCAGACCGAGTATCAGTGTAAGGAAAAAAGCCAGAGCGAGGCTTTGCTCAAGCGTCGCCTCGAATACTCCGGCCAGCAGGGCGCATATTGTCCCTCCTGCGATTGTGGACAAAAGCCATGGGAACCGAAAACAAAACGCTTTCAGCGCTGACGCTTCTCTCAACTCCGATACTCTGAACCCTATAGCTTCAAACAACTCGTTCATGTGTTTCTGGTTGTTGATGTCCAACTCGGAGTTAGCGAAAGTGGACACATCCACCACGCCGACGATGCGTTTTTGCTCGTCCACCACCGGTATAGACAGGAATTTGTGAGCGGCAAAGAGTTCGCAAGCCTTTAAAGCGGCGGCGTCCTTGTCTATCGTCACAATGTTTTTGATCATGATTTTCGACAGGGGGCGCTCCAGCGGCTCTGTCAGCAACAGACGGGTGGGAATAACCCCCGACAGCGCGTCTTTTTCATCCACCACATAAAAGTAAGCGATTTGTTTCCCAAGCCCGCGCGCTCTTATAGAGTCAAGCGCTTGTCCTACCGTTTCATCATGGCGAAGCGTGCAGTAATCCTTATGCGCCAGCTCGACGATGCGTCGTTCGCTTTTTCTCGCGTCAGATTTCAAATGTTAAGTCCGTTCTCTGAATAACCGTGTTGTTTGATATCAACCATGCGACATGAATTATAAAAAAAACGCGCTTCCAGCACAACCCGGCCACGCTGACAGGACCGCGAATCAGCGCGTTTTTCACTGCGCTTATAAATTTGTTTTCTATCGTTGCCAAGGCTTCCTTGCCAACGATGAGTAATCAAATCACGCAAAGATACGCTTTTCATCCGCTCTAAACAATCGCCTCGGTTCGCCAGATATATCAGCGAATCCGGGTTCAAATAATGAGTCGTAAAATGACTCAAATCTAATGTTAAAAGTGAAGTGAAGAAGCAAGACATAGAAATTATTCTGTGGATTTTGATTAAATTGAACCAACGCCGCTAGCAATGGCGGCGTTGGATAATAGCTGTGATTTGCCCTTGCTGCCTATTCGAGCGATTCGCGCGGCGGGTACTTGTAAACGTTGGCGCCGATGCGGATGTTCGGATGGTTCGGAACGGGCATATTGCCTTCCGTTGTGGCTACCACGTTTGTTTTGCCTGACTTGGAAGCTCCGAAATCCTTTGAGATGTCAATCTCTAGTTTGAGGATATCGCCGTCAAGCGTCATTTTGATGTTTTTCATCTCAATCCCCCGAATATTTCTATATATATTGCCAATTTAATATTATAAATAGTGAATAATGTCAATAGAGAATAAGAAATTCACAAAAACAGTGCCGCGCTCCGCCAAGAGCTTATCCGGCGCTGCCTGTATGTTTCAGGGGTTGATAAAGTAGCGGTTTCAGCCTGCCGGCTCAGAGGGCGAAGATGTGGATTCGGTTGCGGCGGGCGGTTCGATTTTCTTCGTTTCCACCGAGGCGGTCTGCTCGGGTTTGTTCTCTGCCGGAGCAGAGATGCCTTTTTTGAATTCAGTGATCGCGCTGCCGATGGCCTTGCCCATTTCGGGCAGTTTCTTCGGCCCGAATATAAGCAGCGCCACGACGACCACCACCACTATTTCCATCGGTCCCGGCGTGAATGCCATATTAGTTTCATCTCCAAATCAATTTGTCCTAATTATAAACAGTCAATAAAATAAATCAATCGCAAGAAAAATGTGCTTAACTGTCCATTTCAGCCTGATAGGAACTTCTGACGTTCGGGCCGGATTTGACCCATGTGAAGCCGAGCGAGCGGGCGAGGCGCTCCCAGTCCCGGAACTCTTCCGGTGTCACATAACGGGCGGGAGGGGGAAGAGCGCGGGATGGTCGCAGGTACTGTCCGAGTGACACGCGGTCTACGCCCGCGCAACGAAGCGAGGCGAGCGCCGCTTCCGCCTGCGCGTCCGTCTCGCCGAGTCCGAGCATTATGCCCGATTTGGTTAGTTGTCCGGGCCGGATGGATTTTGCCGCTTCCAGAATTTTCAGCGACCTTGAGAAATCTCCCTGCGGCCTCATCTCAGGAAACAAGGCTTCGACTGTTTCCATGTTGTGGCCGAACACATAAGGAGATGATTGCAGGACGGCGGAGACGCCGCCGGTGTCGCCCTTGAAGTCGGGCGCGAGGACTTCCACGCGGCAATTCGGGGAAGAGCGGCGGATTTCAGAGACGGCCAGCGCGAAATGCGCCGCGCCGCCGTCCGGCAAGTCGTCTCTGGTTACGGAGGTGACGACGACGTATTTGAGGCCGAGGGCGGCAACGGCTTCTGCCACCGACGAAGGTTCCGCCGGGTCGAGCGGGGAGGGCAATCCTGAGCCGACTCCGCAATACACGCAGGAGCGCGAGCACACCGGCCCCATCAGCAGGAAAGTGGCCGAGCCTGCGCTCCAGCATTCGCCTCTGTTCGGGCATTTAGCTTCGTCGCAAATAGTGTTAAGGCCCCTCGACGAGAGGATGTTTTTCAGATTGACGAACTGTTCTCCGTTTGGGAGTTTCGCCTTGAACCACGATGGGAGGCGCAGGTTGTTTCCGTGTTTGGAGCCGCTCATTTGATTTTTCTTATAGCGAGGTCGGCCGCTTTGGTGAGGCAGTCGTAAGTTTGCGACACGGGAGGGCAGTAGGCGAGTTCGACGTCGCTCAACTGTTCCAGCGTCATACCGGAGCTGATGGCGGCGGAGACGACATTGACGCGCCATGCGGCGCCTGAGCCGACGGCCTGCGCTCCGAGAACTTTCCGGGTGGCCTTGTCGGCTATAACCTTTACGGTGATCTCGCGTCCGTTCGGATACCAGTCGGGTCTGGTGAGGTCTTTGAGCTTGCCGATGACGGGGTCGAACCCGGCGTCGGCGGCGGCCTGAGAGGTGAGTCCGACGGCGGCAATTTCCATCTCGCCGACTTTGGAGACGAAAGCGCCGACGACGCCTTTGAAGGTTTCGTCCGCGCCCGCCGCGTTGGCGCCCGCGATTGTTCCCTGCCTGTAGGCGATGGTCGAAAGCGGCATCCAGCAGCGTTGTTTCCGGATGAGGTCGAAAGTTTCCGCACAGTCGCCGACGGCGTAAACCGAGGGGTCGCTGGAAAGCATTTTTTTGTCAGTGACGACGCCGAAGCGAGAGACGTTCAGCCCGGCGTCCGCCGCGAGGGCCGAGTTGGGCCTGACGCCGGCGCCTACCACGACTATGGAGCAGGGGACGGCCTCGCCGTCCACAACCGCTTCCTCCACCTGCGTTGAGCCGCGAACGGCCTGCACGGAAGAGCCGAGTCGAAGCGCGATTTTTTTCTCTTCAAGGTACTGTTGGAGGATGACGGCCATGTCGGGGTCGAGCGCGCGGGGGAAGACGCCGCCTAGAGTCTCGACGACGGTTGTTTCGCAACCCATGTCCGAGAGCGCTGAAGCGGTTTCCAGCCCGATGGCGCCCGCGCCGATTACGAGGGCCTTGCCTATCGCGCGGGCGGCGGCGCGCAGCCGGGCCGCGTCTTCCGGCGTCGCCACCGTGAACGCCCCTTTGCCCAGCAGCGCTTCAAGTCCTTCAACTGGCGGGACAAGCGGGGTAGAGCCGGTGGAAACAATCAGTTTGTCGTAAGCGAAAAATTCCTCGTCGCCGCTGAACGCGCTATGTGCGCGGACGGTTTTCTCGGCGAGGTTTATATTGTCCGCGATGTAGTTTTTGTAGTGGGCCACCCGCATGGCTTTCATGTTGAGGTCGTGTTTGAGGCTGTCAATGCTGCCGATGGCCCCTTCCACGGCGTAGGGAATGCCGCATGGGTGCATGAGGTCGTAGTCCTTGCGGTCTATCACTACGATTTCGGCGTTGCGGTCGGTTTTTCTGGCCGCCAGAATAGCGGCGAAACCTCCGGCTCCGAGTCCAACGATGACAATCTTCGCCATAACGGATCAGCCTTTCTTGGGGAGCGAGTCCGCGTCAGTGGCTTTCAGAGGCGGCGTGCTCTTTGTACTGCTCGGCGTTCATGAGGGCGTCGGCGGCGGAAGGGTCGCTCATCTTCAGCTTGAAAATCCAGCCTTCGCCGTATGGGTCTGTGTTTATCAGTTCCGGGGCGTCCCGGAGGGCGTCGTTGACTTCGATGACTTCGCCGGAAACGGGGGCGTAGACGTCTGAGACGGCTTTGACGGATTCGACGGCGGCGATGGGCTTGCCGGCTTCCGCCGAGGCGCCGACTTCGGGCAGCTCGACGAATACGACGTCGGTGAGTTGATGCTGGGCGAAATCAGTGATGCCGACGGCGGCGACGCCGCCTTCCGCTTTCACCCATTCGTGGTCTTTGGAATACTTCAGTTCGTCAGGCGCGTTCATTTAGAACCTCCACGGTATGCTATAAAGGGCCGCGCGACAATCTCGGCGGCGTATGGCCTGTTGCGGATTATAACAGAAACGGAGCCGCCGATGGAAGCGGCGGGGGAATTCAGGAGGGCGAGTCCGATGCCTTTTTTGAGGGTGGGGGAGAATGTGCCGCTGGTGACGCGCCCGACGGGGGAGCCGCTGGAAACGACCTCGCAGCCGTCTCGCGGGACGCCACGCTCGACAAGCGCGAAGGCGACGGACTGCCTCGGCGCGCCGTCCGCAAGTTGCTTTTTGATGACACCCGAGCCGGTGTAGTCTTTTGCCGCCGAGACGGCGAACCTCAATCCGGCCTCTACCGGCGAGATGTCGTCGGAAAGCTCGTGCCCGTAGAGGGAATAGGCGGCTTCGAGGCGGAGGGTGTCCCGCGCGCCAAGCCCGCACGGGAGCAGGCCGAGGGGCGTTCCCGCTTCGATAACCGCGCGCCACAGGGCGACCGCGCTCCCGGATTCGCAGTACAGCTCAAATCCGTCTTCGCCTGTGTATCCTGTCCGGGAGACCAGCGTTTTCACCCCCGCGACGTCAGAGGAAATGAACCCGAATCGCGAGGGAAGTTCGGAGGAGCAGAGCGCGCGCATTATCGCGGCCGATTGCGGGCCTTGCAGGTCGAGTTTTGCGGTGTCCGCGCTGCGGTCGGATAGAGAGACGCCGCGCCCTTGCGCGGCAGATTCCAGCCAGTCGAAATCTTTCTTTATGTTCGCCGCGTTTACCACCAGCATGAAATTTTCTGGTTCTTTCATATAGACGAACAGGTCGTCCACGCAGCCGCCGCGCTCGTTGAGCATGGTGGAGTACATGCAGCGGCCGGGTTTGAGAGGGGAAAGGTCGCGGGAAAGGGCGCTCTGCAGGAACTCGAAAGCGTTGTTTCCCGTCACATCGAACTCTCCCATGTGGCAGATGTCGAACAGGCCCGCGCGTTCCCGCGTCGCCTCGTGTTCCTCGATTAGCCTTGTGTACTGGACGGGCAGTTCCCATCCGGCGAAATCGACTATTGTTCCATTAAGCTTTACATGTTCCTCGTATAGCGGAGTCCTGTTCGGCATGGCTTCCTCCGGGGCGGCGTGGAATTGCTGCGCGGCCGTGACTTTAAATATTACAACCGTCTGTTCGGACAATAAATAATAATCGTAAAAATGAGAAAAACCAACCATGTCGCAAATCGCTGATGGAGCAAGAAAGGGAGGCGTAGAAAAGCGGGCGCAGCCAGCGGAAAAAGCGCGTTTACACTCCTTGTTTTTCGAGCGCTAATGTTGATGTTTTAAGCATGCCCGCTTCTATGTCGCAGACCTGTGAAAAGGGCGCGGGACGATGTTGGTATAGCGATATCTTTTTGTCTTTTAATTACTTATATCCATATATGTGGTAAAATTCATCTGAACGGAGTGATTTATGCGCGCACCGCATCGCATGGCATTTGCTGTAGCGACAGCTATAGCGGTGGCGTATGCGTGCGCGACGGCGCGAGCGGCGACGACATGGACGTTCGAGAAGGGCTGGAGGCTGGTGTCGTTGCCGGTGGCGATGGAAGGCCGCAATCTGTGCGATTATCTTCCGGGGTTGTCAGTCTCGAAGATAAACGGCGGCGGATACGCGAACTGTATCGACGGGGCGTCGGCGACGGTCGAAACGGGCAAGGGATACTGGGTTTATTTTCCTGAAAAAACACAAGTTATATTCCCGTCCGCGATAAGGACAGGCGGGACCTATAAGGCTGCTCTGAAAAGAGGATGGAACATAATAGGGTCTCCGGTAGGCGTGACGATGCCGTGGAACGGCGAGATTCTGGTCAATGGCGTCGCGGTCACTATGTCGCCGAAGACCGGGCGTGTGATTTACAGATACGACCCGAACCAGAAGAAATACGCGCCTGCGGAATCTATGGAGCCATGGACAGGCTACGCGATTTACGCGGTGGAGGATTGCGAGTTGCAGTTTCCGGTTTCGCAGGGCGAGGGGATAACGCAGGGCGGAACGGAGGAAGTGGAGACGCTGCCGGGCGGGGAGAGGGTGGTAGCGAGGCAGTTGATCGTCGCAAAAGCGACCGGAACGACGGAGGCTTTTTTTGAGGTAGAGGTTGCGCGGTACGGCATAGCTATTCTGGGTAAGAACTCATCTGCGGGATTGTATCAGATACAGCTTCCGGTGGACGTAGATATCGAGACAGCGGCTGAGACGCTCAAGAAGATGGGGGTGGCCGAGGCCGCCGCCCCGCATTATGTGTTTGGAATCTCGGAACATATTCCATTTGACCCGCCGTACGCGCCGGGGGTCGACCCCGCGCAGAGTTGGGCGTTCAAGAAAATCCGCGCCCCCGGTGTCTGGACTGCGTATCATTCAGGCTCGGCCCCGACTCTGGCGTTCGTTGACACCGGGGTTGACAGCGCGCATATGGATTTTACAGGAAAGCTGGTTCCGGGAGCGGATTTCATCGGGGATGGGAACGGGACGCAGGACGGACATGGGCACGGCACGCATGCGGCGGGGCTTGCGGCGGCGGCGGGGGACAATGGTTACGGTGTCGCAGGGGTATGCTGGGGCTGCCGCGTGATGCCGGTGAAGGTGTGCGACTCGAAGGGAGACTGTCCTTTCTTCGCGGTTATGAACGGAATAACGTTCGCGGCGAATGCGGGCGCGGACGTGATAAATCTGAGCGTGCAGGGAAAAGTCGAGCAAGGCTCGGACGCATGGAAAATATTCCAGACGGTGATAGACCATGCCGTCGGAACAGGCGCGACGGTGGTCGCGGCGGCTGGCAACAGCGCTTCGGACGCCTTCTCTTTCGTTCCGGCGGGTCTTGAAGGAGTAATAACAGTCGGAGCGACGGACGAGGGCGACGCGTTGACCGCGTTCAGCAACTTCGGCGCGGCGTTGGACATCGCCGCGCCCGGCGTCCGCGTTTATTCGCTCGAACCGGGCGGCTGGATGGAATACCGGGACGGAACGTCGTCGGCGGCCGCGTTGGTTTCCGGAGCGGCGGGCTTGATAATCGGCGCTCGCCCGACTGCTTCAAATGATGAAGTGGCGGCGTTCCTGAGGGAAACCGCCGACCCGGCGGCGGGGGCCTACCCGCCGCTCGGCAGGCTCAATCTGGAAAGGCTGATGGCTGCGGCGTCTCCGCCGAACGCGGCTCCGCAGATTCACGCGATATACGCGATTCCGGACTCGGTTTCGCCGGGCGCGACGATAGATGTCTCGGCGCAGGTTTACGACTCTGACGGGGACGCGCTGACGTATAAGTGGGAATCGAATTTCGGCGCGGCGGCGCCGGGGTCTGGAGCGACGGCGAAGTGGACGGCCCCGGCAACGAGAGGCGCGTACGCCGTCAGGCTGACGGTCTCCGACGGCCGGGGCGGGAACGCGTCCGCGAAGGCATACGTCGGCGTCGGACTCGACGGTCTGTTCATGATAAGGATGGGCGGGATACCTGCGTTCATGCGGGTGGGCGAAACGTTTGAGTTCAAAGCGTACGGGCAGTTCGCGGACGGCGAAATATATCCAATGAACATTGAATGGGAACTGGCGAGTCCGCACGGAGTGATAAGCGCGGACGGGAAGTTCACGGCGCTGCTTGAAGGCGAGGCGATGCTGACGGCGCGGGCAGGGGAAATGCGCCGGGACGCCGTCGTGACGATACTGGCTCCCGGAGAAACTCCGCCGCCGCTGACGGTGTCAGGTTTCGCCGCGCCTGCGGGCGGCGACGTCGTGTTGACCGGCGACTATGGCTATGACCGTCTCGTTGTCGGCGACATCACAGGCGACGGGGTGAACGACTTGATAGTCGGAGGGGTGGACGGTCTGTTGCCTTTCAAGGCGTACCGGGGCGCTGGGGACGGCTCTTTCTTTCTCATCTCCACATTCGGCCCTAACGGTTGCAACACTAATCACATGGCGCTAGCCGACATCGACGGGGACGGCGACCTCGACCTCGGCGCCGCTTGTCTTTCTGGCGGCGGTTTCAAGATATATAAAAACAACGGCGCCGGCTCTTTCTCAATCAGTCAGCAACTCTGCTCTCCCGGATGCAACGGCACGTCGATTGTCTTCGCGGATATGTCCCGGAACATGAGGATGGACGTTTTCGGGAGCGATACCATCACCACCAACCGCAATAGAATCTTTTACTATGACGAAGCGCAGCACGCTCTCGGAAATCCCGGAATGTTCCAGACCTCCGGGGTTGAAGCGGGGTCTCAGGCGAACACGCAGAAAGTGGATGTGGCGTACTTCAACAGGACTTCCGGCGGCTCGGAAGATCATTATCTGGATTTCGCCGAAGCTAATTACAACACTCAGACAAGGATATATCTTTACAATACGGCGACGGGCGCGTACGACATGTCGTCCCAATTCGGCGCCGCCAGTTCCAACACTCTCATTGTGGCGGAAGTGACGGGCGGCGGAGCGCCGTGCGACGGCGACTGGGATGTTATCGTTGCCGAAAACAGCGCAATCGAAGGCATAAATATTTTCAGGGGAAACGGCTCCGGAGGAGTATCATCGAACACGCCCCTCGCCACCACGCCGGCCACGGAGTTTTATTCGCTGACTCTGGCTGAAACCGAAAACAACATAATGCCCGAAATAGTCGCCGGAACACTGGACAACAAAAAGGCGCGGCTGTTCACCAGCACCGGAGATTCCGAGGCTTGCGCGCTATCCTATAAACTGGAGACGATGGATCTGCCGGAATACTCGATGGATGTGTCGTTCGGGGATTTCACTGGAAACAGGAATCCAGACTTGGCGATAGCGGGCGGCAACTACATAACAAACGAAGTATGGATAAACGACACGGCGGGAAGCAATACGGCTCCCGGAGCGCCCGCGTCCGCCGGTTGCTCGGTGATTGAGAGCGCGGGGGCCGGGGTTCTTCGCTTGAATTGGGAAAAGGGAACGGACGCGGAAGCGGGGCTTAATAAGAACCTGCTGACATACGATTTGAGGTTGACAGAGCACAATGCCGCCGCGCCGTCTGCGGCGCAGCCGGACAGGTGGTCGGGAGCGGCGGCGTTCCGGATGGGCAACTATCTGCGCTCTCGCTCGCTCGGCGGCGGGAACACTTATCAAATGGATTTCTCGCTTGGCGACGATACCGCTTTGAATGTGCCGTACGGCAGTTACTATTTCAACGTGAGGACGGTGGACGCTGCGAACGCCCGTTCGGCGTGGTTCGCGCCCGGCCTGCCTGTCAAATGCGACAACTTTGTTCCCGAAATTACATCAGCCGCTGTTTTTAACCCGCCGTTCATCCTCAATAACGGATTCAGCTTGACCGCCTTGTCGGTCACGGTGAAAGACTATAACGGGATTGCGGACATAACGGCCGCAAGCGTGAACCTGACAAATATTAATGGAACCGCCGCGTTGGCGCTGACTCATGAGAGCGGAGGCGCTGAGGCGATGAAGTTCGCGGCAAGCGCGATAAACTCGACGTCGGGGCTTGCGCCGGGAACCAAGACGGCGACTGTGAGTGTACAGGACGCCGCAGGGGCTGTCCCCATCGGTTATCCCGCCTCCGTTTCGCTGGATGTGGAACAGTGGCCGGAGATGACGGTTTGCGGCGATGACTGGCCGATGTTCAACTGCGACGAGCGACGCCGCTCGGTTTCTGGCGTCGATTCGCTGTGGTTCGTGCCGTTCGAGCAGAAATGGAGCAAATCGCTTGCGCAGACGACGACGGCGGCTCCGGTAGTGAAAGACAGTGTCGTAATGATCGGACTGTCCGACGGGACGCTGGCGGCGTACGCGACGTCGGACGGATCGCCCGAATGGTCCGCCGCGGCGGGAGCCGGGCCGGTCGCGGCCGCCGGAGCTGTAGCTTCTTCAGGCGGCGTGGACGCGCTGTACACTGTGTCCGGCTCAAAGGTCTACGCGCATCGAGTCTCCGACGGTTCGGCGTTCTGGGCCGCGCCTAACGAGTCCGCCACAGCTTCGATAACCCTGCCGCCCATAGCCATGCTCAGCCCGGTTGCGGCGACTTATGATTTACTGTTTTTCGTGGATGTGAACGGAATCGTCCATGCCGTCAATAAGTCCGACGGCGCGCTGCGGTGGAAAGTCAAAGGGACGGGGAGCGCCGCTGTAGCCGCTCCTATCGCAGTGGGAAACGGCGTTCTGTTCGTCGGGGACACGGCCGGCAACATTTTCGCGTTCGACACTATGACAGGGACGCAGGCGGCGTCGGCCACATTGCCGGGCGGCCCGGAAATAAAATCAATAATCGTCGCGTCGAACCGCCTGATAATATTGACGCCGCAGACGATATACGCGCTCTCAATGAGCGGCGCTCCAGTTTGGAACAGACCGAACCCGAACGGGGAAAACTTCACCGGGTCCGCCGCGTGGGTGGAATCGGAATCGACTCTTTACGCTGCGGACGACGGCGGATGGGTGTACAAGATAAACGCCGCCGGAACGATAGCTGAAAGCGGCCAGTTGCCCGGCGGGCCTGCAGTGGACGCGCCTCTCGTTTATGTGTCGGGCGTGGTTTACGCGGGAGCGCAGGACGGAAAAATATACGGGATAAACACGGACGGGATGGGAGTCACGTCGAGCGTGTCCGCATGCCCCGGCTCAGGGGTCACGGGCGGGTTGGCGGTAGCGGACGAGACGCTGTTTGCGGTGTGCGGAGGCGCGGCTTCTAAGACTCTGTTCGCATACAAAAAGGCGGATGGACTTGGCCCGCAGGCGGACACCTGCCCCCAAGTCTCCGACTCTACGGACGGAGCGGGGCTGGGCACCCTGCGGGACTGCATAACGAAGGCGAACGCCACCCCCGTCACACACGGGAACATAACGTTTGCGGGGGCGCTCTCCGGCGCGACCATCGCCATAGGCCCGAACCCGCTTCCTGCTATTACCGCCGACGGCGTTTCCATAGACGGAGCCGCTCTAAGCATAACGATTGACGGCTCCGGCTGCACCGCGACGAACTGCCACGGGTTTAAGATAACCGAGGCAAACGCGACGATTAAAAATCTTACGATAGTCAATTTTTCAAAGGATACTTGCGACGATCTGCAAGGCGCATCGGCGCCTTTCGTCACCGGATGCGCGGCGATCGCGGTGGACGGCAATGCGTCCGGCCAAGTCACGATTACAGGCAACACAATCGGAATTAAGACTAACGGCGATATGGCGGGGAACTATCACGGGATTCATGTGGGAGGATGTCCCGGCGGGGTGTGCGCGGCGATGAATGTGGACATAGGCGGAAACGCGGCGCAATACAGAAACGTCATCTCAGGCAGCCTAGGAAAGGGCATTGCGCTGAACGAGAACGCGGAAGGCGTGTCGATAAAGGGCAATTATATCGGGACTGCCAGAGACGGACGCAGTTGTTCGAGCGGGGGCAATTCCACAAGCAACCTCGGCGGCGGCATATACATGATTAGGGCGATGGACAACTCGATAGGGGTTGAGCCGGGGGGCGCGGCGGGCGAGTCCAACGTCATTTCCTGCAACGGCAATCAAGCCACGCCCTCGGCAAATACCGGCGGAATATATGTCGACAGATCGGTTTCCGTAGGAACTCACATCGCAGGCAATTGCATAGGGCTTTGCCTGAGCGCGGCAAACCGTTGCGAGCAGGACTGCGGGGGCAACCACGGTCCCGGAATTGTCTTTTCGGACGTTTATGCCTCCGCCGGAAACAAGGCTGAATTAGGCTACGACGGAGACGATAAATACACCAATGTGATTTCCGGCAACAAGCTTCAGGGCATCTACATGTACAACGCCCAGCATGTCAATATCAGGAACGCGCGCATAGGGCTGCCTCAAAAGAACACCGCCGTCGAGGACTACACGGACAGAGGAAACACGAACGACGGGATAATGATGACCGGGTCGTCCAGATATAACACGATAGTAAACAATGCCGCGTATCCCGTCAGGATTGCATACAACGATGCGAGCGGAATACTCATTGAGGACGTCGGAGCGAGCAACAACAAATTTACAGGCGTGTTGATTTATGAAAACGACAATCCGGATAACGAGCCTGTCGAACTGAGCAACGGGGCCAACCAGAACGTCCTGAGGCCGGTAATCGGCTCGATACTTACCAGCGGGGCGAACTTCAACATAACAGTTAACCCTGTGATCGTTTGCACCGGTTGCGAGGTCGCTCTATATCAGGCAACCGATTCGCTTCTGGGCATTGCCGAGGACGGAACGGGGTACGGCGAAGGGCCTTATCTGCTGGGGACGGCGACGACGGACGGCACGGGAGCCGCGACATTCACAAACGTCGCGGTGGCTCAAGGCGAATTTGTGACCGCCATCTTTACGGATGGCAACAGCAACTCGTCAATGTTCGCGCTGAATAAGGAAGTCCAGCCCGAAGACTGCGTGAAGGTGACCAGCACGGCGGATTCCGGATTGGGCACTCTGCGCCACTGCATCAATTATGCCAACAGCAATCCCGGATTCGCCATAATGTTCGACGCCGCGCTGTCTGGCCAGACCATTACGCCGCTGACTCAGCTTCCGACGGTGACCGCCAACGGAACGAGCATAGATGGAGACATCAACAGCGACGGAACGCCCGACATCACGATATCGGGCGCTTCCTGCGGGGTCTGCGACGGCCTTGTATGGAAGGCGGGCAACGGGACTATTAAGGGGTTGAAAGTGATAAGGTTCAGTGGGGCCACTAAAGCTGGCATAAGGCTGGAAACCGCCGCCGCGATGAACAATACAATCACAGGCAATTATATAGGCAACACCGGAGCCGCCGCGTTCGCCAACAGATACGGCGTCTACATCCTGACGAACGCCAACGGCAACATAATCGGGCCGAACAACGTCATATCCGGCAACACCGAACACGGCATTTATATTTATGCGACCAACAGCCACACGATAAAAGGCAACGCCATCGGCTCCAACGCCGCGATGACGAGCGGAATTCCAAACAACAGAGGCGTCTACATTTTCAGTGGCTCAAGCAACACCATCGGCGGCTCCGGCGCGAACGAGGCGAATCTTATCGCTTATAACACGAACAACGGCATTAACACGCAACTCGGCACGGAAGCTGATTACAACAAGTATTCCCGCAACCGCGTTTTCAGCAACGGCGGACCCGAGACCGCGGGTATCCTTAATGCCGATGGCGTGAATAAAAACATCAAGCCTCCGATCATAAACTCCATCGTCGCAAACGGCGCCAATTACGACATCGGAATGACCATTCAGTCGCCGATAACAAGCGGCTGCACTCTTGCGTTGCCTTGCGTGGTGGAAGTGTTCAGCGTGGATAACCCGCCCGGAGTGTGGCCTGACACGACAGCCGGAGAGGCGTACATGTTTGCCGCCGCGCAGAACGTGACGACGTGCGCGGCGTTCCCCTGCAACATTTCGTTCTCCATCCCGCAGGCGTCTGTCTGGGGCGCGGCGACACGATTGACCGCAACCGTGACTTCCGCGAACAACAACACTTCGATGTTCGCGAATAATAGGACATTGAACCAGCCTCCATCCGTGACGGATTGCGCGTTTGATCCGATTAGCGGCGCTCCCGGTTTCACCCCAGTGAGACTTTCCTGCACGGTGACGGACCCGAACGGGCACGGCGACATTGACAGCGTGACGGCTCCTGACGCGGACGGGGTGTTCGGGGGAGCGGATTTGATTCTCGTAAGAGACGGGCTCACAGACACATACAAAATCGAAGGACTTACAGTGGCGGGAGCGCTGCCGGATCCGTATAGCTTCACAGTTACAGCGGAAGACGACACAGGGGCGACAGACGACGGCGCCGCGACGTTTACAGTGACGAACGCCGCGCCGACTGTATCCGGGTGCGCGTTCACACCACCGAGCGGCGCTCCCGGATTCACCCCAGTGAGACTTTCCTGCACGGTGACGGACCCGAATGGTCACGACGACATCGTAAGCGTGAAGGCCCCCGATGCGGACGGAGTGTTCGGAGGAGCGGAATTGGTTCTCGTGAGAGACGGACTCACAGATACATACAAAACAGGCGATTTAACGGTGGCGGGAGCGCTGCCGGACCCGTATAGCTTCACAGTTGCAGCGGAAGACGACACAGGGGCGACAGACGACGGCGCCGCGACGTTTACAGTGGAGAATGTCGCGCCGACTGTATCCGGGTGCGCGTTCACACCACCGAGCGGCGCTCCCGGATTCACTCCGGTGAAACTCTCCTGCACGGTGACGGACCCGAACGGGCATGCGGACATCAAATCGGTGACGGCTCCCGACACGGACGGAGTGTTCGGGGGAGCGGAATTGGTTCTCGTGAGAGACGGATCCACAGACATATACGAAATCGAAGGACTTACAGTGGCGGGAGCGCTGCCGGACCCGTATAGCTTCACAGTTACAGCGGAAGACGACACAGGGGCGACAGACGACGGCGCCGCGACGTTTACAGTGACGAACGTCGCGCCTTCGGTCTCTGACTGCGCGTTTGATCCCGCAAGCGGAATTCCCGGATTCACTCCGGTGAAACTCTCCTGCACGGTGACGGACCCGAACGGGCACGACGACATCGTAAGCGTGAAGGCCCCCGATGCGGACGGAGTGTTCGGGGGAGCGGATTTGGTTCTCGCGAGAGACGGACTCACAGACACATACAAAATCGAAGGACTTACAGTGGCGGGAGCGCTGCCGGACCCGTATAGCTTCACAGTTACAGCGGAAGACGACACAGGGGCGACAGACGACGGCGCCGCGACGTTCACAGTGACGAACGTCGCGCCTTCGGTCTCAGACTGCGCGTTTGATCCCGCAAGCGGAACTCCCGGTTTCAGTCCGGTGAGACTTTCCTGCACGGTGACGGACCCGAACGGGCATGGCGACATTGACAGCGTAACGGCTCCCGACGCGGATGGTGTGTTCGGGGGAGCGGATTTGGTTCTCGTGAGAGACGGACTCACAGACACATACAAAACAGGCGATTTGACGGTGGCGGGAGCGCTGCCGGACCCGTATAGTTTCACAGTTACAGCGGAAGACGACACAGGGGCGACAGACGACGGCTCCGCGACGTTTACAGTGACGAATGCGGATCCGTCAGTGACGGATTGCGGGTTTGTTCCTGCAAGCGGGGCGCCGGGCGCGAGCGTCGTTCTCTCCTGCACAGTGACGGATCCGAACGGGCACGGCGACATCGTAAGCGTGAAGGCTCCCGACACGGACGGAGTGTTCGGTGGAGCGGAATTGGTTCTCGTGAGAGACGGACTCACAGACACATACAAAACAGGCGATTTAACGGTGGCGGGAGCGTTGCCGGACCCGTATAGTTTCACAGTTACAGCGGAAGACGACACAGGCGCGACAGACGACGGCTCCGCGACATTTACAGTGACAGGCTCGCCTCCTTCCGTGACGGATTGCGCGTTTGATCCGATTAGCGGAGTTCCCGGTTTAACTCCGGTTAGGCTGTCCTGCACAGTGACAGACCCGAACGGGCATGACGACATTGACAGCGTGACGGCTCCCGACACGGACAGCGTGTTCGGGGGAGCGGATTTGGTTCTCGTAAGAGACGGACTCACAGATACATACAAAACAGGCGATTTAATGGTGGCGGGAGCGCTGCCGGATCCGTATAGCTTCACAGTCACGGCGGAAGACGACACAGGGGCGACAGACGACGGCGCCGCGACGTTTACAGTGACGAACGTCGCGCCTTCGGTCTCTGACTGCGCGTTTGATCCTGCAATCGGCGCTCCCGGATTCACCCCGGTGAGACTTTCCTGCACGGTGACGGACCCGAATGGTCACGACGACATCGTAAGCGTGAAGACTCCCGACACGGACGGAGTGTTCGGGGGAGCGGAATTGGTTCTCGTGAGAGACGGACTCACAGACACATACAAAACAGGCGATTTAACGGTGGCGGGAGCGCTGCCGGACCCGTACAGCTTCACAGTTACAGCGGAAGATGACACAGGCGCGACAGACGACGGCGCCGCGACGTTTACAGTGACGAACGTCGCGCCATCGGTCTCCGACTGCGCGTTTGATCCCGCAAGCGGCGCTCCCGGATTCACTCCGGTGAAACTCTCCTGCACGGTGACGGACCCGAACGGGCATGGCGACATTGACAGCGTAACGGCTCCCGACGCGGATGGTGTGTTCGGGGGAGCGGATTTGGTTCTCGTGAGAGACGGACTCACAGACACATACAAAACAGGCGATTTGACGGTGGCGGGAGCGCTGCCGGACCCGTATAGCTTCACAGTCACGGCGGAAGACGACGCCGGCGCGACAGACGATGGCGTCGCGACATTCACAGTGACGAACGTCGCGCCTTCGGTCTCTGACTGCGCGTTTGATCCCGCAAGTGGAACTTCCGGTTTCAGTCCGGTGAGACTTTCCTGCACGGTGACGGACCCGAACGGGCATGGCGACATTGACAGCGTGACAGCTCCCGACGCGGATGGTGTGTTCGGGGGAGCGGATTTGGTTCTCGTAAGAGACGGACTCACAGACACATACAAAACAGGCGATTTAATGGTGGCGGGAGCGCTGCCGGACCCGTATAGTTTCACAGTTACAGCGGAAGACGACACAGGCGCGACAGACGACGGCGCCGCGACGTTTACAGTGACGAATATCGCGCCAGCGATATCCGCTTGCGCGTTCACTCCACCGAGCGGCGCTCCCGGATTCACCCCGGTGAGACTTTCCTGCACGGTGACGGACCCGAATGGTCACGCGGACATCAAATCGGTTGCGGCGCCAGACCCGGACGGCGTGTTCGGCGCGGCTCCTATCGCATTGACGAGAGTGGGCGCGACGGATGTTTATCAGTCCGCCGCGCTGACTGTTCAGGCTGTCGCTCAACTGCCTTATGTTTTCACCGCGACGGCGACCGATTTCAGCGACGCGGCGTCCAGCCAGTCCAACATGCAGTTCACGGTAACGGGTCTTGTTTTCCCCGGCGCGCCTGTTATTACAAACGCGCAGGGCGCGAACGGCGAGATAACCGTCACGCTTGTCGCCCCGACGATGAACAACGACGGGCTTCCTCTGACTAATCTTGTGCAGCATTCGTTGTTCGTGTCGCCGACGCCCGGAGGCCCGTACGCGGCGGCGGGGTCGGTTGTTTCCGCAGTCCCCGGAGCTACATACCAGTTCGTGCACAACGGCCCGTTCACATGGTATGACAGTTATTGCTATGTGGCGAGAGCGATCGACTCCGACGGCGGAGAAAGCGTGTATTCCAACGAGATGTGCGCGGTGGCTCAGCCACCGGCGTACAGCCCCGGAAAGACATGCGCCCAGTTGCCCGGCGATGTCTACATCGCCCCGGACACCCCCGGCTACGTGAACCGGCCCACAGGAGTGTCAATCGGCGCGCCGTCCCCGAGCGGCTTCAACTATGTGTACATCGCTGACAATCACAACAACCGCGTGTCCGTATTTGACGAGGACTGCAACTTCTACGAGACTTGGGGAGAATATGGAAACGAACCCGGAAACTTCATCATACCCAATGACGTTCTCTACCACGACGGGTTCGTATATGTGAGCGACGCGATATCGAGGATACAGAAATTTGACGCGGCCACCGGGGACTACGTGGCGCACGGCACGGTAACGGGGCCATGGATGATGGCCATGTTGCCCTCCGGCTCGATGCTTGTGGCGACGCATTATAAAAAACTCGCAGTGTTCGACCCCGTCGCGCTTGTCGAGAACACGGCGGCGGCTATGACCGTCCCTGATTCTAACGGAGTGGTTTACAACCCCTCGAACGGGCTGGTATATATCTCGGACAAGGAGAATAACGTTGTGATGGCCTACACGACAGGCGGAACGCCGCAGCCTGCGAACAATCTAGGTTACGGCCCCGGCAGCGGGTTCGGGCAGCTTGACACGCCCGCCGGACTGGCCGTTGACAGTTCAGGCAACATATATGTGGCAGACAGCGGAAACGACAGGATTCAGGTGTTCAGTCCGTCCAACCAACTGATAAACACTATCGGCTCGAAAGGCGCGGGGCCGGGGCAGTTGAGGTCTCCATACGGAATAGCGATATCATCCACAACCGGGCTGGTCTGGGTTGCCGACCACCTGAACCAGCGGTTCACAGGATACGCCCCTCCGCCCTGATAGAGCGCTGCGCGCGCGCCTCTGTTCAATGTCGCTCGTTTTCGGGCATGCGAGGCGCATGCTCGACTGCATTGCCGCTTCATATTCCGGGCGGTATAATTAGATAAGAAGAAAGAGGGAGTTGAAGGAATGAAGTATAGGGTGATAATCGAACAGGATGAGGACGGCGTTTTTGTGGCAGAATGCCCGTCTTTTCCGGGATGCGTGTCGCAGGGCGCAACGCGGGCGGAAGCCGAGGAAAATATTAAGGACGCCATCAAGGGCTATATAGAAAGTCTGATGAAACACAACGAGGCCGCCCCGCCGTCCATATATGAGTCATACGTCGAGGTCGGGTGAATGACCCGGCTGCCGGTAGTGTCAGATCAGGAAACTATAGCGGCTTTCAGAAAATGCGGATATGAAATAGACCACCAGACGGGCGGCCACATAATACTGAGGAACTCGAAACAGCCTCATCGCCGATTGACAATTCCAAATCATAAGGATATCGCAAAAGGAACACTGCGTTCTTTAATACGACAAGCCGGTTTGACTGTGGAAGAATTTGCGCGGCTACTGAGTTGAACCCGGATACCGACGGCGGGCGGTCAGCTTTTTTTCGAGGCATGCCGTTTTGCGGCGGGCTTTTTCTTCTGCCACCGTTTCGCCACGAAGGCTTCCACCTGAGCAGGCTCCTCGAAGAGGATCTTCGAGTCTTTGCCTCTGCGGTTCTGCGTGCAGGTGTCCGGCTCGTATTCCCGGCAGATGTAAGGCCTGTTCTCGTAATCCGAGCAGCGGTTGTCTTTAAGGAATTTGCACGGAGACTCGAATTCGAGCACCCAGTCGTCCTCTAAGTCTTTATAGACCGCCACGTTGTGATGCGAAACCAGCCAGCGGATATCCTCGAAATCCGATTTCGAATTCGGGGCGTCGATTACTATAGCGGCGTATCGGCAGCAGCTCGCGTTGCATTTGTCCGGAACACACTTCTTCATGGTCGTTATGCCTCTCCTGATTGTTCGCGTCTGGATGTTGAGAATCGCGAAAAAACCAAAGACATTATAGCGGACGCCCGCTCAGGGTAAAGAGGGATTTTAAAACGTCCGGCGGAGCTTGAATCAGAGTTTCGAGCCGGAGTAAAGCACCGATTTGTCCAGCGGTATGTAGAACGTGGCCGCGATCTTCAAGTCCTCGGCGGTGTTGTTAGGGAACGACACCACTTCGGTGACCACGCCTTTTGCTTTCAACATGTGTATCAGGTCGCAGAAATCCCCGTCGCCGGACACGAGGACGACGGCGTCGAGCCGTTCTGCCATAGCGATAGTGTCGATGGCGATGCCCATGTCCCAGTCGCCCTTCGCCGTGCCGTCCGGCCTGACTCGCAGGTCCTTGGATTTGATTTCGTAGCCGATGCCCGTGAGGATGTTGATAAAGCCGGACTGGTCGATGTCGGGCGTCTGCACGATGTATGCGATGGCCCTGATAAGTTGTCTGTCGTTCAGGCAGATGTTGAGAAGCTTTGTAAAGTCCACTTTCGCGTGATGTTGATATTTCGCGGAATAAAACAGGTTTTGGACATCCACGAAGATGCCCACTCTTTGAGCTTTCAGCGACATTTAATAGCGCCTCCGGTGAGTTCGATGTAGTTTTTTAGCGAGATTGCGGTTGTGATATTCATTGTTCGTCGTTAAGGAAAAAAGCCTCCTGACGCTCTTTGTGAGCGATGGAAATTGTTTCGCTGTCGAGGAAATCGATGTCGGCTCCTCTGGGGAGGCCGCGCGCGGGCCTCGTCAGCTTTATGCCTGCGTTCTTCAGCCTTTTAACGATGTACGCCGCCGTGGATTCCCCTTCAAGAGTGGGATTGGTGGCGATGAGAACCTCCTTTATGCCGCCTGCGCCTGCCCGGCTGAACAGAGAGGCGAGATTCAGTTTTTCAGGCCCCGATCCGCGCGTGTAGTTTATCGTGCCGCCGAGCACGTGGTAAACGCCCTCGTGGCTGCCTGAGCTTTCGAAAGCTATGACGTCTTCGGCGCTCTCCACGACGCAGACGAAAGAGCGGTCGCGAGTTTCGTCCGAGCAAATTTCGCAAGGGTCCTGCTCGGTGTCTATGCCGCAGACGGAGCATGGGCGGATGGCTTTCTTCGCCCTTACGATGGCGCGGCCTATCTCCCGCGCCTCCTCGTAGTCCATTGCGAGCACGGCTTCCGCCATGCGCCGCGCCGACCTTGGCCCGACTCCGGGCAGTTTGCGGAGCGCGTCTATGAGCTTTTGCAACGAAAGGGGTCTTTTCATCCGTAAGAGCGCCGTTCGGACGTCACATCGGCGGAAATTGCAGTCCGGGGATCTTCGGCAGCATGTTCGCCATCGCTCCCATCTTCGACTGCGAGAACTCCTCCGCTTTTTTCATGGCGTCTCTGACCGCGAACAGCACGAGGTCTTCGAGCATCTCCACGTCCGAGGGGTCGACCGCCGACGGGTCTATCTTCACCTCGAGGATGTCCCTCGTTCCGTTCACCTTGCAGGTCACTTTGCCGCCGGGGGCGCTGCCCGTGATGCGGGCCTCGTCCAGTTCGGCCTGTATTCGCGCCATGTCCTCCTGCATCTTTTTCAGGAGGCCTCCAATATTTCCCATATCGAACGACATGAGTTTTCTCCAGTTGTTATATTTCCCGGCCTTCGGGAAAAACCTCTTCAAAAGTGTCAAAGAGAGAAAGTTCCCTCGACTTGGCGGGTTGCGTCGTAAGGAAGTCGTCAGGGTCGGCGGGGGCGGGGGATTCCGCCGGCTTGGCCTCGGGAGCCTGCGCGCGCGGCGCGGCAGCCTTCTGCGGCGCGGTCGCCTCTTTTTTTGCGGACGCTGACGGCTTGGCGGAATCGTCCGCCTCAATTTTCACGCTGTATGCCGCGCCGCCGGCTTTCTTTATTGCCGCCTCGATTATGTCGATATTTTTTTTCTCAGACAACATTTCAGCGCTTAACGCGTTCTCCGCGCCGAAGCGCACGCTCAGGACGCCGCCGTCGATATTGTGCGGCGCGCCTTTGGCGAGCATGAAATACACCGGCATGTAAGTTTCCCGAACTGACTTAAGCACGGCGGGCCAAGCGGCCTGAAGCGATTTCAGGGCCGGGTCGTCCGTCTGAGGCATGGGGGGCGGCTGCACATCCGACCTTAGCTCTGTTTTAGCCTGAGCCGAAGGGCGAGAAGGCGGAGACGTTTTCGCCTCGGCGTGCGGGGCAGGGCGCGGCGGCGCGGGGGGAGGTTGCTTTTCAGACACACTCGAAGCCTCTTTCTCAAGAGACTCCTCCGCCGGTTCGGGGGCCGGTTTCGTCGCCGCTCTTGCGGGAGCGGACGCGGACGGCGAGTCTTCGAGAAGCTTCGGGCCGCCTATCATGTTCGCCATCTTCACCAGCAGTATCTCAAGCACTATCCTCGGATACGTTTCCCACCTTATCCTGTCCTCGACGCGCGATATCTCCGTCAGCAACTCGACTATTGTCTCCCGCGAAACCGTCTTGGCGTGCCTGCCCAGCGTCTTCAGATCCTCGTCCGACAGAGCGTCCGACAGCGGCTTGATTCTCTGTTTGACAAGATAGATGTCCCGCATGTGCTCCATGATGAGGCGGATGAAAAGGTTGAAACTTTTTCCGGCGTCGAAGAACTTGCCGAACACGTCGAACGCGGCGGACACGTCGCCTTCGAAGATGGCGTTTATGAAACCCGCTATCTCCTGCCGTTCCGGCATGCCGAACACTTTGGATACGTCGTCGAGAGAAATGGAGCCTTCGCTGAACGAAACCAGTTGGTCGAGTATGCTGATGGCGTCGCGCATCGAGCCGTCGGCGGTTTTGACCACAACGCGCAACGCGCCGTCGTCAATGCCGCAGTTTTCCTTTTTCGCGATGGAGCGTATGTGGTCCATAATCTCGATATCGGTGAGCCGCCTGAACTCGAAGCGCTGGCAGCGGGAAAGGATGGTGGCCGGAAGCTTCTGAGGCTCGGTGGTGGCCATGACGAACATGACGTGGGCCGGCGGCTCTTCGAGAGTTTTAAGTAGGGCGTTGAACGCCTCTTTGGTGAGCATGTGAACTTCGTCGATGATATAGACTTTGAAGCGGGCCTGAATGGGGGGGATGCGCACTTTTTCGCGCAAGTCGCGGATGTCGTCGATGCCCCTGTTTGAGGCGGCGTCTATCTCGATGACGTCGAAGAGGCTGTCTTTGGCTACCGCGAGGCAGACGTCGCACGCGTTGCAAGGAGTGGCCGAAGGGCCTTTTTCGCAGTTAAGGGATTTTGCAAGGATGCGGGCGGCGCTTGTTTTTCCGGTTCCGCGCGGCCCGCTGAAAAGATAGGCGTGCGCCAGCCGGTTGCGCTCAATCGCGTTCTTAAGCGTGGTTGTGATGTGTTCCTGCCCGACGAGGTCGTCGAACGTTTGCGACCTGTACTTGCGGTAGAGTGATATGTACCCCATGTCGCTCCTGACTTTTTAGAACGGAAGGCCGAGAGGAGAAAGAGACCGTGCACCGGATTCCGACAACTTCCCACCCGCGCTATCCTCGACAGTTGACTCAGACCAAGTTTGTCCGCGGCACAGAAGCGTGTCCGCTTACCGCTGCTACCTTCCGGTCCTGACGGGGTTCACAGTCGCCCCTTGCGCGGGACCCGGTCCTCAACGCCACTTATCGAGGGCGGACCGGACGGAACAGCGCCTCGACCCGGGATTCAACCCCGCTATAGCGGGTTGCGGGCTACAGGGTACCGCTAACACCCCGTCTAGCACGGTCCGTTCCTCTTCTCCGCCTCTTATCGGCTTTGTCTGCGCCGCTTTTCCACGCGGCTCCGCTTCCTCGCTCCGCTTTTCTTTTTGCCGGGCAATCAATTATATTATACGCGCCGCCCGCGTTCAACACTATATCAACCTTATATGGGACGGCTGGAACAAAAAGAATGAGAATAGGCGTCATCGACATCGGAACGCACACTTCCCGGCTGGCGCTTTTTGAAGCGGCCGCCCACGACGCGCAGTTGCCCGCTCCGTTTGCGGAGTTCAACTTCATCACGCGGCTCGGCGAGGGGCTGTCGGCTTCGGGCATACTCTCCGAGAGCGCGATGACGCGAACGCTGGACGCGCTGACTGTTTTCAGAGGAGAATGCGACGCCGCGCGCGCGGACATCGTGGCGGCGGTCGGCACGGCAGCCCTGCGTTCGGCGGCCAACTCCGGGGATTTCATCAGCCGCGCTCTCGACGCCGGAATCGCCGTTGACGCGATATCGGGCGAGGCTGAGGGCGCGCTTTCATTTGCGGGCGTTGCGGCGGGCTTTGACGTTCCTCCCTCGCGGTTGCTCGTGATAGACGTTGGCGGGGGAAGCACGGAGTTCACCTTCGGGGCGGGGAGCGAGCGCGCCGCGGGAGTCAGCCTTGATATCGGCGCGGTATCTCTAAAAGAGCGGCATATCGCGTCCGACCCGGCGACACCGTTGGAACGAGAGTCGATACACAGGCGCGTCACGGCGGAAATAGAGGCAAGAGTGTTGCCGATAAGCGACCTTGACGCGGTCTGCGCGGGAGTCGCCGGATGCGTCACCACACTCGCGATGATGGACCTCGGGCTAAAGAAATACGACGCGGCGAAAGTTCACGGCCATGTCTTGACCGCAGAGGGCGCGCGACTCCAGACGGACAGGTTATTCTCGCTTGATCTGGCGGGCAGGAGGGCGGTTCCGGGGATGGAGCCGATGCGCGCGGACGTCATTCACGCGGGCGCGGAACTTGTGTGCGCCGCAATGGAAACTCTCGGAGTCAGAGCGATGCGCGTCTCGGAGACCGACATCAGGCACGGGCTGGCCTTGCGCGAACTGCGCCACGCGGGGTTTTATAAATGAAGTCCGGAGTATAAAATAGATAAAGAGCAGCCGCACGGGAGCAGCCCTAAAAAAGGAGAATTGACGTGAGCGCAATTGAACGTCCGTCATGGGACGACTATTTTATGAAAATAACGCACGATGTCGCCACGCGATCGACATGCGTGAGGCGAAGCGTCGGCGCGATTATCGTCAAGGATAAAAGAATGCTCGCGACGGGATACAACGGGGCGCCGTCAGGGTTGGAACATTGCGAGACGCGCGGCTGCCTGCGCAATTCGATGAACATACCATCCGGGGAGCGTCAGGAAGTGTGCCGGGGCCTTCACGCCGAACAGAACGCAATCATACAAGCCTCGCAATACGGCTTCTCCATCAACGGCTCAACTATGTACTGCACGAACAAGCCGTGCATCACCTGCGCGAAGATGATAATCAACGCCGGAATACTGAAAGTGGTGTTCGAGGGAGACTATCCGGATCAGTTGTCCATCGAGATGCTGGAGGAGGCGGGCGTGCGGATGGTCAAATATCCCGGAGCAGAGAGCAAGCCATGAGGACGCAGCGCGCGCGTCGCGCCGCCCTGTTTCTATATTGTTGCGCCATATTCGCTCTTTCCTCGCGTCACGGATATCCTGAAATCGAAAGACATTTTCCCTTGTGGATGCCCGATCCCGGGATACTAGCGCATTTCATGATTTACTTCGGCCTCGGTCTTGTCGCATGGAATACGTTCAAACATGAAAAAGCGGCATGGCTGAGCAGGCGGGCCGCAATGGCCGCTTTCATTTTTACCGCTCTTTACGGAGTCACGGACGAAATCCATCAGTTGTTTGTTCCGGGGCGCAATATGCAGGCGCGCGACTTTATTATGAACACCCTTGCCGCGGCTGCGGCGGCATACTGCGCGACTCGACGCGCCGCGGCGACAGAAAAAAATAAATAATAGTTTTTCGCTCGGAAACAAAGAGGGAAATCACCTAAAACAAATAGGTCAGCCGTGTTTGGGCATCCATGCGCCCACGTTTTCATCAAACTCTCTGGAAAGGTCGTCGAACCGGGTTTCGAACAGAACGGCTTCGAGAAGGATGTGAGCTTTGCCTCCTTCGCGAAGGCATCCGACCAGAGTGTCGCCGCCGCGCCCGGCGACGACGTGAAGATGGGTTTTCGGAGCGTCGTCTTTCCAAGAAACGCTGCCGAAAGCCACAACCTCTCGCCCGTCCGCGAAATCGCCCCACATCGGCGCTGTGGGCAGGCTCATATCCTGCGGTCCCGTGACCACTCGTCCGCTTCCCAGCGCGCCGAGAATAAAAATGTACCCGTTGCGGATGTTTTCCTTCCGGGCAAGCTCCGCCAGTTGTTCTACCGCCGATTCTCCATGCTCTATCGTTATTGCGAATACGCGCTCCATTTTTCCCGTCGAATATTTCATGTTCGCTCCTCTAGGTTATATTTATCGCTTGCGAACCACCATAGTATATCAGCATGATGTGAAAACAACACGGATAAGAAGCGGCTCGGAGTCGTCGAAACTCGCCCATAAACAGAAAACCCGCGTCTTGCAGACGCGGGTTTGCCGTGTTCTCTTTTGAGGGCAGTTTATCGTCTTGCCCGGGACCGTCTACGACAACCCTCTTTGCAGTGCGCCACAGCGCGCAGTGTCCACTTCTTCATGTTTAACACCCCCTTTATCCCTATTATTATGTTTATGATAACTATTTCCGCCTTTAGTGTAAATCCCGCCGGGTTCAAGCCTAGCCTAATCCGCAGCGTTCAAAATATTAAAACTCCGGCGTCGGCAAAAAGGTTCCTATGTTAGAAAAATAAAATCACATCGGGTTCATCCCGCTGAAAGCCCGCAGGGATATGTCCCAGAACGCATGGAAAAGGGCGATTCCGAACACGTTGCCCGACATGCGGAAAAGAATGCCCGCGCCGCAACCCCAGATAATGAATGTGAAGACGAGGTAAACGGCGAGGGCGGCAGGCTCAAACATACCCCATGCGGAAGGCAGATGGAACACTGTATAAGCGGCTGCGGCAATAAGAATGCCCGCCGCCGGGCCTCTCGCCGCTTCGATCCGCGTCTGAATGTAACCCCGAAAAAAAAGTTCGAGAGCAAAGGCCGTTATGAAGACCGACGGCTTTGCGGCGGCGGCGAACAGCGCCATATTCAAGTCTCCGCGCGGAGGGAACGCAAGTCCCGCCGCCGGGACGGCGAATATAAGAATGGTTTGCGCCCCTCGAAGGGAAATGCCGAGCGTGGCCGGGGAGTCTTTCATCGAGGATGCGGCGGCGAGGGTCAGAGCGATGACGAAAGCGGAAAAAAGGATGTCCGCGCGGTCTGCGTCGAAGCGCCCGGCGGCAAGCCAGCTTGCGCCGGCGGCGGCAGCCGTCGCCGCGATGAAAAGCGCGAGCGCCACATGCTGCTGAGCGCGCGGGTTTTTCAGCTTCGGGGCCTTTATCCCCTGCGCCCGCCGGGTGGCGCGCATCAGCACCCAGCACAGAACCATCGACGCCCACAGGTAAGCGTGTATTCCCGCCCCTTCCAAATTCATGCTACAAGCTCCGCTCGCGCCCAGAATTCTGTTTTTCGTGTTTTAGGTTGAGTATCGCCATATTTATTATGGAGAAATCGAGATTGCTCGTAATTAAGCCTGCGCGTCACTCAGCCGGTTCGGCGTCGCAGCGTACGCCAAGCTTGTCCAGCCATTTCAGAGGCGCGACCCTTTCTATGACGGACGTGAGCGACACGGCTTCGCACAGCATGTGGAAGCCAATCAGAAGCCCGAGCGCCACCCATCTCATTGTGGCGGACAGCTCCCACACGACCAGCAGTCCGAGAACCGCGCCTATGACGTTCGATCCGGCGTCCCCTAGCATTCCTCGGCATCTAAAATCGATCGAGGCCATGTTGATGGACCATGCGATGAAGGGGCCGATGAGGAACCAAGTTATCGGCAGAATGGAAGCGCGCCCGCCTAACGCCCCTCCTATGAGGGAGCCTGCGAGAATAAAAACGGCGGCCGCCGCGAATCCTTTTATAGCGCGCCCCGGCCTTACGTCCAGCATGTTCACCGCGTTCGCGCACAGGGCGATTATCAGCGCGTCCACCGCTATCATGGCCGGGCCTGTCGCGCGCCTGAAAATTATGTTCGCCCCAAGAGCCAGCGCCAGACCGAAGAACGCTTTGATGAGCGCCGTGGATATCTCTCCGGTCGCTCCCGCCCGCGCCAGATGCCCCCTGAACCCGCCGCGCTCGCGCCCCTCAAGCAGGTCGTCCACCAGCCCAAGCAGCGAAAAGCCGATGACAATCAGCGCCAGCAGCCCGGCATAGTTCGAGATGTCTCCCAGAACAAGGGACGCCGCAGCGACCATAAGCATCGTCAGCAGCGCGTAGCCCACTCCGACGCTCGTCGGGATGCTTCTCGCCATGAAGTTTAACCTGACGTGTCCCGCCTTGAAGATGACGCGGGTCATCAGCCGGAACACTCCCGCGCCCGCCGCGAACCACACTAAATGCCATAATATCAGTTTCATTGTCATGCGATAATAATACTCCAAGGCGCCCGCGAAATAAACCCTGAAAAACATTCGAGGACAGTCAGTCGATGTAAGGGATTTCGATTTCCATGAGGTCGCGGGCGACGGAGGTTTCGGGAAACACGGCGCGCGCCTGTTCCTGAATATCCGACGTGTCGAGATAGCGGGCGCTGATGTGAGTGAGAGCAAGGCGGCGGACTCCGGCGGCGCGGGCGATTCCGGCGGCTTCGGCGGCGGTCGAGTGCTTGCGCATCCTCGCCTCGTCCTTCATGTCTTCGGCGAACATCGATTCGTGTATCAGCAGGTCGGCATCCCGGCAGAAGGGGATTATCGGAGGGTGATAGACGGTGTCCGTGCAGTAAACGACGCGGCGGCCCTTGCGCGGCGGCCCAAGAACATCTGATGGCGACACTGTTGCGCCGTCCGGCAGCGAGACTGTCTCGCCTTTTTGAAGAGAGCCGAAAAGCGGGCCTTCTGGCACGCCCAATTCGCGCGCGCGTTCGAGATCGAACTTGCCCGGACGCACGCTTTCCTGCACCGCGAACGCGAGGCAGGGCACGGAATGGTTCACGGGAGCCGCCTCCACGTGGAATCCGTCGCATCTGACGACCATGCCCGGAGCCGCGACATGGATGGAATATGGGAAACGCGCTCGCAACTTTATGTCGCGTTCGAGAGAACCGAAGAACTCCGCCAGTCCGGGCGGGCCGTAAACTTCAAGCGGAGCTTCCCGCTCAAGCATTGTTAGCGTCATGAACAGTCCCATGAGGCCGGAAAGGTGGTCGCCGTGGATGTGCGTGATGAATATCTTGGTGAGTCTTCCGAAGCCGATGCCTTTGCGCATGAACTGGGTCTGCGCGCCTTCGCCGCAGTCGAACAGCATTATCTCGCCCTCGTGCATGAGGGCCACTGCGGGGAGGGATCTGCGGGGCGTGGGTATGCCTCCGCTTGTGCCGAGGAATATCGCTCTCAAGGCTTGGCGGTCTCCGAAGAGTCGGTTATTTGTGATTCCATGAGTCTTTAAGGCAGGGGTGTTGCTCCCGCATGAACGCCGCAAGGTCTACCGAACCTCTGCCCGGCGATTTTGCCAGCGATATGTATGACGGCTGTTCAATGTTTACGAAAACTCCCGTCACAGCCGCCGACGAAGAGGCGAGCGACTCGTAGTTGTAGCCGCCTTCGAGAACAATGCCGACCGGGCATCGGGCCGCTTCCCGCGCGTACTCGAATATGGCCGCAAACCCTCCGTCGTCCAGAAGAGCGCCGCCCAGAGGGTCGCTGCGGTGTCCGTCGAATCCGGCGGATATAAGTAGCAGTTCCGGCTCGAAGCGTCTGATCGCCGGCCCGACGCACTCCTCCATAAGATACATATAGTCGTCATTGCCGCTGCCCGGTCTCATGGGCAGGTTCAGCGTGTATCCGAATCCGTCGTCGATTCCCATCTCCGTCCGCCCGCCTGTCCCCGGATAGTGGGGGCTTTGGTGGAACGAGCAGAAAAAAACGGACGGGTCTTTGTCAAAAGAATGCTGTGTGCCGTTTCCGTGGTGAATGTCCCAGTCGAGAATGAACACGCGCCCGACGTTGTGGTTTTCCTGAGCGTAACGCGCGCCGATGGCAATGTTGTTGAACAGGCAGAACCCGTGAGATTCGTCCGCCTCGGCGTGGTGGCCGGGAGGCCGAACGAGGGCGAAGAAGCCGTCCACTTCCTTTGCGAACAGCCTGTCGATTCCTTCCATCACTCCGCCCGCCGCCAACAGCGCCACTTCATAACTCTCCGGGCAGATAGCAGTGTCCGGATTCAGGTAGCTTATGCCCCGCGTGTATTCGCACTCTTTTTTGATATATTCGACATAAGAGCGGTCGTGGATCATCGCGATGTCCTGAGGAGAAGCCGCGCGGGGGGCCAGCCATTGTAGCCTGTCCGTCCAAGAGGCGGCAAGCAGTTCTTCTCGTATAGCCGCCACTCGACCCGGATTCTCCACATGAGCGCCTGTCTCGTGCTCCAGATACCGGTCAGAGTAAACTATTCCAATTGTGCTCATCGCGTGTCGCGTCTCCATGTGCCCGGCGGGGATTTCCACGGTGGTGGGATTGTCCGATACCGGCCATAACTTTTCTATTATATAATCGGCGGGCGGGAATTTAAAGACCGCGATTGTTTGCGCGCGCGCTACGAGTCGTCGGCGCAAACTCGGTTGAAACCGGGCGCGCTCAAGGATTCGTGAGCGATTGAAAAAAACTTCATCTGAACTAATAATAAACAAATGAGCGATGGCAAGGAAGCGCGCGGAGGCGCTCTGCGCGACAATTACGACAGGAACATCACCTATCTGCGAGTCTCGGTGACCGACCGTTGCAACATGCGGTGCGTTTATTGCATCCCCGAAGGCGCCGAGTTTATTCCGCACGAAGAGATTCTCACGTACGACGAGATAGAGAGGATTGTGAAGATTGGCGCGGGCGCGGGCATTAGGAAAGTCCGCCTCACCGGCGGCGAACCGTTGGCCAGAAAGAATGTGGAGCGTCTTGTGGCCCAGCTCTCGCGGATCGATTCTCTGGAAGACCTCTCCCTGACCACAAACGGGCTGCTGCTGGCGGAGAAAGCCGAGGCGCTCGCCGCGGCGGGGCTGAAGCGCGTCAACGTAAGCCTCGACACTCTCGACCCGGCTAAGTTCAGCGAGATTTGCAGGCGGGGAGACATCGGCGCGGTCATCGGGGGGATACGATCGGCGGGCGCGGCGGGGCTGCGTCCCGTTAAGGTTAACGTGGTGGTGATGCGCGGTCGCAACGAACACGAGGCCGCCGACTTCATCAGGTTTGCTCTCGACGAGGGCGTGGTCGTCAGGTTCATCGAGTACATGCCTTTCAACCGCGACGAGGAATGGCGCGCCAGATACGTTTCGCGCGACGAAACCATCGCCTCTCTCGGCTCCCTGATAGACGCTTCCGACGGGGGAAGAACCGACCCTAGCGCGCCGGCGAGATATTTCAAAATCAAAGGTTCCGACGCCTCGGTGGGTTTTATCAGCCCGATATCGCACGGGTTCTGCAACATGTGCAACAGGATGAGGCTCACCCCCGGAGGCCAGTTGCTTGCCTGCCTGTTGTCTCCTTCCGGAGTGGACCTGAAGTCGATAATTCGCGCCGGGGGCTCAGACGACGAGATACGCGACGCGTTCAGGCTGGCGGCGGAATCAAAGGGGCCGAGGGGCAATTTTCCGGACGCCTCGCGCCCAATGCACACCGTCGGCGGATGAGACGCAGGCGGTCGGGCGTTCGCAAATTTTAAGGAGAGTAGTTATGACAGGAGAGATAGTTTCGGTGAACGTGAGCGCGGGCAAGGGCGAGCGAAAGAAACCCGTCGAATCCGTCGAGTTGCGAATCGGACACGGCATTGAGGGAGACGGGCACGCCGGCCCCGATCCGGTCAGGCAGGTGAGCATGCTCGCGCTCGAAAGCATAGATAAAATGCGCGCCAAAGGTTTGGACGTCAATCCCGGCGACTTCGCTGAAAATATCACCACCAAGGGACTGAATCTCTGCGGGTTGCCCATAGGGACCCGTCTGCGCAGCGGAGCCGTCGAATTGGAAGTCACCCAGATAGGAAAGGAATGCCACGACCGATGCGCGATATATTATCAGGCGGGCGACTGCGTCATGCCTCGCGAGGGCATTTTCGTGAAAACAATAACTCCCGGATTTCTCCGCGCGGGCGACGCCATTTCGATTGTCGAATAATGACCGGATTGATTGCGTCGTCAGGAATTGAATAAAAAAGCGTTTGCGTTTTTGTGAAAAAATTCCGTCGCGATTCAGAAACTCATAGTCACGTTTATTCCCGTTTCCATCACGCGGTCCTGTTCCGGTTGTTTCAGTTGAATTGTGTTGTTTCTCGGATATGTCGTTCTATACCAGAGGTCCACTCTTGAAATGTCAGTCAATCTGTATCTGTATGAAAAGTTCGACTTATACTTTCTGCCCTGCGGAACTAGGCCGGCTATGGTGGTGTTCACTTCGTCAGCGTTCGTGATGACGTTCAGCCTGATGTCGTCGAACCCGAAGATATACGTCAAGTCGGATTTTTTCGATGTTCTCCAAGACATTTCATACTCCTGAGTTTTCATGCCGAATCTTAGCATTATGAAAAGGTCCTTAGAGTCGTATGTGGGCGAATCGGGATCGCAATCTGTGATGCCGTTGCCGATGAATATGTCAACTTTATTGCCTTGATCGTCTAAGAGTTCCGTTATGTTGCCGTCGATGCAGGTCGGGCCGAGGCCGGCTTTGACTATGCTGTATTTGCCGGACAAGGTTATCTTGTCGGTAAGGTAATAAGTAAGCTTGTTGTCGAAGTAAGAAAGCTTAAGAAGCGCGTCCGGGTCTCTGTTGTTAAGCCGCTCGAACAGGTTGAAGTTGACGAGGATAGCCATGTCCCCGTTGTCGACAACCGCTCCGGTGTCGAAATACATCGGTTTCCATTCGCCGCCTGTAACATACAGTATGTCGTTCTGGAATTTCTTTTCAGGTTTTTTGAAAGTCCCGCGCGCAAGATAGACTTCGAGACTCTGCAGGTTTATCGGCAGGATGTCTATTCCGAAGCTTGACATGTCGAAACCCGGCAACCCGAAGTATCTGGAAACGAATTTTTCTCCCAGCCGCATATATCCGAGGGGGAATATCTGCACCGGGCCTTTCGCATAGTCGAACAACAGATAATACGCGTCGTCCTGCGCGGTCTGGCTGGGAAGCTCCAACCATGTCTTATATTTGTTTTCCAGCAGGAAGTCGGAGCCGGTTATAGGAGAGAACGCGAGTTTGTATCCGTCTTTTTTATACGTGCTGTGACCGTATTCGGCGGTGACCTGCAAGCCCGGCACGAATGACAGTGGATACCTCAGGAATATGCTGTTGACGGAGTTTTTCATCGGCGGCTTAAAAAACTTGTGGTCGCCTACTTCCAGATCCCCTCCGATATCTTTATTGGTCTGATACCAGTTTCCATACCATGACGGAGTTATATCGTTGTGGTAGTCTTCCCATGTGGCGATCCGCGTGAAAAGCAGAAGCGAGCCGGGGTTTCCGAATATGCTTGTCTGAAGGCTGTGCGCCTGTATGTATTCCCGGTTGAAATAGGAGTCCGTCTGCCATTGGGACAATGTTACGCCTTGGCTGGCTCCGGTTTTAATGTAGTTCTTGCTGAACGAGGTTTCCCTGATTTTCCCAAAATTTGATTTGATGGAGTAATCGTTAAGAGAGAATTCCATGCTTATGCCGTCGTATTTTACGCCCATGCCTGTTAGGAACCAAGCGCCGAAAGCGACTTCTCCAGCGGAGAAATTCCTTAAGGAAAAGTTCCTCTGACTGCTCGATGTAAGGTTCTGATATTGAATAAGAAATCCGTCGCTGGCGGATGTTAGCTTCGACCTAAGAGTCATGTCGTCGTTTTTCCGGGGCTTGCTGTAAAGGTCCAGAGTCAAGCCCTTGCTTGATAGAGCGTATGAGTCATGGTCGTCGTCGCCGTCGTCTGAAACATCCGTGACGTGTCTGGACGAGTATCCCGCGCTGGCGCTGCCTGTGACCTTAAAACGTTGCTGGTCGTCCTTGAGCCTGTCTATTTCTCTCTTATTCGTCAGCACCTGTTTCCTGACATCCGCGATGTCTTTTTTAATGTTCTTTTCAAACTCTTTAACCACATCCTTTTCGACGTAGTCAATAAGGGCTTTGAGAATATCGACGTCTTTTTCAGTCAGTTCGACCGACTTGGCTAAGTTTTCAAACTGTTTGGGAGGCTTGACGGGTTTTTTTTCGGGTTCAGGCTTAGGAGTTTCCGCCTGTTGCGGGGTAGCGGCGGGCGCGGCGGGAGTTTCCACTGGAGTTTGCGCCGGGGCGGCTTTTTCCAGAATAATCTGCATCTCTGCCGGGCCTCTGCGCTGGAATCTGACGTCCGGTTGTTCTCCGCGAGGGTCTCGCCAGACGATTTCGCCGGTTTTTGGAGGTCGTGGCTGTGCGGAGACGGGAACGGCGGGCGCGGTGGAGGGTTGTGCGGGCGCTTCCACAATCATCGCCCCGGCGGACGGCGTTATCAACGCGCCCCGCGCGTCCGGCGCTATCGCCGCCGGGGAGGCCGCCGGGATTGTTGTGAACTTCCCTTCCGCCACATACCTGTTATAGTTGCTTACCAGTTTTGCGATTATTACAGACAACTCGTAGCGGGTGACGGGCCGGTCGCCTCTGAAATAACCGTCCGCCTGTCCGTCCATCAGCCCGATATCGATAAGATACTCCACCGCCTGATACGCCCAATGGTCCCTCGGCACGTCGTCAAACGCGCCCGGCGCGGACGCTGCCACAGGAGCGACCTGCCACAGCGGTTTAAGATTGGGCGATGTTTTTTCGTTTTCGAGGAAATCCAGCGTAAAAGGGTCTTCCGCCCATGCGGCTGAAGACACCGGCGCGCAGACAGCCAGAACCGCCGTTGCCAGAGTCGCGACAATTGCAGATATAACAGAAAATCTCATTTTCAGCGTTACAGCCGATTCTCTATATTGTTGTAACTTGCCCGCCCGCGCTCAACACAAAAGCGTCGCAACCGTGATTCAGTATTGTATATAACATTACTTATTAAAACAATATAGAAATGTCTTCTAAGTCCATTTTTTTAGGTAATTGCTTGGTTACTAAAAAAACATCCAGATTCATTATTAATCGAGTCAATTAATTATTGAAGCGAGCAAGAAATGCTTAAAGCGATGAAAATGGATTCCCTCGTTCGAGGGAATGACGGCGATGGAAAGTTATTCCGCTCCCGGTAAAAAACGAGTCTGTTTTGAATGGTTTTTATTGACTGTAAACCCGCCTGTAGTCAGTCATTCCTCCGATGAGGTTGTAGACATTCTTGAATCCGGCCTTTACAAGGAAATCGGCGGCTGCCGCGCTGCGTCTCCCGGTTCGGCAGACGACCGCGATATCTTTATCTCTCGGCAGTTCAACGTATCTTTGCGAAAGCTCAGCCACAGGGATGTTCAAGGCGTTTTTAATCGGAGCCGGGCCGGAGACAAGTTCTTCCGGATTCCTCACATCGAGAATCACTATGTCTTTTCCGGCGGCCATCATCTCGTTAAGCTGCTGGGAGTTTATGTTCGTCCAGCCGGTTGCGGCGGGCGGAATCGCTTCAGACTCTGTCGAGGGGGCCGCCGCAGGCTGGGCCGGCCCGGCTGTCTCAGTCTCCGGCGCGTTCCCTTTGTTCTTGTTCGTTCCCGAACATCCTGCCGCAATCGGGACAATCAGGCAAATCGCGGCCACCATGCCGATTATTCGTTTTTTCATGAGGTTCTCCTTTTAGGTCGGATATATTTTGATGAAACACCATAGTTGCCCCGAACGTTTCTTTTTAACTGACCATATTCTACATCTCTCAGGGGTGGTCTTGAACAGAGGCGGAATAATTTCGAAGGGTAGAGAGCCGAAAGAGAGTGTTTACATGGATGCCTGTTCGGATAAGAATATACGCGCCGGACGAAAAGCCGTCTTGTGGCGGGAAACGGAGATTGGGTGATGCCTATTTATAGTTTCGAGGGACGACGACCGAAAATTGACGCGAGCGCG
>Ga0209606_1000665_pt1 | contig 49480 bp, 38 predicted proteins | sample AD_UKC057_MetaG_FD_184412 | JGI IMG/M metagenome (GOLD analysis project Ga0209606, IMG submission 184412) | Active sludge microbial communities of municipal wastewater-treating anaerobic digesters from USA - AD_UKC057_MetaG (SPAdes) (version 2) | ecosystem: Engineered > Bioreactor > Anaerobic >... | reverse complement strand
TCACTGGCCCGTGTACACCTACTCAATGAATACCTACACTTCTACAACCACCACAGAGCTCACTCAGCTCTCGGTGGCCGGCCGCCTGTCAGCAGGCTGAACCTGAACAACCTGGTGAGAATCAACATCTAGGATCTGGGGCCCACCACCCGCCCGTCCCCGCTCCCGTTCCCGTTCCCGTTCCCGTTCCCGACGTGATGGCGGTTCGCCCAGCGCGCGACGTCGAGGACAGGCAACGCCAGCCGACCCGCACCGGAGGGCAACATCCGGGAACGGGCAGGGGAACGGGAACGGGTTGCCGCTGGGCCGTTACGGCGAGCCTCCGGGAGATCCGTCCGCGGCGCTGGCGGCGGCGGCCTCCTGCTTCGCCTGCGACTGCTCACCCGACTTGCGGCGGTTCCTGATGAACCACGAGGTGACCGCCGAGTTCTCGACGCCGCGGACCACGTTCTCGAGGTCCTGGTAGAGCTGCGGGTCGTTGAGGAAGGCGCCCGCCGCCCCCTCGCCCTCGTCGAGCTTCTGCAGCACCGAGCGGAGATGGCTCGTCAGTGCCGCGAGGTCGTCGAGGAAGTTGTCGGCATACTCCTTGTCCTCCATCAGGCGCGGCAGGGTGCCCTCGCCGGTGGACAGCTCCTCGAAGGCGGCCGCCATCGCCTCGCTCGCTTCACGGACGGCGTCGATGGTCTCGCGCAACCGGGCCGCCGCCTCGGGGTCGCGAAACAGCACGGCGTAGGCCGAATCCGTCCGGTTCAGGTCGCCCGTGATGGTCGCGCCGCTCTCCTGAAAGCTGTGGGCCGCGGCGACCAGATCGTCGGCCAGGCCGGGGTCCGAGATCATCCGGCCGAGCAGGCCTCCCCCGGAGTCGATCTTCTGCAGGATCCCGCGCAGCGCGATCATGTTCGAGCGCGTGATGTCGCCGAACGCCTCCTCGCCCTCCGGGGTCTTGGACAGCTCACCGAGCAGGCCCTCGCCGGCCTCGATCCGGTGCAGGACGACCTTGAGGCTGGCCGAGATCGAAACCAGGTTCTCCATCAGGTCCTCGCCGCCGGCGACGAGCTCCGCAACCTCGGCCGGGTCCCGCCCCCGGACGTGCCCGCCCTCGGGCACCCGCGCCGCGGCCGGCGAGCCGGCGCGTACCTCGAGGTACTTGTCACCGAGCAGGCCGATCGTCTTGATCATCGCCTCGCTGTCCTCGCGGATCCGCTCGGTGTAGTCCGCCTTGACCGAGAAGCGCACCTGGATGCGCTCCTGCTCGGGGTCGGTCGGCAGCTCGATCGAATCCACGAACCCGACGTCGACCCCGCTCAGCCGCACCGCCGCGCCGGTCTGCAGGCCGGTGACATTGGCGAACGAGGTCCGGTACCGGCTGTGGCGGGCGAACAGCTGCTGGCGCTGGCCGATGGTCAGGATCGCCACCGCGAGCAGCGCCAGCGCGGCCAGCGTCAGCGCCCCGACCCTCAGGTCGCGTTTCGTCTCGTCACGCATGGATGCCTCCCGCCGCGAAGAACTCCCGCACCGGATCGGGCCCCTCGCGCCAGGCAGCCTCCACCGATCCGGAGAAGATGAAGGCGCCGTCGTGGAGGAAGACCACCCGCTCGGCCACCCGCTGGACCAGCGGGATGTCGTGGGTGACGACCAGCGAGGTCACGCCGAACCGGCGGTCGAGATCGACGATCAGGTCGGCGATCGCCCCCCCGGTCACCGGATCGAGCCCGGTGGTGGGCTCGTCGTAGAGCATGATCTCGGGCTCCAGCGCGAGCGCGCGGGCCATCGCGACCCGCTTGCGCATGCCGCCCGACAGCTCGGACGGCTGCAGCGAGCCGACATCGTCGAGCCGGACCACGCCGAGCAGCGCGGCCACCCGCTCTCGAAGCTCGCCCGGATCCAGCCGCCCGTGCTCGCGCAGCGGGTAGGCGACGTTGTCGAAGACCGACATCGAGTCGAACAGCGCGCCGCCCTGGAACAGGTAGGACACGCGCCGCCGCAACGGCGCGAGTGCCTGCTCGGTCAGGGTCGCCACCGGGTGGCCGAGCACCGTCACCTCGCCGCTGTCCGGCGGGATCAGCCCGTTCACCGTCTTGAGCGTCACCGACTTGCCCGAGCCCGAGGCGCCGAGCAGCGCCACCGTGGCGCCGCGCTCGACCTCGAGCGACACGCCGCGCAGCACCTGTTTGGCGCCGAACGCCTTGGTCACGTCGCGCAGCAGGATGACCGGCTCGCTCATCTCACAGCGCCAGGAAGAGCTTGGTGATGAAGAAGTCCGTGATCAGCACCGAGATCGCGATCACGTACACCGTGTGGGTGGTCGCCCTGCCGACGCCGTCCGCCCCGCCGCGGGCATTGAGCCCGTTGTAGCAGGCGATGACGGCGATCAGGAAGGCGAACACGACCGGCTTGGCGACGCCCAGCCAGAGATCGTCAAAGGTCAGGACCTGGGCGGTGCGGCGCAGGTAGAAGGTCGGGCTCAGCCCCTCCTCGAAGACCCCGATCAGCAGGCCGCCGAAGATCCCCATGCCGTCGGCGAGCACGGTCAGCAACGGCAGCATCGCGACCGTCGCCCACACCCGAGGCACCACCAGCTTGCGCACCGGGTCCGCGGCCATCGAGCGGATGGCGTCGACCTGTTCGGTGACCGCCATCGAGCCGATCTCGGCAGCGATGCCGGACCCGACGCGGCCTCCCACCATCAGCGCCGTGAGCACCGGCCCGAGCTCCCGCACCAGCGACAGCGCCACCACCTCGCCGATGTAGAGGCGGGCGCCGAACGTGGCCAGCGCGTAGGCGGTCTGGAGGGCGAGCACCAGGCCGGTGAACAGGGCGGTGACGTTGGTCAGGTTGAGCGAGCCGACGCCGATGCGATCGAGCTGGCGGATCGTCTCTGCGAGGTCGAGGGGGCGCGTGAACATGCGCAGGAGCGACTGGCCGGCGAGCCGGGTGACGCCACCGACCTGCCGCAGCAAGGAGCTTGTCCAACCCGTCATCGTGGGGGAAAGCGTAGCATTCGCGGGGCGGATTCTGGGTGGCGGGTGCTTGACTGACCTGGGGACTCCCACCTTCTGGCGTGCGCGGGGCGATCCGGGCGATCCACCCGTACACGTTCCCGTTCCCGATCCCGTGCCCGAGAAGACGGGGCTTGGGCTGAGTGCCGCCCTTGAATCGACCACGATCGGGGACGGGCACGGGAAGGGGAACGGGAACGGGGTCAGAGCGTGACCCACTCGAGATGCCCGAAACGCGGCTACAATGGCAGGTTAGGAGGACGACCATGCGGGTGATCGAAGGCAAGCTGGAAGCCGGGGATCTCCGGTTCGCGTTGGTGGTCAGCCGGTTCAACGAGGCCCTCACCGCTCGCCTCGAGGCGGGGGCCGTGGACTGCCTGGTGCGGCACGGGGCTGACCGCGAGGCCATCACCATCTTCCGGGTGCCGGGCGCCTGGGAGATCCCGATGATGGCCGGCAAGCTCGCGACGACCGGCCGGTTCGACGCCGTTGTCTGCGTCGGGGCGCTGGTCCGCGGGGGCACGCCGCACTTCGATGTGATCACCGCCGAGGTCGCCAAGGGGATCGCCCAGACCGGGATGGCCTCCGGGGTTCCGGTGACCTTCGGCGTCATCACCGCCGACACCCTCGAGCAGGCGGTCGAGCGGGCGGGGACCAAGATGGGGAACAAGGGCTGGGAGGCGGCTCTCGCCGCGATCGAGATGGCCCGGCTGTACCGAGAGCTCGACCGGGGGGAGTAGGTGGGCTCCCGCCGACGGGCCCGCGAGCTGGCTCTCCAGCTGCTGTACCAGTACGAGCTCACCCACGGCGAGCTCGAACAGATGCAGGCGGACTTCGACGAGTGGCGAGGTGCCACCGATGCGGTGCGCGAGTTCGCCGATGCCCTGCTGCGGGGGACGCTCGAGCACCTCGCGGAGATCGACGGCGAGCTCGAGCAGCAGACCGCGCACTGGCGCCTCGACCGGCTGGCCGCCGTGGATCGGAACATCATCCGGCTCGCCATGTACGAGCTGCTGTTCCAGTCCGCGACCCCCCACGCCGTCGTCATCGACGAGGCGATCGAGATCGCGAAGAAGTACGGCGCCGAGGAGTCGCCGCGGTTCGTCAACGGCGTGCTTGACGGCTTCCTGAAGCGGAAGGTCGGCACCGGATGAGGGCCGCGATGGTCGCGCTCTGTCTGTCGTGGACAGCGGCCGCGGCCAGCCACGAAGCGAGCTACCTGGTGAGCGCGGCGGTCCCGCCGGTGAGCGTGACCGCCAACGGGTACGTGCAGACAGTCGCGCCGGCGGCCGACGGCGCGGTCGAGGTCCAGGTGGCGGTGATCCTCGGCCCGATCGGCTCCTCGGGAGCCTACGCCGGCCTGCCCACTCTGGCGGGTGGGCGACCGCCCGAGGGCTTCGAGCTGCCGCCAGCGCTGCGCCGGAGCCTGCGCCCTGACCTCGAGGCGTGGGAGGCGGCGACGCGGGTCCTCGAGTGGTCCGCTGCGCACCTGTCGGTCGATGCCGGCGACGAGCAGCCCCAGGACGCGGCCAGCGTGCTCGGGCGCGGGCGTGGGCGTTGCTCGGGTGTCGCGAACGCGACGGCCGCGCTGCTGCTGGCCGCGGGCTTCGAGGCGGTCACGGTGAGCGGGCTGCTGGTCACCGACGACGGTGCGATTCCACACCGTTGGGTCGCCTGCCGGTTGCCCGGGGCGGGCTGGGTGCACACCGACCCGACGCTCGGCCTGTGGACGATCACCACCGGCCATGTGGCATTCGCGGACACGGTTGCCGATTCCCCCGCAGTGCGGGTCCTGGCGCGCGGCGGCGACCGGATCGGTGCTCTGCCGCGGCGGGGCGGCCGCCCGGTGCGGCCGAACGTCGGTGCCGGGCTGGTGTGCCGGGTGGTTCCCAACGGCGGCGCGGCCACGGCGGTCGCGGTCCTGTCGGGCGGCGACGGCGACACCCACCGCGCGGTGCTGGCACCCGAGGGACGGTTCGACGCGCTGCTGCCCGGCCGCTGGCGACTGGTCGTGGTGGCCGGGGACCGGGTGGTCGAGGACCTGCAGCTGGTGCTGCGCGCGGGTGAGCTCAGCAGCATCACGGTCGAGCTGCCGACGACGCCGGCCACGGGGGTCGGCTCGTGAAGCGGGTCCTGTCGGGGAGCTTCGCTCACCTGGCGCCGTCGCCCCTGCTGCGCCTGCTGGCGGCGACCGCCCCGAGCGGCGTCCTCGAGATCTCGTGCGAGGCCGGCGTCGTTCGACTCGAGACCGTGAAGGGAATGGTGGCGGCGCCGGGGGCGGACGAGATGCGGCAGGTCGGCCGGATCCTCCGCGCCGCCAGCGGCAGCTTCCGCTTCGAGCCGCGCGAGGTGCGTCCGATCGTCGGCGAGGCGCTGACGCTCGCCGCGCTGGCCGACGCTGCCGAGGCGACCGAGAGGTCCTGGGATGCGTCGCTCACCGGTGACGTCGACGTCGCCCGGCTGTTGGCGGGCGAGGTGATGGAGCTGTCGCGACCCGCGCCCGTGGCCGACATCCACGTGCTGCCCGCGCAGCCTGCCCATGACCCGCTCGACGAGCTCCTGACCGACCTCCAGGCGACCGCTCCGGGCGAGCTGCTGCTCACCGAGGTGGTGGTGATCTCGAAGGACCCTCGGATCTGGCGGGGGACGCTCGCGAGCGAATGGCGGCGCCGCGGCTGGGAGCTCAGCGTCCGCGGCGGGCCCGGCAGCCGCTCGATCGACGGCGCCGACGCGGTGATCCTCCACCAGGAGGAGCCGCTCGGCAGAGTCGACGAGGAGACGGAGTGGATCCGGACCGTCCGGCTCGCCAGGGAGGCGACGCCGCCGGTCCCGGTGGTGTGGGTCGGACGAGTCCGCGATCGCGCCTGGGTGCATCGGCTGATCGAGGCCGGCGTGTCGTTCCTGATGCCGGCTCCCGAGAGCCGCTCGGGCCCGCCCCTCGACCGCTTCGCTGCCGACCTCGCGACTGTGCTCGACCGGGAGATGGGGACCCGCCAGCTGCTGGCCTCGGCGCGCCGGCCCCGGACCGTCTACGAGCTGGTGGACACGCTGCTCGAGAACGGCGACCCGGAGCGGGCCATCGGGTCGCTGCTGCAGCTGGCGTCGTCCCAGCTCCGGCGCGGGGCCGTGCTGATGGTCGAGGAGACGGCGATCCGCTGCCGGGCCGGCTACGGGTACCCGCTGAGCCGCGGCTCGACTGCGCTGCCGCGGGGCCTCGCGCTGCTCGAGGGAGCGGTCCGCAGCGGCGAGCCGATGATGGGCATCGATCCGGGTGCCGGAGGGGCGGCGCAGCTCGCCCGGGTCCTCGGCGTCGACCGGCTGCCGGCCGCAACCGCGGTGATCCCGCTGGCGGCCGGCGCCATGGTCCTCGGGCTCCTGGTTGCCGATCGCGAGGGAGCGCCGCTGCCGGAGCTCACCGAGATGACCGTGCTCGCCTGCTGCCTGGGGGGCGTGGCGGTGCGCTCTCGGACAGGAGACAGCGGCAGGATCTAGGATCTGGGATCTAGGGTCTTGGGGCCCCGCCAGCGCCTCGCTCCCGTCCCCGCTTGCCACGGCGGCATGTCACGGCGAAGCTGAAAGCGAAGCCGGAAGCCAGAGGCGAAGCCGGGTTCCCGTTCCCGTTCCCGTTCCCGATTCGACCTACCGGGCCCGCGCCCGCTTCCGCCACCCTCACTCGCTCCATCCTCGTGAGCGCCCCGCGCCGATTTTCTCGAGGCGCTCCCCGAGGGAGCCACCTTTGGCGGTTTCGGGTCTCGAGCGCCTCTTCAGGAGGCGCGCCGCCCCCGAAATCGCCAAAGATGGCACGCCCGCACGGCGCGCTCTTCTCGTACTCGCCTCGCCTCCCGGGCGCGGACGGGGAAGTGGCGCCGGGGCGGACGTGTTGGAACCAGTTGTGAGCACTGCTGTTCGATCCGTTGACAGGCTGCTTCCATCCGGATATCCTGTTGTCCTGGTGCGTTCTATCCCAGTGGCTTCGGAGGCGCGACGTGCGCGGACCATCTGTGGGACGCACGACCGGTGGTGTCCGATCGGAAGCAGTTGACGGGTTCGAGACCACTCGCACGCCGATCGGTGTGGCAGGAGTGACCAACTGCGCCGGTCAGGGGGTGTTCAAATGGTGACACTCGCGATCGAAGGCAACGGCGGCTCGGAGCTGACCTACCAGCTCGCGAAGCAGGTGATCTCGATCGGCGCCTCGAGCCAGAACGACGTCGTCCTCAGGTCGCCCGGGGTCGCGCCGCGCCACCTCGTGATCCAGCGCAACGACAGCGTCTTCACCTTCCTGGCGCAGCCGCGGCAGGTCGTCGTGCTCAACGGCGAGCGCCGCTCGCGCGGCGTGCTCCGGGTCGGCGACCGGATCAGGATCGGGACCGCCACCCTCATCTTCAAGGGCGTCGGCGAGGAGGAGCCGGAGATCGAGCTGGTCGGCGACGAGCGCCCGGATGATGCCGCCGGTTCCGCCGACGCTGCCGGTGCCTCAGCGCCGGAACCGGCGCGGCCGTCCCGCGCCCGGTCCGAGGTCGTTCTCTACTCCGAGCCGAACCGGCTGGCCGAGGCGCGCCAGCACATGGTCGAGATCTTCCGCGCCGGTGTCCGGTCCGACCTGGTGCCCTCGCTGCGCACCTTCCTCGGCAACTTCTTCGAAGGCCGGCAGGCCATGCTGGCGTGGCTCGACGAGGACGGCCGGTTCCAGCCGATCGTCTCGCAGTGGACCGGGGAGGTCCCGAGGCTGCCGGCGCGCACCTTCGAAGAGCTCGCAGCGAGCGGCCGCTACGCGGTGCTGCGGCTCGGCGGCCGCCAGCTCGTGATCTACCCGGTGTCGCGCAGCGCTCTCGAGTCGCAGGCCTACCTGATCGTGGAGTCCCTGGACCAGGACCTCGAGAACGACCAGGTCCTGCTCGCCGAGCTCGCTCGGATGCTGGCGGTCCACTGGGAGCGGGTGGAGGCGTCGAGCTCGCTCTACGGGGCGTGGGAGGACGCCACCAGGAAGACGGTCGAGGACCACCTGCCCGGGACCTCGCCGGCGGTCCGGGTGCTGCGAGAGTCGGTGATCCAGGCAGCGCGATCCACGTTCCCGGTCCTGCTCTGCGGCCGCCCCGGCTCGGGGCGAACGGCGGTGGCGACCCTGATCGCCTCCATCCATCCCACCGGCGCGCTGCCGCTGCAGGCGATCCAGGTCAAGAAGGGCGAGGACGACGCCTTCCGGCTCGACCTCTTCGGCCCCCCGTCGGAGGGCGGCGGCGGCGCCACCCTCGCCGACCGCGCAAAGGGCTCGCTGGTCGTGATCCGCGACATTCATCTGCTGGCGCCCGGGACCCAGCGCGAGCTGGCGGCGGCGATGTCGCACGACGTCGAGACCGGTTACGGGCCGGCCGTGCGGTGGATCGCGACCACGGAGCCGGACTGCATGGCGCTCGTCAACGACGGCGTCCTTGACTCGACGCTCTACAACCTCTTCCAGCGGCACATCATGCGCATTCCGGCGCTCAACCAACGCCGGGAGGACCTGCCGCTGCTGGTGGTGCGGCTACTGGAGGCGGTGGGCGCCGAGCAGGACAAGGAGATCCGGGGCATCGAGCTGGAGACGTTGAACTCGCTGCTCAACCATCCCTTCGAGGGCGAGATGACGGAGCTTCTCGGAGAGCTCCGCCGCCTCGTGTCAGCGACACCGGAGGGCGAGATGGTGCGCGGCACGGTGCCGGCGACGGTGTTCTTCCGCGCCGAGCCCGGCGGGCAGGTCGCGGACGAGCCGAGCATCGCCGCCCTGGTGGTCCAGGACGACCTCAAGCTGGTCGTGCCGGGAGTGGAGCGGATGATCATCGACCGCGTGCTGCGGCGGACCCTCGGCAACCAGAGCAAGGCGGCGCGCATGCTCAACCTGTCCCGGGGCGCGCTGATCGCCAAGATCAAGGAGTACGGGCTGCCGGACTACCGCCACCTGCGCCGCAGCCGGTAGGAGTTCGTACCGAATTGGCCTTCCCAGCGGTCGAGGTGGACCGGATGTGCACGCTGACGGCCACTTCGGCACGAACTCCTTCTTGTGTTGAGTTGACAAAGAACCCGGGATGGGCGAGCGGCGGGCGATTGGGGAACACCGATCGACGATCGGCGCTCTTCATCCCCGACTTCGTGCGCCTCCCTTCCCTCGCAGCAGAGGTCGCTCTCCTGGGTGCCAACCCACTTCGCCCAACGGGGCGGTTCCGGAGCTCGCTGCGCTGGTCGACTATTTCGTGCGTCCGCGGTGGGGCTTTCCGGTCCGGCCCCTGGCGTCGCGCGGGGGTTCCGCCATCAGCCCGACGATCGGCATCACCTGGTCCCAGTTGAAGCCGAGCCAGATCGCGAACGGCAGCGCGAACCGTGCGGGCAGGTCGGTGGCGTACTGCAGGAAGCCGTAGACGTTGCGCGCCACCGTGGAGTAGTGCTGCAGGCTCCACGCGCCGTACGCCGAGGCGTAGAGGAACTTGACGTGGAGCAGCAGGTTCAGGGTCTGGCTCAGGTAGAGCGTCGACCAGCCCATCACCAGCCGCTCGATCTGCTTTCTCGACCACGGCCGGTGCAGGGCAAGATAGAGGGCGAGCAGGACGATGGTGTTGAAGTGAATCTCGGTGAGGGCGATGGTCGGCAGGGCCGAGTCGCTGCGCAGGTCGGCACGCCGGACCTCGGCGCGGTGGTCGACAACGACCAGGCGGGTCACCTTGGGGTGCTCGTAGGCCCGGATCAGCAGCTGCGCGAAGGAGGTCACCGCTCCGTCGATCGCCGGCCGGATCAAGACCCACACCACCAGCGCGATCACCGCCGCGATCGCCAACCTGCGCACGAATCGACGGTGGTCGGCGGGGTCGGCTCGCGCCGTCACCGGGCGGCCCTGCTCGCGGCGGCGGCCGATCTCGCCCACACGATCCAGAGGCCGACTCCCGCGAGGATGACCAGCGACTGCCCGATCAGGATATGGGACTCGTCGAAGTAGTCCGGCAGGAAGACGCCGATGTAGTACAGGGAGACGATCCGGACCAGGTTGAGCGCCTGGATCGCGAGCAGGCCGGCGATCACGCCGACCGCCTTGGCCCGCCACGACGCGGGGAAGGCGAGGACCCCGGAGACGAAGATCAGGCTGGTGATCAGCCCGTTGCAGCCGTTGTAGATGGTGACCGCGAACCGGGGCGACCGCAGCTCGCAGCCGGTCACGGTGATGTCCTCGCCGATCAGCCCGAGCACCGCGCCCGACAGCCGGGCCACGAACCCGGTGTAAGGGTTCACCACCGCGTCGTTCACCTTCTGGAAGGCAATCGTCGTGAACGCCACCAGGAGGATGCCGAGGAACAGCACCAGGAAGCGGACGTCGGGCCGCCGCCACAGGGCGCGCACGCTGGTCACGTGGCATGACCCCCGGGCGGTGCTTGCTGGCTGATCCCGATCAGCGCCTCACGCAGCTCCTCGGCCGAGCGGAAGCGCCGCGCCGGGTCCTTCTCGAGGCAGCGCAGGATGATCGGCCCGAGACCCGCCGGGAGGTCGCGCACCAGCGCGTCGGGGTCGGGCGGCTGGTCTCTGAGCTGGGCCTCGATGACGTTGCCCTCGTGGAACGGCGGACGGCCGGTCGCCAGGTGGAAGCAGGTGGCGCCGAGGGAGTAGATGTCGGTCGCCGGCGTCGTGTCCTGCCCGCGGATCTGCTCGGGGGCCATGTAGTACGGCGTGCCGCACACCGCCGGGCCCGCCGTGGCGCCGGTGTCGAGCCGGGCCGCGATCCCGAAGTCGAGGATCTTCACCTCCTGGCTCGGAGTGAGGAGAATGTTGCCGGGCTTGAGGTCGCGGTGGACGACGTGGTGGCGGTGGGCATAGGCGACGGCGTCGGCCAGCCGGACCAGGATCGGGATCAGGTGGCCGCGGATGCGCTCGGGCTGCGCCCGCGCCACCGAGTCGAGCGCCTCGCCGGGCACGTACTCCATGGTGATGAAGTAGCCGTCGAACCCGGCCTCGAAGTCGTAGATGGTGACGATGCCGGGGTGGTTGAGCGTCGCCGCGGCCTTGGCCTCCTGCTCGAGTCGCGCCGCCTCCTCGGGCGAGGTCGTGCGCAGGACCTTGATGGCGACGTCGCGGTCGAGGCGGGTGTCGCGGGCCCGGTAGACGACGCCCATCCCACCCCGCCCGAGCTCGGTGAGGATCTCGTAGCGCTGCTGGGCGGGGCTGGGACGGCTGGCCTCGTACAACGGATCGTCACCTGCCGGCAGCGTGCTGGCAAGCTCGGCGCTGGCCTTGGCGGCCTCGATGACGGCGCGGAGCTGGCGCGCCGGCTGGTGGGAGTAGTCGTAGGCGAGCACCCGCTCGAGCTGCTCCAGCGCCGCGTCGTGCGCGCCGTCCTCGTGCAGCCGCCGCGCGAGCGCGACGGCGGGCGCGAGCCGCGACGGCTGCAACGCGACGCCGATCACCGCCCGCTGCAGGCAGGCGATGGCCTGTGCGAGCGAGCCTCGGCCGGCCGCCCAGTCCGCCATGTCGATGATGATCTCCGGGATGTCGGGGACCGGGCCGGGGTAGCTGCGGAGGATCGCGCAGGCGTCGTCGAGCCGCCCCTCGCCGTGGAGCTCGCTCAGGGCGTCCTGGAGGCTTCCCAGCCGTGCCAGGCAGTGCGCCGCCCGGTCAGGCCGGCCGATGCTGCGGTACAGCTGGAGCGCCCTGGCATCCTCGCCGGCCCGCTCGGCGCACTCGCCGGCCCGCTCGATGTTGCCGGCGAGCTCGTACATGTCGCTGGCCTCGCCCCAGCGCGACAGCCGCTCGAGCATGCGCGCCGCGAGGTCCCAGCGCTCGGACTCGCGCGCGAGCTCGGCGGCCGCCGCCACCTGGCCGTCGGCGGCCAGCCGCTCGACCGCCTCCTCGATGCGGCCGGCGGAGCGCAGCACCTCGATCATCTCGCGCTCCATGCCGAGGCCGCCGAGGTGCGTGATCAGGCTCTCGGTCTCGGAGCGGATCTGGCGTCGCAGCCGCTCGCCCTCCGGCGACTGGTCGTCGCCCCTGGCGCGCGACAGCCGCAGCTGGTCCTGCAGCTCGCGCAGCTGGCGCATCCGCAGCTGGGCAGCTTCCTTGGGCCGGCCGGCGGCGCCCTCCGCGTCGGCCGCCTCGTCGAGCCGCCCGGCGCGGCGGAAGTTGGCGGCGGCGCGCGCGTTGTCGCCGGCCTCACGCCAGGCCAGCGCGGCCCGGCGCCACGCCCCCTCGGCCTCGAACAGGCGCGCGAGGGTCTGGTGATCGTGGGTGTCCTGGGCGGCCCGCCTGGCCGCGGCAAAGGCGGAGTCGCTGGGGCGCAATCGACCTTCGTCGAGCGCCAGCCGCGCCGTCCGCAGGGCGCGCTGCGCCTCGCCGGCGCGCAGCCACGACTCGATCGCCTCGGCGACGTGCCCGTTGCGGGCCAGCCACTCCGCCAGGTCGCCGTCGCAGCGGATCGCCGACTCGCGGTCGCCGAGCGCGCGATAGCGGCGGGCTGCCTCGGCCAGATCTCGTCCCCCGGACCGGCGCAGCAACGACGCCGCGTCGGCCTCGAGCCCGAGCTCGGCCGCGAGGTCCGCCGCGCGCCGCCACGCCCGCGCCTTCTGGAACAGGTCGAGCGCCCGCCTCGGGCTGCCGTCCTCCAGGTAGAGCTCGGCCGCGCCGAGGTAGTCGTGCCGGCGCTCCGCCGCGCGGGCCATCCGCTGGCGCCGGCTCGCCGATCCGAGCAGCCCGGCCAGTCCCCAGATTGCGAGCGCCGCGGCGAGCCCGTTGCCGGCATAGCGCGCCGCCGGATGGCCGACGGTGCGCGCGAGCGCTCCGCGGGCCCAGCCCTCGGCGCCGGGGACCACCGCCCACATGTTGACCACCGCCGCGACCGCCAGCGCCAGCACGATCTTGGCGGCGGCGGTGCGCGGCGTCACCAGCGCGACCACGAGCGCGGGCGGCGCGGCGGGCAGGCTCTGCAGGGCCACCTCGCCATTGTAGCGGCGGCCGCGAGCGGCTTCGAATTCGGTTGAAATTTTACAAAGGTGCGCTCATATTTGTTGATAACGGGCGCGGCGCCGAGCAGGCGGCCGCACCCGCGTCCTGGAGGGTGAGAGTGGCTGGTGACTACTACGAGGCGCTCGGCGTGTCCCGCACCGCCGACGCCGCCGAGATCAAGAAGGCCTACCGGCGGCTGGCCCGCCGCTACCACCCGGACGTCAACCCCGACAGCCCGGAGGCGGAGGCGAAGTTCAAGGAGATCCAGGAGGCGTACGCCGTCCTGTCGGACGCCGACAAGCGGCGCCAGTACGACACCTACGGCACGGTCGACAGCATTCCCGAAGCCGGCTTCGACCCGTTCCGCCGGGCCCGGGGACGAACCGAGTGGCAGGACCTCGGCGGCTACCGGATCGACCTCGGCGACCTCGGAGGGATGGGGGATGTCGGCGACCTGTTCGGGGAGTTCTTCGGCGGCGGGACCCGGCGCCGCCGGCAGGCCCGCAGGGGCCGCGACTACGAGGCGGTGGTCGAGATCGACTTCGTCGACGCGGTCCGCGGCACCACGGTGACGCTCCCGGCCCAGCGCCAGCTCCAGTGCGCCGAGTGCGGCGGAACGGGCAGCGTTCGAGGCCGCTCCTGCCCGACCTGCCGCGGCTCGGGCACTGTCGTCTCGACCGAGCGGCTGCGGGTCAAGATCCCGGAGGGGATCGCCGACGGCAACCGGGTGCGGGTGCCCGGCAAGGGGTCCGAGGGCGGGGGCGGGGGAGCCGCGGGCGACCTCTTCGTTCGCGTCAGCGTCCGGCCGCACCCGTACTTCAGGCGCGACGGCGACAACATCCTGACCACCGTCCCGATCACCTTCCCCGAGGCCTACCGCGGTGCCGAGATCGAGGTCGGGACGATCCACGGACCGGTGCGCGCCAAGGTGCCGCCCGGGACCGACTCCGGCCGCGTCTTCCGACTGCGGGGCAAGGGCGTGCGCAACAAGAAGACCCGCGCCTACGGGGACCACCTCTACACGGTCGAGATCGTGGTGCCGAAGGTCGTCTCGCCGGCCGGAGAGGAGGCGGCGCGCCGGGTCGCCGACCTCTACCAGGGCAACCCTAGGGAGAAGACTCCCAAGAACCTCTGACGCGATCCGTTTCTTACGTTCCCGTTCCCGTCCCCGTTCCCGACGCGGAGAATCTCCGGCCTCCGGCTTCCGCTTCCGTCTCCGTTCCCGTACCCGTTCCCGCACCCGTTCCCGAAATGACGCTGAAGTAGACCCGGCTTTGCACTGCGGGCTTCGCCGTCGCAAGTGGCCGTGACGCGAGCGGCGAGCTGCGGGATCGTCAGGCGGACGCGCGGTCGGGTGAGCCCGGGAACGGGAACGGGCACGGGAGCGGGAACGAGTGGGAGGAGTTCGCCCGTCACCTACGCGGTCCCTGGCCACACGCCGAGCTTGCGGGCCCGGGCGACGCGGCGCAGGAAGACCTGTCTCTTCAGGCCCCGCAGGTGGTCGACCAGCAGCACCCCGTCGAGGTGGTCGACCTCGTGGCAGATCGCCTGGGCGAGCAGGCCGTCGGCGGCGATCGTGCGCCAGGCGCCGTGCTCGTCCTGGGCCCGGACCCGCAGACGGCGCGGCCGCTCGATGGTGGTGAACAGGTCCGGGAACGACAGGCAGCCTTCCTCGAGGCTCACCGTGCCCTCGGTGGAGACGATCTCCGGGTTGGCGAGGACGATCCGGGCGGCCTCGTCGGAACCGACCGAGAGGTCGATGGTGGCGAGCCTGAGGTTGACCCCGATCTGCGGGGCCGCCACGCCGAGGCCCGGTGCCTTCCAGCCGGTCTCGAAGAGGTCCTGGATCAGCGCCGCGAGGCCGGGGCCGAAGTCGGTGACCGGCTTGTTGGCCGCCTCGAGCCTGGCGTCGCCGTAGCACAGGATCGGTCGAACCGCCATGGTCAGCCGCTCCGTCGGCTGCGGGTGGCGCCGGCGAGCGCGATCACGGCGCCTGCCCCATGCGGGCCGCGGTCGCCTCCCAGGCACTCCGGATCCGCTCCCGCAGCTCCCCGACGTCGGCAGTCTCCAGCCGCCGGTCGACGACCACCGGACGGCCGTCGACGACGACGTGGCGCACGTCGGCAGCGGTCGCGCCGTGGACGATGCGCGCCGCCGGGTGGCCGTCCGGCTGCATCGACCAGCCGCGCAGGTCGACCACCGTGACATCGGCGGCCTTGCCTGGCTCGAGGGTCCCGATCTCGTCGCCGAGGTGGAGGGCAGCGGCGCCTTCCCTGGTCGCCATCGCGAGCACGGCGGTCGCCGGCATTGCCGATGGTCCGTGGCGCAGCGAGTGCAGGGTCGCCGCCAGGGTCATCTCGTGGAAGATCGAGAGACGGTTGTTGCAGGGCGCGCCGTCCGCCCCCAGCACGACCTTGACGCCGGCCCGGCGCAGCCCGGGCACGTCGGCGATCCCCGACCCGAGCTTGAGGTTGGCGCCCGGGCAGTGGCAGACCGTGGTCCGGGTCGCGGCGAGCAGCGCGACCTCTCGAGCGTCCAGGTGGACGCCGTGAGCGAGAACCACGTCCGGCCCGGTCAGGCCGACCGCGTGCAGGTACTCGACGTTGGTCGTCCCGGTCGCCTCCCGGATCGCGGCCACCTCCCTGGGGTTCTCGTTGGCATGCGACTGCAGCAGCCAGCCGCGCGCCCTGGCGAGAGCGGCGCAGCCCGCGAGCAGCTCCTTCGAGCACGACAGCGCGAACCGCGGCGCCACCGCGTAGCGCAGCCGCCCCGCCGCTGCGCCGTGCCAGCGATCGCCGATCGCGGCGGCGTCGGCGAGCGAGCGGTCGGTGTCCTCGAGCAGCCGAGCCGGCACGCCCACGCCGGTGTCCATGTGGGTCTTGCCGGAGACCAGGCGGATGCCGAGCCGCTCCGCGACCGCGAACACGCGCTCGTGATGGCGGCAGGTGCCGAAGTCGAGCGCGGTGGTGGTGCCTCCGCACAGCAGCTCGGCGACGCCGAGCTCGGCGGCGGCCTCGACGCCGTCGCCGTCGAGGGCCGCCTCGTAGGGCCACACCGCGTCGCGCAGCCAGGGCAGCAGCTCGAGGCCGTCCGCCTGGTGGCGCAGCAGCGACTGCACGACGTGGACGTGGCCCTGGACGAAGCCGGGCAGAACTGCCGCCTCGCCGGCGTCGAGGGTGCGGCGGGCCGGGGCTGACGAGCTGCCGCGAACGACCTCGACGATGCGGCCTCGATCGACCAGCAGGTCGCCGCGAAACCACTCGCCGTCCTCGACCATTGGCAGGACGACGCCGCCGCTGATCCGGAGATCGACCTCGGTTGCCACCTTTTCAAGCCTCACATCCACGGTCGCGAGTGTCAACCCGTTGGCGGCACGACGACCTGGGGCAGACCGCTCAGCTGCCCGCAGCAAGGGCGGCCACCCTGCGGTGTTTCCCTGCCCTGGGAGCCTGCCCTGAGCGAGCGGCGCAGCAGCGCCGTGAGTCGAAGGGTGCCCGTGCCCGTGGAGGGGCACTGGGGCATTGAAGCAGCGAGGCAGTGGTCGGTCCTCTCACCGCCGCTTCGCCGCGATCCCACACTGCCTGACCGGGACGGGCGCGGAAGCGGAAGCGGAAGCGGGCGTGGCCCTATCCCCCAGATCCTAAATCCTATCCCCTGGTCGGGCGGGGGCAGGGCTCAGTCGCCCGCGCTCGGAAACAGCGGCAGGGTCGGCTCGATGCTCGGGAGGATCGCCCCCATGATGTCGTCGCCCCACCGCTCGCGGCGCTCGGGCGCGAGCCGCAGCGGCTTGAGGCCGCGGGCGGCGACCATGCTGCCGAGGAGGATGTCGATCCGGCGCTGGAAGCTGGGGTCGACGGCCCGCACCCCGTCGTAGGACGGCTGCGACCAGTTGGGGACCCAGACCAGCAGGTCGTAGGTCGGGAGCCAGTCTTCGAGCACCCGCTCCCAAAGCGGTTGCGGGCCGGCGGCGTGGACCAGGTAGCAGTAGTTGTCGAGGACCGACCGGTCGCAGAGCACGAGCTCGTGAGCGGCCGTTGCCTCGATCTCGAGCGCCATCTGGGTGAGCAGGATCCACTCCTGGGCGAGCAACGTGGTCCGCTGGTTGATCGGCAGCGGGCAGCGCCGCGCCACCTCGCGCACGATCTCGACGTCGAGGTTGCGGCGCTTGAGCCGCGCCGCCAGCTCGAAGGCCAGGGTGGTCTTGCCGACGCCGTGGGTGCCGATGAGCGCGAGCTTCATGGAGGAATTCTACTGAAACCCGACGTTCGCGCTTGAGCCGAAGCGCTGCAAAGCGGGGATGCGGGTGCCTGCTGCCAGTGCGTGATGGCTCTGCCGGCTTCTTCCCTCAAGATGCGCGTGCCGCATCCCGGCCCGCGTTTCTCACCGGACCGGTGGCACACGCCCACCGGTTACCTTCGCCTTGATTCCGGAGGGCGGTGAGAAACGCGGGCTAGCCGTGCGGGCGCAGCGAGGCCGGCAGCGCGGCCGCGGCCTCGAGCAGGATGGCGTGGATCTCCTCGGCCGTGCTCGCCTCGATCATCCGCGACAGACGGCCCGGGCTGCGGACGATCCAGGCCAGCCGCGACAGCCAGCGCAAATGGAGAGTGTCGTTGCGCAGCGCCAGCAGGAAGAAGATGTGGGTGGGCCCCATGTCGGGCGAACCGAAGGCGACGCCGTGCTTCGAGCGCGCCATCGCGACGAACTGGGTCGGGAACTTGTCGGCGGCGCGGCGGCGGGCGTGGAGGAACGCGACGCCCTCGGGAACGGCGGTGGGCACGAGCCGCTCGCGCGCCGCAAGCGCCGCCTCGAACCACCCCTGGTCCTTGACCAGGCCGAGCTTGGTCACCTTCTCGACCATGGCGTGGATGACGCCGTTGCGGTCGGTTGCCGCGAGGTCGGGGATGATCTGCTTGACGGTGATGATCTCGTCGAGCGGCGCGTCCGTCACCTGGCTGGGCGCCGTGCCGCCGGTCCCAACCGACTCCGACGCCAGGGTGTCGAGGTACTCGTCGAGCAGGGCGCGCCGGAAGCGCCACTGGCCGCCGATCTTGACCCCGGGGATCTTGCCCTCGTGGGCGAGGCGAACCAGGGTGCGCTCGGCGAGCTTCAGGTAGTCGGCGGCTTCCTTTGCGGTCAGGTAGGCTTCCATCATCCACTCCCTTGGCAGGCCGAGTCCGGGCCCCGGTGGCTGAATAGATCTTTTCCTGGCCGCTGTCAAGGGAATCGGGCGGGGAAGCGCGGGGTTGCGTGGGGTTGCGCTGTGTGCTATCACGTGTCACACCGCGCCCGCGAGATCCGGCCGTCGGGCGGTCTGGCGATCCAGCCCGCACGCGCCACCGGTGGGACGCGGGACCAACGCTGCAGAATCCGACCTGAGGAGGGAGCGACATGGACGTCACGGCAAAGGTGAAAGAGATCATCGTTCAGCAGCTCGGTGTGGACGCGGAGAAGGTGACCCCGGAGGCGTCGTTCGTCGATGACCTCGGCGCCGACTCGCTGGACGTGGTCGAGCTGGTGATGGCGTTCGAGGAGGAGTTTGGGGTCGAGATCCCGGACGAGGCGGCCGAGAAGATCGCCACGGTCAAGGACGCGATCGAGTACCTGCAGAAGAACCTGGCAGCGTAGCCAATGGCCCGGCGGGTGGTCGTCACCGGCGTCGGCCTGGTGTCCCCGCTGGGCATCGGGACCGAGGAGACTTGGCAGGGCCTGATCGCCGGGCGCAGCGGCGCCGGTCCGATCACCCGCTTCGACACCACCGACTTCTCGGTCAAGATCGCGTGCGAGGTGAAGGGCTTCGACCCGGCTCGCTACTTCGAGCCGAAGGAGATCAAGAAGTTCGACACCTTCATCCACTACGCGGTCGCCGCCAGCGACATGGCGCTCGCGCAGTCGGGCCTCCCGATCAACGGCAGCAACGCCGACCGGGTGGGCGTCGTCATCGGCTCCGGCATCGGCGGCTTCCCGATGATCGAGCACAACCACCAGGCTCTGCTCGAGCGGGGGCCGCGGCGAGTGTCGCCGTTCTTCATTCCGGGCGCGATCATCAACATGTGCTCCGGGCTGATCAGCATCCGCACCGGCGCCAAGGGCCCCAACGTCGCCACGGTGACGGCCTGCTCGACCTCGGCCCACGCGATCGGCGACGCCACGCTCTACATCCGCCACGGCTACGCGGATGCCATCATCGCGGGCGGCGCCGAGGCCGTCATCTCGCCGATGCCGGTGGCCGGGTTCTCGTCGATGCGCGCGCTCTCGACCCGCAACCACGAGCCCGAGAAGGCGTCGCGCCCGTGGGACCGCGACCGCGACGGCTTCGTCATCGGCGAAGGCGCGGGCATCGTGGTCCTCGAGGAGTACGAGCAGGCCCGCCGGCGCGGGGCGCCGATCCTGGCCGAGGTGCTCGGCTTCGGAATGTCGGGCGACGCCTTTCACATCTCGGCCCCCAGCGAGGACGGCGACGGCGCGATCCGGGTGATGCGGGCGGCCCTCCAGGACGCCGGCCTGCGGCCGGACCAGGTGGGCTACGTCAACGCCCACGGGACCTCGACCCCGGCCGGCGACCCGATCGAGGTGATCGCGGTGAAGGCGGTGTTCGGCGACCACGCACGGCGGGTGATGGTGTCGTCGACCAAGTCGATGACCGGCCACCTGCTGGGCGCGGCCGGCGGCGTCGAGTTCGGGGTGTCGGTGCTGGTCGTGGCGCGCGGCGTGGTCCCTCCGACCATCAACCTCGACCGGCCCGAGCCCGACGACGATCTCGATCACGTGCCGCATCACGCGCGCGAGGTCCCGGTGAAGGTCGCGCTCAGCAACTCGTTCGGCTTCGGCGGCACCAACGCGTGCCTGGTTGTCGGCGCGGTCGACTAGGACCGGCCGCGGCGCCGGCGCCGCGAAAGGACCGGAAGCAGGCATGGACTCCCTGCCCAGGGCCTGGCTCGACAGCATCGCGAGGTTCGCCACCCGCGTCGACCTCTACAACTTCGGGCGCTGGCTGATCCTGGCCTGCCTGATCGGTGTCGTGGCCGGTCTTGGCGCGGCCCTGCTCACCTGGGGGGTGGACGGGGTCGAGTCCGCGCTCCAGCACCGCGCGGTCGGCTTCCGGCCCCCGAGTCACGGGACCCATGCCGGGCCGTGGCACCCGCCCGAGCGGCCGTGGCTGCTGCTGCTGGTGCTGCCGGCGGCCGGGTTGCTGGTCGGCTGGATCGTGCAGACCTTCGCGCCGGAGGCCGAGGGGCACGGCACCGATGCGGTGATCAACGCCTACCACCAGAAGGGAGCGCTGCTGCGGCGGCGGGTCGCCCCGGTGAAGCTGGTCGCCTCGGCGGTGACCATCGGCTCGGGCGGGTCGGCCGGCCGCGAGGGCCCGGTGGCGCAGATCGGCGCGGGCTTCGCCTCCTACCTTTCGGAGCTGATCCGGCTGCCGGTCGCCGACCGCCGGGTGCTGGTGATCACCGGCATGGCCGCCGGCATCGGCGGCATGTTCCGGGCGCCGCTCGGCGCGGCGCTGTTCGCGGTCGAGGTCCTCTACTCCGAGAACGAGTACGAGTCGGAGGCGCTGATCCCGGCGATCATCTCCTCGATCGTGGCCTTCGTCGTCAACGCCATGCTCACCGGCTGGGAGCCGATCTTCGCGGCCAGCGTGGACCGCTTCGTCAAGCCCCAGGAGCTGGTCGCCTACCTGGTGCTGGCGGCGTTTCTGGCGGTGGCCGGCTGGGCCTACGTCAAGACCTTCCGCGGCATGCGCGACCACGTCTTCCGCCCCATGCCGGTGCCGCGAATGGTCAAGCCGGCGATCGGGGCGCTGGCGGTGGCGCTGATCGCGCTCGGCTTGCCGCAGGTCATGGGCAGCGGCTACGGCTGGATCCAACTCATGATCGGCGGCCAGCTGCCGCTACTGCTCCTGCTGCTGCTGGTGCCGGCCAAGATCCTCGCCACCTCGTGCACCATCACCTCGGGCGGCTCGGGCGGGGTGTTCGCGCCGTCGCTGGTCATCGGCGGCGTCTGCGGCGCGGTCTTCGCGAGCGTCGCGGCGCAGGTCGCCCCGGCCCTCGCCCCGCCGGCCGCGGCCTGCGTCCTGGTCGGCATGGGCGGGTTCTTCTCCGGGGTTGCCAAGGTGCCGATCGCGTCACTGATCATGGTCGCCGAGATGAGCGGGTCGTACACCCTGCTGGTGCCGATGATGCTGGTGAGCTCCGTGAGCTTCCTGTTGACCCGGGGGGTCAGCATCTACGATTCGCAGGTGCCCCGGCGGGTCGACTCGCCGGCCCACATCGGCGAGTTCGAGGTCGACGTGCTCGAGGGGCTGACCGTGCGCGACGTGGCCGACCTCGGGCAGCGGGTGACCACCGTGGCGCCAGGGACGCCGTTCGTCGAGGTGCTCGAGATCGTGGCCTCGACCGAGCAGCACCTGTTCCCCGTCACCGGGGACGACGGCGTCGTGGAGGGCATCTTCAGCGTCACCGATGTGCGACGGGTGATGGCGACGCCGGAGGTGTGGCCGCTGCTCGTGGCCTCGGACCTCTCGGTGTCGGCGGCCGCGATGGCCTACGTCGAGCTCGACGACGACCTCCACACCGCGGTGCGGCGCTTCTCCGCGTTCAAGCACGAGCACCTGCCGGTGCTGGCCGGGCCGCCGCCGTCGGCGGTGGTCGCCATCCTCGGGCACCAGCGGGTGCTCAAGGCCTACGACGACGAGGTCGAGCGCCGGCGGCCGCCCGAGCCGGACTAGAGGGCCTCCCGCGGCCATGCCGCAGTGTGGCATCCGTCTGCTACACTACCGCGGATGAATCGCCATTCAGTCATCACAGCTCACGATCAGGGAGGTGCGAGGTGAACTGCATCGTCTGCATCGCCTGCGTCCCCGACACGGCCTCGATCATCAAGATCGGCCCTGACGGGAAGCACATCGACGAGACCGGCATCAAGTGGATCGTCTCGCCGTACGACGAGTACGCCCTCGAGGAAGCGCTCAAGATCACCGAGGCCAAGGGGGGCGAGGTGACGGTGGTGACCTTCGGCCCGGACCGGGCCGAGGCGGCGCTTCGTGACTGCCTGGCCCGCGGCGCCCACAAGGCGATCCACGTGCGCGGCGGCGAGGCGAGTCTGGGCGACAGCTTCACCATCGCCTCGGTGCTGGCCGCGGCCATCAAGGGCCTCTCCTACGACCTGATCCTGGTCGGCTTCAAGGGCGTCGGCACCGACAACGGCCAGGTCGGCCAGATGCTGGCCGAGCTGCTGGGCCTCCCGCATTGCGCCAACGTGCTGACGCTGGAGCTGGGGGATGGCGTGCTGACCGCGGGTCGCGACGTCGAGGGCGGGCGCGAGATCGTCTCCTCGCCGCTGCCGGCGCTCCTGACCTGCCAGAAGGGCCTCAACGAGCCCCGCTATGCGGCGCTCAAGGGGATCATGGCGGCCAAGAAGAAGCCGGTCGACAAGGTCGAGCCGGCGAACCTCGGCATCCAGGAGGGCGCGAATCCCTTCCACTCGGTGCGTTCACTGTCGCTGCCCCCGGCCAAGTCGGCGGGGACTGTCATCAAGGGCGAGGACGACCCGGCCGGAGTGGCCGCCCAGCTGGTGAAGCTGCTCCGCGACGAGGCCAAGGTGATCTAGGGAGGCGACGATGGCTGGAATCCTTGTTTTCGTGGAGCAGCGCAACGGCCAGATCAGGGCGGCCTCCCTGCAGGCCGTCTCTCAGGCGCGACGCCTCGGCGCCGGAGAGGTGAGCGCGGTGCTGCCGGGATCCGGCATCGCCGCCGTCGCCGCCTCGCTCGGCGCCTTCGGAGCGTCCAAGGTGTTCGTGGCCGATGACCCGAACCTCGCCCGATACTCGGCCGAGGGCTACGCCGAGGTGGTGGCCAAGGCCAGCGGCCAGGCCCAGCCGGCGGCGATCCTGTTCGGCGGCACCGCGATGGGCCGTGACCTGGCGCCGCGGGTCGCAGCCCGGATCGGGGTTGGCGCCATCGCCGACGCCACCGGCCTCGCGCTCGAGGGCGACGCCCTGGTGGTCACCCGGCCCGTGTACTCGGGCAAGGCGATCGCCACCGTCGACACCGCCGGCAAGCGGCCGCAGGTCATCAGCCTGCGCCCCAACGTGTTCGCCGCCGAGCAGGTGGGCGGCACCGCCGCGGTGGTCGCGCTCGACGGGCTCGCGCTGTCGATCCGGGCGGTGGTCAAGGAGCTCCTCGACACCGGCGGCGGCGAGCTCGACGTGGCCGAGGCCGACATCATCGTGTCCGGCGGCCGCGGCATCAAGGGCCCGGAGAACCTCGGCCTGATCCGCGACCTCGCGCACGCCCTCGGCGGGGCGGTCGGCGCCTCGCGCGCCATCGTCGACGCCGGCTGGATCGAGCACAAGCACCAGGTCGGGCAGACCGGCAAGGTGGTGAGCCCCACCCTGTACGTGGCCTGCGGCATCTCGGGCGCGATCCAGCACCTCGCCGGCATGTCCTCGTCCAAGGTCATCGTGGCCATCAACAAGGACCCCGACGCGCCGATCTTCAAGGTCGCGGACTACGGCATCGTGGGGGATCTCTTCCAGGTGATCCCGCCGATGGTCGAGGCGATCAAGGCCCTCAAGGCCTGATTCCCGGCTGGTCGTATCTGCATGCGGCGGGCCGAATGGCCCGCCGTTTCGGTTCCTCTTGATCCGATTACCAGCCGGGCCGCCGGCCGGAAATCGGATGTTGGCCGGCCGCGTGCATGCGGCCGGCCCGTGCTATCCTCTGCGGTCGAGTCGAACGGGGGGCTCGTGGATCTCCAGACGCTGATCCTGTCGCTGTCGAGGTACTGGGCCGACGCCGGCTGCGTCGTCCAGCAGCCCTACGACCTCGAGATCGGGGCCGGCACCATGCACCCGGAGACCTTCCTGCGGGTGCTCGGGCCGGAGCCCTACCAGGTGGCCTATGTCCAGCCATCACGGCGGCCGGCCGATGCCCGCTACGGTGAGAACCCGTTCCGGCTCGGCCGCCACTTCCAGCTCCAGGTGATCTTGAAGCCCTCGCCGGACGACGTCCAGCGCCTCTACCTGGCCTCCCTCGAGGCGATCGGCGTCGACCCCGCGCTGCACGACATCCGCTTCGAGGAGGACAACTGGGAGTCGCCGACGCTCGGCGCCTGGGGTGTCGGCTGGCAGGTGCTGCTCGACGGCATGGAGATCACCCAGTTCACCTACTTCCAGCAGGCCGGTGGGATCGACCTCAACCCGGTCTCGGCCGAGCTGACCTATGGGCTGGAGCGGATCACGATGTTCCTGCAGCGCAGGAACTCGATCTACGACATCGACTGGGGCGGCGGCTTGGCCTACGGCGCGGTGCGGCTCGACGACGAGCGCGAGGCGTCGGTGTACGGCTTCGAGGTCGCCGACGTCGAGATGCTGCGGCGCCACCTCGAGGACTGGGAGCGCGAGGCCGTCCGCTGCCTCGACCACGACCCGCCGCTGGTGGTGCCGGCGCTCGAGGCCACGCTCAAGACCTCCCACCTGTTCAACCTGATGGACGCCCGCGGCGCGGTGTCGGTGACCGAGCGGGTCGGCCTGATCGGCCGCATCCGGCGCAACGCGGTGCGGGTGGCCAAGGCCTACGTGGCGCAGCGCGAGCAGCTCGGCTTCCCGCTCGGCAGCGGGCTCGAGGGAGGGCGAGGCTGATGGCCACCTTCCTGCTCGAGCTGCTGACCGAGGAGATCCCGGCCAATGGGCTTGCCGCGGCGCGCCGCCAGCTCGCCGAGGCGATCGACAAGGGCCTCGGCGGCGCCGGCCTTGCGGGCAGCGGGGTGCGTGCGCTGTCCACCAGCCGGCGGCTGGTGGTCATCGCCGAGGGGCTGCCCAAGCGGCAGCCCGACCGCACGGAGCGCGTGACCGGCCCGCCGGCGAGCGTCGCCTACGGCAAGGATGGCGCGCCCACCAAGGCCGCCGAGGGCTTCGCCCGCAAGGTTGGCCTGGCGCTCGACCGGCTCGAGATCGACTCGACCCCGAAGGGCGACTACCTGGCCGCGACCGTCCTGCTCGCAGGCCGGCCGACCTCGCAGATCCTGGCTGAGCTGGTGCCGTCCGTGGTGGCCGGCCTGCGCTTCCCGAAGATGATGCGCTGGGGCCGCGGCGAGCAGGAGTTCGTGCGTCCGCTCCACCGGGTGGTGGCGCTGCTCGACGCCGAGGTCGTGCCCTTCGACCTGCTCGGTGTGGCGTCCGGGCGGACCACCGAGGGCCACCGCGTGCACGCTTCGGCCGCCTTCGAGCTGGCCGCCGCCGGCGACTACCTGGAGGAGATGTCACGCCGCCTCGTCGTGGTCGATCCGGACGAGCGGCGGCGGACGTTCGCGGCCGCGGCGGCGCTCCTCACGGCCGAGGTCGGCTGCCGGGTCCACCCGGACGACGAGCTGATGGCAGAGCACGTCGAGCTCGTCGAGCACCCCGGCCTGCTGCTCGGCAGCTTCGATGAGGCCTTCCTCGAGCTGCCCAGGGAGGTGGTGATCACGACCCTGCGCCACCACCAGAAGTGCCTGGTGATGGAGCGCGCGGACGGCTCGCTGGCGCCTCACTTCCTGGCGGTGATCGACCGCCGTGACGACCCCGAGGGCCTGGTGCGGCAGGGCAACGAGTGGGTGATCGGCGCCCGGCTGGCCGACGCCCGCTTCTTCTTCGACGAGGACCGCAGGCGGCCGCTCGACGAGCTGGTGCCGGGCCTCGAGCGGCTCGAGTTCCACCGCCGCCTGGGCTCGGTGGCCGACAAGGCGGCCCGGGTCGGCGAGCTCGCCGCCGCGATGGCGGCCTGGGTCGGCTCGCCGCTGCCCGCCGCCGACCTGACGCGGGCCGCCCGGCTCGTCAAGGCCGACCTGCTGACCGGCATGGTGGTCGAGTTCACCGAGCTGCAGGGCGTCATGGGCGGACACTACCTGCGCCTCGCGGGCGAGCCCGAGGCGCTGTGGACCGCGGCCCGCGACCATTACATCCCGCAGGGCTTCGAGAGCTCAATCCCGGCGTCGGAGGTCGGCCGCCTGATCGGTGCGGCCGACCGGCTCGACACGCTCGCCGGCCTGTTCGGCGTCGGCGAGGTGCCTTCCGGCTCCCGCGACCCGCACGGCCTGCGCCGGGCCGCCCAGGCCCTGGTCAAGATCGTCGCCGAGGCGGGCTGGGAGCTCGATCTCTCGGCGGCGATCCGCCGCGCGGTCGAGCTGTTCACCGGACGGATCGACGGCGATCCCGGCAACGTGACCGCGGCGGTGAGCGAGTTCGTGGCCGAGCGCGTGCGCCGCTACCTGATTGACGTCGTCGGCGTCGCCTTCGACACTGCCGACGCGGTGATGGCGGCCGGCTGGGCGAGGCTGCCCGAGCTGGTCGCGCGCGCACGCGCGCTGGAGGCGGCGCGGTCGGCGGAGGCCTTCCGCTGGCTCGCCCTCGGCTTCAAGCGGGTGCGCAACATCACCGACGGCCAGCCCGAGGGCACGGTCGACCCGGCGCTGTTCCAGCAGCCCGAGGAGGGCGAGCTCCACCGCCACGGCGAGGCGTTTCGGGCGCGCCTCGACGAGTGCCTGGAAGCGCGGCGCTTCGACGACGCGTTCGCGGCGATGGCCACGCTCGCCGACGTTCTCGAACGCTTCTTCGTCGAGGTGCTGGTGATGACCGACGACGAGGCGGCCCGGACCAACCGGATCGCGCTGCTCAAGGAGCTGGGTGCTCAGTTCATGCGATTGGCCGATTTGTCGAAGCTGCAGATCGAGGGAGGAAGCTGATGACCGCAGGCAAGTACGTGTACTCGTTCGGCGGCGGCTCGGCCGAGGGCCGCGCCGACATGAAGAACCTGCTCGGCGGCAAGGGCGCCAACCTGGCCGAGATGGCCAACCTGGGGATCCCGGTGCCAGCCGGCTTCACCCTGACCACCGAGGTCTGCAGCTACTACTACGACCAAGGCCGCAGCTACCCCTCGACCCTCGAGGCCGAGGCGAACGCCGCGATGGCCAAGGTCGAGCAGATCATGGGCAAGCGCTTCGGCGACCCCGCCGACCCGCTGCTGGTGTCGGTCCGCTCGGGCGCCCGCTCGTCGATGCCGGGCATGATGGAGACCGTGCTCAACATCGGGCTGTGCTCGAAGACCATCCCCGGCATGATCGCCAAGACCGGCAACCCGCGTTTCGTCTACGACGCCTACCGGCGGCTGATCATGATGTACTCCGACGTGGTCATGGAGAAGGCGGCCGGCGTCGAGGTCAAGGAGGGCCACGGCATCCGCCAGCAGCTCGACCGCATGCTCGAGGAGGTCAAGGAGGCCCGCGGCTGCGCGAGCGACGCCGAGATCGGCGCGGCCGACCTCGAGGAGCTCGCCGAGCGCTTCAAGGCCAGGATCCGCAAGGTGCTCCGCAGGCCCTTCCCGGACGACCCGTACGAGCAGCTGTGGGGCGGCATCGGCGCCGTGTTCGCGTCGTGGAATGGCAAGCGGGCGGTGTCCTACCGCCGCATCGAGGGCATCCCGGACGACTGGGGCACTGCGGTCAACGTCCAGGCGATGGTGTTCGGCAACATGGGCGCGGGCTCGGCGACCGGCGTCGCCTTCACCCGCAACCCGGCGACCGGCGACAACCGGTTCTACGGCGAGTGGCTGGCCAACGCCCAGGGCGAGGACGTGGTGGCCGGCATCCGCACTCCGAACCCCCTGAACGAAGCGACCAAGAACGAGCAGAACCAGCACCTGTCGTCGCTCGAGACCGCGATGCCGGAGACTTACCGGCAGCTGCACGACATTCGCGACCGACTCGAGCGGCACTACGCCGACATGCAGGACATCGAGTTCACGATCGAGGACGGCCGGCTGTGGATGCTGCAGACCCGGATCGGCAAGCGCACCGGCACCGCCGCCCTCAACATGGCGATGGACATGCTGGCGGAGGGCTTGATCAACCGCGAGACCGCGGTGCTGCGGGTCAAGCCCGAGCAGCTCGACGAGCTGCTCCACCCGATCGTCGACCCGGCCGCCGAGAAGGGCGGCGACCTGATCGCGAAGGGCCTACCCGCCGGCCCGGGCGGCGCGCGCGGCCAGATCGTGTTCACGGCCGAGGCTGCGGTCGAGTGGGCCAAGCAGGGCAAGACCGTGCTGCTGGTGCGCGAGGAGACCAACCCCGAGGACGTCGAGGGCATGCGGGCGGCGGCCGGGATCCTGACCGGGCGCGGCGGCATGACCTCGCACGCGGCGCTGGTCGCCCGCGGCTGGGGCAAGTGCTGCATCGTCGGCGCCGGCACGCTCGACATCGACGCCGTCGCCAAGACCATCCGCGTCGACGGCCGCACCTTCGGCGAGGGCGCGATGCTGACCTTGAACGGCACCCGCGGCCTGGTCTACGCCGGCGAGCTGCCGATGATCGACGCCACCGAGAACCCGCGCTTCGTCGACTTCATGAAGCTCGCCGACGGGATCCGGGCGCTCAAGGTGCGCACCAACGCCGACACCCCGGCCGACGCCCGCACCGCGATCTCCTTCGGGGCCGAGGGCATCGGCCTGTTCCGCACCGAGCACATGTTCTACGGCAAGGGCTCCGAGGAGCCGCTGTTCCTGCTGCGCAAGATGATCATGGCCCCCAACCTGAAGAAGCGGCGCGCCGCGCTCGCCGAGCTCTTCCCGTTCGTCAAGCGCGACATCAAGGCGACGCTCGAGGTGATGAGCCCGCGGCCGGTCACCATCCGGCTGCTCGACCCACCGCTGCACGAGTTCGTGCCGCAGGGCAAGGAGGAGCGCGGCAAGCTCGCCAAGGCGCTGCACGTGAGCCAGAAGAAGCTCGCCGAGCGGGCCGCAGAGCTGCACGAGAGCAACCCGATGATGGGGCACCGCGGGGTGCGCCTCGGCGTCACCTTCCCCGAGATCTCGGAGATGCAGTTCCGCGCCATCCTCGAGGCGGCGGTCGAGCTGCGCCAGGAAGGCAGGGAGGTCTTCCCCGAGATCATGGTCCCGGTCACCGGCATCAAGGCCGAGCTCGACGACCAGCTCGCCCTGGCGCAGAAGGTCCACGCCGAGGTCTGCGCCAAGTACGGCGTGGAGTCGATCGAGCACCTCTACGGCACCATGATCGAGATCCCGCGCGCGGCGCTGACCGCGGACGAGATCGCGAGGTCGACCCAGTTCTTCAGCTTCGGCACCAACGACCTGACCCAGATGACGTTCGGCTTCTCGCGCGACGACATCGGCGGCTTCCTGCCCGACTACCTGGGCAAGAGAATCCTGCCGGTCGACCCGTTCCAGGTGATCGACCGCGACTCGGTCGGGGTCCTGATGCGGACCGGCATCGAGCGCGGCCGCTCGACCCGCCCCAACCTCAAGGTCGGGATCTGCGGCGAGCACGGCGGCGAGCCGAGCTCGGTTGAATTCTGCCATCTGGTGGGCATGGACTACGTCAGCTGCTCGCCGTTCCGGGTGCCGATCGCCCGCCTCGCCGCTGCCCAGGCGCAGATCAAGCACCCCCGGAAGTGACGCGAGCGGGCGCCGCCCGCGTCATGCCGAGGGTCTGAAGCCCGACGGAGTCGGGCGGAAGTCACGGAGCTCCTGAAACCTGCGCTCTCCGGAGCTCCGACGAGCCGCTGAACTTCCCTCTCGCCCGGACGTATCTGTAGACGTGCGTCCGGAGCCGGGCTTCAAGACCTCACTGGTCGCCCGTCGCCAGCCGGCCGGACGACCACTCCGGACCGCCACCGCCCAGCGTCGTCGGCCGGTGCGCCGCGAGACCGCAGGAGGAGGACATCATGCGCGGAGTCGTGTCGGTGCTCCTGGCTGCCTTGTTCCACTGCATGCTCGCTTCCGCCCAGGACGTGCCCGCAAGGCTCACCGAACCCGGGAGGACGGCCGTGGTGGCCAAGCTGGCCGACATCCTGACGGAGAAGTATGTCTTCCCGCAGACCGGCCGGAACATGGCCGATCTGATCCGGGGCAACCTGCAGGCGGGCCTCTACACCCCCCTTGAGCGGCCCGAGGAGCTCGCCCAGAGGCTGACGGAGGATATCCGCTCAGTCAGCCACGACAAGCACCTGGGGGTTGTGTACAACCCCGACTGGGGGTGGCTGTCGTGGTCCTCGGAGGTCAACGACGTCGAACAGAAGCGGCTGGAGGATCGTTGGAGCCGGATCGAGAACTTCGGTTTCAGCGAGGTCCGGATCCTCCCCGGCAACGTCGGGTACGTGAAGCTCGACTACTTCAGCGGCGATTCTGACGCGTTTCCCGTGGCAGCAGGCGTCATGGCCTTCCTGGCCGGCTCAGACGCGCTCATCTTCGACCTGCGAGAGAACGGCGGCGGCGACTCCACGATGATCCAGGTGATCACCAGCTATCTCTTCGAGGGGGAGCCGAAGCACTTGAACTCGTTCTACTACCGCGAGGAGGACCGCATCGAGCAGTCCTGGACGCTGCCGTACGTGCCCGGGAAGCGGGTGCCCGACGTGCCGGTCTACGTGCTCACGAGCGAGGGGACCTTCTCTGGCGCCGAGGAGTTCTCGTACGACCTGAAGAACCTGAAGCGTGCCACCATCGTGGGTGAGACCACGGGCGGCGGGGCCCACCCGGTGAAGCGGGAGAGGATCGACGGCGAGTTCTGGGTCAGCGTACCGTTCGCCAGGGCTGTCAATCCGGTTTCCAATGCCAACTGGGAGGGCACTGGCGTTGAGCCGGACGTGAAGGTCCCTGCTCGGGAGGCGCTGGACACGGCCCTCGCCCTGGCACTGGAGAAGCTCAGCAGCGGGGAGAACGAGCCGCGGTTCAAGGACTTCTACAGCTGGCATCTGGAGGCCCAGAAGGCGAAGGCCGCACCAGTCGTGCTCGCCGAGGCTGAGCTGCAGGAGTTCGTCGGTGTCTACGGGATCAGGAGGATCACCTTGGACGGCGGCAGTCTGTACTACCAGCGGGCGGGGCGACCCAAGTACCGGATGATTCCGCTGACGTCCGACACCTTTGCGTTCGAGGAAGCGCCGGAGTTCCGCGTGAGGTTCCTCCGGGTCGCAGACCGGGTCACCGCCCTGGAGGTCCGTACTGCGGACGGCCGCAATGACCCCTGCCCACGGACCGATTGAGCCACTCGCCGCTCTCTCCGGCGTGGTCTGCCACCAGGTCGGTATGGACGACGTGAGGCGCTCGCCGTTCCGGGTACCGATCGCCCGCCTCGCCGCCGCTCGGGTGCAGATCTGATGTTCCTGCCGGTAGCTTGAGACGCCAATGAAAGAACGACGGCCCGCGCCTTAGCGCGGGCCGCTTCTCTCAACACCACAATGCGCGCCGCCCGGGCCGCCTTCCCGGCACCGCTCCGGTCTAGGCGAGGCGGTAGCGCGTGCCGACGTTGTTCTGGATGATGGCGCTCGGCAGCGCGGCCGCCATGGCGTGGGTCGCCTTCCACTCTACCGCTGCATCGCGATCGTCGTCGGGTCGTTGGTGATGTTGTCCACCACCGAGGCCAGCGCGACCACCCCGGTGCCCGCGGTCACGGTCACCTTCGCGAATCCACAGTGGATGGCGTTGCTTCCCGCCCTGCTCGCGAACGGCTGTGTCTCCTGCTTCCACTGTCCGGGCGCGAGAGCGACCGCATAGCTCGCGAGCAGGGTACCGGAACCGTCATACAGCTCGACCGTCGCCTCGGCCGCAACCGAGCCGGTGTTCACCAGCCCGATGTTGCTCCGGAACATTGCATCCTCGATGAGCTGCGGCAGCCACGCCACCTCCGACGCGGACAGCCCGTCAGCTGCGCTCAGCGCCGGATAGCTCTGGCCCATGGTCCCGGAGGGGGTGCAGACCGCGTCGGCCGCCACCTGGTTGTAGGTGCGCGAGGCGGCGCGCAACGGCTGGTCGGAGACGATCTCGAGCGCCCCCTGGCCAGTCGCGCCGAGCTGGGCGACGACGTCCACCAGAATCGACGCTGCTCCGGCCGGTACAAGGGCGGTGCCCGTTACGCCGCCCCCCGCACCGTGGAACGTGAGCTGGACGTCGGCGGCGCCCGAGCCGGCATTGAGCAGGCCGAGGTCGCTGCGCCACTCGCTCTGCCCGACGCCCGCCGTGTGGGCCACCACCGGGACCCAGAGCGATCCGCCGGGCTGCGTGAACACCCAGACCGCCCCCGCCCAGTCATCGTCGGCCGGCCCTCCCACCACGGCCGTGCCGCCTTCGGCGGAGAGCGCCACCCACCCCTGATAGGCCGGCCCCGTCGCACCTTCGCCCACGAGCTTCTCGCCGTGCTGCTCCCAGAGCCCGCCCGACCGCGTGAACACCCACGTCGCGCCCGCGTAGTCGGCGTCGCCTACTCCTCCCAGGAGCGCGATGTCGCCGTCGCCCGAGAGGGAGACGGAAGTTCCCTGCTGGGGCTCCGATCCCTCGGCGCCGGTGCCGACGAGCTTGTCTCCCTGCTGCGTCCAGACCCCGTCCGAGCGGGTAAAGACCCATGCCCCTCCCAGGTAGCCGTCGTCGGCGGGACGGCCGAGGATCACGGTGTCGCCATCGGCAGAGATCGCGACGGAGAGGAGGAAGTCATAGGGGCCGTTGGTGCCGATCATGCCGTCGGGGGCCACCTTCTCCCCTTGCTGCGTCCATACCCCGCCGGAGCGGGTGAACACCCAGACCGCACCCATCCAGTCGTCCTCGTACGGCGCTGCCACGACCGCGGTGTTCCCGTCCGCCGAAAGAGCCACCGAGGCTCCCTGGCTGGCCACAGGCCCCGTGGCGCCGGTGCCGACGAGCTTGTCCCCTTGCTGTCTCCACACGCCTCCCGAGCGCTTGAACACCCATGCCGCTCCCCAGTCGCCATCGCCGGGGCCCCCGATGATGGCGGTGTTGCCATCGGCGGAGAGGGCCACCGCTGTTCCCTGAGACACCCATGAGCCCCATGTGGCCACGGCGCCGGTGCCGACCAGCTTCTCTCCCTGCTGCGCCCACAGTCCGCCGCTGCGTGTGAACACCCAGGCGGCCCCGAGATGATCGTCGTCCCCCAGCCCGCCGACGATGGCGGTGTTGCCGTCGGCGGAGAGGGCCACCGAGCATCCCTGCCTCGCATCACCCACGGCGCCACTGCCGATGAGCTTTCCCCCCTGTTGTGTCCACGCTCCACCCGAGCGAACGAACACCCACGCCGCTCCCAGATCGCCGTTGTCGCCGGGCCCGCCGACGATGAGGGTGTTGCCGTCAGCGGACACCGCGACCGCTCCCAGGGTGGCGGCGCCCAGGCTGCCCGTGGCGACGAGCTTGTCCCCCTGCTGGATGAAATCGGCGCTCGCGATGGAGCTCACGAGCACGGCCACCGCCACGCCGAGAGTGATGCTTCTCATGGTCTGACTCCTTTCACGGTTCCCGGCGTGTGCCGGTGCGTCGGCGCGCACGCTCAGTCCTTGTCGGCGGGGTTCGGGAACAGCCTCCGGGCCTGGCCAGTGATGACCGCCGGCAGGGCCATGCCGTTCGGCAGGACCAGCGACGTGACCAGCGCGCGAAGCTCCCTCGCCTTGTCGTCGACCACGATCGACATCGAGATCGTGCGCAGCAGGTTGCCCGACGGGTCGTAGACGCCGACCGTCATCGAGCCGGTGCAGTCGGGCTCGATCGTGAATGTCCCGTCGAGCTCGCCCTCAGCGACGCTGCCGGCGACGCTGGCGAGGAGGGTTCCCCACGCGTAGCCGTCGGCATCGAGCGTGAAGGTCCCAACCGATCCAAAGGGGGCCGCGGTTCCGTTCGGGAGGTAGAGGGTCCCAGTCTTGGTGTATCCCCATACTCCTGCCACTCGTGCTGTCGAGCACCAGGGGTTGTCCTGCGCCATCGCCGCTGCCGCGAGGCCGAGCAGGAGGGTGAGGGTGAAGAGTGTCCGCAATGCGCCGCGTTTCATGAGGTGCTCCTTTCGTGCCGTGTCCGTTGGTCGTCGTCTCTACCCTGTATTCCGCGAACGAGCGCACGAGTGGTGCACGTTCTCCCAGACCGCGACTAGCTGTCGAGTCGGATGAGCTGACTCAGTGACTCGCTGGGGTGACGGGGAAGTGGGTCAACGGAAGGCCTCGCGAGCCTGGGCGGCGTCCGGCGGGGCACGCCAGCGGCGGCCGCCCCCCCTCTGCGAGTCCGGTGGACGGGCCGTCGGCGAGCGCCGCCGCAATCAGGGAGCTTCGTCCGGAGGGTGCCGCCCGGCCAGGCTGGCGAGCAGCCAGGCCCTGGCCATCCGCCAGTCGCGCTTCGTGGTGTCGACCGACACGCCCAGGACCTCCGCCGTCTCCTCGATGGTCAGCCCGCCGAAGTAGCGCAGCTCGACCACCCGGGCCTTGCGGCGGTCGAAGGCGGCGAGCGCAGCGAGCGCCTCGTCCAGGACGAGCACCTCGATGCCGCGTGCCTCCACCTCCAGCACCACCTCGTCGAGGCGGACGTGCTGCGCGCCTCCGCCTCGCTTGGCGAAGCCGCGCCGGCGGATGTGGTCGACCAGGATGCGGCGCATGATCTGGGCGCACAGCGCCAGGAAGTGCGCCCGGTTCTCGCAGCGGATCCCCCCCGCGTGGACCAGCTTCAGATACGTCTCGTTCGCCAGGGCGGCGGACTCCAGGCTCTCGCCTGGACGCCGGCGCGCCAGGTGCCGGTGCGCGATCCGCCGCAGCCTCGGATACACGAGGTCGATCAGGCGGTTCAACGCCTCGGCGTCGCCGTCGTTCCAGGCGACGAGCATCCCGGTGATGTCCCGCTGATCCGAGTCCGCCATCTTGGCCAGAGTCTACCAGTGGAGCCGCTGCCGGCTCAGCGTCTGCGTCCCAGGCGCCCGCTAAGGCAGCAGACCCTGGCGGCGCAGCAGGTCCTGGAAGCGCGGGTCGGGATGGAGGGGATCGAAGGCGCGCATCAACCGCAGGTGGGGCAGCTGGCTGTCCCGCTGCTGGTAGCCGTGTTCGAGCCACTCCAGGGTGCGCTCGTGGTCGCCAAGGCCGAGGTGGCACCACGCCCTCGCGATGGCCGGGACGTACCGCTGGTGGGACAGCGCCTCGAGCTCACCAAGTTCGGCGAGCGCCTCGGAACGATGGCCCGCCATCGCCCGGGCATGCCCCGCCCAGCCCCGGGCCATCGGCAGGCCCGCGGACAGCCGCACGCCTTCGTCGGCCTCGGCCGTCGCCTCCGAGAAGGCGCCGGCATGGCAGTCGACGACGGACAGCAGCGACCACGGCAGGAAGAAGCCGGGGTCGAGCTCGATCGCCTTGCGCAGCTCGCTCCTGCCCGGCTCCTCCTGGCCGAGCTCGCACATGAAGTAGCCCGCGATCGCGCTGTTCCATGCCGATACCGGGTCGAGCTGCAGCGCCCGCTGCAGGGCCGCCATCGCCTCGTCGGTGCGCCGGAAGTCGGCGAGCAGCAGGCCGAAGATGAACTGAGCCATCGCGCTGTTGGGGTTGAGCTCGATCGCGCGCTCGAGCTCGCGCTCCGCGCCGGCCGGGTCTCGATCGTGCCAGAGCATCACCCGGGACAGGGAGACATGCGGCTCGGCAAGGCTCTCGTCGAGCTCGAGCGCCTTGATGGCCGCCACCCGCGCCAGCGGGGCGACCTGGCTGGGCGGGACCATCTCCAGCGCCGCGCCGAACATCCGGCACCGGGAATCGGCGATGCCCGCATAGGCCAGCGCGTAGTCGGGATCGATCGCGATCGCCCGTTCGAAATGCTCGATGCTCTGGCGCAGGTGGGCGCGGCCCCAGTCGTAGCGGCCACGCAAGTAGGCCTCGTGCGCTTCCACGTTCACCTGGCGCGGGCGGGCCAGCCGGACGCGCTCCTGCGGCGTCAGCGTCACCTGGATCTCGTCGGCGATCGCCCTCGCCACCTCGCCCTGCAGGTGCAGCACGTCCCGCGCGTCGCCCTCGTAACCGTGGGCCCACAGATGCCGGTCGCTGGCGGCGTGGATCAGCTGGGCGTTGATCCGCACCCGGTTCCCGGCGCGCAGTACCGAGCCCTCGACGATGCCGTCGACCGCGAGCTCGCGGGCGATCTCGGGAACGGTCTTCGTGGTGCCCTTGTAGTGCATGGCCGAGGTCCGCGAGATCACGCGCAGCGCGCGGATCTGCGCCAGCTCCGCGATCAGGGCCTCGGTCATGCCGTCGGCGAAGTAGTCCTGCTCGGGGTCGCCGGCCAGGTTGGCCAACGGAAGCACCGCCAGCGAGTGGATGCGGGCGCCGGCGCGGCGGCGCTCCCGTGCGGTCAGGGCTTCCGGCCGCCTCGGCGCGCGGCGCGACCATGCGCGCCGAGCTGCCCGGAGGGTCGTCGCCGCGTCCGCGATGTCGTCCAGCCGGCGGTCCGCGTCCTTTTGAAGGCACTGGCGCATGAGGCTGCGGACCTTCGCCGGGGTGTCGCCCGGGAGGGCCTGCCAGTCGGGCTCGCGCTCCAGCAATGACGCGACGGTGTCGGTTGCGGTCTCACCGCCGAACGCGCGCTTCCCGGTCAGCAGCTCAAAGAGGAGGCAGCCGAAGGCCCAGATGTCCGTCCGCTGATCGACCTCCCCGCCCCGTGCCTGCTCGGGGCTCATGTACGCGGGAGTGCCGAGAACGCGGCCCAGGGCGGTCGACTCGCAGGTCAAGGCTGCGTCCGGCGCGGCATCCGGCTTGGCCTCCGCTTTGCCGACCGCCTTCGCGAGACCGAAGTCGAGCACCTTGACCCTGCCCTGCGGCGTGAGCTTGAGGTTGGCTGGCTTCAGGTCGCGGTGGACGATCCCCTTCTGGTGCGCCGCCTCGAGGGCCTCTGCCACCTGGGCGGCGACGTCGAGCGCCGTGGTCAGGTGCAGCGGCCCGTGCACCGTCTCCCCCTCGACCAGCTCGAGGACCAGGTAGTCGGCGCCTGCGAACTCCTCCAGCCCGTAGATCACCGCGATGTTGGGATGGTTCAGCGAGGCCAGGGCGCGCGCCTCGCGCCGAAAGCGTGCCAGCCGCGCCGGGTCGCGCGCGAACTCGGGCGGCAGGGTCTTGATGGCGACGTCGCGGCCGAGCTTGCCGTCGTGAGCGCGGTAGACCTCGCCCATCCCGCCGACGCCGAGGAAGGAGACGATTCGATAGTGCCCGAGGAGGCGTCCTTCGAGCGAGCCGACGGCGCGCCGGGTTTCGATCGCCTCCGCAGGCGCCGAGTCCGCCAGGAAGCCGCCGGCCCTCTGGTCCTTTGAGGCGAGCGTCTCGACCAGCCGCCGCAGCTCGCGATCGTCGCCGCAGGCGGAGTCGAGGAAGGCCCTGCGATCCTCGGGTGATCGCTCCAGCACGGCGTGGAACAGCGCTTCGGCTCGCCGCCAGAGTTGCGGGTCCATGGCCGGCTCCCTGCTCTGGTCGCGCCACTGGCCGCTTCCGGGTGGCAGCGCCCCGCCGACGGGAGCGGGCAGTGTCGCGGAGCGAAGCGTGCGACGCCGCGCATCCACTGCGGCAGCCACCCGGGTCCATCGAAGGTCGAGCGGGAACTCCCGTCGGGCTCTGGCCTGATTATAACCGCGACGCCCGCGGACCGGCTCTCGACGCGCGCGCTGGAGGGATCTCTCGACCCCGGCGGCCACGACGGGGCGGCGCGCTGCGACGAGGATGTCGGACTTCCCCCCGGCCAGCGTCGCCGGTTACTTGACGAGAGTGGTTCTCACCCAGGGGTCCGTCCCCCGGTTGACCTCAACGAAGGCCGTTGACAATCCTCATCCACGACATACGTTTGATGGCAAAGGAACGAGCGCTACTCATTTTGGGGAGGAGGTATCTATGTGTCGGGTGTTTCATCCGCGAGCGGGCGGAGGGGCGGGGTTGCGTGTCGCACTCGTCATCGTCAGCGTCCTGGCAGCCGGCGGAGCAGCGGCCTGGGCATGCGTGGTTGATGTTGAGGGCGGGGACAGCTTCAACAGCATCAACGATGCCCTCGCAACCCTGGACAAGGAGGTGCGGAACCGGCTCAACATCTCGGGCACTTGCACCGAGGCGGTGGTCATCGATGGGTTCAGTGAACTCGTCGTTTGGGCTGCGCCCGGCGCGGGCATCGTGCGGCCGGTGCCGGGAAGTGGAGAACCGGAGCAAGCAGCTCTCACGATCAAGGGGTCCAGGGTCTCCGTCGAAGGCCTCACCATCGAGGGGCCCGGGCTGTACGGCTACTCACCGGCGCTGGTGATCGTGTCGCGCAGCAGCCTTCTCTTCGGTGGTTGCACGATCCGAGACAGCGCGCCGGCGACCGGGCTCGATGCCCAGGACCACAGCGACGTCCAGATCATCGGCACCACCGTGGCGGACAACGGGACCGGGATCGCTGCCGGCACGAGTGCGCACGTCCAGATCAGCAATTTCTGGGGTGACCTGAACACCATCGAGAACAACGGCAGCGGCATCTCTGCGAGCCGCGATGCGCTGGTGGAGGTCGGCCTGGCGATCATCCGGAACAACACGCAGGGAGCCGTCGGCGCGAGCAACGGGGCCGCCGTCAACCTGGGGTCGTGGGGCTGGGGCCAGGTGACCATCACCGGCAACGGGCTGGGCGATCCGAACGACCCGAAGTACCCCAACAACCCTCTGCCTGCAGTTCAGGCGAGTGACGGCGGCATCATCTGGGTCATCCAACCCACGGCGATCGTGGACAACTACGGAACCGGGGTCGGGGCGCTCAGCAACGGCAGGGTCTATGTTTGCTGCGGCGCCTCGCCGGAGGACACGCCGATCACCGGCAATGGGGGTTGGGGCTTCGACGCCTGGATGGGTGGCGGGATCTACTTCTGGGGCCCGGCTCTGGTGGAGGGCAATCTGAGAGGGGGCGTCTCGGTTGATTCGTCGGAAGCATACCTCTGTCCAGCCGTCCTCATCTTTGGAAACGGCGACTCCTCCGATCCAGACTCATTCGGAGGGTTGGCGGTCGGCACTAACGCGAGGGTTCAATCCAGCGCGACCGTGATCGACAACCACGGGCCCGGGGTGTTCATCTCGACCGGCGCGACGGCGGACTTCGGCCCGGATGCGGTTATCAGCGGCAACCGCGGCTACGGGGTCGAGCTCGAGGCAGCCTCGACCGCTATGTTTATGGACGGTGCGACGGTCAACGACAACCGGGGGTTCGATCTCGTCTGCTCGTCGGGCTCGGTCGCCGGCGCGCCGCAGGGGATGCACCCGGTCATCGGCAAGAAGAAGTGCCCGACCTGGACGCAGCTCCGGGGCTACCCGGCCTGGTTGGAGTACCTGAACGAGCCGTAGTCCTTTCGCCGGCCGCTGCCGCGCCGCCTGTGCGAGATGGACCCGCGCTCTCCGTAGCGCGGGCTGCTCTCGTTGAGTGGCGGCTCCCCCGGTTTCGCATCCGCTGAAACCAGCTCCCATTTTCGAATCCCGCGATCCAGCTCGCGGCATCGCGCGTCCGCGGCGTGAACCTGGCGGCGCGTCGCGCGTACAACACGACTGAGCACCATGATCAACCAGCCACCCCGTCGTGACCATCGAGCCGATTCGTCAACCTCGGCCGGCAGGCGCCGGCAGTAACGGCCGCCGGACCCGGGAGCCCGGCAAAGGGAGAGCACCATGAAACTCGCACGCCTCTTCGTTGTCATCGCCCTCGCGGGAGCCGGCGCCATGCTGGCCGTGCCGGTCGTGGCCGGTCCGGATGAAGCGGGAACGGATGCCGTGAAGGCCACGTGCATCAGGGTGGTCGACGGCGACACCATCGTCGTCAGGTGCGACAAGCGGCAGATGACCATCGACCTCGTCGGCGTCGACGCGCCGGAGCTCGGCCAGCCCTGGGGCAGGGAGGTCCGCAGCTTCGTCCGCGACATGGTCGAGGGGAACAAGGTCACGGTCGAGATCACCGAGGCCGGCGAGAGCGGCGGCACGGCGCGGGTGCTGGTGGGCGGCGAGGACATGTCGCGGCTGCTCGCCGAGCGCGGGCTGGCGTGGGCGACCGCTGGTGGCGAGCTGCAGGATCTGGTCGACAAGGCCAGGTCGGCGCCCTGCGGCCTCTGGCGTGACGCCGAGCCGGTGCCGCCGTGGCAGTTCCGGGAGAGAGCCGCCTGAGCGTTCTCTGGCCGCGGGCTCAACCGAGCTCGCATCTGAGCCACGGCCTCGACTCGGTCGCGCCAGGCGATCGCCTGCGCGATAGGCCGGGCACGAAAAAGGGGCCGGGTTGCCCCGGCCCCGATCGTCGTCGTCGCTGGTTGGTGGTCTAGGTCTGGTCGGACAGGTTGACCGCCTCCACGATGTTCTTCCAGCTCTCGAGCACCGAGTCCGGTGTCGCCGGGTTGAGCCGGGCCGGGCGCGGCCCGGCAACAATGCTCGGCGTGCAGCTCCCAACGCAGGCGGCGTCTGCCTTCAGAATCGCGGCGGGAACGGGGTGCCGGGCATCGCCCACCCGCGGTCGGTCGCGGGCTCGAGTGGGTGTAAGATCGGCGCCTGAGGAAGAAACCGCGAGAGGAGGCGGAGGCTGATGATGGGACTCGGGACTTTCAGGTGTCGTTGGTCGGCGCTGCTGGTTCTTGCCGCAGCGTCGCTGGCCGCGCCGGCCCTGGCCGGCGATGATCCAGCACCGGTCGCTCCCCAGGAGCAGGCCGTCACCCAGGCGCCCGCTGCCGGCCTGGTCGTCTACATCGACCCGGAGACCGGCAAGGTCACCTCGACGCCCACCGACGCCCAGCGGGCGGCGATGCAATCCGCGCTGGCGGAGCTCCTGAACTACTCCGACGAGGGTCTGGTCGAGGTCGTGATGCCGGACGGCTCGGTCGTGATGGACCTTCAGGGACGGTTCCAGAGCACGCTGATCGTGCAGGTGGCCCCGGACGGGACCCGGCACTTCACGCAGGTCGGCGCCGCGCCGGACACCATCGATGCGCTGCCGGCCCAACCGGCGCCTGCCCCGCAGGCCGCCGCGGCGGCCGAGTAGGGGAGGGGCACCATGCGCACGCACAGCTACCTCCGTCTGCTCGCCCTGGCCGCCGTGCTCGCCCTGGCCGCGGTGCCGGCGGGCGCGGCGAACGTGGTGATCCTCAACAACGACAGCGCCGGCGAGGGCTTCAACGACCCGGACACGCCGGACCCGAGCTGGGGCTGCCCGGACGGCATGACCCTCGGCCAGTGCCGGCTCAACGCCTTCCAGGCCGCCGCCGACCGCTGGGGCGAGCTGCTGACGAGCCCGGTCGAGATCCGGGTCGCGGCCCAGATGAACCCCATGACCTGCAGCGGCCTGGGCGCGGTGCTCGGCTCGACCGCGCCGGGGACCGTGGTCCGTGACTTTCCCAACGCGCCCTTTCCCAACACCTGGTACCACAGCGCGCTGGCCGACGCCCTGGCCGGCTACGACCTCTACCCGGTCGGGGTGGAGATGTCGATCCAGTTCAACAGCAACCTCGACGACGATCCGGCCTGCACCCTCAACTGGTGGTACGGCACCAACGGCGACTTCCCCGGCAACTGGGCCACTCCGGACGCCAACGCGACCCACTTCTTCGCCGTGGTGCTGCACGAGATGGGCCACGGCCTCGGCCACGCAGACTTCGTCAACCTGACGAACGGGCAGCTCCTGGGCGGTTATCCGGACATCTACACCAGGTTCATGTACGACGTCTCCCTCGGGCTGCACTGGAACGAGATGAACGACGCCCAGCGGGTCGCGTCGGCGACCAACACCGGCAACGTGGTGTACGACGGCCCCCAGATGAAGGCCGAGGCCGATGGGTTCCTCACCGCCGACGACGCCGAGCTGGTGGTCAACGCCGGGTCGGCCGCCGGCACCTACCTGGCGAAGGGCGCGCGCTATGGCGGCTCGTGGGCCGCCGCCGACGGGCTCACGATCCCGATGGAGGTCGTCAACGACGGCGTCGGCACCACCAACGATGGCTGCGAGCCGCTGGTCGGCTTCACCGCCGGCAACATCGCCGTCATCGACCGCGGCATCTGCCAGTTCGGGTTGAAGGCGCTGATCGCGGAGCAGGCCGGCGCTGCGGGAGCGATCATCACGAACAACCAGGGCGGCACGGTGATCGTCCTGATGGCGCCGGGCGAGGTCGGCCGCCAGGTGACGATCCCGGTGATCGCAATCAGCCAGAACGACGGCAACGCGATCCGGCCGACCCTGCCGGTGAGCGGGACCTTCAACGTGGTCGACGTCAGCGGGCTGCACGCCAATGGCTCCCCCCTGATCTACGCCCCCGCGGTGCTCGAGCTTGGCTCGTCGATGTCGCATTTCGACGACACCGCCGATCCGAGTGCGCTGATGGAGCCGTTCGTCAACATCGATCTCTACGACGACCCGGACATGACCCTCGGCATGTACCTGGACGAGGGCTGGGTCATCGGCGCGATCTTCATCGACGGCTTCGAGAGCGGGACCACTGCGGAGTGGAGCCTGACCGTCCCCTAGCGGCCGGACAACGACACCTACCATCAGGGCCCGCCGGCGACCGCCGGCGGGCCCTTTCCCATGGCGTCCATCAGATGGGTGGTGCGCCCCGGAGACGATGACGGCCGCCCTCGGGTGGCCACCGGCGCGCGGCAACCCGGCCCGGCTTTGCCTGGCTGCGGGGCTGGATATACATTCTGAGGGTGGAGGGCCGCGGCGATGGCGCAGTCCGTGTTCGACGAGCACGCCGAGAAGTACGACTCCTGGTTCCTCGCCAACCCGCGGGTGCTCGAGTCCGAGGTGCTGATGATCCGGCGCGCCCTCGGCGAGCCCGGGAGGGCCCTGAGCGTCGGCTGCGGCAGCGGGCTGTTCGAGCACATTCTGCGGACCAGCCACGGCGTCGACATCCGCCACGGCGTCGAGCCGGCGGCGGAGATGGCGGCGATCGCCAGGAAGCGGGGCATGGAGGTGACGGCTGGGACCGCCGAGCAGCTGCCGTGCGGCGACGCCGAGTTCGACACCGTGCTGCTCAACGGCGTGCCGAGCTACACCGCGGACCTCGAGGCAGCCTTCCACGAGGCCTTCCGGGCGCTGCGGCCGGGCGGCCACGTGGTGGTCGCGGACGTCCCGGCCGAGAGCTCCTATGGCCTGGTCTACCGGCTCGCGGCCGAGATCGGGAGCTGGGAGCACGAGCACCTCCGGAAGGTCGCGCCGCCCCACCCCTACCCGGTCGAGTTCGCCGCCGCCGCGCGCTGGCGGACCACCCCGGAGAAGGTCGAGCTGTTGCGCCGGCTGGGCTTCGAAGGCTTCGAGTTCTTCCAGACTCTGACCCGGCATCCCAAGTACTCGGATGAGCTGGTCGAGCAGCCGATCCCAGGCTTTGACCGCGGCGACTACGTCGCGATCCGGGCGCGGAAGCCGTAAGGGAGTGTTCGTTCCCGATCCCGTGCCCGTTCCCGTACCCGATCGCGCTCTCAGACAGTGAGGCGCCTGTCAGCCAGCGATGTCAGCCAGGGTGAGGTGCCCCGATCGTCCACATCGGAAACGGGAGCGGGAACGGGTACGAGTAGGGGGGACCCCATCCCCCAGATCCCAAATCCTAGATCCTGGGCGGGCGGGGACCCGGTGCGGGCTCCTGGCAGCCGGATCGAACCGCGGAGGCCGCGGAGATCGCAGAGACCGTCGCGGATGAGGTTTTCTGACCGTGCTCCGCGTTCTCTGCGCCCACCGCGGTTCAGAGGACCTAACCCCTCTCCGCCAGAGCGCGTACTCTGAGCGGCGATGGGCGACGTGTCGCAATCTCCCCACACGGTCGAGTCCCAGCGTTCCTACCGCGCCGGGCTCGCCTGGGGGCTCGCCGCCTACGGCGCGTGGGGCGTGTTCCCGATCTACTTCAAGGCGGTGGCGGCGGTGCCCGCGCTCGAGGTGCTGGCCCACCGGGTGGTGTGGTCGGTGGTCGTGCTCGCGGTGGTGCTGACCTGGCAGCGCCGCTGGCGCGAGGTGACGGCGGCGGTCGCCGACCTGAGAACCCTCGGCGCGCTGGGCGTGACGGCGCTGCTGATCGGTGTCAACTGGTACGTCTTCATCTGGGCGATCGCGACCGGCCGGATCCTCCAGTCGAGCCTCGGCTACTTCATCAACCCGCTGGTCAACGTCTTTCTCGGCGTGGTCTTCCTCGGGGAGCGGATGACCCGGGCCGGTGTCGCGGCGGTCGCGATCGCGGCGCTCGCGGTCGGATGGCTGACCGTCCGCAGCGGGACCGTGCCCTGGGTCTCCCTGGTGCTGGCGGTTTCCTTCGCCCTGTACGGCCTCCTCCGCAAGACGGCACGGGTCAAGCCGGTGCCCGGGCTCGCGGTGGAGACGGCGCTGCTGGCGCCGGCGGCGCTGCTGTTCCTGGCCGCGACCGCCTCCTCCGGCGGCCTCTACTTCGGCACCGGCTCGTGGCGGCTCGACCTGCTGCTGGCCGCCGCGGGCCTGATCACCGCCCTGCCGCTCCTGTGGTTCAACGCGGCGGCGCAGTCGCTGCCGCTGTCCACCCTGGGCTTCCTCCAGTACCTGTCGCCGACAGGCCAGTTCCTGCTCGCGGTGCTGGCCTACGGCGAGCCGCTGACCCGCGACCGCCTGATCGCCTTCGCCTTCATCTGGACCGCGCTCGCGATCTTCACCGTCGACCAGGTCAGGACCCGGGCGCGGATCGCTCGATTGGTCGCGCGCCGTGCGGGAACGGGAACGGGTACGGGAACGGGAGGGGGGCTATCCCCTGGGTCTTAGATCCTGGTCGGGTGGGGGAGCGGGGACGGCGATGAGCACGCGCGAGCCGGTGCGCCGGCCGGTGACGCGCCACCAGGTGCCGGAATGGCAGAAGCGGCCGCCGATCTCGAGCGAGTCCGGCAGCTCCAGGACCGCGACGCGGGCCGAGTCCCCGACGTCGAGGATGACAACCCGCGGCCGCATGCCGACGTCAGTGCTGTGGTCGTGGGGCCACGAGCTGCTCCGCTGCTGCATGCCGGCTCTCCGCACGCTCTCCCAAACCTATGACGATCATCACCTCGATCACGTTAACGAAGCAAGAAGCGTGCCGCGAGTGGCGCGTGACCCGGGGCACGGTCGAGCCGGGCCGCGGGCCGGAGCCCCCGCTCTCGGCACGACGGCCCGAGCTCCGGCCGGCCGCGATGCCGGGCGGCCGCTGATGCCGGCAGCCGGGGAGCGTGCGAGACTGTGGGCCATGAGCCGGGCCCTCCTCGACCCAGCCGCCGCCGCTGCCCGCACCGGCCGGGGGAGCTGAGCCGACCATGTGCGGGATCGCGGGCATCGTCGGCAGCGCGCCGGACCCGGCGGTCATCGAGCGCATGGTCGACCGCCTCCGCCACCGCGGTCCTGACGACCGCGGCGTGTGGCGTTCCGACGATGCCCATCTGGGCCACGCCAGGCTCGCGATCCTCGACCTGTCCGCGGCCGGCCACCAGCCGATGGTCCGCGACCAGCTCGTGATCACCTACAACGGCGAGGTCTACAACTTCCGCGAGCTGCGCCGCCGGCTGCCGGGTCCCTTCCGCTCGGACTGCGACACCGAGGTCGTGCTCGCGGCCTACGCCGAGGAGGGCGACCGCTGCCTGCACCGGCTGCGAGGGATGTTCGCTTTCGCGGTGTGGGACGCCCGCCGCCACCGGCTGTTCGCGGCCCGCGACCGGCTCGGCATCAAGCCGCTTTTCTACCGGGCGCTCCCCGGCGGCCTCGCCTTCGCCTCCGAGATCAAGGCGCTGCTCGAGCTCGGCCGGCCGCCGGTCGACGAGAGCGCGTTGCGCGACTACCTGACCTACCGCTACATCCCGGCGCCCAAGACGGTCTTCGCGGGCATCCGCGAGCTCCCGCCCGGCCACACCCTGGTCTGGCAGGGTGGGGGGGCGCTCGAGGTCGCCCGCTGGTGGGAGCCGTCGGCCGAGGTCACGGTCACCGACATGGGCGAGGCCGTGGAGCGCCTCGGCCGGCTGCTCGAGATCGCGGTGCCGATGCACACCCTGGCCGACGTGCCGGTCGGTGTCTTCCTGTCCGGCGGCATCGACTCGACCACCATCGCGGCCTTCGTGGACCGCCCGCGCACCTTCACCCTGGGCAGCCGGATCGGCCATCGCGACGAGGCGCCGGTGGCGCGCCGGGTGGCAGCTCACTTCGGCGCCGAGCACCACGAGCTCCTGGCCGAGTCGGTCGACCTCGACCTCGCGCTCGACACCCAGCCGCGGCTCTATGACCAGCCGTTCGGCGACTCCGGCTCGTGGGCGACCTTCCTGGTGTCGCGGCTGGCGCGCGAGCACGTGACCGTGGCGCTGTGCGGCGAGGGCGGCGACGAGCTGTTCTGCGGCTACCAGTGGTACCGGCGCTGGACGGAGCCGCCGCCGCCGACCGTGGCGCGGGCGCTGGCCGGCGCCCTGCCGACCTTCTCGGCGCTCGGCCGGTCGCTGCAGCGGCGCGTGGCCGCCGGGCTCGAGCGCTACGCCGCCTTCCTGAGCCCGTTCACGGTCGAGCAGAAGCGCGCCCTGATCGGCCCGAGGCTCGAGCAGGAGGGCTACGACGACCTCTGGTTCTTCCGCCGGCACTGGCGGGAGGAGCTGCCGCCGCTCAAGCGGCTGCAGTGGGCCGATCTCCACACCTACCTGGCCGGCGACCTCCTCGCCCGCGTCGACCGCGCGAGCATGGCCCACTCCCTCGAGCTGCGGCCGCCGCTGCTCGACCACGAGCTGGTCGAGCTCGGGCTGGCGCTCGACGGTCCGCTGCTGCTCGACCCTGCCACCGGCACTGGCAAGCTGGTCGTCCGACGGCTGATGGCGGGACGGGTGCCGGCGGGGCTCTTCAACCGGCCCAAGCGGGGCTTCAACCTGCCGATCCGGCGCTGGGTGGCCCGCCGCCCACGACTGCTGAGCGCGGCCCTCGACCGGCTCGCCGAGGCGGGGATCATCCGCCGGCCGCGGGCGCTCTCCTTCACCGGCGAGCAGACGTGGGCGCTGCTCTCGCTGGACCGCTGGGTGACGAGCGGCTAGACGGGTTGCCGAGCGGTTCCCGGCGTGGTGTCGAGGATCCGCTGAAAGCGCGGGTGGTCGCGCAGGGGGGCCCACTCGGCGCTGTTTCGCAGCACCGCAGCCGAGATCAGCGCCGGCGCCTGCAGCGCGGCCTCGAGCTGGTCGAGCGCGGCGTCGAGCCTGCCGCCGAGCATCTCGGCGTGCGCCAGATCGACGGCGAGATCGACAGCCAGCACCGCGTCCCCGGCGCCGACCTCGCGGGCGAGCTGCGCGTGGCCGGCGGCGGCGGCCGGATCGCCCGCCAGCGCGGTCGCGTCGGCGAGCATCGCGAGCACGGAGGGGCTGCGGGGCTGCTCCTCGAGGTCGCGCCGGAGGAGGCGGACGGCCTCGCCGCAGCTTTGCCCGGCCGCGCGGTCGAGCTGGAGGGCGCGGTGGCTGACGCAGGCGAGCAGAGCGGTCGGGACGCCATTCCAGCGCGCCGCCTGGCTCGACTCGACGAGATCGAGCGCCCGCCGGTAGTTGCCGTCGAACACCTCGAGCCCCCAGGCCGCCATCGTCCATCGCTCGTCGCGCGGCCCCGGCACCTCGTCCAGCGCGTGGCGGGCACGCTCCGTCGAGCCGTCGCGCAGCACGCGGGTCGTCACCTGCAGGAAGTGGGGGGTTCGCATGCCGGGCGCGATGGCAATCACTCGCCCGAGAACCTCCTCCGCCTCCGCGTACGATCGCAGGTAGATCAGGCTCGAGGCCAGGTTCCAGGTGAGCGACGGGTTCCAGGGGTCGAGCTCGAGGGCCAGCCGGTGGGTGGCGAGCGAACCCTCCCAGTCGCCGAGCCGCCGCTTGATGTAGGCGATGCCGGCGAGCACGTCGCTGTCGTTGGGAAGCGACTGCCGTGCCTGCTCGAGCGCGGCCAGCGCGCCCGTGAAGTCGCGCTGGCACCGGTAGAGGTAGAACCCCCTCGCGCGGTGGCACTCGGGCCGGTCCGGGCCGAGCTCGAGCGCGTGCTCGAGGGCCTGGCGTGCCCGGTCGATCCGCTCCGGCGAGGCGTCGAAGGCGAAGTGGACCATCAGCCCGTTCGCCTCGGAGAGCAGGGCCCAGGCGCGAACGAAACCGGGATCGAGCTCGACCGCCCTCTCGAGGCTGGCGATGGCGGTCCGATAGTCCTCCGCCTCGTCCGAGTAGAGGTGGGCGCGCCCGTCGAGAAACGCCTGGTAGGCCGCCGCGTCGAGGCCGGTGGCCGTGGCCGCGTCGGCCGTCTCCGGGAGGGTGAGATCGAGCTGATCGACGATGATGCGGCCGATCTCGCTCTGGACCGCGAGCAGCTCGGACGGGCTGCGGTCGAAGCTCGCGCTCCAGACGTGGGCGTCGTCCGCGGCGCGGATGAGCTGGGGAGTGATGCGCACCAGCTCGCTGCCGTCGGGGCGGGTCTCCCAGCGGACGCTGCCCTCGAGGATGTAGTCGACATCGAGGTCTGCTGCGACCTGCTGAACGGTCTCGGCGCGCCGTCCGTAGGTGACGGCGGTCGTGCGCGAGATGACGCGCAGGCGAGGCACCATCGCGAGCTGGGACGTGATCTCGTCGGTGATGCCGAGGGCGAAGGCGGTCCGCTCCTGCGGCCCGTAGTTGTCGAACGGCAACACGATCAGCCGCGGCGGCGCGGCCGGGCTCGCGAGGTTCGTGACCCGCTTCGCGAGCCGTCCGCCGCCGAGGGCGGCGATGCCGACGGCGAGCGCCGCGATCGCCACCACGGCCGTGATGGCCGTCGCGCGCGTGCGTGGCCGGCGGTGAAAGGCGACCTCGGGAGTCGGCGCCGGCGCGGCTTCGATCGGCCCATCCGGCAGGGGAGCGGTCTCGGCGATCAGCCGGTAGCCTCGCCTCGGGATGGTGGCGATGTAGGTCGGGTTGCGGGCGTCGTCGCCGAGCTGCGAGCGGAGCTCGGCGATCGCCCTGCTGAGCACCCCCTCGGTCACGAAGTCGGTGTTCCAGACCGAGTCGAGGAGCTGCTGCTTGGACACCACCTCGCCCGGCTCCGACGCGAGCCTGACCAGGACGTCCATGATCTTGGGCTCGAGCTGGCCGGCCTGGCCGTTGCGCGAGACCCGGTTCAGCTCAGGGTCGATCCGCCAGTCGCCGATCCGAAACGCCGCCGGGCGCGGGCGCGGCGCCGCCGCCGATTCATCGACTCTGTTGGCCGCCTCGGTGCCCATCTCCCAGCCTCTCAGGCAAGCCCCCGCCTGCGCCCGGAATCCGGCTCTGCAGTGATGTACGCGTGCGAGCCCTCAAGGTTGCCCTCGGCCGAGGTTGCAGGCAGCCAGGCCGCCGGCGCAGATCCGCGGCCCGGGACGGTCCCTCAGAGAAACCTCGCAAAACCCTCACGCCGGCCTCCTCTCCGCATCAAGACTTGGCGGCCGCCCGGGCCCATCTTCTCCGGTCGGGAAGGCGACCGTCGCCCGCCCGGCGAGGAAGGGAGGATCGCGCGGGGCGGGGCATGCACGCTGACGGATCGTTTCAGGAGATTGCTGTCAGGAGATTCACTACGATGAGGAGGTATCGACACATGACAAGGACGAATCGATCGGGATGGCCTGCTGTGCTCATGGTGCTGGGCCTGGTGCTGGCCGCCGGCCCGGCGGTGGCCCAGGAGACGACCGGCGCCATCATCGGGGCCATCACCTCCGAGGACGGCGCGACCATGCCCGGCGTGACCGTGACGATCAACGATCCGGCCACCGGCTTCGAGCGGACCACCGTGACCTCCAGCGCCGGT
>Ga0209606_1000663_pt1 | contig 49585 bp, 42 predicted proteins | sample AD_UKC057_MetaG_FD_184412 | JGI IMG/M metagenome (GOLD analysis project Ga0209606, IMG submission 184412) | Active sludge microbial communities of municipal wastewater-treating anaerobic digesters from USA - AD_UKC057_MetaG (SPAdes) (version 2) | ecosystem: Engineered > Bioreactor > Anaerobic >... | reverse complement strand
ACATCCGGGTCATCCTTCTGCGCGGCGAGGGCCCCGTGTTCTCCGCCGGCGTGGATTTTCCGTCCCTGGCGGGCCTGGTCGACCGCTTTCTCAAGGACTCGGCGGCCGGCGGGGCGTCCATCCGGGCCGACATCGCCCGGTACCAGCAGTACCTCAACCGCCTGGAGACCATCGAGATTCCCATCCTCTGCGCCCTGCACGGACGGGTGCTGGGACTGGGCATGGAACTGGTCCTGCCGTGCGACATCCGCCTGATGAGCGACGACTGCATCTGGGGCATGCCGGAGCTGAAGTTCGGCACCATCCCCGACCTGGGCGGCACCGCGCGGCTGACGCGCGTCGTCGGGGCGGCAAAGGCCATGGAAATCCTGATGACCGGTCGGATGTACCCGGCGGCCGAGGCCCTGCGGCTGGGGCTGGTCAACGGCATTTTCCCGGCCCGGGACCTGATGGCGGAGGCGGAGAAGATGGCGACCGAGATCGCCGGTATCGCCCCTCTCGCCGTCGGCGCCGTCAAGCGGGTCGTCCGGAAGGGCGAGGGGGTCGATCTCATGACCCATCTGGACATGGAGGCCAACCTGCAGAGCATCCTGCTCCGGAGCGAGGATTTCAGGGAGGGGGTGTCGTCCATGATGGAGCGACGCCCGCCCAACTGGCGGAGGAGATGACGGATGATCGAGAAAAAATATGAGGGGGTGGCCCGTTATATCGAAACGGGGATCGAGGCCATCGGCCGGTTCGGCCTGAAGGCCCTGGAGTTCCGGGACCGCCATGTGAAGCTCGTCATGCCGCTCGCCGGGAACGTCAATCACGTGGGGATGATGTATGCCGGCGCGCTCTTCTCGCTCGGAGAGGTGGTGGGGGGCGCGATCTTCGGCGTGGCCTTCGACTTCCGCAAGTATTTCCCGATCGTCCGGGAGGTGCAGATCCGGTACCTGCAGCCGGCACTGACCGATGTGACCCTGACGGTGGACATGACGGAGGCGCAGGTGGCCGAGGTGCTCGCGGTGCTGGAGGCCAAGGGCAAGGCCGATTTCGTTCTGGACCTCGATCTGAAGGACACCAACGAGACGGTCGTCGCGCACGTCCGGGGGACCTGGCAGGCCCGGAAGATTCCGGAAGGCTTTCCCGTTCCCTGGCCGACCGAGGGGGCGTGACCCCCGGGGCCGCGCCGGTCGCCACCGCTCCGCCGCCCCGCCGGCGGGTGACGGGGCAATGAACCCATGGATTCAGCGCTCGCCGGGCTCGACCGGCGGGGCCGTTCGTGACTTAAGGAGAATGGATTGAAATTCGTCAGGCTGTTCGAACCCATCGTCATCAACCGTTTGTTCATTGAAAACCGCACGGTCATGCCCGCCATGGGCCTGCACTATACGAAAGACTATTCGTTTCCGGAGCGGATGCAGCATTTTTACCGCCGCCGCGCGCACGGCGGGGTGGGGCTCATGATCCTCGGCCCCGTCGCCTTCGACGACCGCGGCGCGGCGCCGGCCATGCCCGGTATCTTCGACGATCGGACCCTGGAGGCGTTTCGCATCTTTCTGGATGAGCTCCACCGCGACACACAGACGAAGATCGCCATCCAGCTCTTCCACATGGGTCGGAACGCCCCGTCCCCGTTCTACACGGGAAAACCCGCTCTGGCCCCCTCGGCCCTGAAGAGCCGCCTGACCGGACTGGTGCCGCAGGCCATGATGGAGGAGGACATCCGCGAGGTCCAGGCGGGCTTTGCCCGGGGGGCGAAGCGGGCGAAGGACGCGGGCTTCGACATGGTGGAGATCATCGCCTGCACGGGCTACCTCGTCAGCCAGTTCCTGTCCCCGCTCACGAATCTCCGCACGGACGCCTACGGCGGCCCCATCGCAAACCGGATGCGGTTCGGTCTCGAGGTCATCCGGGCGGTCCGGGCGGCGGTGGGTCCGGATTTTCCCATTGGGATCCGGGTCGCGGGGAACGACTTCATGGAGGGCGGACACACGAACGCCGAATCCGCCCGGTTTTGCCGGGAGGCGGAGCGGGCGGGCATCGATGCGATCAACGTCACCGGCGGATGGCACGAGTCCAACACACCGCAGCTCACCTCCCATGTGCCGCCCGCCGCCTACGTCTATCTGGCGCGGGGCATCAAGGAGCAGGTCGGCGTGCCGGTCTTCGCCTCGAACCGCCTGGGCGATCCCGTCGTGGCCGAGCAGGTGCTCCGCTCCGGCGCCGCGGACATGGTCGGCTGGGCGCGGCCGCTTCTGGCCGATCCCGATCTTCCGCGGAAGGTCCGGGACGGACAGGCGGCATTGGCCATCCGCTGCATCTGTTGCAACCAGGGCTGTTTCGACGGCATCTTCACCGGCCAGGGCGTCACCTGCCTCGTGAATCCCACGGTGGGCCGGGAGGGGGAACTCAAGATCGTTCCGGCCCGGATGACGAAGAAGGTCTATGTGGCCGGCGGGGGTCCCGCGGGGATGGAGTTCGCCTGGGTTGCCGCGCTGCGCGGTCATGACGTGACCCTTTTCGAAAAGGAGGCGCAGCTCGGCGGACAGGTCGATCTGGCGGCGGCGCCCCCCGGGAAGGCGGAGTTTCTGAATGTGGCCCGGAGCCTGGAAGCGCGGATGCGCGCGGCCGGCGTGAAGGTCCGGCGCAAGTCGCCCCTGACGGCGGCCAAGGTCAAACGGGGGAAGCCCGATCTCGTCGCCGTCGCCACGGGCTCCCGGCCGATCACGGTCGGCGTTCCGGGGGCGGACAAGCCCCATGTCGTGGATGCCTGGGAGGTGCTGCGGGGGAATGTCGCCCATATCGGCCGCCGCATCGTGGTGATCGGCGGGAATGCCGTCGGGTGTGAAACCGCCGATCTTCTGGTCTCGGCAGACTGCCCGAAACCGGAAAACGCGGCGTTTCTCTTGTACCACGGGGCCGAGAACCCGCAGCACCTGAGGGAGCTGCTCTGCCGTTCCGGCCGTCAGGTCACGGTTATCGAGATGGTCGAACGCATGGCCGCCAATGTGGGGCCCTCGACGCGCTGGGTACTCCTGAAAGACCTTCAGATGAAGGGGGTCGAGCTGCGCACGGGCACGAAGCTCGTCGAGATCACGGACAAGGACGTTGTCGTGGAAACGGCCGCGGGTCGCGAATCCATTCCGGCCGATACGGTGGTCATGGCCGTCGGGTCCCGGTCCGTCAACGACCTGGCCCGACGGATCGAACAGAACGGGACGCCGGTGGTGACCCTCGGGGACGCTGCATCCCCCCGGAACATGATGGACGCGATCCGCGAGGGCTTCGAAGCGGCCCTGACGGTGTGAGGGTGAAGTCATGAAATCGTCCATTCTGATCGTCGATGACGAAACCCTGCTTCTGGAGTCCCTGAAGAAGGCCCTCTCCCGGGAGGGATACGTCGCGTTGACGGCGACGACCGGCCGGGAGGCCCTCCGCTGTTTCGAGGAGCACGCCCCCGACCTGGTCCTGCTGGATGTCAAGCTGCCCGACATCGACGGCATCCAGGTCCTCCAGCGCCTCCGCAAGGTGGACACCCAGACGCCCATCATCGTCATGACGGCCTACAGCGGCATCAAGGGGGCGGTCGAGGCCATCAAGTTCGGGGCCTACGACTATATCGCCAAACCCTTCGACGTCGACGAACTGAAGTTCGTCGTGGCCCGTTCCCTCGCCTCCCGCCGGGTTGAGGCCGAGGTCGATCAGATCCGCACCACGAAGAAGGAGCGCTACAGCTTTGCCAACATCCTGACGGTCAACGAGCGGATGAAGCAGATCATCAAGCTGGGGCAGCGGGTCGCGAACAACAGCCAGTCCACGGTGCTGATCTCCGGGGAGAGCGGGACCGGGAAGGAGCTGTTCGCCAACGCCATCCATTACAACGGCCCCCGGGCCAATCAGCCGCTGGTGGCGATCAACTGCGCCGTCCTGTCGGAAGGGGTCCTCGAGAGCGAACTGTTCGGCCATGAAAAGGGCGCTTTCACCGGCGCGATCAAGCAGAAGAAGGGCCTGTTCGAATTGGCCGATCAGGGGACGCTGTTTCTGGACGAAATCGGCGAGATCAGCCCCGCCACCCAGCTCAAGCTGCTCCGGTTTCTCGAAGAGCGGGAGTTCCAGCGGGTCGGGGGGACGCGGAGCATCGAGGTCGACGTCCGGATCATCGCCGCGACGAACAAGAACCTGCGCCAGAACGTGGAGGACGGCAAGTTCAGGGAGGACCTCTACTACCGGCTGAACGTGATCTCCCTGCCCATCCCGCCCCTGCGGGAACGGCAGGACGACATCCCGCTTCTGGCCGACTACTTCCTGGAGAAGTACAGCCGGCTCCTCAGCAAGAACGTCCGCCGTCTGAGCGATGACGCCCGGGGCGTCCTCTTCCGGTACCCCTGGCCGGGCAATGTGCGGGAGCTCAAGAACATCATCGAGCGCATCGTGTTGTTGAGCGACGATGACGTGATCACCGGGCGCGAGATCCCGGCCGAGATCGGCGGCCCGTCCCACAAGACGGAACTGTTCGAAGGGGGGGGGATGGAGGAAATGCCCCTGGATAGATTGATCAAGCTCTATACGGAAGGCATCCTCGCGCGCCACGGCGGCAACCGAACCCGGACGGCCGAGATCCTGGGGATCACGCGCCAGCGGCTGCGCCGGATCCTGAAATCCCTGGCGCCGGGTGAATCCGATCCGGACTCCGGTTCGATTTAGACCATGGAATATCCGCTTGGACTTGTTGGATTATTTTTGATGAACTGACCGCGGGGCGTTCCGGCGCTCGATACGCGTGGATGAAGCTCATCCAGGTTTGAGGTCCATTGGGTCAGGCCGTTTCGCCCGCAGGAGGACATTCCGAGTGTATGAGCATGGAAGAACTCGTTTTCAGAAGACAATATTAAGGTGACGGATCGGGACGGCACCGTCCCGGAAGGGGCGGCACAGCTCTTGCTGGGTTGGGGGTGAGTCTCCTGATTGCCATCCCAACGATAACGGGCAGGAGGTGGGTGATGGTGGAGATGAAGGATCCTTTCAGGGTGGAACGGGAAGGGCATATCGCCTGGCTGGTGCTCAACCGGCCTGAGAAGCGCAATGCCATGGGGATCAAGTTTTACGACTGGCTGGGGGAGCATTTTGCCGCCTTTGACGAGGATCCCGAGGTGCGGGTCGTCGTCATCCGTGCGGAGGGAAAATCGTTTACCACCGGGACGGACCTGGGCGAGCTGGGGTCCATGTACAACGAGATGGACGCTGGCACGCGGGAAAAGATGCGGATGACGATCCTGAAGGCCCAGGAGGGCATGAGCCGGGTCGAGAAATGCCGCAAGCCGGTCATCGCCGCGGTGCACAGCCACTGTCTGGGGGGCGGGGTGGATCTCCTGTCCGCCTGCGACATTCGCATCGCGTCGGCCGACGCCGTCTTCAGCGTTCGGGAGGTGAAGGTGGCCTTCATCGCGGATGTCGGCACGCTGCAGCGGCTGCCGCACATCATCGGCCACGGATGGTTTCGGGAACTCGCCCTGACGGGGCGCGATTTCAGCGCCGAGGAGGCGCTGAAGATCGGGTTTATCACCCGGATCTGCCCGGACCGGGAGGCCCTGATCGCGGAGGCGAGAAGCCTGGCCGAGGAGATCGCCGCGTGTTCGCCCCTGGCCGTCCAGGGGACGAAGGACGTCCTCCTCTACAGCCGGGACAAGGGCATTTACCCCGGGCTCGAGTACGTCGCCCAGAAAAACGCCGCGGCCATCCCCTCGGAGGATATGATCGAGGCCGCCATGGCCTTCATGGAGAAGCGGACGCCCGTCTTCAAGGGCAAATAATCGCCGGATCCGCAGGGAAGAACCACCCGTTCACACGAAGCGTCTCCGGTGGCGGATCATCGGCGCATCACCGAAGCGGTCATCGAGGAGGTCTTTGTGGGAAAAAGCTGCGACGCCGTGGTCATCGGAGCCGGTCTGGGGGGGATGTCGGCCGCGACCTTCCTCGCCCGGAGCGGCAAGAAGGTTCTGCTCCTGGAGCGCCATCACCTCCCCGGAGGGTACGCGAGTTCCTTCCGGCGGGGACGCTTCGAGTTCGACATCTCGTTGCACGTCCTGTCGGGGGTCGGGCTTCCGGAAAAAAGGGGGCGGCTCTACGAGTACCTGGATTTCCTGGGGGTGGCCCGCAAACTGAAGTTTCTCCCGCTGAAGGAGCTCTACCGGGTCGTGGACGACCGGATCGACATCACCCTCCCGCCCGACTGGGAGGGGTCCATCGACCGGTTGTGCGGCTTCTTTCCCGCTGAGGCGGAGAAGATCCGCGAATTCTTTGCCCTGATGAAGCAGCTCGCCCGGGACCTGTCCGGGGTCTTCGTCGCGGCCGGACGCAAGGCGTCTGACCTGACGCCGGAGTGCTTCCCCGTCTTTGCCCGCTACGGGATGAAGACCTACGGCGAGATCCTTGACCGCTTTTTCCGGGATGAGGATCTCAAGAGCGCCGTCTCGCCCTTCTGGTCGTATCTGGGTCTGCCCCCGTCGAAGATCCCGTTCCACATGATGGCGTCCTGCTGGGACGCCCTGCTCAAGCAGCATCCCGTCCATATCCGGGGCCGCAACCAGGCCCTGTCCAACGCCTTCATCGAAACCCTGACCGAATGCGGCGGAGAGGTCCGCTTCGGTTGTGGCGCCCGGCGGATCGTCCTGAAGGACGGGGCGGTCCGGGCCGTGATCACCGACGAGGACGAGGAGGTGGCGACAAACGTCGTCGTTTCCAACGCCTCCATTCCCTCCACCCTGAGCGATCTGGTCGGGACGGAGCAGGTGCCCGAGACCTACCGCCGCCAGGTGAACAGCCGCCAGATCGGCTTTTCGACCGTGAACATCTACGCCGGCCTCGACTGCCCGCCCGAGGCGGTAGGCGCGACGGTCCATGAAAACTTCATCGATTTCGGAAGCCGGATCGAAGAGACCTGGCAGACGGCCCACACCCTTGCCCCTCCCCGGGGGATGCTGTTCACGAGCTACACGGCTTCGGATCCCGAGTTCTCCCCGCCGGGGACGTCGGTCATCGTCATGACGGCGGCCAGTTACGCCCGGCCCTGGTATCTCGTGCCGCCGGAGCGGTACGTCGAGGAGAAGACCACCTTCGCGGCGTCCATGCTCGACCGGGCGGAGCGGTATTTCCCGGGCCTCCGGGCGCATCTGGAGGTGGTCGAGGTGGCAACGCCCCTCACGAACATGCGCTATACGGGCAATCCGGGCGGGACGATCTACGGATTCGATCAGTACCTTTCGGACTCGGGCCTCCTGAGGCTTCAGAACCGCGCGCCCATCGGCGGCCTGTACTTCGCATCGGCCTGGACGCTGCCCGGCGGGGGGTATCAGACCTGCATGACGTCCGGCTTCTTGGCGGGCCGCATGGCCCTGAAGAAACTTGAACGGGGGGGATCATGAATATCCAGGAGTACCTGAGCCAGGTCGATGGCTTCATCAACGTCTATCAGGAGCGGCAGGTGCTGGAACAGGCCCGGGGCGATCTGTCGCTTCCCCGGGAATTCGCCGCGCGCGTGGTGGAGCGGCTTCACCCCGCCGAGATTCCGGTCATCGTCGGAGAGGTTCGGGAAGAGACGCGATCGGCCAAGACCTTCCGGCTCATGGCCCGCGACGGGTATCTCCCGCCGTTCCGGGCGGGGCAGTACATCCACTGGTCCGTGAGTGTCGGCGGGGTGCGGACGGGCAGGGCCTATTCCATTGCGTCGCCTCCCCACGAGCGCGGGTTCTATGAGGTCACCGTTCAGCGACAGGCCGGAGGGTTTGTCTCGCCGTTCCTTCTGGACGAGGTCGAGGCGGGCGATGAATTCAGCATTTCCGGTCCGGCGGGGACCTTCTACCATGAGCCCCTGATGGACGGGGACGAACTGGTCTTTCTGGCCGGAGGTTCGGGAATCACCCCCTTCCGCAGTCTGATCCGGGAGAGCGTCGAGCGCGGTCTTCCCCGGCGGATCTGGCTTCTTTACGGCATCCGCACACCGGAGGACATCCTTTACCGCCGCGAACTGAGCGGGATCGCCCGCGCCCATGACGATGTCCGGGTCCGGTTCGTGTGCTCCGAACCCCCGCCCGGTTATCGCGGGCCGCGGGGCCTGATCGCGGCGGCGGCCATTCGCCGTTTCGTGGGGCCGCCGGAAGGCAAGACCTTCTATGTGTGCGGTCCGGAGGCGATGTACCGGTTCGTGCTGCCCGAACTCGCCCGGCTGTCGGTGCCGCGCCGCCGGATCCATTGCGAGGTGAGCGGCCCCCCGGCGAATGTCGCCCAGGAAGCCGGCTGGCCGGAGGCGGTGCGGTCCGATCGGATGTTCCAGGTGTCCGTGGCCGGGCACGGAACGATCCCCGCCCGGGCAGGAGAGCCCCTGATCAACGCCTTGGAGAGGAGCGGACTGGCCGTCCCGTCGCTGTGCCGGAGCGGCGAGTGCGGGTATTGCCGGATGAAGCTGTTGAGCGGCCAGGTTTTCGTGCCGGACCGGGTGGCGGTCCGCGAATCGGACCGCTGGTTCAATTACATCCATGCCTGTCTGACCTATCCCCTGTCGGACCTGGAGCTTCGGCTCTAAACTGCGATCGCACGCCCGTCGCCCCCGCTGAGGGGGGGGCGGACCTCTCGTCGGACCAGGATTTTCGTGTAACGCCGGTCCGGTTTCTCAATCGGAACGGACATTCGGGTCGGGAGACCTTTTCTCCCCATCGAGCGGCCGAAGTCGTCCCTTTCCGGGGCGGAAATCATCGGTGTCCTCCGGGCGGCGTCCTGCCGGGAGGACGTCATCCTGATGAAGGAGGTGGATCGATGAACATCGGCAACATTCCGGCGAGAAACGCCATTCAGTACCCGGACAAGACCGCCCTGATCTTCGAAGGGGAACGCTGGACCTGGCGGCAGTTCAACAGCCGCATCAACCGGCTTTCCCAGGCCCTGATGGGGCTGGGGCTCGCGAAGGGCGACAAGGTGGCCATCCTGACGGAGAACGTCCCGGCCATCGTCGAGACCAACTATGCCTGCGCCAAGGCGGGGATCGTGTATTTCCCCGTGATGTCGAGGCTCTTTCCCAAGGACATCCAGCACCTCGTCGATCTGTCGGATGCGCGGGTCCTGATCTTTCACCCCGACTTCCGGGGCGTCGTGGAGCCGATGCGGGCGGAGCTGCCGAAGGTCGCGACCTACATCCAGATCGGGGGCGAGACGCCGCCCTGGGCCATGGCCTATGAGCCGTTCCTTCAGTCCGGCCGGGACGCGGCCCCGGACGTGGAGGTCCTGCCGGACGACGTGTACTGCTTCATCTGCACCGGCGGCACCACGGGCGTGTCCAAGCTCGGCATGCTCTCGCACCTGAACGCCCTCGCGGCGATCCACACCTCCATCGGCGCCATGAACATCACGCCGGACGACGTGGGGCTTCAGGTCCTGCCCCTGTTTCACGTCATCCAAAACAATTGTCTCCATCCCATGCTGGCGGCGGGGGCCTCGGTGGTGCTCCAGCACCGGTTCGACGCGGTGCAGTTCATGAAGGCGATCCACGAGGAAAAGGTCTCGGTCGTCATCGTCGTCCCCCCTTTCCTCTTCAGTTGGATCATGGCCGTGCCCGAGGCGATCGCCTGCGACGTCAGCCATGTGCGCCTCTTCGCCACGGCCGCCGCCACCTTCCCCGACGATCTCAAGCGGGACGTCCTGAAATACATGCCGAAGGCGAAACTCATCTATGTCTATGGTTTGACGGAGTCCAGCGGTGGCAACGCGGTGCTCCTGATGCACGAAAACACCTTCCGGAAATCCGGGGCGATCGGCGTGGTCAACCCCCTGATGGACTACCGGATCGTGGACCATCGGGGGGAACGGGTACCGGTGGGGACGGCGGGGGAACTCCTCCTCAAGGGGCCGCCCGTGATCAGGGGGTACTACAAGCGGGACGAGGAGACCGCGGCCACGTTCGTCGACGGCTGGCTTCATACGGGGGATATCGTGCGGGAGGACGAGGAGGGATTCATGTACTTCGTCGACCGCCTGAAGGACATGATCAAGACGGGAGGAGAGAACGTCTTCGCCAAGGAGGTGGAGGACGCCCTGCTCAATCATCCCAAGATCTCCGAGGTGGCGGTCTTCGGCCTTCCCGATCCCCAGTGGGGCGAGAAGATCCACGCCGCCGTCGTCCTCAAGCCGGGGATGGAGGCGACGGATGAGGAGATCCTGGCCTTCGCCAAGGAGCATCTCGCCGGCTTCAAGCGTCCGAAGGCGATCCACTTCATTGCGGCGCTGCCCCGAAATCCCAGCGGCAAGGTGCTGAAGCATGTCCTGAAGCAGGAGCTGGCGGATAAATCCTGAGCGGGTAGAGAGGAACCCGGGACATTCGGGAAGGGGGACGGAAGATGGATTTTGCATTTTCGGAGGAGGAACTGGGCTTCAGGCGGGAGGTGGAGGTCTTTGCCCGGGAGGAGCTTCCCGCGGACTGGGACGACCGGGCGCTGTACTGGCCCGCCGGATACGGGACCATGTCGAACTTCGAGGCAGAGTTCAAGCCGTTCTGCGATCAATTCATGAGAAAAATGGGTAAGCGGGGGTGGCTCAGCATCGGGTGGCCGGTCGAATACGGCGGCATGCACTCCATGATGAAGCAGGCCATCCTGGACGATGTTCTGACCTATTATCGCGCGCCGTCCGGGGAGGTTTCGACAATCATTGGCGGGCACACGATCATCGGGGTTGGAAGCGACGAGATGAAGCGGAAATGGCTGCCGCGGATCGCCGCCGGGGAGGTGCGGTTCTGGCTGGGCTACAGCGAACCCAACGCCGGCTCCGACCTGTCCTCGATCAAAACCAGCGCGGTGGACCGGGGCGATGAATTCGTCGTCAACGGGCAGAAGATCTGGAGCAGCGCCGCACACATCGCCGATTACGCATGGCTGCTCGCGAAGACCGACCCGAACGCCTCGAAGCACGCGGGCGCGACGTTGATGCTGGTCGACAACCGAAGCCCGGGAATCACGATTCGCCCCATCATCAACATCTGCGGCATCCATTCATTCAACGAGGTATTTTTCGACGACGTGCGGGTGCCGAAGGAAAATGTCGTCGGCGGGATCAATCAGGGGTTCTACTGCGTCATGCTGGCGCTCCAGTATGAGCGGATTTTCGTCGGAGCGGGGACCTTCCGGCGGGTGCTCGAGGAATTGATTCAGTATGTGAAGGAAAACGTCGGGGAACGGATTGCGCCTTGCGACAGCGGAGGCATCAAGCGCAAGCTGGCCGAACTGGCGACGGAAATCGAGGTGCTGTACGGCTATTACTGGCGCACGGCCTGGATGATGGACCAGGGCCTCATCCCCGAGATCGAATCCTCGATCCTGAAGTTGTTTGCCACTGAACTGTCACGCACGCTCGCTTCCACGGCCATGGACATCCTCGGACCTTACGGACCGCTCGAACGGGGGTCCCGGTGGGCGCCTCTCAAGGGGCGAATCAGCCTCGGCTACCTGGATGCCGTCTCCGGCCCGATCGGCGCCGGGACGTCGGAGGTACAGCGGGGCATCATCGCCACCCGGGGATTGGGATTGCCCCGCAGATGATCGTTTGACGGACGGCTTTACATGGGGGGAGAGGGCATGGACTTCAATCTGAGCAGGGAGCAACGGATGCTCCGGGATGCAGCAAACGATTTTTTGGCGAACGAATGCCCGAAGGCGCGGGTGCGCGAGATCGAGAAGAGCGCGGACGGGCACGACCGGGCCTTATGGGAGAAGATGGGGGAACTGGGCTGGATGGGTTTGATCGTTCCCGAGGCTTATGGAGGCAGCGGCGGTGGCTTTCTCGACCTGGTCGTCTTGCTCGAGACGATGGGGTATCACCTCTGTCCAAGCCCGTATTTCGCGACCGTTCTGCTGGGCAGCGTACCGATTCTCGCGTGCGGGAGCGAAGCCCGGAAGGAGGCGCTGTTGCCGGAGCTTGCCGCCGCGAAGCGCATCGTGACCCTGGCCCTGACGGAGACCGGCGGAGGGATCGAGGCAGAGGCGATTCGCGTCCCGGGGCGGATCCGCGGGAGCGGCTTTGAAATCGACGGGGTCAAGCTGTTCGTTTCCTATGCGCACGTTGCGGATGTCTTGCTGTGCGCGGTGCGAACCGATGAGAGCGCCGTGCCGGAGATGGGGGTGACGCTTTTCCTTGTGGAGAGGGATCAACCCGGAATCTCGATCGGCCCAATGAAAAGCCTGGGGGACGAGCGCCCCTGCGAAGTCGCCTTCTCAGGGGTGCGTGTGACGGAAGGAGAGATCGTGGGCGGATTCAACCGGGGATGGCCGATTGTGGAGTCCGTGTTGGGCAAAGCGTCCGTCGCCCTCGGCGCGCAGATGATCGGGGGTGCGCAGGCGGTTGTGGACATGGCGCTACAATACGCCAAGGAGCGGACGCAATTCGGGCACCCGATCGGGAGCTTTCAGTCAATCCAGCATTATTTTGCCGACATGTGGGCCGACATCCTGGGGTCGAGGGACCTGCTTTACCGGGCGGCCTGGAAGATCACGGAGAATCTCCCAGCAGCGGGTGACGTTGCGATGGCCCGCGCAAGGGCCGGCAAGACCTACCGGCGCGTGACCACGCTGGGACATCAGATTTTCGGCGCCATCGGCTTCACCGAAGAACACGACATGTATCTGTACCACAGGCGGTCGATCGCGATGGATCTTGCCTTGGGAGGCGCCGAGTGTAGCTATCGGAGCATCGCGAATGGGTTATTCGACGAGGCGGGTGCTTAACCGCGGGAGGCGAACGCCGTCCTGCAGGGCAATCCTGGATTGAGGGAGGATGAAACCGGTTTTTGGGAACGTGTTCCCGAAAGACCCAGATGGAGAAAAGGAGGAAGACTCATGGAGGATCGAGAATGGTTTGAGGATTACACGCTGGGAGAGACGCTGGTCAGCCCGGGGAGGACGATCACGGAGACGGACATCGTGCTCTTTTCCGCGTTTACCGGAGACTGGCACCCCCTCCACACCAATGTGGAGTACGCAAAAAAGACGTTCTTCGGCGAGCGCATCGCGCATGGGATGCTGGGCCTCGTCGTCGGATCGGCGCTGATCTTCCGGCTCGGGCCCCACGTCTTCACGCCGAAGAGCTTCATCGCCTTCTACGGGATGGACAAGATCCGTTTCACAGGTCCCGTCAAGATCGGCGACACGATTCGGTGTGAGGCGGTGATCAACGAGCTGCGCGAACGGGACGAGAAGACCGGTGTCATCCGGTACGAGGCGACGATCCGGAACCAGCGCGACGAGGCGTGCCTGGTCTTCTATCCGGCGATCCTGGTCGGCCGGAAAAAGGCGTAAAAAAAGCGAAAGAGAGGGAGAAGTCATGGATTTCCAGTTCAGCGAAGATCAGAAGATGTTCCGGGCCACACTGAAGAAGTTCGTCGACGACGTCGTCATCCCGAGGGCGCCGGAGATCGACCAGGACGGCGTCTTTCCCAAGGAGAGTTTCCAGGCCATGGCGGAACTCGGCCTCTTCGGCATCTCCATCCCGCCGGAGTTCGGCGGGAGCGGCGAGGGGATCATGTCGTGCGTTCTGGCCATGGAGGAGCTGGCAAGGGGCTGCGCCGCGACGGCCAACACGTTCGGCGCCCACGCGATCCTCTGCACGGAGAACATCTGCCGCAACGGCAATGACGAACAGCGAAAAAAATATTTGCCCGATCTGATCGCGGGCCGGAAGATCGGGGCCATTGCCATCACGGAGCCGGAGGCGGGCTCCGACGCCCTGTCGATGCGGACGCGCGCCGTCCGGAAGGGGGATCGCTACCTCCTCAACGGGACCAAGATGTTCATCACCAACGGCCCCGTGGCCGATTTGGTGCTGGTCTACGCCAAGACGGACCCGGAGGCGGGCGCGAAGGGGATCACGGCCTTCGTCGTCGAGCGGGGGTTCCCCGGCTTTTCCAGCGGCAAGACCCTGAAGAAGATGGGGGTGAAGGGATCGCCCACGGGCGAGCTGATCTTCGAGGACTGCGAAGTTCCCGCGGAAAACGTCATCGGCGAGGAGAACGGCGGGGTCCGGGTGCTCATGAATGGGCTCGACCGGGAACGGATCGTCTATTCCATCTGTCCGATCGGGGTCGCCCAGGGGGCCTTCGACGTCGCCTTCCGGTACGCCCAGGAGCGCGTCCAGTTCGGCCTGCCCATCGTCCACTTCCAGATGATCCAGGAGATGCTCGCCGAGATGGCCACGGAGATCCACGCCGCGAAGCTGATGGCCTACTGGGCCGCCACGACGGCCGACCAGGGGGGGCGCGTCCGTCTGGAGGCCGCCTACGCGAAGCTCTTCTGCTCGCAGGTGGGGATGCGGGCGGTCGACAAGGCCGTCCAGATCCTGGGCGGGTACGGCTTCATCAGCGAGTTCCCCGTGGAGCGGATGTACCGCGACATGAAGGGCATCGAGTTCGGCGCCGGGACGACCCAGATCCAGAAACTCATCATTGCCCAGGAACTGCTGCGCAAGGGGAGCAACTGATCGTGGATCCGGAGGAGACCTGCGCACGGGAAACCCAGGCCCGGGCGGACTCCGGAGCCTCGCGTCGTAAGGGAGTGTCCAAATGCATTCGTAAACACCAAAGCCTATAAAAGGAGGGAACTTTGATGGACGAGCGAATGGCCATGAACATGATGCGGAGGGTCGCCTACGGGGACTGCCTGAGACGGGCGACGTTGAGGTACCCGACCCGGGAGGCCGTCGTGGACGGCGGCCGGCGGATGACGTTCGCGGAGCTGAACCGCCGGGCGAATCAGTTTGCCAACGCCCTCAAGGGGCGGAATTTTAAGAAGGGGACGAAGATCGCCTTCATTTCCTTGAATGCCCTGGAACATTTCGTGGCCTTCTTCGGAACGGCCAAGGCGGGGATGATTTTCGTGCCGATCAACCCCTTGTTCAAAACGGACGAACTGGCCTTTGCCTTGAATCACGCGGATTGCGAGGTCGTGATCTTCAACGGCCTGATGTATCCCGGATTCAAGGACGCCTTCGCGAAGGCGGAAAAGGCCAGGCTCTTCATCGCGTTCAATCCTCCGGAGGGGGACTTCGTCACGTTCGACGCCTTCCTCGGCGAGGGGTCGGGGGGTGAGCCGGAAACCATCATCGAGGCGGATGACGATCTCCTCATCCTCTACACGGGCGGGACAACGAGCTACCCGCGGGCGGCGGTCCTGTCGCACCTGAACCTCTTTGTCTGCACGAACGGCATCCTCATCGACATCCCCTTCACCCATCAGGACAAACTCTTCATGGTCATGCCGCTCTTCCACGTCGGGGCCTTCATCATCACGAGCCTCGTTATGTTCGTCGGCGGCGCGGTGCACCTCCACATGCTGCCCGACATGAAGCAGATCCTCGTTAACGTGGAAAAGGAGAAGATCACCTGCACGCTGCTCATTTCGCCCCTGTGGCGCCAGCTGCTCGACCATCCGGATTTCGGCAAGCACGACCTTTCGTCGCTCCGGCTGTGCGTCTATTTCACCGCCGTCATGCCGGAGGATCTCCTCCGGGAGGTGATGGCCAAGGTCTGCCCCAACCTCTGCCTGTGCTTCGGCCAGACGGAGATGTCGCCGTCCACAACCTGCTTCAAGCCCGAGGACCAGCTCCGGAAAATGAAGTCCCTGGGCAATTCGACGGTCAACGTCGAGATCGCGATCATGGACGATTTCGGCAACCTGCTTCCCGCAGGCGAGGCCGGGGAAATCGTCTACCGGAGCCCGCAGGTCATGAAGGGGTACTACAAGGACGAGGCGGAGAACCGCCGGGTTTTCGAGCACGGCTGGTTCCACAGCGGCGACGTGGGGTACCTCGACGAGGAGAACTACGTCTATTTCCTGGATCGGAAAAAGGACATGATCAAGACGGGCGGGGAGAACGTCGCCTCCCTCGACGTGGAGAAGACGATCTATCTCGATCCCCGGGTCCAGGAGGTGCACGTAATCGGCCTGCCCCACGAGCGCTGGGCGGAGGCCATCACGGCCTTCGTGATCCCGAAGCCCGGACAGACCATCGAAGAGAAGGAGATCATCGCCCTGTGCAAGGAAAAGATGGTGGGCTTCAAGGTGCCCAAGCGCGTCATCTTCCTCCCGGACCTGCCCCGTTCCGCGGTAGGCAAGGTCCTGAAGCGTAAGATCCGGGACGAGTACGTGGAGCTCTATAAAGGCGAACGGTGATCCGGCCTGCTCCATCCGTTTCCCGAACCTGCGGTACGCCGGCGTTCTCCCGTTATGAGCCGGGAGGACGCCGGGCCGAGTTTTTGACCGCCATCGGCAGAAGGGAGAGACCCATGGAAGAAAGGCCCTGGTTCAGGCACTACGACCCCGGCGTGCCCCGTCGCCTGGAGGTCCCGGAAAAGGTCTGTCATGAATTTCTGGAGGCGCGCGCCGTCGCGATGCCGGAGGGAACGGCGCTGACCTTTATGGGGATGCCGCTGACCTACCGCGACGTGAATGCCCGCAGCAACCGGTTCGCGCACGCCTTGCAGGTCTGGGGGCTGAAAAAAGGAGACCGGGTGGCCATGGTGATGGGGAATTCGCCAGCCTTCGTTTCCTGCCAGTTCGGCATCCTGAAGGCGGGCGGCGTGGTCGTTCCCGTCAACCCATTGTACACGGGCCGGGAATTGGAACACGTCCTGGGCGATTCGGGTGCCCGCCTGGCGGTGGTCTTGAGCCTGTTCGTCGAAAATGTGATCGCGGTCAAGGGGGCCACGGCGCTCGAAGCGATCATCGCCGTGCCCATCCCGGGGATGGAGATTCCCCTGCCGGAGGGGATGATCCTCCTGGAGGCGTTCATGGCGGGAAAGCCGGAAGAGAACCCCGGGGTCGCCGTTGCCTCGACCGACCCGGCGCTCGTCATCTACACGGGCGGCACCACCGGCCTTTCCAAGGGGGCGGTGCTCCATCACCGGAGCCAGGTCTACTGCGCCACGATGCTGAGCACCTTGGACCCGAGCATGACGGCGCAGCAGGACGCGTTTCTGCTCGTCATGCCGCTCTTTCACATCATGGGCAACGCGATCATGACATTTTGCATTCATGACGGCCTGCCCATCCATCTCGTCCCCCGGTACGATCCCAAACTCGTTCTGGAGGACATTCACCGCCTGCGGCCCACCTGGTTCCCGGGCGTTCCCACGATCTTCATCGGCGTCATGCATCACCCGGACGTGAAAGACTACGATTTGACGAGCCTGCGCTACTGCATTTCCGGCGCCGCGCCCTTTCCGGTGGAGGCCATGGAGGAATTCGAGGCGATCACCCAGTGCCGGGTCACCGAGTGCTTCGGGCTGACCGAGGCCGGAAGCGCCGTCATGCTGAACCCGTTCGTGAACCAGAGAAAATTCGGGAGCATCGGCATCCCGACGCCCGGCATGGACGCCCGCATCGTCGATCTGGAAACGGGGACGCGGGAACTGCCCCAGGGCGAAGAAGGGGAACTCGTGCTGAAGGGTCCGCCGATCATGATGCATTATCACAACATGCCGGAGGAGACCGCGCTGGCGCTGCGGGACGGCTGGCTGCACACCGGGGACATCGCCCGGATGGACGGGGACGGGTACTTCTGGATCGTCGACCGGATCAAGGACATGCTCATCATCGGGGGCGAAAACGTCTATCCCCGGGAGATCGACGAGGTTCTCTACGAACATCCGAAGGTGGAACTGGCCTGTGCCATTGGGGTGCCCGATCCCTACAAGGGGGAGGCCGTCAAGGCCTTCGTCGTGCCCCGGCCGGGGGAATCGCTGACGGAGGAGGAGGTCATCGCCTTTTGCCGCGAGCGGCTGACCCCCTTCAAGGTGCCGAAAATCGTCGAGATCCGCGCGACCCTTCCCACGTCGGTAATCGGCAAGGTCCTGCGCAAGATCCTGCGCGAGGAGGAGCGTCAGAAACGAGACTCGAAATCGTGAAGGACCCCGCGGCCATTCCGTCCGAGGACATGCTGGAGGCCATGCAGGCCTTCCTGGAGAAGAGAGCGCCCGTCTTCAAGGGAAAGTGAACGGGCAGGATCCACGGCGCGGCGGATCGCCGCCGGGTTGCCCGGAGGTCCGACATCGTGGCGGGACGGGAGGCGCGGGCGACCGTCGCCCGGAACGAAACAGCGCGTGAAAGGGAGACCGGGCCGGATCGGTCCGGCAATTTGAAGAAGGAGGCGTCAACATGGGGTTTGAACATCTGTTCAAGGTCGAACAGGAGGGGCACATCGCCTGGCTCATCCTTAACCGGCCGGAGAAGCGCAATGCGATCGGGTTCGATTTCTTCAGGGGCATCATGGCGCATTTTCAGCGGTTCGACGAGGATCCGTCGGTCCGGGTCGTCATCATGAAGGGAGAGGGAAAGTGTTTCACCGCCGGGACGGACGTCATGGAACTGGCGGAGCTGATCGGCGATGGGTCGGCGTATTCGCGCGAACTGCAGCGCGAGAAGATCCTCCTGGGACAGGAGTGCTTCAACGCGATCGAAAAATGCCGCAAGCCGTCGATCGCCGCCGTCCACAATTACTGTGTCGGCGTCGGGGTCGATCTGCTGTCGGCCTGCGACATCCGGATCGCGACCCGCGACGCCCTCTTCGGCGTGCGTGAAACCCGGATGGGCGTCGTGGCCGACGTGGGGACGCTCCAGCGGCTTCCCCATATCATCGGTCACGGCTGGTTCCGGGAACTGGCGCTGACCGGCCGGGATTTCGGCGCGGAGGAGGCCCTGCGGATGGGATTCATCACGCGGATCTGCGAGGACCGGGAGGCCCTCTACGGGGAGGCGCGGCGGCTTGCCTCGGAAGTGCTCGCCTGTTCCCCACTGGCCGTTTACGGGGCCAAGGACGTGATTCTCTACAGCCGGGATCACGGCGTCTATCCGGGCCTCAAGTACGTGGCGCAGAAGAATGCCGCGGCCATTCCGTCCGAGGACATGCTGGAAGCCATGCAAGCCTTCATGGAGAAACGACCGCCCGTTTTCAAGGGGAAGTGAGAACCTTATGCTGAAGACGCGCATCACGGAACTTCTCGGTATCCGGCATCCCGTTTTGATGGGCGCCATGCATCGGGTCACCACCGCCGAGATGGTCGCCGCCGTGGCCGAGGCGGGAGGAATCGGTTTCATTCCGGCCGCCGCCTTCGCGTCCCTCGATGCCTTGCGGGGTGAGATCCGAAAGGCCCGGACCCTCACGGATGGGCCGATCGGCCTCAACATCTCCCTGGTGCCCGCCGTCCACCCGGGGGAGAAGCGGATCCGGGAAATCATCGAGGTCGGCGTCGAAGAGGGGGTGGGGGCGTTCGAGACGGCGGGGGGCTCCCCCGCCGCCTTTCTCCCGCTGATCAAGGCATCGCGCATCCCTGTCCTGCACAAGGTGACCCAGGTCAGGTATGCCCGGAAGGCGGAGGAGATCGGCGCAGATGCCGTGATCGTCATCGGTTGCGAAGGAGGCGGCTATATCGGACCGGCGGAGATCCCGACGATGATCTTGGTGGAGGGCGCCGCCCGCGCCCTTTCCATCCCGGTCGTCGCCGCGGGCGGCATCGCCGACGGACGGACGATGGCTGCCGCGCTCACCCTCGGGGCGGAGGGGGTGCTCATGGGGACCCGCTTCATCGCCTCGACGGAGGCGGGGCTCCATGCCCGGTATCAGGAACGCCTCGTTGAAACCGGCGAGACGGATACGGTCGTCCTCTTCCGGTCGTTCGGCAGTCCCCTCCGCTTCATCCGCAATCGGCTGACCCCCGAGGTCGAGCGCATGGAGCGGGAAGGGCGCTCGATGAGGGAGATTCTCGACAGGATCGGCCCGGGTCAGGAGAAGGACCTGCGCCTGGACGACGATCCGCAGGGACGGCTGTTTCCCGTCGGCTTCGGCGTGACGCTGATCGACCGCATCCGGCCCATCGCGGAGATCGTGGCGGAGATCGTCCGTGAGGCGGAGACGGCCATCCTGTGCCTGGATCGGGTAAAGGGGGAGACGGCGGCGGCATAGCCCGTCCACCGCTCCGGTGATAGACTGGACGGAAGGATTACTCAGGAGAAGGAGGGACCATCGATGCGGATTGGTGATTTGCTGACCCGGGCGGCGAAATGGTACCCGGAAAAAGAGGCGGTGGTCTTCGAGGGCACGCGCCTGACGTACCGGCAATTGAACGAGCGGGTCAACGCCCTCGCCCATGCATTAATCGACATGGGAGTGAGGAAGGGGGACCGGGTGGCGCTTGTCTGCCATAATTCCCATTACTACGCCGAGGTCGTTTTCGCCCTGGCGAAGATCGGGGCCGTCTCGACGAACCTCAACTGGCGCCTTTCCCCCCGGGAGATGGCCTTTCTCGTGGATGATTCGGACGCGCAGGTGGTGATCTTCTCCCAGCGGTTCGCCTATCTGTACGAACCCATGCGCGTATTGCTGAAGCGCGAATTCCGCTTCGTCGGCGTCGAGGGAACGCTGGGAGAGGGCATGGTCGATTACGACGAACTTATCGCCCGGTATCCGAACCACGAGCCGGAAGTCGAGGTGGATGAAGACGACGTGTTTCTGCAGCTCTATACCAGCGGGACCACGGGCCGCCCCAAGGGGGTGATGCTGACCCACGCGAACATGATCGCGAATGCCCACAGCACGATCCTGGAGATGGAGATGCAACGGGACTGGAACATTCTGGGGCTGCTGCCCGTCTTTCACATCGCCATCTTCATCCTGATCGATCTCGTCATGGTGGGCGCCAAGGTGACCTTCGTCCACACCTTCGATCCGGCCGTTCTGCTCGCGACGATCGAAAAGGAAAAGGTCAACACCCTGGGCTTCACGCCCGTGATTTTCAGCTTCCTTCTGGCGCACCCCGACCTCAACCGGTACGACCTGAGCTGCGTGAAGAACATCATTTACGCAACCGCGCCGATGCCGGTCGATCTTCTCGTCCGTTCCATCGAGAAGTTTCAATGCCGGTTCATCCAATTCTTCGGCATGACGGAAATGAGCCCGACGCTGACCATGCTGATCCCCGAGGATCACGTCATGGAGGGGCCGGAACACAAGGTGCGCTGGCTGGGATCGGCGGGACGTCCCGTCATGAACGTCGACGTGAAGATCGTCGACGAGCAGGGCCGCGACTGTCCCCCGGGCGTCACGGGCGAGATCATCGCCCGCGGGGCCAACATGATGAAGGGGTATCACAAGCTGCCCGACGAGACGGCGGCCGCCATCCGGGACGGCTGGTACCATACGGGCGACATGGGCTTCTTCGACGCGTACGGCTACCTCTTCATCGCCGACCGGAAAACCGACATGATCATTTCCGGCGGGGAAAACATCTATCCCCGGGAAGTGGAGGAGGCGATCCTCAAACTGGACGGAGTCCAGGAAGTGGCCGTCATCGGCATTCCGGACGACGCCTGGGGCGAGGCGGTCCGCGCCATCGTCGTCAAGAGGCCGGGCGCGGAGTTGACGGAAGCGCAGGTGATCGAGCATTGCCGGCAGCATATCGCCAGCTACAAGAAGCCGAAGGGGGTCGATTTTGTCGAGGCGCTGCCGCGGAGCGCCGTGGGCAAGGTTCTGAAACACGAACTCCGTGCGCCCTTCTGGAAGGGAAGGACCCGAAAGGTCTGAAGCGGTTGCCGGAAACGAAAGGGAATAAGGAGGAACGATCAGCATGAAGTACGATGTCTTCAACGAAGAGCATGAGCAGTTTCGGGTGCAACTCCGGAGATTTCTGGCGGACAGGGTCACCCCCCATGCCGCCGAGTGGGAACGGAATCGGCAGATCCCGCGGCAGATCTGGCAGGAAATGGGGCAGCTTGGATTCCTGGGATTCTGCTATGACCCCGCCTATGGCGGTGTCGGCGCGGACGATCTCTTCCGGGTGGTCATGTCCGAGGAGATGGCCCGGTGTTCCGCGGGAGGGTTCGGCGTGGCGGTTTGCGCGCACAACGACATGTCCACGACCTACATCGACCTCTTGGGCACGCACGAACAGAAGCTGCGGTGGCTCAAGCCCTGCACCGCCGGCGAGAAGGTCTGCGCCATCGCCGTGTCGGAGCCCGGCGCGGGCTCCGACGTGGCGGGAATCGCCACGCGGGCGGAGCGCAAGGGCGATCATTACGTGATCGAGGGCCAGAAGACCTTTATCACCAACGGGTATTACGGAGACATCCTGGTCACCGCCGTAAAGACCGACACGAAGGCGGTTCCGCCGCACAAGGGCATCTCGCTGATCGTCGTCGAGAAAGGCATGAAAGGGGTGACCGCACGGAAGCTGGAGAAGATCGGCGGCCATGCCTCGGATACGGCGGAGATCTTCTTCGACCAGGTGGAAGTGCCCGTGGAGCACCTCCTCGGCACCGAGGGACAGGCCTTCTACGCCATCATGAAAAATTTCCAGCTCGAACGCCTGGTCGCCACCATCCTCGCCGTGTCGTTTGCCCAGCACATCCTGGAGTTGACGATGGACCACGCGAAACAGCGGGTGGCCTTCGGCAAGCCGATCGCGAAGTTCCAGGCGGTGCGCCACAAACTGGCGGAAATGGCCACGGCGATCGAACTTAACCGCGCCCTGAGCTATCAATGCGCCGTTCAATACGCGAAGGGCGAGGACGTGACCAAGGAAATTTCCATGCTCAAATACGCCTCGGCCGAAATGGTCAACCGGGTCGCCTACGACGCCACCCAACTGTTCGGCGGGTACGGGTATATGGCCGAATACGAGGTGGCCCGCCTATATGCGGACCTGCGGGCCGTCACCATCGCCGGGGGGACGACGGAGATCATGAAGGACATCGTCGGCCGCCTCATGGGTCTTTAACGTGAAAAGGAGGATGAGATGAAGGAATCCACCGTTTTGATCGGCAAGCAGGACCGGATCTGCACCCTGACGATCAACCGGCCCTACATCAAGAATGCCTGGACGCTGGAATTCGTGGAGGAGTTGCGGGATGCCTTCCTGGCGGTGGGACGTGACAAGGAGATCCATTGCGTCGTCCTGGAAGGGGCAGGACGGGATTTTTCCTCCGGGGCCGATTATGCGCTCTTCAAGGCGGCCTTGTCTCCCTCCGTCTGGCTGGATGGGATGCGGACGCTCAAGGCGTTGATCATGGCCATGCGGGGCATCCCTCAGCCGGTTATCGCCAAGGTGCGGGGGGTGGCCATCGGAGGCGGGGCGAACCTTGCCCTCGCCGCGGATTTTGTCATTGCCGCCGAGGACGCGCGGATTTGCGAAAACTTCTCGAACATCGGGATCATCGTCGATGCCGGGGGGAATTATTTCCTGCCGCGGCTCGTGGGTCTGGCGAAGGCCCGGGAACTGCTTTATCTCGGCGACATGCTGAGCGGCCGTGCGGCCGCCGACATGGGCCTCATCTACAAGGCCGTGCCCGATGCCGAGCTGGATGCCGCGGTCGACGCACTGGCGCAGAGGCTGGCGGGAAAGTCGCTCGAGGTGATGGCCCTGATCAAGGAGGCCCTGGACACAAGTTTCGAAATGTCGCTTCAGACGACGATGGAGTGGGAGGCGGCCCATCAGTCGATCATGACGCAGCGGGAGGAATTGAAGACTGTCGTGGAACTGTACCTGAAGTCCCGCGGTAAGGCCTGAACGGATCAGCGGGGTGGCGGGGAGTGCAAGCGAACGGCAAAAAGGTGATCGTGGAGGGGAAACATGTATTTCAATGAGACACACGAGGCGTTCCGCGCCTCGGTGAAGCGCTTCGTGGATCGGGAGATCAACCCGAACATGGAGGCGTGGGAGGCGGAGGGCGTGCCGCTGCACGAGCTGTTCCGTAAAATGGGGGACCTGGGGTTCCTGGGTATCCGCTACGACCCCCGGTGGGGCGGCCAGGGCCTGGACTACTGGTTCGAGACCGTCTTCATCGAGGAGTTGGGCCACGTCTGGGGCTGGGGCCTCCCGGTGGTAATCATGGTGCAGACGAATATGGCCACCCCGGCGATCGACATGTTCGGGAGCGATTTCCTCAAGGAGAGGTACCTGAAGCCGGCCATCGCGGGCGAGAAGGTGGCGGCGATCGCGGTGACGGAGCCGGGTGCCGGGTCCGATGTCGCCGCATTGTCGACCCGGGCCGTCCGGGACGGGGACGCCTACGTGATCAACGGGTCGAAGACGTTCATCACGAACGGCTGCCAGGCCGATTTCCTGACGCTCCTGGCCCGGACGTCGAACGACCCCGGGCACCATTCCTACGGTCTGTTCATCGTGCCCACGGATCTGCACGGGTTCAGCGTGAGCAAAAAGCTCGACAAGGTCGGCCTGCGGAGCAGCGACACGGCGGAGCTGTTCTTCGACAACGTCCGCGTGCCGGCGGTGAACCTGATCGGCAATGAGCGGGAGGGGTTCATCTACCAAATGCAGCAGTTTCAGCACGAACGCTTCACGATCCTACCCATCACGTACATCGCCTGCCGGGACATCATCGACATGACGGTGACCTACATCAAGCAGCGGATCGTGTTCGGGAAGCCACTTAGCACGAAGCAGGTGCTGCGCCATCGGCTGGTGGAGTGGCTCGCCGAGATCGAGAGCCTGAGGCATCTGACCTATCACGTCGTGCGGATGAAGACGGCGGGGCTCGACGCCACGCGGGAGATCTCCATGGGGAAACTGCTCGCGGCGCAGCTGCTGAACAAGGTTGCTTCTGGGTGTCTGCAGATGTTCGGCGGCATGGGGTTCATGAACGAGACGCTCATTTCCCGGCATTTCCGGGACACGCGGGTGATGAGCATCGCCGGCGGGGCGGACGAGGTGATGAAGGACATCGTTGCCCGCATGGAGGGGTTCTGATGACGACCGAAGGCATGCGGGTCCTGGCCTTCAACGGCAGCCCCCGCGACCGGCGCGGGAATACGGAAAAAATCCTCCAGCCGTTCCTGGAGGGCGCCGCCGCGGCCGGAGCGGTGACCGAGACCCTCTACCTCAAGGAACTGAAGATCCGGGAATGCCAGGGATGCTACGCCTGCCACATGCTGACCCCCGGCCGGTGCGCCATCCGGGACGACATGACTTGGGTCCTCGAGAAGATGCTGGCGTCCGATGTCCTCGTGTTCGCGTCGCCCCTCTACGTCTTTACGGTGAGCGCCTATCTCAAGACGCTGCTCGATCGGATGATGATCCTGGGGACGCTCGAGGTGAAGGTCGTCGACGGCGTTGTGGTGCATCCCCCGCGCTTTCCCGAGCGGAAATGGCGTTGGGTCGTCATCTCCAACGCCGGCTTTCCCGAGAGGGAACTCTTCGAGCCGATGGAGGGGGTGTTCCGGCGGTTCGCCTGGGCTATCGGGGGCGGGACGCAGGTGACGATCGCCGGTATGATCCTCAAGGGGATGGGCGAACTCTTCTCGGTGCCGTCGATGCTGCCGAATTATCAGTGGTTCTTCGACGCCTGTCGGCAGGCGGGCGGAGAGGTGGTCCGGGAAGGGGCGATCGCGCCCGCCACGCAGGCCGTGCTCGACCGGCCGCTGCTCGACGTCGATCCCGAGGCGTTTGCGGCCATGAGCAACACCTTCATCGACCTCGCCGCGAAAAAGGCCCGTTCCCGCAAGACGGGGCAAGAAAAGACGCAAGGAACGGCGGTATCCGGTTGAATTCCCCGGCCGGCCTGTGCTATGGGAGCCTATCCTTCCAGAAAACAGCAACGGTACACCTTAGAAAAAGATGGCGGTGGAAAGCCGCGATAAACCCTCGGGGTGCGTTTCACCTCGATTCATCGGAGCTACTTTCGGGGATTCTATGGATTCCTGAAAAAACTTAAAGGAGGAGTCAAACCGTGGAAAGAAAATTTGTGAACTATGTCGTGGAGGATCGTCTGGCGGTGGTGACCATCGACAATCCGAAGATGAACGCGCTGAGTGTTCCGGTCGTCGAGGAGCTCGGCGCGGTGTTCGACGAGCTGGAAACCCGCACGGGGATCGGCGTGGCCATCATCATCGGCGGCGGAACCCGGGCGTTCGTCGCGGGAGCGGATATCAAAGGATTCAAGGACCTCCTGGGAAGACGGGACTTCGTTTTCAACGGCGCTCGCGAAATGCAGAACGTCTTCACGAAGATCGAGCGTTCACGGCTGGTCGTCATCGCCGCCATCAACGGCCTGGCCCTGGGGGGCGGCTGCGAGTTGGCGGCGGCCTGCGATATCCGGATTGCCGGGGACAACGTCATCATCGGCGTTCCGGAAGTCAAGCTCGGCCTGATTCCCGGTGCGGGCGGGACGCAGCGCCTGGCCCGACTCCTGGGCAAGGGGAAGGCCAAGCTGATGGTCCTGAGCGGGGACTTCTTCAGCGCCCAGGACGCCTGCCAGATGGGACTCGTGGAGAAGGTCGTGCCGGCGGCGGACGTTCTGGCGGAGGCGAAAAAGCTGGCCGGTACGATTTTGGGCAATGCCCCCCTGGCCGTGGAGGCCGGAAAACGGGCCATCAATGAGGGCGTGGAAATGTCCCTCGACGACGGCCTGGTGTTCGAGGCCGGATTCGTGGGGGACCTGTTCATGACCGAGGACCTCAAGGAAGGAGCCGCCGCCTTCGTGGAGAAGCGCTTCCCCGTCTTCAAACGCAAATAACCGCGGGCGAGTCCGCAGGATCACAGGAGAGTCATTCCATGAAGACACGCATTACCGAACTGTTCGGGATACGATATCCCATTGTTTTGTCCGGCATGAGTTGGATCAGCGTTCCGAAGATGGTGGCCGCCGTGTCCGAGGCCGGCGGCCTGGGGATTTTGGCGACGGGTCCGTTGAGCGCCGACGAGGCGCGGGCCTCGATCCGGGAGATCCGTGCGCTCACGGACAAGCCTTTCGGCGCGAATGCGTCCCTGATGCTGCCGGGGGCTCAGGACAACGCGCGCGTCCTCATCGAGGAGAAGGTGCCCGTGATCAACTTCGCCCTGGGAAAGGGCGACTGGCTGGTGAAGGAGGCCCACGCGTACGGCGGCAAGGTCATCTCCACGGTGACCAATTACCACCACGCCAGCCGGGCCCAGGACTACGGCGCGGACGCCGTGATCGCGACGGGACACGAGGCGGCGGGTCACGGAGGGGCGGCGACGTCGCTGGTGCTGATTCCCCACCTCGTGGACAAGCTCAAGATTCCGGTCATCGCCGCGGGGGGCTTCGCGGACGGCCGGGGCCTGGCGGCGGCGCTGTCTCTGGGGGCCGACGCGATCGCGATGGGCAGCCGGTTCATGACGACGCGGGAGAGCGCGTTGCATGCAAACTTCAAGAAGAAGTCGATCGAGAAGGACATTTACGACACGCTGTACTCCACGCGTTTCGACGGCATTCCCTGCCGGCTGATGGACAACCCGGCGTCCCGGAAGGCCCTGAAGCGGGGGCTCAACCTGCCGGCGGCCTTCTTCAACGCGCGGATCATTGCCGCCCAGATGAAGATGCCGTTCTGGAAGCTTTTTTTCGGCGTGATGTTTTCGGGGTGGAAGAACGCCAGGCAGTTGGCCTACTTCGCGAACGCCTTCAAGCTGATTCTGGAGGCGACGGAGAAGGGGGATGCGGAGGGCGGTCTCCTACCGGTGGGCCAGGTCACCGGCCTGATCCACGACGAGCCGGCGGTGGGCGAACTCATCGAGCGGATCGTCAAGGAGGCGCGGGCCGTCCTGGCGGAAACGAAGGCCGCCCTTGAGGAATAAGTCCGCCGGGCGAAAAACGCAGACCTCATCGTTCCGGGATCGGAAACGGAAGGGGAGCGGGGCGCAACCCGCTCCCCTTCTTTCTTGTCCGTTGCAGTAGTGGGGTTGCTGACGGGGCGGAGGGGTTGAAAAAATGTGTGGATTGTACTAAAGAACCCTCTGAATTTCTGGATGCCGGGAGGTTATGGAGATGAAGAAGGACCCATCGGGAGGGATGGCGACGACGGATAAACGGACCCTGTCGCGGATGCTCATGCGGGGCGAAATTACGGCCGCGGAGTTGAAGGCCGGTCTGAAAACGCTACCCGACCTCAAGGCTGAGGCGAACTTCTTTGAGGTGAGCTGGGAGAAGCCGGACGATGACCTCCCGGAGCGGGAGACTGAATGATCGATTCCCATGCCCATCTCGAGATGACGGATTTCGACCGGGATCGGCCGCAGACGCTGATGCGCGCCCGCCGGGCCGGCGTCGAGGCCATCGTCACGGTGGGCACGACCCTGGCCGATTGCCGGAAGGCGGTCGCCATCGCGGATCAATACCCGGAGGTCTATGCCGCCGTGGGCATCCACCCCCATGACGCCCGGGATATCGTCCCGGAAACCTACGACGCCTTGAAGGAGATGGCCTGTCGGGACAAGGTGGTGGCCTGGGGGGAGATCGGCCTGGATTTCTACCGGGACCTCTCGCCGCGCGAAACGCAGATGGAGCGGTTTCGCGAGCAATTGGCGCTGGCGGCGGAAACGGACCTGCCCGTCATCATCCACGATCGCGAGGCCCATGCGGAAACGCTCGCCGCCCTGGAGGTCTGGCAGGGAAGAAAGCGCGGGGTCGTCCATTGCTTCTCCGGCGACTGGGCGATGGCCCGCCGGTGCCTCGACCTGGGATTCTACATCTCGATCGCGGGTCCCGTCACCTACCCCAAGAATGAGAAGCTCCGGGACATCGCGCGCCGGGTTCCCCTGGATCGCCTGCTCGTCGAGACCGACGCCCCGTACCTGGCCCCGCAGACCCTCCGGGGACGGCGGAACGAGCCGGCCTATGTGGTCCACGCGGCCGGAGAGATCGCCGCGGTTCGGAGCATCCCGCTCGCCGAACTCGACCGGGCGACAACGCAGAATGCCGCGAGGCTCTTCGGCTTGCCGAATTCGCTTGCTTTTCCCGAAACAAAATCGTAGACAATAACCGTTCTTCCAGGGGTGCCGAAAGCGGCTGAGAAGATACCCTTCGAACCTGATCTGGGTAATGCCAGCGCAGGGAGTGGCAGCGATCAACACAGCGGATTGCCGACAAGGGGCCTTTTCCCACCCGGGGGAAGGCCCCCTTTTTTCGTGGGGCCGGGTCCGGGAAAGAATCTCCCGCGTGGGCCCGCGCGATCGGGATGTCCGGGGTGCGCAAGGGATGTGACGAGGCAGGAATCGTGAAAAAAACAATTTTCGTGATTGCCGGAGGCGCCCTGGGCGATCCGGCTCGCTTCCGCGAGTGCTGGGAGCGCCGCGGCCGCCCTCCGCTGATCTGCGCGGACAGCGGGGCGCGCCACCTCCAGCCGCTGGGGCTGGTGCCGGAGCTGATCATCGGCGACATGGATTCCCTGGAGCCCGCCCTTCAGGCGCACTTCACGCGCGCGGGCAGCCGGTTCCTCCGCTATCCCGTCGCCAAGGACGAAACGGACACGCAACTGGCCCTGGAATACGCCTGCCAGGCGGGCGCGGACGAGATCCGGATCTACGGGGCGATGGGCAGCCGAATCGACCACACCCTGGGCAATATTTCGCTTCTGGCCCTGGGCCTGAAGCACGGCGTCCGGACGGTGCTGGTCGATGAGCACTGCGAGGTCTTCCTCGTCCGAGGCCGCCACGAGATTTCGGGCGAGGCGGGGGAGATCGTTTCCATCTTTCCGTTCGGCGAGCGGGCGGAAGGGATTACGCTGGAGGGGTTCGCCTATCCGCTGCATGAGGCGACGCTCGAGATCGGATCGACCCTGGGCGTCAGCAATCTGTTGACGGGGGAAACGGCGGTCGTCACCGTGGCCGGCGGCGTCCTTCTGGTCGTCCATTATGCCAAAGCGGCATTCGAGAAAGGAGACCGGCCATGATACCGCGACGCGTACTGACGATTGCGGGTTCCGATTCCGGCGGCGGCGCCGGGATTCAGGCGGACCTGAAAACGATCACGGTCCTGGGCGGCTTCGGGATGAGCGTCATCACCGCGCTGACGGCCCAGAACACCCTGGGCGTCCACGGCATCCATGACGTTCCCCTGGATTTCATCGAGGCGCAGTTCGACGCCGTGGCGTCGGACATCGGTGTCGATGCGGCCAAGACGGGTATGCTGGCCACGGCGGACGTCATCCGCCTCGTCGCCCGGAAAATCCGCGAGTACGGCATCGAGAAGCTCGTCGTGGACCCCGTGATGATCGCCAAGGGGGGCACGCCCCTGATCCGCGACGAGGCGAAGGCCCCCCTCCTCGCGGAGCTGATTCCCCTCGCCTTTGTTGTGACCCCGAACGTCCCGGAGGCGGAGATCCTGGCGGGGATGAAGATCGCCTCGCTGGCGGACATGGAGGAGGCGGCCCGGAGGATCCACCGGGCTGGCGCGAGGCACGTCGTCGTCAAGGGCGGGCACCTGGATCGCGGCCTGGGTGAGGCGACCGACGTCCTCTACGACGGGCGGGAGGTCCATCGTCTGACCTCGCCGTGGATCGCGACGCGGGACACGCACGGGACGGGCTGCACCTTCTCCGCCGCCATCGCCACGGGTCTCGCCCATGGGAAGGACGTTCCGGACGCCGTCGCGGCGGCGAAACGCTACATCACCGAGGCCATCCGTCATGCCTGGCGGATCGGCGGCGGCCACGGCCCGACGAACCACATGGCGGGGGTAAAGGGTGAAGGATAAGAGGCAAAAGGCCGAACGCCCCGCCCCAATGCCGGGATAGGAATATTTGCATGGAAAAGCGGCATCAGCTCAGCGGCGTCAACCTGTTTTTCCTCTGGTTCGGGGCCGCCGTGTCCGTCGCGGAGATCCTGGCGGGGGGATTTCTCGCGGATCTGGGGCTCGTCAGGGGGCTCTGGGCCATTGTCCTCGGTCATGCGGTCGGGGTGGCCCTCCTCGTCCTGGCCGGCCTCATCGGGTTCAACGAAAAACTGCCCGCCATCATGTCCACGCGGATCTCGTTCGGGCGGCAAGGGTCCTACCTGATTTCCGCGATCAACATCCTCCAATTGATCGGCTGGACGGCGATCATGATCGTCGAGGGCGGCGTGGCCATGAACGCCATCGCCAAGGCCCTGTGGCAGTTCAATCACCCCGCGGCGATGATGATCGGAATCGGCGTCCTCATCGGCCTGTGGGTCTTCTGGGACGTCGAAGGGTTCCGCTACATCAACACGATCGCCGCGGTTTTCCTGCTCGGCCTGACCGTCGTGATGAGCTTCGTTCTTCTGACCCGTCCCGACATCGCGGCGGCAACGGCGTCCCGGTCCCCGGGCCTGTTCGGCATGGGGTTCGAGCTGGCCGTCATCATGCCGTTGAGCTGGGTCCCCCTGATTTCCGACTACACCTCGCTCGCGCCGTCGCGTCGCGCCGCCGTGGCGGGGCCCCTGATCGGCTATTTCATCGGGAGTTGCTGGATGTACGCGATCGGCCTCGTGGGCGCGATCTACGCGGGGACATCCGATCCGACGGGCGTGATGCTCGCGGCCAACCTGGGGCTCGCGGCCCTGGCCATTCTCGTCCTGTCCACGGTGACGACGACCTTCCTCGACGTCTTCTCGGCGGGCGTGTCGCTGCTGAACATCTTTCCCCGCCTGTCTCGGCGTTGGGTCGCCGTGCTCTTCACCGTCCTCGGGACAGGGCTTGCCCTGGTGTTTCCGATCGACAGATACACCGATTTTCTCTACGTTCTGGGATCGGTTTTTTCGCCCCTCGTGGCCGTTCTCCTGTGCGACTATTTTCTCCTGAAGCGGGACAACCGCGAACGCCGGGCCGACTTGGCGGCGACCATTTCCCTGCTGGTCGGTATCGGCTTCTATTATCTCATCAAACCCTTCCCCATCCCGGTCGGGCCCACGCTCACCACCATCGCCTTCACGGCGCTCCTCCACCTGTCCGTGCGGACGGTCTTCAGGCGGGTGTGATCCCGGGCGGGTCCGGGGGCCGATTCCCGGCCGTCAGCCGTACCGCTCCCGGACCCAGACGCCGATCCGCCGCAGGGCCTCGGGGTAGGAGACGACCGTTTGCCAGCCCAGTTCCGTCCGTGCCTTCGTCGTGTCAACGTCGTTGTCCCTCCCCATCACACCGGCGGCCAGACGGGTGATGGGGGCGCGGAGATTCAGCGGCGTGAGGACCGTTTCGCACACGGCCCCCGCGGTCCAGGCGACGGAAAAGGGGATGTTGAAACCCGGGGCCTTTCCGATCATGGCACCCAGATCGGTCAGGTATTGCTTCCATGTGACGTTCCAGTCGTCCCGGAATTGATAGGTCTTGCCGCGGCCGGCCTCCTGCGTGCTGGCCCGGATGATCCCGTCAACGAGGTTCTCCACGTAGACGAGACTGGCGCTCCAGCGTCCCCCGTCGATCAGGGGCACGGTGAGCTGCCGGTAACGGTCCAGGATTTCGCGGACCCAGACGCTTCCGGGGCCGATCACGTTGGCGGGTCGGATCACGGTGACGTCCAGGCCCTTCTCGGCCTGGCAGCGCCGGACGAGGGCCTCCGTGTCGAGCTTCGCGTCGTTGTAGGGCACCCCCGACTTGAAACAGGGGTCCGCCTCCCGGCGCCCCTTCAGGTGCCGCCCCAGGCCGCAGGCCGCGATGGAGCTGACGTAGACGAAGCGGGGAACCCGGCCCGCGGCCTCCTCCAGGAGGTGCCTCGTCGCCGCATGGATGTTGGCATAGAAGACCTCGCGGGACCCCCAATCCACGACGCGGCCGGCCAGGTGGAAAACCGCGTCGATCCCTTCGCAGCAGCCCTTGAGCGTCGCGGGCTCGGTGAGATCGCCGCGCCGGACCCCGATGCCGGCGGCCGTCAGGGCATCGACCTGCTCTCCCGGCAGGGCGAAAGCGACGATCTCCCACCCCTTCTCCCGAAGCGCCCGGCAGAGAAAAGAGCCGATGAACCCGCCCGCTCCCGTCACGAATGCCCGCATATCATTCCCTCCTGTCGGCAGATGCCGAGTTCCCGAAACAGGGCCGGTCCGGAAAACCCGGACGGAACCCGCGCCCTCGCAAACCGAAATCGTCGTTTATTTCACCGCGCGTTTCGGCACGGGGATGACCCCGACGGCGTCCTCCGACAGGCTGCCCATGTAGAGCTTCCCGTCGTGCTCCAGCACGTTGGTGATCTGGCCGAAGGTGCCGGTCGGGTCCTGGAGGTTGTGGACGACCGTGCCGTTGCCGTCCACTCCCAGGACGTAACCGTAATTTTTCGGCGCCGGCATGAGGGCGCGGGGCAGGCGGCGGAGCACCTTGCGGAGGGGCGGGTGGGGGAAGAGCACCGTATCGGCAAGTGTGTCGCGCGGCGAGACGATCGTCACCCAGAAGATGCCGTCGCTCCCGGCGCACAGGCCGTCCGGGAAACCCGGCAGGTTGTCGATAAAGACCTCGGATGTCCCGGCCCGGGGCCCGGTGAGCGGGATGCGGAGGAGCCGGTACATCCCCATCTCCGCCAGGATCAGGAACGTGTTGTCGGGGGCGACCGCGACCCCGTTGGGGAAATGGAGGCCGTCCAGCACGAGCCGTGTCTTGCGGGTCGCCGGAGCGTAGGCGAGAAGCCTCCCGTTGGGGCGGTGCTCCAGAAGATCGTCCATGTACTGATCGTCGGTGAATTTCTTCGACACGTCCGTGAAATAGATCGTCCCGTCCGGGGCGATGGCGAGGCCGTCCACGTTCCGGAAGGGGACGCCGCCCTGTTCGACCGTGAGTGTCTTGATCGTCCCGTCCGGCGCAACGGAGCGCAGACCGTGTTTGCCGTTGCAGACGATCAGGTTTCCGGCGGCGTCGAAGGCGATGCCGAGTGGCCACCCCCCGATCTCGACAAAGACCCCGGGGTTTTTCCCCTCGCGGTCGTACCGGATGATGCGGCCGTCCTTCGTCCCGGCGTAGAGCCGTCTGGCCCGGTCGATTGCCACGCCTTCCAGCGGCGATCCCATCCCCGATTCGAGGCGCTGGACGCCGGACAGCAGGTTGTTCGGCGCGTAGACGCCCGTCCGTTCCGGTGCGGCCGGGGGGACCCACGGCGCGGGGTCGATGGCGACGGGCCAAAAGGAGAGGTAGAGGGCCAGCAGAACCGCGATGCCGACAAGACCGGACAGCAGGGGATGCTTCTTCATGGGAGACCTCCGGGTGGCTGGGACAACGGGTTGTGATGACGAGAGAACGTTTTTCCCCGGCCCGGCGGGCCGAAACCGGCCCCTTCGGGGCGTCGAGCCGGACGGCGCGAGCGGGTGGACAGAATCCGGAACGCCGCCAATTTTGCACACATTTGATGATCCGTCAATCGACGACTTTGCGGCAATTCATGCCGGCCGGGATTCTATGTTGCGGAATCTATTCTTTTCTGGCTCCTCGCTGAAAAGGATGGGGCAGGGTGTTTGCAACATGCTAGAATTTGACCGAAAATGCTGCTAAAGCTGCACGTCAGTGTGTCTCCTTAATTATCAATCCATCCTCTTTCCCCCTATCCTCCGGCCACGGGGGGAAAGAGGGCAATGGTGTCTCCATCGCCTAGAGGGGTGGCCATGTCGTCGAGGAAGGCGATGTTGCGGCCGTTAATAAAAATGTTGATGAATTCCTTAAGTTTTCCTGTCGGGGCGAACATCTCCCGCCGTAGACCCGGGTAGCGATCGCCAAGCTCTGCAAGCAGTTCTCCGATTGTTTTTTCTTCCGACAAGACAAGGTCCATTTCCTTGCCGATGATCTCTCGGTAATCAGCGAAAGCCCGGATGGTAATTTTCATCTGAATTTGCGCCTCTTTCTGATGAGTGTCCTGACGATCTCCCGCTTCCGAGAGGAACAGGGGAACTGGATTCTATTGCCGGCATAAACGTGATGCAAAGCAGCCGCTCCCGTCGTTCCTGGGAAACTTCAAGGGCCCTGTTTTCTGACGCTTGGCCGCAACCGCTGGTCCGAGATGCCAACAAATCAATCGCCACCGCAGACGGCACAATGGGGATTCCGTTTCGTCATCATGATCGTTCCTTCCCCGGCTTGGCCGTCCCAGAAGAACAGCCGATCGGCCAGGGGTTCGCCCCGACCGGTCAGAACCTTGACTGCCTCCGTGGCTTGGATGGCCCCGATAATGCCGCAGGTTCCACCGAGGACAGGGAATATCTCCTGTGGCGGATCTTGGGCGAAAAGGCACTCAAGACAGGCTGTTCTTCCTGGAATCAATGTGGTTGCCTGCCCGAAAAAGCCGCGTACGGCGCCGTGAATCAGCGGAAGACGATGGCTAAAGGCCGCCCGGTTTAGAAGAAACCGGGCGGTGAAGTTGTCCAGGGCGTCCATGATCAGATCGATATCCTGTATCAATTCATCCACGGTCCCATCGTTGAGAGTCCGATTTATCCCCTCGATCCGGATTGCAGGATTCAGTATTTGGAGTCTCTCCGTCGCGGCGACGGCTTTCTCCCGGCCGATATCGGTCGCCTTGAAGAGCAGTTGGCGATTGAGGTTGGATATCTCTACGCGATCATTGTCCACCAGCCGGAGAAAACCCACGCCGGCTAAAGCAAGATAGGCGGCAATGATCGTTCCCAATCCCCCGACGCCGCCCACCAGGACACGGGCACGCCGCAGACGGTCCTGTCCTTCCACTCCCCAAAGGGGTATCTGCCGCTGATAACGCTCAACATCATATTCGAGCACGGTTTCACTTCCCTTTCCGATTACATTCGCATCGCCCGGCGCAAGAAGCGGGGATAAGCGAAGGATCCTTTGAGGAGGGCGTCGGCAAAGGGGGTGATGTCGGTTCTTCTCTGAAGGATGTCCCGGTAGAGGCCTTCATGGCTCATATCCCCGATAAAGATAAAGCCCTTCAGGACCCCCCTGTCCATGACAATTTTGTGATAGAAATCAGGGCCGGAGGAGACTTTGATTTCCGGTCCGTCCGCCCGGCCATTCCCAGCGACGAGGATGGAAAGGCCAAAGACGCGGAGGATATTTCTGGAGAGGCTTCCCTCATAGATTGCCGGGATGCCCGTCATGTTCAACGCTGCCGCCCGTCCCTGCTCGACCGCTGCGGGCCAGAGGGCATTGACCTTCCGCTCGCCGGCAACTAAATCCATTGTTTCCACGGCATCCCCGGCGCCAAAAATGCCGGGAATATTGGTCTCCAGGTATTCATTGACGATCAGCCCGCGCCGGACGGCAAGCCCGCTGTCGGCAAGGAAAGCGACGCAGGGATTGACTCCTTTGCCGAAGATGACGAGGTCGCAGTCCAGCGCCGTTCCGGAGCTTAGCGTTACCTTTCCTTCAGCACCAATCCGGATGATGTCCTCACATTTGAGAACATTCACCCCTTGCTGCCGCAGACGATCTTCCACGACAGCCGCGGCCTGGACATCGAGCATGGTCGAAAAAACCCGGTTCGAGGTCACAATGAGGGTGATCTTCATCCCCAGTCGATGCAGCGCGTCGCCTGTTTCCATGCTTACGGGACCGGCGCCGGCAATGACGGCGTGTCCCGTTTTCCCTCCCAGCAGTCTCTGTATCCGTTGGACATCAGGAAGGTCCCGGATTGTCAACACGAAGGGATAATCGCTTCCCTCGATAGGGGGCCGCTCCGGGACTCCGCCTGTGGCAACGAGAAGTTTGTCGTACGCCACAGTCTCCCCGTTTCCGGTCTCAATGATCTGCTGCTTTGTATTGATCCGGTTGACTTTCCGGCCCATACGAAAATTCACACCCTCAGGTATAGGCAGGTATAAGTTCTTTTCCTCCATCACCCCGGCCAGCAGATAGGGGAGAACCATTTTGGCGTAAGGGGGCGTCCCTTCTCCTGAAAGTATGGTGACGACGCCCCCCGGATCAACATGGCGCAGAGTCGCTGCCGCATTGAGCCCCGCAGGACCTGCTCCGATGATGACATATTTCATCTGTTGTCCTCCTACAATCCAAGGTCAGCCAGAGTCTTCTTAGTCGGCACACCGGCGGCATCCCACCCCCTCAATTTGTAATACTCCGGCAGCATCTCGCCAAGCCGGTTTACCAGTCCCTTTGAGGGTCCCGTCAGTATGGGGTTTTTCGTTAGGCGCTCCGGCAGCGTGTCATCCGCTGTTGTAAATCCCGCTTGGAGGTTGAAGAGGCGCTCCAGGTTCCAGATGCGCGCTCCGATCTTCATGAATTCTTCCGTTGTAAAGGTCATGCCGGTCGCTGCGCTGAGCAGTTCGGCTATATCTTCCGCACCGATGCCGAAGGTGGTGAACAGGCACATCCCGGAAGAATCCAGAGCCGCTGTAAGATCCTGGAAAGTTATATCGAGCGCTGGTTTCCCCTCCGTCGCTCTCGGATCCATCTTCACCGGCTGACCTAAAACTTCAGGCGAAATCGTATAACCGCGGACATGGCAGCCGCCGCGGTTACCGGTGGCAAAATTAAGTCCGATACCCTGAATGGCCCGTGGATCATAGGCAGGCATTTCCTGCTTCTTGCAGGTCATGGAATATTCGGGATGGCCGTAACTCTCGGCCATGCGGTAACTCCCCAGAGCGAGTTTCCTTCCGAATCCTTCACCTTCAGCGGTTTTGCGAACCATCTCCAGCATCGCATCCTCATCACCGAAGTTCAGGGCGATTCCGTCCGTATCCTTTGTGGTGATAACACCGTGGGTAAATAGATCCATTGCGCAGGCCACGGAGGATCCCATCGTGATCGTGTCCATTCCATAGTCGTTGCAAATATAATTGGCCTTGGTGATGGCATCAAGATTGTCAATGCCGCAATCCGGGCCGAAAGCCCAGGCCGTTTCGTATTCGGGTCCTTCCCCATGACCTTCAAATTTCGGATTCGTCACTTTGCTTGCCCGGCCGCAACTGATGATGCAGGCGAAACAACCGCGAGGCCTTATCAGAACCTGCTTGGCCAGAGATTCGCCTCCCACCTTGTCCGCTGTGGGGAAATAACCGTCGGTGAAGTTTCTGGTCGGCAGACCGCCTACCGTATTGAGGATATTGACGAGAACATCCGTTCCGTAGTTCCGCAGTCCCGCACCGCCGACACTGTTGGCCTTTATCTTTGCCGATGCTCTGACAACGGCATCGCGAAAGGCCTTGATATCGGGAACCCGAACGGCCCCCGTGCCCCGAACGGCAATGGCCTTGAGATTTTTGGAACCCATCACGGCGCCTACACCGCTCCGGCCTGCCGCCCGTCCGCATTCATTCATGATGTTGGCAAAAAGAACCTGTCTCTCACCGGCGGGGCCGATGCAGGCCACACTGGCCTCCTCGTCCGTGGCCGACCGGATAGCCTCAGTCGTGTCCGGAACCGTCTTACCCCATAGGTCGGCGGCGTCACGGATCTCCACGACGTCGTCACCAATCCAGAGATATACCGGATTCTTTGCCCTGCCTTCCAGGATGATCATGTCGTACCCGGCGTATTTCAGCATGGGACCGAACAAACCTCCGGAACTTGAGGCGGCGATCGTTCCGTTGAGTGGCCCCTTGCTGACCACGTCAAAGTGGCTGGCGGAAGGAGCATTCGTGCCGGAAAGAGGTCCGGCGGCAAATATAAGTTTATTCTGAGGGCTCAGCGGATCTACTTTCGGATCCACCTCGGTCATCATGAAATGCGTTCCAAGACCGCGGGCGCCCAGATATTTTTTAACGAGGTCGGCGGAGAGAGCTTCCTTGCGCACGGTCCCGCTATTCAGATCAATTCTTAAATAACGGCCAATCCATCCGTACATATCAGTTCACCTCCTCAAATGTTTTCTTGAACTCTACGGCGACGACCTTCTTGCGGTCTCGGGTGGCGTCAATCTCTTCGACATAATCCAATGCCTTGGCGGGGCAGAAGGCCACGCACTCGGGCTTCCCGTCGCACAAATCGCACTTGATGATGCGGCGGCGATCCGTCTCGAAGACCACTGCGCCGAAAGGACAGGCTAAGGTGCACATCCGGCAGCCGATACACTTAACTTCATCCCAGGCCACACGATTGATCAGCGAATCGTCGTGCATGGCGCCCGTGGGACAGACTGCCACACAGGGGGCATCCTCACACTGCTGACATGTCGTCGGCATGGAAAATCCCTCCATCTCCCATGTCGTCACTTGAATCCGAGAGGTGTGAGGGCGAAATTCACCATCATGAAAGACAGAACATGCCAGGGTGCAGTTCTGGCATCCCGTACAGCGATCAGGGTAAATCATCAACATCCTTGCCATAATTCACCTCCTCCTCTTAATGAAAAATGTTACCTTTGATACATCCTTAAAGTATCTCAGATTTCACCTCTATGTTGATTGCCCTCTCATTTTCGTCAGGTGAAACCTTTGCCGATCCGCCCTGCCCGTCTGCACCAGGTGTGCGGCAACGTGATCATCTCATTCTTGACCGAACACCTGTGATGTCAAATCGTTGCCTTTCCGATGTTTGTTCGTGGCTGCGGCTTCAGGCAATGACACCATTTGGTGTTTGTCAAAGGGTTCAAAGTTTCTAAAAGGGCTGTATTGGGGTTACGGTTAACGACGGACGCGTTATCTTACAATTGTGCGGGCGAAGCGTGGGTTGAACGGGATGCGGCGCGACAGACGCTCGAACAACGGTAGGATGATCCGCCCCGTTTTCTTAGAATCCACGCTTACTGGAATTTTGATATACTTAAAAATTTGCTTTTTGCAATATGTCAATAATGACATCATATTACATCTATGCTCGGAGTTTTGCATCCGCTGAAGGTTTAGTCTCCCGGCAGGTCCTTAGAAAGGAAAAGTCGGGGTAACGACCCTGGCAGGCAAGATTCCGGGAGGCGAGCACACGCGAACGACTTCCGAGGAGCCTCCATAATTAAAGGCATTGGCCATTCTTTAAGATGATCAGTTGAAATGATTAAATGTTTAATGGCCGGAGCTGTCATATTTTTCTTGTACATCCGCTCCCGTCAGTGATATGGAAAATGACCTGCTAATTCAAGCAGTTCTTTTCACACGGCGCGAGGCCGGTGTTCGGGGCGCGTACACTCCGCCCCGAGAACAGGTTGTCCACGACAGAACCCCCATTCTTGAATCATCAGCCGACAGTCAGGTGAACCCGGTCATCATTCATTGAACCCCATCCATCAGGAGGTGAAACGATGAATCAGCGGCAGGGAGTTTTTAAAACCGAGGACTGGTGGGCCGTCTGGATCGGCCTGTTTATTTTTCTCTTGAGCCTGGGGGTGTTCGTCAAAATGGACCTCCTGGGATGGGTCGCCAAACCGGCGATGTGGGTTGAGCTGGGCAAGGCCTTCGGGCCGGTCTCGAAAGGCTACGCCGGCATGTCCGGCCTGATGTCGCTCTTTCTGACGTACATTTCCTTCATCGTCATTTTCGGCATCGGGGCCAAGGCCATCGGCCTGAGGATGAAACAGTTCTTCCTGGGCTTCACGGTGATCTTCATCTTGACGTACCTCTGCATCCTCATCGGGAATTACGCCAACATCGCCGTGAACAATCCCGCGGATTATAAAAAGTTCGGAATCACCTGGTCGCTCAAGCTCACCGGAGAGGCAGGGCTCATCATCGCCCTCATCGTTGGGCTGTGCATCAGCAACTTGATGCCCCGCTTCACGGAATCCCTGAAGGAGGCCGCCCGGCCCGAATGGTACATCAAGACCGCCATCGTGATCCTCGGGGCGGCAATCGGCGTCAAGGCGGTCGGGGCCATGGGCCTGGCCACGGCAGTCATGTTCCGTGGATTCTGCGCCATCATCGAGGCCTATCTCATCTACTGGGCCCTGGTCTATTTTATTTCCCGCAAATACTTCGGATTCAGCCGGGAATGGGCGGCGCCCCTGGCCTCGGGCATCTCGATCTGCGGCGTCTCGGCCGCGATCGCCACCGGGGCGGCCATCCGGGCACGGCCGGTCATTCCGATCATGGTTTCGTCTCTCGTCGTCATCTTCGCCGTTGTCGAACTCATCTTCCTGCCCTTTGTCGCCCAGTACTTCCTCTATGACCAGCCGCTGGTTGCCGGAGGCTGGATGGGCCTTGCCGTCAAGACGGACGGCGCCGCCGTGGCGAGCGGGGCCATCGTCGATTCGCTGATTCGGGCCAAGGCCCTGACGGCCCAGGGCATCAACTTCGAAGCGGGCTGGATCCTCTCGACAACCACAACGGTCAAGGTATTCATCGACATCTTCATCGGCGTCTGGGCCTTCATCCTCGCCCTGGTCTGGTGCTACGCCATCGATCGCAGGCCCGGTGAAACGGTAAAGGCCATCGAGATCTGGGAGCGTTTCCCGAAGTTCATCATCGGTTATATCCTGACCTTCGTGATCATGCTGTACGTCGCCCTCAAGGTTCCCGGAGCAATGGACACGGCGAAAGCAGCCAGCGGAGAAGCGGATATCTTCCGATCCGCCTTTTTTGCCCTGACCTTCTTGTCGATCGGTCTCGTGACGAATTTCCGCAAGCTCTGGGAAGAAGGCATCGGCAAACTGGCGCTGGTGTATGTTGTCTGCCTGTTCGGCTTTATCATCTGGATCGGTCTTGCCATCTCCTGGATCTTTTTCCATGGGATGACGCCGCCGATCATTCCTGCTTAGATTACGAGAAAGGAGAACTCACCATGGTCGAAGACCCGAAAATCGCTGAAGAACTGAAGGGAATGGCATCGGAGCCGCTGATGCCGGTGGAGATCAAATTGATCAGCTATAGCCTGATTCTGGGGGTCGTCCTGCTGGGAATCATGGTCTGGATCAGCTACACCTTCTTCCCAGCCGGCGGATAAACGACACCGACGCCCCTGGAAGGCATGTCACGCGCCCAACAACCACTCCGGGCGGTGAGGGGAGAGAATGGCCCCTCACCGCCGTTCATCCCCTCAAGGGCGTTCGGGGCCGCTCAGGCAGGATCGAGCCTGGCAGCGTCCCCTTACACGACACCCCGGTCGAAACGAGACCGCCGCGGAAAACTCCAGGATCTCTTGATATCGGAATCGCGCCCATGATCATGATCGCAGGTTAAAAGAATTTATGACTCACCTGACAGAAAGGAGGTTTTTCCATGAAAAAGATTTTGATTTTTGTGTTGATGTTTCTTTTTATCGCTTCAGTCGCTTTTGCCGCTCAGGCGACAGACCCGGTGAAAAAAAATCCAAGTTCGGCCCAGTTGGCTCAGCAGGAAAAGATGAAATCCTGCAACAAAGAAGCCACGGCAAAGGCACTCAAAGGTGAAGAACGGAAGGCATTTATGAAAAATTGTCTTTCAGGGGGTGCAGAGCCAGATGCCACCAAGATGACAAAGCAGGATAAGATGGAGGCCTGTAACAAAGAAGCATCGGCAAAAGCATTCAAAGGTGACGAACGAAAAAAGTTCATGAGCGATTGTCTAAAAAAAATGTGAGATCGAGTAGCGTTGTTTACATTTTCGGGATTTCCTGCCAGAAGGGATTGACAGGAGGAAGTCCCATGGCCATTCACAAGCGGACACGGTTGACACCGATACAGCGAGAGGAGGTCTATTCGTTTTCCGGCACGTCGCCCATGGAGACGGCGGCGGGTATCGTGCGCGCCCTGCGCCGCGCCGGCCACGAGGCCTACTGGGTCGGCGGCTGCGTGCGGGACCTGATCCGCGGCATCCCGCCCGCGGATTTCGACATCGCCACCTCGGCCACCCCGGACGAGGTCGAGGGCCTCTTCCCCCGCACCGTTCCGGTGGGCGCGAGCTTCGGCGTGGTCCTCGTCGTCGAGGACGGCCGCCCCTTCGAGGTGGCGACCTTCCGGACCGAAAACGGCTACAGCGACGGCCGCCGCCCGGATGCGGTCCGCTTCGCCGGGGCGGAGGAGGACGTCCGGCGCCGGGACTTCACGATCAACGGCCTGCTCATGGACCCCGGGACGGGTGGGGTGATCGACCACGTGGGCGGGCGGGCCGATCTCACCGCGCGGCTGATCCGGACCATCGGCGATCCGGAGGCGCGCTTCGGCGAGGACCGCCTGCGGATACTCCGCGCCGTCCGCTTTGCCGCGAATCTCGATTTTGTCCTGGAGGCCGGGACGCAGGCGGCCATCGTCCGGCATGCCCCGGCCATCGCCGCCGTCAGCGCCGAGCGCATCCGGGGAGAGCTGACCCGAATCCTGACGGAGGGCGGCGCCCGTCGCGGGATGGAACTTCTCGCGGAGACCGGTCTGCTACGGGTCATCCTGCCGGAGGTTGAGGCCCTGCAGGGGGTGGACCAGCCGCCCCGCTTCCACCCGGAGGGGGATGTGTGGGTGCATACCCTGCGGATGCTGGCGCTCCTGTCGGAGGCGCCGCCGGCGGATTCCCGCCTGGCGTGGGCCGTTCTGCTTCATGACGTGGGGAAGGCCGTGACGCGCTCCGAGGACGAGCGGGGCGTCCATTTCTACGGCCACGTCGGGGAGGGCGTGCGCATCGCCGCGGACGTGCTGCGCCGCCTGCGGTTTTCCCGGATGGAGACGGAGGCCGTCCTGGACCTCGTCGGCGGCCACATGCACTTCATGCACGTGCGCGAGATGCGCCCGAACCGCCTGAAGCGCCTGCTGCGCGGGGAGTTGTTCGACCTGCACCTGGAGCTGCACCGACTGGACTGCCTGGGGAGCCACGGGCTGCTGGACCATTACGATTTCTGCGTGCAGAAACGGGCGGAGCTCGACGACGCCGTCCTCCGGCCCCCGCGCCTCATCACGGGGCGGGACCTGATCGGGATGGGGCTCGCGCCGGGGCCGCGGTTTGCGGAGATCCTGAAGGCCGTGGAGGACGCGCAACTGGACGGCGAGATCGACACGCCCGAAGACGCGCGCCGCTTCGTCGCGGAGCGCTGGCTGGAAAACTGAAGGGGACAGACGGGAACGCCGGGCCGGGAACGCCGGGCCGGGAACGCCGCGCCGGGGATGACGACGGGCATCGGAAGGCAATCCCGGCGGTGCCGGGATCGCACGGGTCCTCCCGTCCACCCTGGCGGGGTGAACGGGAGGACGAGGACGTTTCCTGCTACTGGATGCCTTCCCTGTCGAGGATCAGCCGGGCCGCCCGCCAGCCGTTGAGCTGGCAGGACCCCACGCCGTGCCAGGCCTGGGTCCAGTTGCTGGCGATGAAGACGTTTTCGACCGGCGTCGTGTTGGGAACCTTCTGCCACTGCTCCGGGGTCAGCTCGAAGCCGTAGACCACGCCGCCCCGGTTCATCGTGTACCGCGCGAGCGTCCGGGGGGTGTAACCCTCCTTGTACACGATGTTCTTCGGGTCCTTGAGCGCGGGGATGGCGTTGGCGGCGAGGGCGATGAGCTCGTCCACCTTCTGTTCCTTCATCCGGGCGTAGGCGGCCGGATCCTCCGGCCAGACGGAGATGTCGGAATAGGCGTCCAGCTTGACCGCGGATTTGCCCGCGGGCGCGTAGACGGGATCGCCCATATTGGAGTAGATCGTGATGGCGGCGGCGCCGTTCCGGAAGTCGCCCTTCATCATGGCGTCGTAATTCTTCCGGCTGTCAAGGGAGGTGTTGTACAGGATCTCCGAGTCCCCCATGCCCTGCGCCTTGAGGTCCACGTTGAGACCCAGGTAGACCCCGAACAGGGAGTTGGCCGGTTTCATCTTCTCCAGTTTCTCGATGTAGGCGGCGGGCAGGTTTTCCTTGCCGATCAGGGTGTAGGCGAGCTGGTACGGATCGGTGTTCGCCACGATGTAGCGGGCGGTGTAGGTCTGGCCGTCCGACGTCACGACGCCGGTCGCCCGGCCGTTTTCCAGGACGATCTTCTTGACGAGCGTGCCGGTTTTGACGACGCCCCCCAATTCGCGGATGCGCGCCGCGTAGCCGTCGGCGAGCGCCTGCGACGTGCCCTTGACGTGCCAGGCGCCGTCGGACAGGTAGCTTTCCGTGGCCGCCATCAAGACCAGCGCCGTCTGCTTTTCGATCGGGGCGCCGTAATACACCCAGAGCTGGGAGACCACCGCCTTGATTTCCTCGTTCTTGAAGCAGTGGTCCATCAGATCCCGGATGGTGCGGTCCTTCCACTTGAAGAAGATCGGCTGCCGGATTGGCACCAGGACCTGGGTCAGCTTGGCGCGCGCGCCGCCGTAGCGGAAGAGGTCCTTGAGTTCCAACATCTCCCCGAACAGGCCCGAGCAGAGGGTGTGGAAGGTCTCGATGCCCTCGGACTCCTCGGGCCACTGTTTCTTGAGGGCGCTCTTGAATCCCGCCCAGTTCGGGGGGAGGGTGATGTCCACGCCGGGGAAGGTGGACCGGTAGAAATGCGGCACCTCGTAGAGTTCGACCTTCTTGTCGACCCCCGTCAGCTTGATGAGCTGGTACAGGCCGCGGTCGAGCCTGCCGGGACCGCCGCCCGCCATCTCGTGCAGGGCCGTGTCGAACACGAACTCGCCGCGCCGGAAATTGGACGTGCTGCCGCCGACCTTGATGTGCTTTTCGAGGACCAGCACCTTCTGGCCCTTGACGGCCAGGTGGGCCGCGGCGGAGAGTCCGCCCATGCCCGCGCCGATGACGATCACGTCGTAATCGGCCCTGGAGGCGGGCAGGTTCTTGGTTGTGCAGGCGCCAAGGCCGACGGCCAGGAACGCCGCGAGCAGGAAGATCGGAACGGATCGCAGGGGGAACGGCTTGCGAAGCATGGGGCACCTCCCGGGGGAAATTTGCCGCATCATCCCATCAAAGGGACCGTCTGTCAAGGACCGGAAAGCACGGAACCGGTGAGGAAAAAGCCCCGCCGGCCCGGACACGAAACCCGTTCGCCCGGGCGCGTTCGATCAGAATCGGGTTGCGCCGACGTCGCGAACATGGTATGGGAACCCCATGAAAAATTCGCCCCTGCTCGACAGCCTCAAGGCCGCAGGCGGACGGATCCTGTCCGGCGGCCCGGTTTACCTGTCCGGGGCGATTCTTTTCGCATTGCTCTTCATCGCGGGGTCCGTCACCGGCATCCACTCCGTTTATTTCGAGGGGAGCCGCCACGCCTACGGGACCTCCCGCGAGATTCCCCTCGCGATGCTCATCGCCACCTATAGCTTCTTCGTGGTGGCCTCGACGGGGCTTTGCCTCGTATCCTCGATCGGTCATATCTTCGGCGTGCGGGCGTTCCAGCCGATCGGCAAGCGGGCGGTCCTGCTGTCCGTGATCACCATCCTGTCCGGGTTTCTCGTCATCGGCCTGGAGCTGGAAAACCCCTTCCGTCTCGCGATCTACCTGTTCGCCTCGCCCAATTTCTCCTCCAATATCTGGTGGATGGGCACCCTTTACGCCTGCGAGGTCGTCCTGCTGATCATCGAATTCATCTACCTCATGCTCGACCGGCACCGAGTTTCGGCGGTTGTCGGGTTCTTCGGGATCCTCTTCGGTGTCGCGGCCATCAGCAATCTGGGCGGCGTCTTCGCCACGCTGAACGGACGGGAATTCTGGTACGGGCCGTATCTCCCCATCTTTTTCATCGCCTCGGCCGTCATGATGGGCTGCGCCGCCATCATCTTTTTCACCGTCATCGCCCACCGGATCCGGGGGGCGGCCCTCGACGGTCCGGTCGCCCGTTCCCTGGCGGCGGTCGGAAAGCTGCTGCTGCTGATGCTGGCGGTGGTCCTGTTCTTCACCATCTGGCGGATGGTTTCCCTGACGGCGGGCGGGACGGAAAAGCTCATGGTGCTCGACGCCCTCGTCAGCGGGCCGTACGCCTTCAATTTCTGGGTGATGGAAATCGGCCTGGGGATCGTCCTGCCCTTTCTGCTGCTCCTGGGGTCGCGGGGCACGCGGGTCGGGGTCATGTTCCTGGCCGTGAGCCTGATGATCCTCGGCGCCTTCTTCGCCCGCTTGCAGATGGTGGTGGCCGGGCAGATCGTCCCCCTGTACTGGGACCTCGGCGTCCTCGAATTCTCGCGGCTGCACGTCTACGCCCCCACCTGGCGGGAGGTCATGGTCGTGCTGGCGGGTGTCGGGTTTTGCGGCGCCGCGTTTCTCCTGGGGGAGAAGATCTTCACGAACTTCGACGGGGCCGGGGCCGGCGTTGCGGTGAACATTGGGAAGGTTGGCGGCGGGGAGAAGGTTTTCGCGAGCTTAGACGAGACTGAAGCCGGCGCCGCAGTGAACGGTGGAAAGGTTGACGGGGACGAACCATGACATTCAAACCCTTCGAAGACGGGAAACCGCTTGAGGTGTCCGGAACGATCTCCTCCCTGGATCGCCGGGCGTTCCTGAAGATCGGCCTGGTCGTCACCGGCGCGTTTGCCGGCGGCGCCGTGGTGTCCGCCGTCTCCGCCGCCGAAAAGGTCTTCCCGCGCGGGTCCTTCCCCGAGAAATATCCCTACAAGCCGCATTACTGCATGGTGATCCGCGTGGACCGGTGCATCGGCTGCCGCCGGTGCGTGGAGGCCTGCGTGGCCGCCAATGCCGTCCCGGATTACGGCTGGCGCACCCTGGTCCTGGAGCGGGAGGAGCAGGCCGCGATCGACCAGCGGCGGGAGTTCATCCCGGTCCTGTGCAACCAGTGCAACAATCCCCCCTGCGTGCGCGCCTGTCCCGTGCGGGCGACCTACAAGGACCGGAAAAACGGGATCGTCATGATGGACAACCGGAAGTGCATCGGCTGCAAGATCTGTGTCGCGGCCTGCCCGTATGACGCCCGGTACTACAACGAGGAAAAGGGGGCGATCGACAAGTGCGATTTCTGCTTCGAATCGCGCCTGTCCCGCGGAGCGAAGAGCACGGCCTGCGCGGTGCATTGCCCCGCCGATGTCCGCATCTTCGGGGACCTGTCCGATCCCCGGGACCGGGTGTACCGCCTGATTCACCAGCTGCAGAAACCGGTCTGGGTGCTCAAGAAAGAGGCCGGGGCCAGGCCCAACGTTTTCTACATGAAAGGCTAGCCGGGGCGACGACATGCGCAAACGGATGCTCATCCTCTGCACGGCGCTCATCATCACGGTTCCGTTGAGCGGCGCCGGGGCGGCCGACAAGCCGCCCGCGGGGATCCTCTATACCCAGCCCCTGAAGTCGGTCCTGTTCAGTCACGGCGACCACCTGCAGAAGGGAACCTCGTGCAGCACCTGCCACAGCGGCCTCTTCGACATGGAGGCGCTGCGCGCCCAGACCCGGAAAGATTTCAACATGGCTGCCCTTTACAAGGGTAAATACTGCGGCGCCTGCCACAACGGCCGGAAGGCCTTTGCCGCGGATACGCAGTGCGCGCGCTGCCACCTGGGAACCCGCGGCCGTGTCGCGGCGGAGGACGCGCCGGTCTATAAGGCGACCGTCAGGCTGGGCCGGGGCGGGCAGCGGGTGGCGTTCAGCCACGAGTCCCACCGGAAGAAGGCGACCTGCCGAACTTGCCATCCCGGCCTGTTCCAGCCGAAGGAAGGGGCCGCGCGCATCGGGATGGCGGACCACGACCGGAATAAATTCTGCTTCGGCTGCCACAGCGGGAAGGTCAGGGGCGTCTTCGCCTGGTCCGATTGCAGCCGGTGTCACGGGAAGGCCGTTCCCGCCCCGAAGGAGGCGATCCGCTTCGGCAAGGAAAACCGCATCGTGACGTTCCGCCACGACACCCACCAGCCGAAAGCGGGCTGCCAGGCGTGTCACCCGGGGTTGTTCGCCTTCCGGAAGGGCACGGCCAGGATCGGGTTCCCCGATCACATGGGCGGGAAATTCTGCTTCACCTGCCACGCCCAGAAAGGCGGAGCGGCCTTCTATACCTGCAACGGCTGCCACAAGTGACGCGGCCCGGCGCGGCGCTCCGATCGGAGACGGCGCGCCGGGCGGAGTTGTTTCCGCCGCGGGCCTATCCCTGCATGACCTTCATGTACCCCTCCAGAATGCCCTTCTCCTGAAGGATCTTCACCCCCATGTCCTGAACCGTTTTGCAGGGCTCGTCCGGGGCCTCCCGGGGCGTCAGCGCAATGGCGCTTTCCGGGCAGTCGCTCGCGCACAGACCGCAGCCGATGCACTGGTTGTCCAGGACGTGGATGACGTCATCGACCCATTCCATCGCCCCCATCGGGCAGCGCGCGTCAATGCAGATGCCGCAGCCCGTGCACCGGTCCGCCTGCACCGTCGCCCGGTAGGGGCTCTTGGCGATCGCGTGGGGGTGGTGGAGTTCGGTGATGCCGCGCAGGAGCGTGCAGCAGCACGAGCAGCAGTTACAGACGACGGAGGGGCTACCCTGGTGGTTTTCCGTGGTATGCACGAGCCCCGCCGCTTCGGCGCGGTCGAGGACCTCCATCGCCTCCGCCTTGCCGATGCGCCGCGCCGACCCCTGGGCCACGAGAAAATCGACCATCGACCCGAAGATCAGGCAGGTTTCGCGGGGCCGGTCGCACCGCTCGACGCTCTCCCGGCAGGCGCAGTGGGTCAGCCCGATGACGTCGGCGTTCTCGATGATCGTCGAGACCGCCCCGTAGGGGACCACCGTGTCCCGCGCCGGGAGGGCTTCACCCACGGGAACGATCCGCATGGCGGGCGTGGGCGAGCCGGCGAAGGCCCGGCCCAGGGCGTCCTGGTGGTATGCCTCCCAGAGCCGGGCGAGTTTTGCATGCATCGGCGTCTTTTCGCCCTTCATGAAGGGAAATTCGAAAAGGCCCGGGATCGTAGGCAGAAGCCCGTAGCGGCGGACGCCGTCCTTGTCCTTGAAGAAGATGATCGCCTTCCGCGCCATGGCTTCGAGCAGGGCCGCCGCCTGGTCCTGCCCCAGCGCTGCCGCCCGGGCGATGTCTTCGACCTTCTTCGGCCGGAAGCTCATCCGCACGGCCACGGCGATCTCTTCCGGCGTGAAGAGGATCCGCAGGATCTCGTCGAAGTGGGGCGAGGCGGGCGCCCGCGAG
>Ga0209606_1000662_pt1 | contig 49641 bp, 39 predicted proteins | sample AD_UKC057_MetaG_FD_184412 | JGI IMG/M metagenome (GOLD analysis project Ga0209606, IMG submission 184412) | Active sludge microbial communities of municipal wastewater-treating anaerobic digesters from USA - AD_UKC057_MetaG (SPAdes) (version 2) | ecosystem: Engineered > Bioreactor > Anaerobic >... | reverse complement strand
GCGCGGGTCGGCGAGGATGGCGCGGGCGATGCACAGCAATTGCCGTTGTCCCAGCGAGAGGTTGATGCCGCCTTCCACGATGCGGGTGGCGTAGCCCTCTGGCAGTGCATGGATGAACTCGTGGGCGCTGGCGTCTGGACAGCCAAAGCGGATGTTTTCGGCGATAGTTCCCGCGAAGAGGAAGGGGTCTTGCGGCACGAGCCCCATTTGCCGTCGCAAGGAGGCCTGGTTGACCGTGCGGACGTCAATCCCGTCAATGCGCACGCTTCCCTCCGTGACTTCATAGAAACGGGCGATGAGGTTGGCGATGGAGGTTTTCCCCGCGCCGGTGGGGCCGACCAGGGCGATGGTTTGACCGGCGGCGATCTGCAAATTCACGTCGTGGAGTACGGTGTGAGTGCCCTGATAGGCAAAGGAGACATGGTCGAGGACGATGTCGCCCCGAATGGGCGGCATGTCCGGCGCGCCGGGGGCGTCTTGCACATCGGGAACGGTGTCGAGCAGTTCGAGCACGCGCTCGCCGCCGGCGATGGCCGTCTGGAAGGTGTTGTAGAGCTGGCTGAGCTCCTGGATCGGCTGGAAGAAACGCCCCACGTAGGAGATGAAGGCGACGACGACCCCCAGCGTTAGCGTTCCCGCCGCGACGCCGTGCCCGCCAAACCAGAGGACGATGGCGGTCGCCAAAATGCTGAGGAATTCCACCCCCGGCAGGAAGGTCAGCGAGAGCGACATGGCCTTGACGAAGGCATCGCGGTTGGCGCGGTTGACCTTGTCGAACCGCTCGGCGGAAGCGCTTTCCTGGGCGAACGCCTGGATCACGCGCATTCCGGAGAGATCCTCCGCCAGATCGCCGACGACGGCGGCAGTGCTGGAGCGGGTCTGGCGGAAGGCGACGCGCGCGCGGCGGGAGAACCACAGCGTCATCAACAGCATCAGCGGCAGAACGCTGAAGGCGTAGAGCGCCAGCTGCGGGCTCATTGAGAGCATGACCCCGACGATGCCGCCAAGCAACAGCATGTCCCCCATGAGGGTGATGAGCCCTTCAGAGAGCAGCTCGTTGATCACGCCGACGTCGCTCATCACGCGGGAGATTGTCACCCCGGCGATGTGCGTGTCGTGATAGCCCAGCGACAGCCGCTGCAGATGTTCGAAGAGCTGATTGCGCAGGGTCATGAGGACGCGCTGTCCCACCCACGTGAGCAAATACTGTTGCGCGGACGAGGTCACATAGATGCCGACGAGCGCTCCGCTCAACACCAGGGCCATGCGGTTCAGCCCGTGCAAATCTCCCTGGGTGATGTACTGGTCAATGATGATTTTGGTCAGGTAGGGGATGAGCAGGGTCAGCGCGGTAGCGATCACCATCATGACAAAAGCGCCGGCCATCTGTCGCGCGTAGGGGCGCAGATAGCCGAGGAGGCGTCGCACGATGCGATTGTCGAAGACCCGCCCGGTTCCATCACCCTCGCCGTGGCTTTCCAGCGCGCCGCGGGGGCCCATGTTCAATCCGCCGCCGAAACTAAAGCTCATGGGATATCACCTCGTGGGGTGGGGTAGGGCTTCGACGGCCGTGTTGTTTCATTGAGCTCTGTGTGACTCTGAAGCGGCTTCTTCTCCATGATCCTCCCTTCCTTTCCCTAGCGCCTGCATTTTCTTCTCGTCATCCCGTTGTCTCATCTCCTCATCTCCCCTGCCCCTCTGCTCCTCCGCTCCCCTGCTCCTCCGCTTCTTCACGTAGCTGCCGTTGATAGATCTCCGCGTACAACCCGGAGGTGCGCAGGAGCTCGGCGTGGGTACCGGCGGCGGCGATGCGTCCCTTCTCCAGGACGAGGACGAGATCGGCGGAGCGGACGGTGCTGAGTCGTTGGGCGATGACGAAGCTGGTGCGCCCTTGCATCAGATGTTCCAGGGCGAGCTGGATGAGATGCTCGGTTTCGCTGTCTACACTGGCCAGCGCATCATCGAGGATGAGGATCCGGGGGTCCTTGAGCAGGGCGCGGGCAATGGCGATGCGCTGTTTTTGTCCGCCGGAAAGGGTCAGGCCGCGCTCGCCGACGGGGGTGGCGTAGCCTTCCGGCAAGGCGAGGATGAAGTCATGCGCCTGTGCGGCTTGCGCTGCCGCAAAAATCTCCTCGTCGGTCGCGTCGGGGCGTCCGAACGCCAGGTTCTCGCGGAGGGTGGCGGCGAACAGGGTGGTCTCTTGGAGGACAATACCGATCTGATCTCGCAGCGACTTCAGGGTCACGTCCCGCAAATCGTAGCCGTCAATGGTGATGCGTCCCGCTGTGGGATCGTAGAAGCGCGGCAGGAGATTGATGATGGTGGACTTGCCGGACCCCGTCGCACCCAGCAGGGCGATCATCTGCCCCGGTTGCACCTCGAAACTGACATCGGAGAGCACCTTGTGGCGTCCGAAATAGGCGAAGGAGACATTCTCGAAGCGGACGTGTCCGCGCACCGGCGGCAAGGGGATGGCGTTGGGGGCGTCGTGCACCTCCGATTGGGCGTCGAGGATCTCGAAGATCCGCTCGCCGGAGGCGATGGCCTGTACTACCGCCGGGAGGACCATTCCCAGGCGGCGGACGGGTTGCACGAGCTGCCCCAGGTAAGCGCTGAAAGCGATCATCTCGCCGAGGGTGAGCTGGCCACGGACGACCAGCGCGCCGCCATACCAGAGGATAAGCACCGTCCCGACGTTGGCAAGCAGCTCGATGAAGGGCATGGTGCGCGCGCGCATGGCGGCGGCGGTAGTGGAGAGCTTGAACCATTCCAGATTGGCGGCCTGGAAGCGGGCGATTTCGGCGCGTTCCTGCGCGAACGCCTTGACGATGCGCGCACCGTGCAGGTTCTGTTCCAGCCGGGTGGTAAGCACTCCCAGCTGATCCTGAATGTTGCGGGAGAGGGGACGGAAGCGGCGTCCGAAACTCCAGGCGCGGTAGGCGATGAGGGGCATGGTGGCCAGGGAGAGGAGCGTCAACATCGGATTCATCTGCGCCAGGACGACGGCCGTGGTGATGAGCAGCAGGCTCCCTTCGATCAGCCGCATCGAAGCACGCCCGTTGAGGAAGCGCAGGCGTTCCACGTCCTGGATGGCGAGCGAGAGCAGCTGCCCCGTCTCCGTGCGGTCGTGATAGGAAAAGGAGAGGGATGAGAGCTTGCTGTGCAGGGCCTTGCGGAGGTCGTAGGCCGCCCCCTGGGAACCGATTTCGACCCAGCGGCCCTGATAGTAGGCGAGGACGCTCTTCAGCAGCGCCAACCCCAGCAGGATCAGCGTGGTGGTGGTGAGGAATTCGAGATTCTGCGCGCGGATGCCCTCATCCACGATGCGGCGGATGAGCTGCGGGATGAGCAACGTCAGGCCGTTGATGGCGAAGAGCAGCAGATAAGCGCCAATCACGTAGCGGCGGTAGCCGTGCAAATAGCTGAAACAGCGCCACAAAGTCCGTCCGGCGCCGGGCGTTTGGGTGAGCAAGGGGATGATTGGGGGCTGATCTTTTTCTGCGGTCATAGGCTCCTGAGGTCAGGGATGAGACGTCGTTTCTGATCCCACAAATCTTGCATAGATTTCGGGCATGGCGATGCCGAAGCGCTGGCAGAGCCGGCTGACATCGTGATAATCGTTTGCATCCACGGGGTAGCCGGTGTGAAAAGCCACCAGCCATTCTGGGGTGATGCACTTGACCGGGAAGCCGTTGATGGCACCATGGCCTTGCAGGGAGGCGTAGGGGTAGGCCACCCCGAAGAGGTGGTTGCCGGCGGCGTCGAAGGTGCAGGAATGCACATCAAGCAGGCGTCCTTGCGCGTCGCCGAGCACGAAATTGCATTCCCAGGTATCGTCGCGCGGCACGTCATGAAATCCCCGCGCCTCGAGCAACGCCCGCAGCTTTGGCACGTCCCGGTGTTGCATGGCGATGTCCAGGTCCTCGTGCGGGCGCGTCTGCTCGCCGAGCAGCGCATCTACTCCCCAACCGCCATCGAGGACGACCTCAAGGGCGTGCTCCTGGCATAACTGCACGATTTCAATGACATCCGTAGCCGTCATCATCGCAGATCCTATTTCTGGCGCCCGTGTTCAGTCTGGCGCTGGCGCTAAAATTACTTAACCAGGCTAAGTATATCACGCTTGGGGAAAATGTCATCTCTATGACTTGGCTTATTTTTCTTTTAAACGCCGCGCGAAATGGCACTTGACAGAGGGCGTGAGCGGGCCGACAATAAAGGGTAAAGATCATGGCCTTTGCCTTGCGTCTGTATGATTTGCGTATAAAATAGAAACATACTGTTGGCGTTAGCTTATGACTCTCCCACTCATAGCTGTTGAAGGAGGCGTTGGGCTTTTGAGATGGAAATATGGGTAGAATTTGTGGGTATCCCGCGTTTGTTGGCCGGCGTCCAGGAAGTGACGTTGTCGCTTCCCGCCGGAGCTTCTTATCGTGAGGTACTGCGCCAGTTGGCCCGGCGCTTTCCAGCGCTAGACGGGCAGGTCATTGATGCTGATGGCGCGAAGCTTTTCCCCGAAAACAAAATCGCCCTCAATGGCAAGCGTATCCTGACAGAGTCTGAATTGGATCTGTATCCCCAGGATGGTGACCGTCTGGTGATGTTGTCTGTGCTCGCCGGCGGCTAAAACACTCTGAGAGCATTAACCTAAGCAGGAGGCGCCTGTATGTATGGTTATAGCGGCAAAATCCTTCACATTGATTTGAGCACGCGCAAGACCTGGGTTGAGGAGAAACCCGAATCGTGGTACAAGCTGTACATTGGCGGGGTTTCTATGGCCACGCGACTGCTCTGGGAGAACATCGAGGTCGGCTGCGATCCTCTGTCTCCGGGCAATCCCATCTGCATCGCCAACGGCATCTTCGCCGGGACGCCGGTGCCCGTAGGCGGCAAGTATGGACTGGCTTCCAAATCGCCGCTGACGGGGCTTGTCGGCGATAGCCTCTCTGGCAGCTGGTTCTCGATTGCTCTCAAGCGCGCCGGGTGGGACGGCGTCGTCATCCATGGTGCGAGCGACAAATGGATCACCGTCTTCATTGATGATGATCGGGTGCAGTTCCGGGATGCCAGCAAGCTGTTCGGCCTGGGCACTTTCGCCACCGAAGAGGCCATCCGTGCGGAGCTCGGCGACGATCAGGTGCGCTCGGCAACCATTGGCCCGGCCGGAGAGAAGGGCGTGCTCTTTGCCAACGTCACCAATGACGGCCGACAGGCGGGGCGGACGGGGCATGGTGCGGTTTGGGGCTCCAAGAAACTCAAGGCGGTCTCGGTGCGGGGCACGCACGGCGTTACCGTCGCCGATCCCGAAACGCTGATGCAGCTCTCCTTCCAGATTTCCGAGACCTCGCAGGGGCCTTACACCGCCAAGTATCGCATCCTGGGCACTTCGACGAACGTGCTCAACATGAACAAGCTGGGGTTGCTACCGACCCGCAATTACCAGGAGGGGGTTTTCGAGGGTGCAGAGCTGGTCAGCGGCGAGTATCTCGACGCGCACTACAAGGTCAAGAAGATCGCCTGCGCGCAATGTCCCATCGCCTGTGAGCAGATGTCGGCAGCGCCTGACGGGCCGTACAAGGGCGCGATGACGGGCGTTGAATACGAATGTCTCTTCGCCAACGGCCCGAACCTGGGCATCAGCGACTTGCGCGTCGTCATCAAGCTCATCGAGACTTGTGATCAGGGCGGGATGGACGCGATGAGCGGCGGGGTCACCGTTTCGTGGGCCATGGAGACGTTCGAGCGTGGCATCTTTACCAAAGAGGACTTCAAATGCGCCAAATACCCCGAGGGCTTTGAGCCGCATTTCGGCAACGCCGAGGCGGCGGTCACGCTCATGGAGATGATCCGCGACCGCGAGGGCATCGGGGATTTGCTCTCCAAGGGGACGCGCCGCGCCAGTCAGATCGTGGACGCGGAGCGCGGCACGGAGACCTACAAATGGGCGATGAACAGCAAGGGCCTGGAAAGTCCCGGCTACGACGCGCGGGGCCTGAAGACATTCTCCGTCGGCGTTGCGGTAGGGACGCGCGGAGGGTGTCACAATCGCAGCGCGGCTTACGATCCCGACATTCAGGGCGAGGTGGATCGCTTCTCCATTGACGACACCCGTGGGGAGATCGCCGCCAGCTCCGAGGAATACGCCGCGGTTTATGACACGCTGCCGCTGTGCAAGTTCATCCGCCGGTGCTTCACCGGCAAGGCCGACCGCGCCGGCGCCTGGCCTACCATCGCCAAACTCATCAACGCCACGACCGGCTGGAACTTCGGTTATGATGATGTGGAACTCATCGGCATTCGCGCGCACACCATCAAGAAGGCCTTCAATATCCGCGAGGGCTGGAAGCGTGCGGATGATGATCTGCCGTATCGCTGGAAGCACGATCCCATGACGAAGGGCGCTTCTGCCGGCCATGTGGTCACCGACGAGGAACTGGAATATCTCAAGGACCTGTACTACGCCGCGAAGGGCTGGACCAAGGAGGGCCTCATTCCCAAAGCGAAGCTGCTCGAGCTCGGTATGGACGATGTTGCCGAGGAAATTGGGGTCTAACCGGAAGGGAAGGAGCGATTCATGGTCACTTCGACTTCAAAATACAAGTACGTGACGTGCGATCCTGACAAGTGTATCGGCTGCCAGCTGTGTGAGTACATTTGCTCGTTCACCAAGACGGGGGAGTTCAACACCTATCGTAGCCGCATTCGGACGATTCGCGCTGAGGAAATTTTGATTACCGCGGTAGCGTGTCGCACGTGCGAGAATGCGCCCTGCGTGATTGCCTGTACGCGTGATGCGCTCACTCAGGACTCCAATACCGGCATCATTCACGTCAACGCGGAGCGCTGTGATGGCTGCGCCTGGTGCATCGAGGCGTGCGACTTCGGCGCGATTTCCATCAATCCGGCGACCAAGCTGGCGGAAATCTGCGATCAATGTGAGGACCTCGAAGAAGGCCCGCAGTGCGTGAAGTGGTGTCCCAAGGACGCTCTGGAATTGACTACGCCGGAGCAGCGCGCCCAGCGCGCCCGCCGCAAGCTGGCAAAGGAAGAAGTGCTGGGCTCATAGCGGAGAGCCGAGAAAGTGAAAAGGCGAGGGGCGCGGCAGCGCCCTCTTCGCCTTTTTCTGTGACAAGGAGCGCGATCTGTGGCCAAGGTAACCCGTGAAATAGATTACGAAAACGATCCCCCGCGCATTGGCGTCTACGTGTGCCATTGCGGCTCCAATATTGCCAGTGTGATCACGCCCTCGGAAGTCGTGGAATATGCCAGGAACCTGCCCGGCGTGGTGGTGGCTAAAGAGCACCGCTACACCTGTTCCGACCCAGGGCAGAGCATGATTCAGCAGGACATCCATGACTACGGGCTGAACCGGGTCGTGGTGGCCGCGTGCAGCGTGGCCATGCACGAGCCTACGTTCCAGGCCTGCATTGCCGATGCGGGCCTCAATCCTTTCATGTTCCAGATGGCGAACATCCGCGAGCATTCCTCGTGGGTGCATGCGCACGAAAAAGAAGCCGCCACTGAGAAAGCCAAAGAAATCGTCGCCTCGGCGGTGGCGAAAGTGACCTACGTCCGCCCGCTGGAGATGTTTGAAGTGCCGGTGACGCGCCGGGCCTTGATCATCGGTGGCGGCATCGCCGGCATCAGTGCCGCGCTCGATCTGGCGGACATGGACATCGAGACCTATTTGGTGGAGAAGACCCCCTCCATTGGCGGGCGCATGGCGCAGCTCGACAAGACCTTCCCGACCATGGATTGCTCCATCTGCATCGAGGCACCGAAGATGGTGGACGTGGGCAAGAATCACAACATCCACATCCTCAGCTACTCCGAGGTCAAAGAGGTCAATGGCTATATCGGCAATTTCAAGGTGAAAGTGGAACGCAAGCCGCGCTATGTGCTGCTGGACAAGTGTACGGGCTGCGGCCTGTGCGCGGAAGTCTGCCCCATTGACGTCCCCAATGTCTTCGAGGAGGGGTTGGGGCCGCGCAAGGCGATTTATGTGCCGATGGCGCAGGCGGTGCCTTCGATCTACACCATTGACATGGATGCCTGCATCAAGTGCTTCAAGTGTGTGGACGCCTGCGGCTCCCTGAGCGCCATTGACTTCGCGCAGCAGCCGGAGATCCTCGAGCTCGAGGTCGGCACGATTATCATCGCTACCGGCTACGACACCTGGGACCCGGCGGAGATCGAGGAATACGGTTTCGGCGTCTACGAAAATGTCACGACGATGATGGAAATCGAGCGCCTGCACTGCGCGGGCGGCCCGACGGTGGGCGAGTTTGTGCGTCCCTCCGACGGCAAAATGCCTCACAGCCTGGCGCTCATTCAGTGCGTCGGCTCGCGCGATAAGCGTTATCACGAGTACTGCTCCGGCTTCTGCTGCATGTACACCATCAAGAACGCGCTGCTGCTCAAGTGGCTCTACCCGGAGATGGACATCACCATCTTCCGCATTGACATCCGCACGCCGGGCAAGACCTACGAGGAGTTCTACGAACGGGCGCGCGAAGCGGGCATTCACTTCATCCAGGGACGGCCCTCCGAGATTGTCGAGGACCCCGTCACCAAGAACCTGATCGTCCATGCGGAGAACATCGGCACGGGGCGGCACGTGGCGTTGGAAGTGGAGATGGTGGGGCTGGCGAACGCCGCGATCCCCTCGGCGGGCTCCTTCGATCTGGGGCGCGTGCTCACGGTGCCGAACGACACTCACGGCTGGTTCATGGAATCCCATCCCAAGCTCAAGCCGCTGGACACGCCGACGGAGGGCATTTACCTGGCGGGGGCCGCGCAAGGCCCCAAGGACATCCCCCAGAGCGTGAGTCAGGGCAGTGGCGCTGCGGGACGGGCGGCGCGAGTGCTCAACGCGGGGCAGTGGGAGATTGATCCCATCATCGCGTATGTGGACCCCGCACGTTGCATCAACGCGCGAGGCGGCAAATGTGACATCTGCTATCGCACCTGCCCTTACGGCGCGGTCATCAATCTGCCGGGGACGGGGCAACCTTCGAGCATCATCCCGGCGAAATGCCACGGCTGTGGGACGTGCGTGGCGGAATGTCCGCAAAACGCCATCTCGCAATATCATTTCACGGATGGGCAGATCGTCGCGCAGCTGCACGCCTTGCTGGCGGATAGACCTGAGGAGAAAGTCATCGCCTTCACCTGCCGCTGGTGCAGCGGGATGGGCGCGGATAACGCCGGTACGAGTCACTTCGAGTATCCCGCGAATACGCGCAATATCCTGGTGATGTGCGCCGGCCGCGTGGACGCCGACTTTGTCATGGAGGCGTTCCGGCTGGGCGCGGGCGCGGTGCTCGTATCGGGATGCCATCCCCAGGATTGCCACTACATCTCCGGGCGCGGCTTCGCCGAGACGCGCATCACGCGGCTCTTCGGCCAGCTGGAGAAGCTCGGCATTTCGCCGGGGCGTTTCCGGCTGGAATCGGTCTCGGCGACGGAGGGGGCCAAGTGGGCGCGCATCATGCGGGAGATGAGCGCCGTGGTCCGCGAGTTGGGCCCGGAGGGCATTCGGGCGGAGAACGCCAAGGCGCTGCCGCAGCTCACCAAACGGCTGACACGGATGCGGGAGGTGCCCGAAGTGGATTATTTCCTGCGCCTTGTCGAAGGGGCGCCGCTCAAGGAAGCGGAGGCCGGCGTCAAACAGGCGCGCGACAAGGGCCTGAGCCAGACGGTGGGGGCGACGGCCTGTGAGATGCCGCAAGTGCCCGCCTGTGATGTGTGTCAGCTCGCCGCGGCCTGTGCGCCTGAAGTCAAGCAGGCGAAAGGAGGCCGGTGATGGCGAACGTGCTGAATCCCTTCGTTGTGGAATTGGCGGGCCGGCGCGGCGGGAATCAGGTCTTGCAGTGTTATCAATGCGGCACCTGTTCCGGCTCCTGCCCGGTGATTGAGGAGATGCAATACGGTCCGCGGCGGATCTTGCACATGATTCAATCGGGGGAGGAGGAGCGGGTGCTTTCCAGCCGCGACATGTGGTTCTGCGTGTCGTGTTATTCCTGCACCAATCGCTGTCCGCGCGAAATTCCCATCACCGAGCTGATGGCGACGCTGCGGGAGCTGGCGGTGGAGAAAGGCTACGCGCGGGATTTGGAGGCCGACTTCGGCCAATCTTTCGCGGAGACGTACAAGCATTACGGGCGCCTCTTCGAGCCGGAGCTGATGCTCCGGTACTATCTGCGCACTTTCGACCTCAAGGGCCTGCTGGGGATGATTCCCCTGGCGTTGCCCATGGTGCTCAAAGACAAGCTGCCGTTCATCCCCGAAAAGGTGCGGGAGCCGGCGCAGCTGGAGGCGTTGTGCCCGGAGCCTCCCAAGGCCACCGCTTCCGAAACCCAGGCGCAGCGCAAGCGGCGTTGGCTGCCCTGGTTGGCAAGCGGCGTGACGTTGCTGTTAGGCGCGGGGGCGAGCGGCGCGCTGTGGCGCTCTTCGGCGCGCCGTGCTAAGGAGGCCCGACGATGACCTACGGTTACTATCCCGGATGCAGTCTGCTTTCCAGCGCCAAGGAGTACGACCTCTCGTTGCGGCTGACGTTTGCGCGCCTGGGGATCGAGCTCGTGGAAGTGGAGGATTGGAATTGTTGCGGCGCCGTCCATGGCGAAGGCCAGGGGGTGATTGCCTTGCCGGCGCGGAATCTGGCGCTGGCGGAAGCGCAGGGCCTGGACACCCTCATCGCGCCGTGCAGCGGGTGCTATCACAACCTGCGGCGCGCCAGCAAGGCCGTTGAGGCCGACAAGGCCACCCGGCAGCTGGTCAACGCGAGCCTGGCGGAAGGGCTGCAGCTCAAGGGGAACATTCGGGTGCTGCATCCGCTTTACGTCCTGCTGCAGGAGTACGGTCTGGAGCGGATCAGGGCGCAGGTGACGCAACCGCTCACCGGCATGAAGGTAGCGCCGTATTACGGTTGCATGTTGACCCGTCCCAGGGATGAATTCGACAGCCCTGAGCGCCCGGCCGGCCTGGATGAGTTGCTGATGGCGCTGGGGGCGGAAGTCGTGGACTATCCCTTCAAGGCGAAGTGTTGCGGCGGCGCGGTGGCCATCTCGCACAGCGCGGTCACGGCGAAGCTCACGGGGAAGGTGTTGGATTCGGCCAAGGAGGCGGGTGCGGAGATGGTGACGCTCGCCTGTCCCATGTGCCACACGGCGTTGGACCTCTATCAGAGCAAGGCCGAGCGCGCTGTGGGGCACGACCTGGATTTGCCAGTGTTGTACTTCACGCAGTTGCTCGGATTGGCGCTGGGGATCGCGGCCTCGCAGTTGGGGTTCAAGCGACATATCGTCTCGCCGCTGCCGCAACTGGCGCGCCTGGGATTCTGACACGCGGCGAAGGAGTTTATCATGCGACGTGGTGCGACGCTAAAAACCAAGACAGAGCAGCGGCTCATCCTTGACCGTAAAATGGTGCCCCTGCACTCCACACTCACCTGGGATCTGGACCGTTGTGTGGGTTGTCAGATCGGCCCGCTGGTCTGCCCCAAGGACGCCATTCTTCATGTGCCGGCAGTGCTGGAAAACGGTCGGCTGGTGAAAAAGGCCTCGGTGGACATTGACGCGGAGAAGTGCGTCTTCTGCGGCATGTGCACGGTGATGTGCCCGACCCATGCCATCACCATGACGGTCAACGGCAAAGAAGAAGTGCCAGTCCAGAAATTCGAGGCTTTCCCGCTGCTGATTGAATCCAACAAATTCAACCGCGCCGCCTTCGACATGAGCCGGAAGGATTTCGTCATCGAAAACTGCCCGGCGAACGTGATCAGCTACGATGCGGCGGCAGACACGCTCAAGGTGGATCAGAAATACTGCATCCGCTGTCGGCAATGCGAGGTGGCCAGTGATGGCGCATTCACCGTGGTGCAGCCGTGGCAGGGCAGCGTGACTCTGCGGCAGGAGCGGTGTGTCGAAGGCTGCCGGGCCTGCGCGGACATCTGTCCGACGCGCGCGCTGCACCTCGACGAGAGCGGGGAGCTGGTGTTGGCGGATTATTACTGCATCAAGTGTGGCGCGTGTATGCAGGTCTGCCCGGTCAAGGCGCAAGTGGAGACGTACGCGGTGCCTTACGAGTACGCTGGGACGACCTACACCCGCGAGCACGAGCGCATCACCAACCTGGAGGAACTGCCCATCGTCGTTGAGAGATGGCGCATCGGGCACACCGAAGTTCAGAGTGGCGCCTGGATCGCGGCACTCATCCGCCTGGCGGACGACAAGGCCGGGGAGCTGGAGATTGATCGCAAGCGCGCGCTCAAGCGGCGTGACCTGCTCGTTGCGCTCAAAGGGGGGCGGGCGCTGCTGGAGAAATAAACGGTCGGCGCCGGCTGGACGTTTCGGGAAGAATTGCCCTCTCCTCGAAAAATGGCTCACGGATCAGAAAGGGTGACGCGAACTTCAGTTCGCTCTCAGGCTCCCGCCGTGGAATGAATGCCGGGTCTGCCAGGTCAAGCCCGCCGAGGCCCGCCTTGGCGGGCCTCGGCGGGCTCCCTTCTATAAATAGACATTATCGGAAATAAGCCCTAAGTTTTGTGGGCGCGCTCGGCGGTATAGGCTTATCAACGCTCATACCGACCTCAGCCAGGCTAAGCCGCGAATGACGCGGCGACTGCCGCCGCGTGGTGAGGCGGTTCTACATCCGGCAATGAACGGGTGATGAGTGAAAGGAAGCTAAAATGGCTACAAATAGTTTGACCATTTCATATCCTGACGATCTGTTGCTTTCGTTGAAAAAGAGTCAAGAGGAGTTCGAGACCGAGGCGCGCTTGTTGCTCGCCGTGAAACTCTACGAGCTGGGGCAGGTTTCGACTGGAACGGCGGCGCAGCTGGCCGGGATGGGTCGGGTCGCGTTCATGTTTGCGTTGGAGCGTTTCGGTCTTTCCCCGATCGGTTTGGAGCCGGGCGAGTTGGCGGAGGATGTGCGCCATGCGTGAGCCGCAGCGTACCGTCATCAGCAATGCCACGCCGCTGATTGCGCTGGCTTTGATCGGGCAACTGGAGTTGTTACAGCGGTTGTATACCAGCGTGCTGATACCCCCCGCAGTGCAAGCCGAAGTGCTTGCCGGTGGGGTAGGACGTCCAGGCTATGCCGAGCTGCAACGTGCTTCCTGGCTTCAGTTGACGCCGCTACAGGATCCGCGGCGCGCCGATTTGCTTTCTGATTTGGATCGCGGTGAGGCTGAGGTATTGGCATTGGCGCAGGAATTGAACGCCGATCTGGTGATTGTAGATGAGCGATTAGGCCGACGCCATGCCAAAAGGTTAGGTTTGCCTCTAACCGGTACCTTGGGCGTATTGCTCAAGGCAAAGTCGGTGGGGTACCTCACTGAAGTTAAGCCCTGGATCGAGCAATTGCAGCAGGGCGGCATTCGCCTGGACGCTTTTCTGGTAGCAGAAGCCCTGCAACTGGCGGGGGAATAACCTGGCGTCAGGAGATCCATTTTCCCGACGTGAGTTGCGGCGTAAAGTGCAATAACATGACCGATACGACCTTCAACCAACAAGACCAGACCGTTACCCGGAAGACCAACGTCGCCGGTGGTGTTGTGCACGGCAACAGGATCACGATCACCGGCGATGGAAACATTGAAGTTACCCCCAAAAACTAGACCACATGCTAAATGGAAATGATGTACAATTCTAACCCAGCATGTGGAGGGGAAATGACCAAACGTCGCACGTTTACTGCTGAATATAAGTTCAGAGTGGCGCCTGGATCGCGGCACTCATCCGCCTGGCGGACGACAAGGCCGGGGAGCTGGAGATTGATCGCAAGCGCGCGCTCAAGCGGCGTGACCTGTTCATTGCGCTCAAAGGGGGGCGGGCGCTGCTGGAGAAATAAACGGTCGGCGCCGGCTGGACGTTTCGGGAAGAATTGCCCTCTCCTCGAAAAATGGCTCACGGATCAGAAAGGGTGACGCGAACTTCAGTTCGCTCTCAGGCTCCCGCCGTGAAATGAATGCCGGGTCTGCCAGGTCAAGCCCCCCGAGGCCCGCCTTGGCGGGCCTCGGCGGGCTCCCTTCTATAACGCGCTTCAGCGCGATTTGCCTGTGTCAGGCTGGGGATTCCATCCCCAGCCGCGCTCCGCGCCTGCCCCGGCCGCCGGATGAATTCCTGGTTGGGGTTCCCGTTCCGGAATGAATGCCGGGTTTGCCTGTATCAGGCTGGGGATTCCATCCCCAGCCGCGCTCCGCGCCTGTCCCGGCCGCCAGATGAATTCCTGGTTTGGGTTCCCGTTCTGGAATGAATGCCGGGTTTGCCTGTGTCAGGCTGGGGATTCCATCCCCAGCCGCGCTCCGCGCCTGCCCCGGCCGCCAGATGAATTCCTGGTTTGGGTTCCCGTTCCGGAATGAATGCCGGGTTTGCCTGTGTCAGGCTGGGGATTCCATCCCCAGCCGCGCTCCGCGCCTGCCCCGGCCGCCAGATGAATTCCTGGTTTGGGTTCCCGTTCCGGAATGAATGCCGGGTTTGCCTGTGTCAGGCTGGGGATTCCATCCCCAGACCTTGCCGTTCCCTGTAATCAGCTCTATAATCTGCCTCATGTCCGAGCAATATGCTTTCATCGCAATTTTCTTTCTGCTGGCGGCGGTATTTGCGCTGGCCCCCTTGTTGTTGGCGTGGATTCTGGGACCCAAGAAGCCCAATCCCCGCAAGCGCGAGAGTTATGAGAGCGGCCTCCGCACTTTTGGCAAGGCATGGGTCGAGTTCAAACCGCAGTATTACCTTTATGCGCTAGCGTATGTTGTCTTCGGCGTGGAATCGGTGTTGTTGCTCCCCTGGGCGGCGGCTTACGCCTTTCTGCCCCTGTACGCGGTCATCGAGGCGACGCTGTTCCTGTTGCTGCTGACTTTTGGCCTGGTGTACGTCTGGAAGAAGGGCTGGCTTCGCTGGATGTGAAGGCGCCGGGCCTGGTTACTGGGAACCAGTTGGTAAGGTGCTCTTGACTCTTGACGCTTGACCGCCATGGAAATCTATCTGCGTTACATCCTGAACAGTCTGATCCTGCTCATCATCCCTTTCGCGTCGGCGCTGATCCTCATCTGGGTGGCGCGCAAGGTCATCGCACGGATCCAGGATCGGCTTGGCCCCAATAGCTCCGGCTCGTGGGCCGGTCCGTACGCGATCTTCCAGACGCTCGCCGATGCGGTCAAGATCCTTACCAAGGAGCTGATCATCCCCGAGGGCGCGGATCGCGTAGTCTTCCTGGCGGCGCCGGCGGTGGTCGTGGCGGCGGCGCTGCTCGTGTGGCTGGTGATCCCCTTCGGCCCGACTTTGCAGGGAATGGACCCTGACATCGGCATCTTCTACGTCGTGGTGCTCACGCCGTTTACACTCTTCTCCATGATCATGGCGGGATGGAGTTCGCGCAACAAATATGCCTCGTTGGGCACCTTTCGCGCCGTGGCGCAAATGGTGAGCTACGAAATCCCGCAGTTCCTGTCGTTGTTGCTCCCCATCATGCTCACGGGATCCCTCTCGCTGCAGCGCCTCGTCCTCGCGCAGCAGCTGCCCTTCGCGCTGGTCTTGCCGATTCCGGCGTTGATCTATTTCCTGGCGATGACGGCGGAAGTGGGACGCTTGCCCTTCGAGCAGGCGGAGGCGGACGCGGAGATTGTCGCCGGCTACTTCACCGAGTACAGCGGCATGATGTTTGGCGCCTTTTACCTGGCGGAATTCATCAACAACTTCTCTGCCTCGCTGATCTTTGCCACGCTGTTCCTGGGCGGCTGGCGCGGCCCCTGGGTCGAGCAGGTCCCCGCATTGGGGCCGGTATGGCTGGTGCTGAAGGGCTTCCTCGTGTTTTTGGTGCTGATGCTGTTCTGGGGAGCGATGCCGCGCCTGCGCATTGATCATATCCTCAACTTCAACTGGAAATTGTTGACGCCGCTGGCATTGGCGATGTTGATCGTGATTGCCTGGGTGAACCGGCTGGCCTTCGATCTCGGCGCGACGACGCTCGCCGCGCGCGCGCCCTGGCTGCTGCTGGCAAATCTGGGCGTGGGGATCGTCACATGGGGCATCCTCAGACTCGTGGACCGTCGCGCAAAGCGTCGGCGGGACGCGCAACGTTTCGAGCCCTTTCTTGAATAGGGAATAGGGCAACGCGGGGCGGAGATCAGCCGGCGCCGGGTGGGGTAGATAATCTTCACCGTCGGTGACGGCAACGTGCAGGATTGAGGCGCTATGACATTGGGGTTTGGACAAATCGCTTTTCTGGCGATCGCGGCGCTGACGGTGGCAGCGGCGCTGGCGATGGTACTTGCCCGCCATATTTTCCACGCGATTTTGCTGATGATCGCCGTCTTTGTGGGGGTGGCGGCGCTGTACGTGCTGCTCGGCGTCTCCTTCATGGCGGGGATGCAGCTCTTCATCTACGTCGGCGGCGTCTCGGTGCTGGCAGTGCTGGCGATCATGGTCACCCGTGGCTTCATGGGAGACCGTCCCCGTCCCGCCCGCAGTACCTATGGCGCCGCTGTCGTGGCTGCCAGCGTCTTTGGTGGGCTGACGTGGTTGATCCTGCAGGTGCCATGGCCCTCGGAGCCCCTCGTCCCGGCGCCGCAGAACGATCTGGCGGTGCTGGGACAGGTGCTCGTCTCGCGCGCGGGGTACGCCGTCCCCTTCGAGCTCGCCTCCTTGCTCTTGTTCGTGGTGCTATTGGGCGCGTTGTACATCGCCCGGGAGCGGTGAAATGGTCCCTTTGAGCTGGTACTTGATTTTGGCGGCGGCGCTGTTTTCCATCGGCCTGTACGGCCTTCTCGCACGTCGCAATCTGGTGATGCTCCTGATGTCCCTGGAGCTGCTCCTCAATGCGGTCAACATCAACCTGATTGCTTTCTCGCGCTACCTTGAGGAAGGGCAGGTAGTGGGGCGCGTTTTCGCGCTTTTCGTGTATGTCATCGCGGCGGCGGAAACGGCGTTGGGGCTTGCCATCATGATTGCGGTCTGGCGCACGCGCCAAACGGTCGCCGTGGATGAAATTGATACCCTGAAAGGGTGAGCGAAGGGGCGCGCTGATGGTTTGGAACCTGGCCTGGTTGATCCCCGCTTTCCCCTTGCTGGCGTTTGCTGGCATCCTGTTGTTCACACAGCGCCGCGCGCAGCTCAGTCACCGCCTGGCGATCGGTGGGATTGCCGTCGCCCTGGTCCTGGCGCAGCTCCTCTTCTGGCTCGCGGTGACGGGAGCCGGGGGGACGCCGGCCGCGGACTCCTGGCGCTGGCTCATCAACAACGGTGAGACGGTGTCCCTGGGGCTGGCCCTCGATCCGCCGGCGCTGGTGATGCTTTTCATGGTGCCGCTGCTGTGCCTGCTGATCTTCATCTACAGCACGGGGTACATGCGCGGCGACCCGCGCTACGGACGTTTTTTTGCCTACATTTCCCTCTTCGCCTCCGCCATGCTGGGAGTGGTGCTCCTCGATAATCTGCTGGCGTTCTTCATCTGCTGGGAGCTGATGGGCCTGTGCTCCTACCTGCTGATTGGCTTCTGGTACGAACGTCCCTCGGCGGTCGCGGCGGGACTGAAGGCGTTCCTGGTGACGAAGGTCGGCGATTTGTTCTTCTTCCTGGGACTGGTCGTCCTCTACGCGAACGTCGGCTCTCTGGCGTACCGTGACCTGTTCACCGCGGAGACGCTCGCGCAGCTGGCGCAGCCGGGCTACCTGGGCCTGCCGGTATCGCCTGCGCTGGTGATCGCCCTGCTGCTCTTCGGCGGGACTGTGGGGAAGAGCGCGCAGTTCCCCCTGCACACCTGGCTCCCCGACGCCATGGCCGGGCCTACCCCCGTGTCGGCGCTCATCCATGCGGCGACGATGGTCTCCGCTGGCGTCTTCCTGCTGGTGCGGATGTTTCCCCTGCTGACGGCAGCAGGATTGCCGGTGTTGCCCGTGGCGTACATCGGTGCTTTCACGGCGTTGTTTGGGGCGCTCGTGGCGCTGGGGCAGAACGACATCAAGCGCGTGCTCGCCTTCTCGACGATGAGCCAGCTCGGCTACATGGTCGCGGCCCTGGGACTGGGCGCCTACGTGGCGGGGTTCTTCCATCTGTTGACCCATGCCTTCTTCAAGGCGCTGCTCTTTCTCAGCGCCGGGTCGGTCATCCACGCGATGGAACACGGCCATCAGCACGGCGGCGGCGCCGGCGAGTTCGACCCCAACGATTTGCTAGCCATGGGGGGCCTGGGCCGCGTCATGCCGCGTACTTCCGTGGCCTTTCTCCTGGGAGGGCTTTCGCTGGCGGGATTCCCGCTGTTGACGGCGGGATTCTGGTCCAAGGACGAGATCCTCGCCCAGGTTTACGCTCAAGACCAGGCCCTCTTCTGGGTTCTGGCGGCGGCGGCGCTGTTGACCGCTTTCTACGTCGCCCGGCAACTGAGCCTGGTGTTCCTGGGGACGCCGCGTTCTGCGGCGGCGGCGCACGCGCAGGAAAGCGAGCGTTCCATGACCACTCCTCTGCTCATCCTGGCGGCCTTCGCGGTGGCGCTGGGATGGGTGGGGATTCCCGAGCATTTCCCCGTGTTGGGGGGCCTCATCCCCAACTGGTTCCACGAGTTCGTCGGAGCTTCTTCCGCATCGGCGCCGGTCTCCGCCGACTGGCAGCCGCTGGCGCTGGGCGTTGGCGCTGGGCTGCTCGGCCTGGGGCTGGGATGGCTGGTCTACGGCTGGCGTCCGCTCGCGGCCGGCGCGTTGGAGCCTCTGGCGGCTGCGATGCGACGCCTGCACCTGGGCTGGCTTTACCGTGCCCTGCAGCAGGGCTTCTACTTTGATGGGCTGTATCAGCACACCGTCGTCTGGGCGACGCAGGCGCTGGCTGCGTTCTCGGCACGCTTCGACGCTGCCGTTCCCGATGGCGCGGTGCGCGGGGTGGCGGCCGGGGTGCGCGCGTTGAGCGGCGCGGCGGCGTATTTCGACGAGAGAATCCTGGATGCCCTGGTGAATATGTGGGGGGGTATCTCGGTCGGCCTGGGGCGCTTCTTCAACTGGCTCGACCTGCATCTGGTGGATCCCCTGGTGAATGTGATAGGCTGGTTTGGACAGTTGGGGCCGTGGGCCACCGGCTCCGTGGAACCGGAAGTGCCCGACGCGCCGGTAGGTCCCGTCGCCTGGCTGTGGACGCGCCTGGGCAAATTTGTAACCGCCTTGCAGACGGGCGCCGTGCAGGACTACCTGAGTTTGGCTTTTTTCACCGTCATCATCCTGATCGTGGCCTTTTTCCTGTGACGAGCGGGCGCCGCGAGAAGAGGACATCATTTTGTTTCATGTAGAGGCTAGTCTATGCAATTTCCAATTCTGAGTGCCATCCTGGTGACGCCTTTGTTGGGGGCGCTGCTGGTTCTCGTGATTCCCCGTGAGGACGTGCGCACGATTCGGCGTGTGGGCGTGGCCTTTGCCGTGTTCAGCCTGGTGCTGGCGACGCTCTTGTGGATTCGTGTGGAGCAATTGGGGGCGGGATCCCTGCAGCTGACGGAGCGCTATTCCTGGATTCCCGCGTTTGACATCTGGTATTCCGTCGGCGTGGATGGCCTCAGCGCGCCGTTGATTTGGCTGACGGCCTTGTTGATGACGCTGGCGCTTTTCTATTCCGCTCACACCGTCGAGGAACGGGTCAAGGAATACTATCTCCTGTTCTTGCTGCTGGAAACCGGGCTGATCGGCGTCTTCGTGGCGCTGGATCTGGTGCTGTTTTACGTTTTCTGGGAGATTGGCCTCGTCCCGATGTTCCTCATCATCGGCATTTGGGGCGGAAAGCGCCGCGACTATGCGGCAATCAAGTTCTTCATCTACACCCTCGCCGGCAGCGTGTTCGCGCTCCTGGCGATTCTGGCCATTTATTTCAACACCGGCACGTTCGACATCGTCGAGCTGGCGCGTTTGCGTCCCTTCGCCCGCGATCTGCGCTGGGCGAACCTGGCTTTCTGGGGTCTGTGGCTGGCGTTTGCCATCAAAGTCCCGATTTTCCCGTTGCATACCTGGCTCCCCGATGCTCACACCGAGGCGCCGACGGCCGGAAGCGTGATGCTGGCGGGCGTGCTGCTCAAGCTCGGCGCTTACGGCATGTTGCGGATTGGATTGCCGCTGTTCCCGCAGATGTTCCGCTACTACGTGGTGGATGTCCCCATCTTGCCGGTGTTAGCGCTGTTCAGCATCGTTTACGGCGCGTTGGTGTGCCTGGCGCAATGGGACCTCAAACGACTGATCGCCTATTCCTCTGTCGCACACATGGGCTACTTCACCCTGGGATTGTGCGCCACAGCGGTCGGCGGAACCGCTACCCAGGCGGCTGCGGCGTCGGCGCTCAACGGCGCGGTCTGGCAACTTTTCTCGCACGGGATCGTCACCGGCGGGATGTTCTTCCTCGTCGGGATGCTCTACGAACGCTCCCACACCCGTGACCTGCGCGCTTTTGGCGGGTTGGCGGGACAGATGCCGGTCTATTACGGCCTGATGCTGGTGCTGGCGCTGGCCTCGCTGGGCCTGCCGGGGCTGGCGGGCTTCTGGAGTGAATTCTTCGTCTTCCGTGGGACGGCGCAATTGCTGCCCCTCGCGGCTTATATCGGCGTCCTGGGGATCGTCTTCACGGCGGCCTACATCCTGTGGAAGGTGGTGCAGCACCTGTTCCTCGGTTCGCTCGACACCACCCGGTGGGCGCATCTCCCCGATCTGACGTGGTGGGAGCAGCTCACCGTAGCGCCGCTGGTCGTGCTGACCGTGGTGCTGGGATTGTACCCCGCGCCCCTGTTGGCGACCTTCGACGCCGCCGTGCAGACGTTGCTGCGCACGTTGTTCTGAAAGGGGCTTCATGCTGCTGGATTCGGCCCTCACATTGCGAACCTTCGCCTCCGAGCTGGTGTTGCTCTGCACCATCTTGCTGCTGTTGACGGGAGATCTGATTTTCCACCCACGCGACGGGCGCTACTGCCTCGGCGTTACTTTGGGGGGATTGCTGCTGGCGGCGGTCGCGGCGCTCGTCTTCCCCCCGCTTGAGCCGGGGGCGCTCCTGCTGGCAGGACTTACGCCGGATACCTTCACCGTGGTGGTCAAACTGCTGGGCTTCTTCTTCATTGCCCTGGTTGCCCTCCTGGCCGAGTCGGAAGACTGCTGCCGTTCGCAATCCACGGCGCTTTATGGCGCGCTGTTGCTCGTCGCGGCGCTGGTGCTCTCGATTCTGGGGGCGGCTTCTGACCTGGTGCTCATCCTGCTGGCGTTAGATTTTCTCGGCGTGATTGCCTACATCATGACGGCTTACGAGCGGGTGAATCCGCTCGCCTCTGAGGCCGCGTTGAAGTACTTCCTTTACAGCGCGACCCTCTCTGCGGTGATGTTGTTCGGCTTCTCCTGGCTTTATGGCGCCACCGGGACGACCGACCTGGCCGGGCTGCACGCTTTTCTGGATCGCGGCCTCACGTCCTCGGCGCTGCCGCTGCACGTTGCGGAGCTCGAATACGTGATCCTGCCGGCGTTGATCATGGCGGGCGCCGGTTTTGCGATGAAGCTCGCGGCGGCGCCATTCCATCAGTGGGCGCCCGACGCCTACCAGGGAGCGCCGACCGCTTCTGCCGCCTTCATCGCGGTCATTCCCAAGCTGGCGGGTCTTGCGACGCTCGTGCGCTTCACGCTCACGGCGTTGCCTGTCGCTACATCCGCGCACGGCGGCGATTGGCAGGCGTTGCTGGCCGCTCTGGCCTCGATTACCATGATCGTGGGCAGCCTCGGCGCCCTGTGGCAGACGGATCTCAAACGGCTTCTGGCGTATTCGGGTGTAGCGCAGGTCGGCTACCTCCTCATTGGCGTCGTGGTGCAATCCTCGACGGGCGTGGCAGCGCTGCTGTTCTACCTGGTGGCGTACGGAGTGGCCTCTCTGGGCATCTTTGCCGCGATCATTGCGGTGACCGGGAATTCGACTCCCCTCTCGACCAAGATCTCCGCTTTTGCTGGGCTACATCAGCGCGCCCCCTGGGTGGCCTTCAGCGTGTTGGTGAGTCTGCTGACTTTGATCGGGATGCCGCTGACCGCCGGCTTCCTCGGTAAGTTCTGGCTATTCGCGGGAGCATTGGAGGCGGGGTTCCCCTGGCTCACCGTGATCGCGGTGCTCAGCAACGTCGTCTCGATCGCCTATTACTGGAAAATTATCCACGCGATGTACTTCCAGCAGGCGCACTCGGACGAACCGCTGCGAATCTCGCCGTGGCTGGCCGCAGCGCTGGGGATCAGCGTCGCGCTGGCCCTCCTCTTGGGTGTCTTTCCGCCCAGCGGGCTTTGGACTTTGGATTTTAGATTTTAGATTGGCAGAAATGCGGCGACAAACTTTAGTTTGCCCTTTTGCGCCACAAGCAGCCATGTGTTTTTCTGTAGCTCATTCTATGTTCAGGGGACGGCCATGCGGTTTAGCGAGTTGCTTTCGATGATTCCCGGCGTTCGGGGGCGCACAGAGCCTGACGCCGACGTGGTAAGCGTTGTTGCCGATTCCCGGCAGGTGACGCCTGGCAGCATTTTCGTGGCCATTTCGGGCCTCACCCGCGATGGGCACGACTTCATCCCGCAGGCTTTGGCGGCGGGCGCCGCCGCAGTGGTGGGCGAGCGCGCTCTCGCCGAAGTGTCCTTGCCGGCAGGGACGCCCTACGCCCTGGTGGAGAATGCTGCGGAGGCGTTCGGGTGGCTGTGCGCGGCGTTGTTGAATTTCCCGTCCCGCAAGCTCACCCTGATCGGCGTCACCGGCACGGACGGCAAGACGACGACGACCAACCTGATTTACGCCATCCTTCGCGCGGCTGGACACAACGCGGGCATGATCAGCACCGTGAATGCTCAGATCGGCTCACGTAGCCTGGACACGGGCCTGCACACCACCACGCCCCCTGCCGACGAGATTCAGGCCTATCTCGCGGAGATGGTTGCCGATGGCGCCACGCACGCCGTTGTCGAGGCCACGTCTCACGGCCTGGCGCAGCATCGCCTGGCCGGCTGCGATTTCGACGTGGCCGTGGTCACCAACATCACCCACGAGCATCTGGATTATCACGGCACGTGGGAGGCTTACCGTGAGGCTAAGGCGACGCTGTTCCGCGGCCTGTACCCTTCCTATCGCAAGCCCGACACGCCCAAGATCTCCGTCCTCAATGCCGATGACGTCGGCTCTTACCCTTACCTGCGTCAGATGCCAGCGGATTGGCAGGTAGTCTATGGCCTTGATGGCGAGGAGGCGGACGTCGTCGCCGTGGACATCGCCTCGGCGCCTTCGGGACTGCGGTTCACCGTGTTGAGTCCCTGGGGGCAGGTGCCGGTGTCCTCCCCGCTGGTGGGAGCGTTCAACGTGAGCAACCTCCTCGCGGCGGCGACGACGGGGCTGGCGTTGGGCATTGCCCCCGAGCAGGTAGCGGCGGGCCTCGCTTCCTTCAACGGCGTGCCGGGGCGCATGGAGCGTATGGACGAGGGACAGGCTTTTACGGCGATCGTGGATTTTGCCCACACGCCAAACGCGCTCTTGCGCGCCCTGGAGACGGCGCGCGGGCTGATCGCTCCCGGCGGCAGAGTTATCGTGGTCTTCGGCTGTGCCGGCCTCCGTGACCGGGAAAAGCGGCGGCTGATGGGCGAGGTCGCGGCTGCTGGGGCTGACATCACCCTCATCACGGCGGAGGACCCCCGCACCGAAGCGCTCGACGCGATTATGGCGGAGACAGCCCGCGCCCTCGAAGCTGCCGGTAAGGTGGAGGGACGTGATTTCTACCGCGTCCCGGATCGCGGCAAGGCCCTTCTTCACGCCGTCTCGTTGGCGCGTCCCGGTGACCTTGTCATGGCGTGCGGCAAGGGGCACGAACAGAGCATGTGCTTCGGGGAGATCGAGTATCCCTGGGACGACCGCGAAGCGCTGCGCCGGGCGCTGCATGGCGATTTCCTGGCGACGTTGCCTACCGCGTCCCTCTGAAAATAGAGAGCAGTGAGCCGTGAGTAGAGAGCTGTCGCAGCCTTCGATCACAACTCGCAACTCACAGGGAGCCGGCTCATGCGATTGGCGCTCGTGCATGATTGGCTGAACCAGCTCGGCGGGGCGGAACGGGTCCTCGAACATTTTCACGCCTTCTTCCCCGCAGCCCCGATTTATACCAGCATCTACTGGCGTGAGAAATTGCCCTCTGCCTACCGCGCGTGGGACATCCGCACTACCTGGATGGATCGGCTGCCGGGGATTTATCGCCATCACCAATGGTATTTCCCGCTCTATGCCCTGGCTTTCGCCCGGCTGAACCTGGCGGATGCCGGATATGAGGCGATTCTGAGCAACAAGAGCGGGTTTTGCCACGGCGTCCACAGCGGGGAGACGTCGCACCTTTGCTATTGTCTCGCGCCGACGCGCTACGTCTGGGAATATGCGACCTACGCGGCGCGGGAAAACCTGCCCCCGGCACTGCGGGTGGCCTTGAAACCGGTGGTGCTGGCGTTGCGCCGTTGGGATTACGCCGCCGCGCAACGTCCGGCGACCCATTTCGTCGCCATTTCCACCGAAATCCAGGAGCGCATCCGGCGGTATTACCACCGCGAGTCCACCCTCATCTATCCCCCTGTAGATGTGAAGCGCTTCTTCGTTGCTCCCCATCCTGGAGAGTATTACCTCGTCGTCTCGCGGTTGATCCCCTACAAGCGCATTGACCTGGCGGTGCGCGCTTTCACCGAGCTGGGGTTGCCGCTGCGCATCGCCGGCAGTGGCCGGGACCGCGCGGCCCTGGAGGCTATCGCCGGCCCGAACGTCGAGTTCCTCGGCTACGTCCCCGACGCCGATCTGCCGCAGCTCCTCGCGGAGTGCAAGGCTTTCGTTTTCCCCGGCAAGGAGGATTTCGGCATCGCGCCGCTGGAGGCGCAGGCGGCGGGACGACCGGTCATCGCCTACGGGGCGGGTGGGGCGCTTGACACTGTCATTGAGGGTGAGACGGGGGTCTTCTTCCGTGAGCAGACTGTTGCTGCCTTGATCGAAGCGGTGCGCAAGTTCGAGGCTCAGCCCATGGAGCCGGCCGTGTGCCGCGCGAATGCCGGGCGTTTCTCCGTGGAGCGTTTCCAGCAGGAGCTGGTCTCCGCGCTACAGACGCTCATCGCGTCGCGCTAGACGCGCTTTCACCACGGGTACGTTTGGACTTCCCACTCCGGGCGGCGCGTCCACCAGGGCAAGTCCCCGTAAGACGCGCTGATCGCGTCCTCGTCGTAGAGTTCCAGCATACACTGATACCAGCTCAGCCCGGCCGTCTTCTGGAAGTGCCACCATTCGATGTCGAACCAGGACGTGCGCCAACCGGCGAGTGCGTTGCGGCGTTCCCAACCGTAGTCGGCGGCCAGCGTCGTAAAGTCCACGTAATAGCCCTGCGGTACCTCACTTTTGAGCTCGCCGCCCTGCACGGCGGCCAGCCCGCCCTTGGAGCGTGCGGAGAGGTCCCAGGGACGATCCCGTAACGGTTCGCCGAGACTGCCATCCTGTTTTGCCGCTTTGATGTAGACCCGCCAGTAGGTCACGCCGCCGATGTCCTCGCGAATGAGCTCGATCAGCCCGTCACTCAAGAATCCCTGGTTGATGTCAATGGCGCGCCCGCAGACATGCCAGGAGATGCGGCCTTGCCCCGGTCGAGGGGTATGGTCCATCGTGCGCCAGGAATCGCCCAAGACGCTGAGATAATCCCAGCCGGTCTCCTCTTTCACGCGCTGCCGCAGGGCATTGAAACTATCGTTGACGCGATCGCTGAGCTTTTCCGTGGTGTCGCCGTTGTTCACGTCGGGGAGTCCTACCAGCTCATAGGTTGTGGGGCGGGCTTCGGTGTTGAGGAGGAGTTCCGTATACAGCGATGATTCCGGCTGCGCCATGCGCGCGCTCAGCTGCTGCGCGAGCTCGGCGGAAAGGACGTGCTGACTCCAGCTGGGAACCGCCATCCAATCGCTGGAGCTGTATCCTTCCTGTGCCAGCGCCCAGCCAGAGATGTTCGCCGCGACCAGGTAGGATTTCTCGTTGCGTCGGTAGATAAACGCGAGCGCCTGGCCGTCGGGGGACCAGGTCGGCTGGCCGCCGGTGCCGAAGAGCATCGGGCGTACCTCGCCCATGGCGATCGCGTCTTTGTCGAAGGGGAGCACCAGAATTTCCTCGTTGCCCGGTGTGCCAGCGGAGTAGGTCAGAAAGGCGCCGTCGGGTGACCAGGCGGCATAGTCCTCTTGCTGCTCCTGGGATTGGGTGAGATTGATGACTTCGCCCGTGTCGAGCGAGATGACGTGAATGTCCTTGCTGCCGTCGCGCAGCGAGGTAAAGGCGATGTGGCGTCCGTCGGGCGACCATGCCGGCGAGAAGTCGGGGGCGGGGTGATTAGTCAGCCGATATTGCTGCTCGCCGTCAACGCTCAGCACATAGATGTCGAAATTTTCCCCGTCGTACACCTCGTAGGCCAGCCACTGACTATCCGGCGACCAGCTGGGGCGGGCCTCGAAGGACGGATCGCGCGTGAGACGCAGCACCGTCCCCGATTGCATGTCCATCAGATAGAGATCCCAACTGCTGGCCCGCTGCGAGGCGAAAGCCAGCCAGCGTCCGTCAGGCGACCAGGCAGGATCCCGGTCGGCGGCAGGGTCATACGTAAGTCGAAGCAGCTGGCCGTCGTTTTGGGAGAGCAAGTAGATGTCGTCGTTGCCGCTGTGCCGCATGGTGAAGGCCAGAGTCCCGCCGCTGCCGACGGGAGTGGGGGTAGGGGCCAGCGCGAGCGGTGCGCCGGGGGTAGGCGTCGCCACGAGGATGTGCGTCTCGCCGGGGAGATACACGGGCGTGGCCGTTTGCGGCAGAGTGGCCAGCCGTATCAGCACCCCCATCAGCGCGAACAGGCAGATCCAGAACAAAATCGGCAACCGCACGGCTCGCGGACGCGCCAGCGCTTTGAGCCAGCGCTTCGGCGCGGATTCCTTGGGCCTGTCCATGGGTTCGTCCATGGTATGAAAGATAATCGTTTTGGGACGAATGTCAACCGGATGGAAAAGCGGGTTGACCCGAGAGATCAACTCGCTGCGGAGTGCCCCTGGCAGGATTTGAACCTGCAACCGACGGATTCGAAGTCCGCTGCGCTATCCAGTTGCGCTACAGGGGCCCACGTATGAAAAAGGCCGGGCCTGTGGGCCCAGCCTTTGGGGTGGACGGTGGGACTTGAACCCACAGTTGCCTGAGTCACAGTCAGGAGCCTTGACCAATTAGGCCACGCCCACCGCGAACGTCCACATCGTACCACAGAAAACAAAAAACACAAGCCCAGGAGAGGCGTCAACTCGCGGCTTTGGGACCGCTGAAGGGATTGCCCACGGGTAACAGAATGTGCATCGTCGTGCCGGGCCGGGCGATTTCATCATACCCCTGGCTTTCCGCCCAAATCTTCCCCTCGTGAGCTTCGATGATGCCCTTGCTCACCGCCAATCCCAAACCCAGTCCTCCGCCCTTGAAGTCCGTCTTGCTGGAACGATGATACGCCACATCCTCCAGCACATAGAAGCGCCCAAAAATGCGGTTCAATTCTTCCGGCGGAATGCCCACCCCCGTGTCCTTGACCCAGATGTGAACGGTGTTATCTATCATCTCGCCGTCAATCGTGATTGAGCCGCCGTCGGGAGTGTACTTGATGGCGTTGCTGATCACGTTCCAGAATGCCTGATGCAGGCGCCGGGGATCGCCCTCGATGGTGGGAAGTTTGCGCAGCCCCGATCCCAGTTCGATCGTCACGTCGCGTTTGGAGCCGAAACTGCGCAGGTTGTGCAACACCGATTGGATGGTGGAGTTGAGAAACACCGGCTCGTGCGCCAGATCGAGGCGGTTGGCGTCAATGAGCGAAACGTTGAGGATGTCCTGGATCACCTGGCTCAGGCGTTCCACCGCTTCGAAGACCCGCCGCATGAGGTGTTTGGGGGTCCCTTCCTGCTCCGCGGAGCCGGGGATGGAGTTGTCGGCCATGAGGATCTGCAGATAGCCGTAAACTACGGTCAGCGGAGTGCGCAGCTCGTGCCCGGCGAGGATAACGAAGTCGGACTTCATCTTCTCGACGCGCTGCAACTCCAGATTGGCTTGCTCCAGCTCCCGCACCTTCTCTTCCAGGCGCTGTACCAGCCGCTGATTGTATTCCAGCAGGTACTCGGCGCGCTGTTCTGCCGACGCTACTTCTTCTCTCATCCCCACCAGATAGGAGCGGATCTGATTGGGAAATTCGTCCACATCAATGGGCTTCGGGATGTAGCCGTTGCAGCCCGCGACGAGGGCGCGTTCGCGGTCGCCGCTGAGGGTCGCAGCGGTCACGGCAACGATGGGCACTTTTTCCAGCCCGGCAATCGTGCGCAGGCGTGTGGTCACCTCATAGCCGTCAAGTCCGCCGATGTTGATGTCCATCAGAATGAGATCGGGCTTTTCTCGCGTCGCGGACTCGATGGCGGCGAGGCCCGAATTGGCGATGATGACCTCAAAGCCTTCAGCCTGGAGAATACGCTGGACCAAGGTCTGGCTGGCAGGGGTATCTTCGACGTATAAGATTTTGGTCATGCTGACCTCCGTTTTCCCTTCGCCGCTGCGCCACGGTTGGGCTAGACTTTGTCCAACAGCGCGTTGATGTCATCCAGCAGGTCGTCATCCATGAAGGAGCCTTTTTGGAGCAGCATCTTGATCCGCCCTTGGAGGCGTTGCCGTTCCTGTTGGGTCAGCTCTTTGGCGGTCACCACGATGACGGGCAGATCGCGCAGCGTCTCGTCTGCTTTGAGCGCGTCGAGCACGGCGAATCCGTCCATGTCCGGCATCATCAAATCCAGCAGGATCAGATCGGGGCGGTGCTGCTGGATAAGCGCCAGGCCCTCGCGGCCGTTGTGCGCCTCGGCAATCTGGAAATCACCCCGGGTCTGCAGGATGCGGCGCAACAGGCGCGCGGCTTCGGGATTGTCTTCCATGATGATGATGGTTTTCACCCGTTCGTCGAGCTGATCGAGCGCACCGAGCAGATCCTCGCTCGGTGGCTTGGGCGCCTGCACTTGTTCGCCGGCGACGTCCGCTTCGCTGACTTCTTTGGCCCAGTCGGGCCCCAACAGGAATTTCTCGACGGGGAAGGTGTGCCCGGAGCAGTTGACCACGATGATTTCGTCGCGCCGGATGACGCCCTGGCTGAGCAGTTTGAACAACCCGGCGAAGGCGGCTGCGGCCGCCGGCTCCATCGAAAGCCCCTCCATTTTGGCCAGCACATGGGTCGCCCGGAACGCTTCGTTGTCGGTGACGGATTCGAAGGTCCCCCCGTGCTCTCTGGCAATCCTGGCCAGGTAACTGTATGCCGGGCCAGGGGCGCCGGTGGCAATGGTGATGATCTGCGTGTCAGGCGAAGTCACCGGCTCGGCTTCGAGCAGATTTTTGCGAAAGGAGTTGACCATGGGAGCGCAGCCCTCCACCTGGATGAGCGCCATTTTGGGCATACGGTCTACTAACCCCATCTGATAGAGCTCGTAGAAGCCTTTCCAGAAGCCCACCGGTCCCATGCCGCCGCTGACGGCCTGAATGTACCAGTCGGGAGCGCGCCACGGGACGCCGGGACGGGGCGGACCCAGCACTTCTGCCAGCTGCTCGGCCACCTCAAATGCCAGGGTCTTCATCGCTTCCCGCGTGCCGATGTTGCGGATGCCGCGATCCTCGGTGATGCCTTTGTGATGCGAGAATTGCGCGGCGACCTTCTTGGTGACATCATACGTCGCTGTGACCTTGATGACCTCGCTGCCATAGAGGGCGATCTCCTGCATTTTCTCCGGCGGCACCAGGCTCGGGAGGAAAGTCCACAGTTTGATGCCCGCGTGTGAGGAATAGGCGGAGTAAGAAATCGCCACGTTGCCGGTAGAGGCCACCACCATCTCCGAGACGTTGGCCTCTTTCATCATTGAGATGACCAACGCCGCCTGGCGGTCTTTGAACGAGTTGGTGGGGTTTTGTCGCTCATCTTTGATGAACAGGTGCCTGGTGCCGAGCATCATGCTGAGATTGTGCGCGGGTAGGAGCGGCGTTCCCCCTTCGCCCATGCTGATCTGGTATTGGTCATCGAAGAGGGGCAGCAATTCCCGATAGCGCCACATGGTGAAGGGTCGGCCGGCGAGAACCTCGGGCCATAAGGAGCGCACTGCCGCGTAATTGTAGCGGGCTTCCATGAAGTCGTGCCCGCATTTGGGGCAGGGCGGGTGAGGCAAACGATAGGGCTGTTGATGTCCACAGGCATAACATTCGAGCACCACTTCGGTCTTTATGGCGGCTGGCACGATGATCATGCTGTTTTCTGCTCCCACTTCTACGACCTGGTTATGTTTGTCATTTGAAAAGAGGCTCGTTCAAGAATAAGGTTAGCACAACTTTTTAGAACTACAAGTGAACCCTGGACCCGATCGTAAGGGAACGAGGAGCAGCGCGCGCTTATTTGCCTTTTTGCATGAACACTCGTATAATCAGGGCAGTTCGTCTTTATTCAATCATTCATATGGAATATTATGACCGAGCCAAAAGGAAAAACACAGCCGCCGCAGCAGCCTGAATCATCTTTGGAGACACGACGTATTCGGGGACTTTCACAGCGTCTGCGCCCCCCTCTGTCGGCCGAGTCGAAGGTGCCCGAGCCGGAATCGGCTCCTCCGACCGCCGGCGAAGCTGAACCCCGGCCAGCCTCTGTCTCCTCTGCCGCGGCGCCGGTTCCCGATCTCCTCAGCACGCAGCGGGTGCGCCGTCTGGAGACGCGCCAGGCAGCCGGCCGTTCCGGTACAGAAACGCTTCCCCGGCCTGGCTTGCTCAGCGAGGGCGTACAGCTGCAGAATCGGTATAAGATCCTGGGTGTTGTTGGCGTAGGAGGCATGGGAGCGGTGTATAAGGCCCAGGACCTCCGTTTCCCCAACGTGTTGCGCCTCTGCGCTGTCAAGGAAATGGTGAATACGGCCACTGACCCGCAGGTGCAACAGATGGTGGTCCGCAACTTTGAGCGGGAGGCGAGCATTCTTGCCACGTTGAGTCATCCCGCGATCCCCCAGGTCTACGACTATTTCACCGAGGGTAACCGCAGCTATCTGGTGCTCGAATTTATCCCTGGCCAGGATCTGGAAGCGTTGATTACCGAAACGGAAGGGTTCTTTCCTGAGACCCGTGTGATTAATTGGGCCGTGCAAATCTGTGATGTGCTGTCTTATTTGCACAACCATCAGCCGCGCCCCATTATTTTCCGTGATCTGAAGCCTTCCAATATCATGTTGGATGAGCACGAACGCATTCGGCTGGTAGATTTCGGCATTGCCAAGCTGTTTCAGAGCGGCGCCCGAGGCACGATGGTCGGCACCGAGGGCTACTCGCCGCCGGAGCAATATCGCGGCATCGCGGAGCCACGCGGCGACATTTACGCTCTCGGAGCAACGTTGCATCATTTGCTGAGCAAACAAGATCCGCGGCTTGAACCGCCGTTCTCATTTCACGAACGGCCCATTTTCAAGACCAATCCCACCGTCTCCCGCGAATTGATCGAGGTTCTCGATAAGGCGCTGGAGTATGACATCAACAAACGTTGGGGATCCGCCGAGGAATTCAAACGTGTATTGCTGTCGTTACCAAGTATGCGCGGATTTGGCGGCACCCGACAGGGTGTTCCCGAGACGACGGCTTTCGCTGCTGGCGCCGTGAAGCCGCTGTGGCGCTTCGCCTGCGAGGATGAGGTGCGCGCTTCGGTGGCGGTTTCCGGTGGCACGGTCTTTGTGCCCTCTTACGACAACAATCTGTATGCGTTGGATGCGAGTAGTGGCAAATTTATCTGGAAATACGCGGCCAACGGCAGTGTGGGAACGACGCCAATAGTGGCGGATAGCGTTGTGGCCTTCGGCGCGACCGATGGGGTGGTCTATGCGGTCGAGGCGCGTTCGGGGAAGCTGGCATGGACGGTGCCGACGGGGGGCAAAATCTATTCGTCGCCTTCGGTGGAATTCGGCCATCTGTTCATTGGTTCCGATGATCGCCATCTTTACGCCATTCACATGGGGGGGGGGCGGCAGGCGTGGCGCTTTCAGGCGGATGGAGCCGTGCGCACCCGCCCCCTGCTGCACGAAAATCTGATTTTCTTTGCCTGCCAGATGGGCGTGGTGTATGCTTTGGGCCTCAACCGCGACATGCGCTGGCGTTTTCGCGCGCGCCGCGGCATTCTCTCTTCGCCGGTGGTCGGCAATGGGATGCTCTACGTCGGCTCCCTCGACTGGAATTTTTATGCGTTGGATTTGCGGTCGGGGTGGGCGGCGTGGAAATATCGCACCGGTGGTGCGGTCATTTCCACGCCCGCTTTGTGGGAAGACTGCGTCTTTTTCGGCTCAGCAGATGGGAATATCTATGCCCTGGATGCGACGGAGGGGCGCATTGTCTGGCGTTATCAGGCGGAAGGGCAGGTTTCCGCCTCACCGACGGTCGCCGGCGAGAACGTGTACATCGGCGGTGTGGACGGCGCGCTGTATTGCCTGGACGCACGTAGTGGTGCCCTGCACTGGCGCTATGAGACGGGGGGCGCCATCACCGGTGCGCCGACGATCGTCAACGGCGTGCTTTACGTGGGATCGTTGGACCATTATGTCTACGCTTTGCCGGTATAGCCGGGTAAACTATAGCATGTGGCCAATAATGAGGAAACGAGTATGCCAGTAACTGCGTGGTTGCGGCGCTTGCGGGGTTCGAAGTCTGGTGCTGTTGTCGGTGAGGAAGCGGCGGCTCCTGTTGTCCTTGCCGATGCTGCCCCTGTTGATTTGCCGCCCCCGGCCGCGACGGAACCGGCGCTGATGCCGCCGCAAGCGCTTGACCTCGAGACGCCGCCGCTGCGAGCGGTCGAGCCGCCTTCCGTTTCCGAGGAGACGGCGGCCTCTTCTCCTGTGCCGGCCTTGGGCGCCAGCATGGCTTATGGCTGGATTACGGACGTGGGCCGCGTGCGCGACCAGGATGAGGATGCCGTCTTCGTCTTTGTCGCCGAGCAGTGTAGCAGCATGACGATGCCGCCTTTTGGCCTTTTCATCCTGGCCGATGGCATGGGAGGACATCGTGCCGGGGAGGTGGCCAGCGCGGTGGCCTGTCAAACCGTCGCCTCGCAGATTATGGAACACGTCTACCTGCCCTTGTTGTATGGCGATGGCGACGTCTTGAAGGAGGGGGACGGCTCCGTCCCTTCGCTGACGGAAACTTTGGCGGAGGCAGTGCAGTTTGCCAACCAGGAAGTTTTCGCCAGCACCCCCGGCAGCGGCACAACGCTCACCTGCGCTCTGGTGGTGGGCAATCACCTGGTGATCGGGCATGTGGGCGATAGCCGGGCCTACCTCCGGGATGACGGGGGCGGCGTGCACTTGCTCACCAATGATCATTCGATGGTCAAGCAGCTGGTAGACATCGGCCAGCTGACGCCTGAGGCGGCAGCCGTCCACCCGCGGCGCAACATTCTCTACCGCGCGGTGGGGCAGGGGGGTGGCCTGACGGTGGACGTGCGCGCTTTGACCCTCGACGGCGATGCGCAGCTCTTGCTCTGCACGGATGGCTTGTGGGGATCGGTCACCGATGCGGAGCTGTGGCAGATTGTGACCGCAGCTCCCTCGGCGCAGGGGGCCTGTGAGCAACTTGTCGCCGCGGCGAATGCGGCGGGGGGCACCGACAACATCACCGCGATTGTGGTGGAGCTGCGCCATCGAGTCGCGCCGGAGCCGGGGGAGCGCTGATGAAAGCGACCATCTCGCCTGAAGAGGACTATTACGGCATTCTGGGGCTGCCGGCGACGACCACTGCGGAAGAGGTGAAGCGCGTCTACCGGGATCTGGCCCGTCAACACCACCCCGATGTGGCCGGCGGCGACGCGGAGGCCTTTCGCAAGATTCAAGAGGCGTATGAAGTCCTGCGGGATCCGGTGTTGCGGCAGGCTTACGACCGTCAGCGACTGGCGCGCGGCCTGGGACGCGAGGCCCCGCTCGAGTGCGCCGTGACGTTGAACGCGTCGCGCCTCGTCACGCTGGACTGCCCCCAGATGTTGTATGTGCTGCTGGATCTGCGTTCCCGCCCGACGTCCGCCCCACAGCGTTCGCCGCTGAATCTGGCTCTCGTGATTGACTGCAGCACTTCCATGCAGGGGTCGCGCATGGGGAACGTCAAGCTGGCGGTGCAGAACCTGTTGGAGGAGCTGCAAGAACGCGATCGTCTGGCCCTGATTGGCTTCAACGACCGCGCTGAGGTCCTCGTGGACTCGACCTTTGCCTTGCGTGATCGTTCACGCTTGCGCTCTGCGATTGCCAATCTGACCACAGGCGGGGGAACAGAGATTTTGCCGGGCCTGCGGGCGGGTCTGGAGCAGGTGCGGCGCTTTGCCGATCCTGCGGCCATCAGCCATGTCATGCTGCTGACGGACGGGCGCACCTACGGTGATGAGGAGGCCTGTCTGCTGGAAGCGCAGCGCGCGCAGGCCGAAAACATCGGCATTTCCACCCTGGGTATCGGCGACGATTGGAATGATTTGTTCCTCGATGCCCTCGCGCGGCACGGCGGGGGCATGTGTCAGTACATCAGCAGTCCGGCGCAGCTCCAGGAGCTGCTGCGCGCGCAGATTCACGGCCTGAGCCAGGTGGCTTTGAGTCGTCTCGCGATCAATGTGAATTTGCCCCCCTGGGTGCAGCTGCAGACCGCGTTTCGTGCTGCCCCTTTCATGGAAGTGTTGGACATCCAGCCGGGGCGGTTGTTTCCGCTAGGAGGTCTGGGAGAGGACCCGTTGACGCTGCTCCTGGAATTGAGCGTCCATCAGCCTGACCCTGGCGAGCGGCGTGTCGTGCGGTTGGATTTTGAGGGATTGGCCGCCGGGCAACCGGTTACTATCCGGCGGGATGTGACGGTGTCGTTCGTCCAGCAAGAGCTACAGCCTGAGCCTGTGTCCGGGCGCTTGCTGAATATCCTGTCGCGGCTGAGCATTTTCCGCCTCCAGGAGCGCGCCTGGCAGGTGCTGGAGCAGGGGGACGTGAAACAGGCGACCCATCTGTTGGAATCCGCTGCGACGCGCCTCTTTGAGATCGGCTACCGTGAACTGGGGCAGGTGACGATGTTGGAAGCCGAACGTGTCCAACAGGGTGCGGAGCCGACGCTCCGCGGTCGTAAACAGGTCCGTTATGGCACGCGCAGCCTGACGCGCCAGTAAGGCTGAACTCGAAAAGAAGTCTCGATGTGGAAGGGGGGCGTATGACAGAACGTACGGACGGGATTGTGTGCCCATCGTGTGCGAAGCTCAATCTACCGGGGACGCTCTTTTGCGTCCAATGTGGCACTTACCTGCCTTCAGGCGGCCCGTTGCGCACCGAGCAATTCCCGGATCAGCATCTGCAGCGGGCGCGTCCTCGCGTTATGGGAGACGCGCAGGGGGAGGGACGGGCGTTGGGAATTGAGATTGAAATCCTGACGACCCATCGTAAGGTCCTGCTGTCTGCGGATTCGGAGATTCTGATTGGGCGCCTGGATGCGGCGCACGGCGTGTTCCCGGAGCTGGATTTGACTTCCGACAGCGGGTTGGAGCACGGGATCTCGCGGCGTCATGCGCGCATGTATGCGCGTGAGGACAAATGGTACATTGAAGACCTCGATAGCACGAACGGCACGTATGTGAACGACGAACGCCTGACGGCTTATCTGCCTTATGCGATCCATGATGGAGATACGTTGACTTTAGGCACCTTGCGGTTGCACGTTATTTTGCGTGGTGAGACGTCACAAGAGGCTGACGACCTCTTGTAAGCGTTGCTTAGAGTTTTACTGCTCTCTATTTTCGAAAGAGACGCCATGTGCTGGCGCACATCATTCAAGAATGAAAATGTGCGGTCATAGTTCAGCCTGGCGTCAGGTAGCTCGACGGCGATGGATGAACCTTTGTAAGCTGTAGCTTTTGCCCCTCCCCCAGCCCCCTCCCCAACGGCGCAAACGCCGTTGGGGAGGGGAGAAAACATAAGGGGGTTTTGCAGGCGGGCGTAGCCCGCCTGCAAAACCCCACAAAAAAAGTTCCCCTTCCCCCCGCGCGCGCGGGGGGAAGGGGATAGGGGGCAAAAGTTGATTCTCGATCTTCAGCAATCGCCAGGGAATCTTGCGTTTTTCAGTCAGTGGCTGAACAGTTACCCTGTGAGCCATAGCCCGTGAGCAGAGGCTGCAACAGCTCACCGCTGCGGCTGGGGATGGAATCCCCAGCCTGGCACGAGCCAACCGCGCTGAAGCGCGTTGTTTGAGGACGTAGCAGCCCCGGGGACCAGGAATTTCTAATCTTATTCGTGAAATTCGTGTTCATTCGGGGCCATTTTCGAAGCAGACGCCCTGTGCTGGCGCACATCATTCAAGAATGAAAATGTGAGTCGTGAGCAGCGACGGCGACGGCTCACCGGTTCGGCTGGGGATAGAATCCCCAGCCTGACAGGAGTCAACCGCGCTGAAGCGCGGTGTTGGAGGACGTAGCAGCCCCGGGGGCCAGGAATTTCTAATCTTATTCGTGAAATTCGTGTTCATTCGGGGCCATTTTCGAAGGAGGAAATCATGCCCACGGTTTTGGTGCATTTGCTGAATGAGGACGCGGTGGTCGGAGAAATGGAGCAGCTCCCTGAGCCGCATTGGCAGTTCCTTACGCTCACCAGCCCGCGCCTGCGCGATGGACGGGACGTGAGCTATCTCTTGCCGGAGACCAACGTCGTTATCTTTCCCTGGCATCGTGTACAGAGCGTGGAAATCTTGCCGACGGAGGGAGAGGAAAAAGTTGTCACCTTCATCCGAGAATAATGCCGCGCCGCGCCCGCTCATTCTCATCGTGGATGACGAGCCGAGGATCATCCGCTTCGTCCGCATTAATCTGGAGATGGAAGGCTTTCGGGTCCTGGAGGCGCACAATGGGTTGGAAGCCGTCGAACAAGTGCAGATGAATTTGCCCGACCTGGTCATCCTCGACGTGATGATGCCCGAAATGGATGGTTTCGAGACCTTGCGGATGATTCGTGAGATTACCAACGTGCCGGTGATCATGCTCACCGTCCGTAACGCTGAGGAAGATCGCGTGAAGGGGTTGGATTCGGGCGCCGACGATTACATCACCAAGCCTTTCAGCCCCCGGGAATTGGTCAGTCGGGTGCGCGCGGTTTTGCGGCGGGTCCAACCGTTGGCGCCTCCCGACACTTCCGTGTTGGTGATAGATGACCGGCTGAGCGTGGATTTTAACACCGGGGAGGTGATTATCTCCGGTGAACGCACCAAATTGCGCCCCACTGAGTTCCGTCTGCTGCGACATTTGATCGAGAATGCGGGGTGGACGGTCCCCTACGGCACCTTGCTCTCGAAGGTGTGGGGATACGAGTATAAGGATGCTCTCTCCTATCTGCGGTTGTACATCAACTACCTGCGGGAACACATCGAGCCCGATCCGGCGCACCCCCAATACATCTTCACTGAACGCGGGCTTGGCTACCGCTTTGTGGATTTTCGCCACGGGGAGACCGGCTAGAAAGATTGAGCCTCCTGCGGGGTCGCCTGACCTCGCTGGCGTTAATGCTTTTCTAACATGCTTGTGGTATAGTCAGGCCGAATTGGAATTTGGAGCAAGGAGGCTATCTTATGCTATGGGATCCATTGTATTTGGTTTTTGCGTTGCCGGCGTTCTTGCTGGCGATGATCGCGCAATTCAGGGTGCAGAGCGCCTATCAACGGTATCTGCGGGTGCCCAATCGCCGGGGGATCAGCGGAGGAGAGGCCGCCTCATTGCTGATGCGCGCTGCCGGCGTTAATGTGGGCCTCGAGCAAATCCCCGGCACACTTTCGGATCATTACGATCCCCGCAAAAAAGTGCTGCGGCTCTCACAGGGCGTGGCAGCGCAGCCCTCCGTGGCGTCGGTCGCCATCGTGGCGCACGAGATCGGCCACGCCCAGCAGGATGCGGAGGCTTACCAGCTGTTGCGACTGCGCACCGGCCTGGTGCCTCTCGTCAATTTGACTTCCTGGCTGGGACCGGCGCTGTTTTTGCTGGGTTGGCTGCTGCAGGCTAACGCGCTACTGACGCTGGGAATCTGGACTTTTGCCGGTGCGGTCGTTTTCGCCCTCGTGACCCTGCCCGTGGAGTTCAACGCCAGCCATCGCGCCATGGCTCTCCTGGAGCAGAGCGGCGTGCTCGTCAGTGATGAGGAAGTGCGCGGCGCGAAGTCCGTGCTGAATGCGGCCGCGCTTACCTATGTCGCGGCTCTAGCACAGGCCCTTTCCACCTTCGCCTATTACCTCTTCCGTTTTGGCGGTGGGCGTCGCCGCGATTAAGGGCCTTTAGGGTAACTCGCCTCGCTGGCAGAAGCGCTTCCGCCAGCGAGGATTGTGTTGTCTCTGGTAGCGTTTCATCCACACTCAGGAGGTTCCAATGGCAGTGAAGTTGATGATCCCCGGCCCGGTAGACATTCCTGAAGAAGTACGTGACGCGATGGCGGTGCCGGCCATGCCCCATTACGGCGACGCCTGGATACGCCTTTACGGCGAGACTCAGGAGATGGCGAAGCGGGTCTTTGGCACGCATAACGATCTGTACATCATGCCGGGTCCCGGCACGATGGCCTTGGAAGCGGCCCTCGGCAGCGCTTTGGAACCTGGTGACACCATCTTGATCCCCTCCAATGGCTTCTTCGCCGAGCGGCTTCAGACAATGGCTAAGGGATTGGGCCTGCAGGTGTTGTCTTTGACCTTCCCGCTTGCGGAACCCATCACCGCTGAGCCGGTGGAGGTCGCGCTGCGGGAACACACGGAAGTCAAGGCGCTGGCTATCGTCCATCATGAGACCTCCACCGGCGTCCTCAATCCCCTGCAGCGTGTGCTGGAGGTGGCGCGCGCGCACGGTGTCCTGACCGTGGTGGACGCGATTTCATCCCTGGGGGGCGTGCCTCTTCCCGTGGACGAGTGGGGCGTGGATTTCTGCGCCACCGTGGCGAATAAAGCGCTGGAGACGCCTCCCGGGGTGGCGTTGCTTTCCATCAGCCCCGAGGCGTGGAAGGCGATTGAGGCCCGGCAGGCGCCCCGAGGGTGGTATCTCGATCTGAAAACGTGGCGCTGGTACATGGAGAACTGGGGGAGCTGGCATCCCTCGCCAGTGACCATGCCCACCAGCAACATCAACGCCCTGCACACGAGCCTGATGGCCTTGCTCGAAGAAGGCCTCGAGACGCGCTATGCCCAGTACCGCGCTGCTGCCGTCGCGACGCGCGCGGGCCTGCGCGCTCTGGAATTCCCGATGTTCACGCCGGATGAGTGGGCCTCGCCGCTGATGACCGCTTTCTGTATGCGTCCCGCTGTGGACGCCGACAGCTTGCAGCAAGCGTTGTTGCGCGACTCCGGTGTGATGATTTCGGGCGGCCTTACCGAGCTGCACGGCAAGATCCTCCGCGTCGGGCACATCGGCCTGGCGCGACGGCGGGATTACGTCGTCGCCTTCCTGCTTGGCGTTGAGGATTACCTGCGCCAGACCGGCGTGGCGGTCGCGCCAGGGCAAAGCCTTGGTGCTGTAGCGCAGCTCAAGTGAGAGGAGATCAAGTGAGAGGAGAGCCGTGTGGCGCCTGCCTCACGGCATCCACGGTTTGAAGGTGGGGGTGGGGGCCGGCAGCGGGCAGCGCTGCGCTTCTTCGACCAGCTCCGCAGCGGCGGGATAGGGCGTCGCCAGCAGGCGCAGCAGGCTCAGCGCTTCGTCGCAGCGGCGCAGGTCGAGGTAGGCGCGCCCTAGCGCCAGGCTCACATCGCGGACGGGGTCGCTGCTGGCGAGAAACAGGCTCTGATCGCCTCGCGAGAGCAGCGCGCTGGCGGTTTCCAGGGCGATGACCGCGTTTTGGGCCTGGTTCAGTGCGAGGTAGACCCGTCCCAGCGTGTACCATAGCACACCGGGCGAGTCGGTGTTCATCCGCAGGAGCAGCAATTCCAGCGCCAGCTGGGGATAGCCCGTCGCCAGCAGGGCTTCGGCGCGGTAGTAGGTGGCGTCAGGAGCGTCGAAATGCGTGACCAGATAGCTCTGAGCCAGCTGGCTCAGAGCTTCTTTGTCGCCTGTCTCCAGCGCGAGGCGCCAGCGCGCGGGAAAGAGGTCTTCTGCCAGCGCCGGATCGAGCGTTTCAGCCGTGTGAAGCGCGGCCTGTGCCGTCTCCAGATCCCCCAGCCGTTGGGCGATGACTCCCGCCAGCAGCCAGGCTTCCGCGTCCTGCGGATCGAGGCGCAACGCCGCATTGGCGCGCTCCGCGGCCAGTTCCAGCGCCCCCTGGCGTAAGGCGAGACGCGCGCCCTCTCGCTGTATGACCGCCTGCGGCGCGGCATCCTCCGGCGCAAGCCGCTGCGCTGCTTCCCAGGCGGCCTCGGCATCGGCAAGGGTGGCGTCTTTGAGGAGCTCCAGGTAAAAACTCACCGGCAGCGCGGTCGGCGTCGGCGCGCGGGTAGGGAGGGGCAGGGGAGACGTCGTGAGGGCAGCCGGCGTTGGCGCGCCTTGCGTGGCGCAGCTCACGAGGGTTATGGCGAGAACGAGAAGGCTCACGCGCTTCGACAAGGGGGTGCAGCAGGATCGGCGGTACATTCGTCCATCTCCGTGAAATCCGTGTTCATCCGTGGGCCATTTTCTGTGAGTTGTGGTCATAAGCCGTGAGTGGAGGTTGCGGCGCCTCTCTACTCACGGCTCTCTGCTCTTTATGAGATCTGATTCTTGCCGGATTTCGGCGTCGGGGTGAAACGTGGCGTCGGCGTCGCCGGGTTGGGGGACACGGCGGGCGGCGTCGTACCTGGCGCGGGCGCGCTGCTGCTCAGGCCGCCTTCGACGATCATCCACGGCTCCCCGCCGATGAGGCACGGCGCTGCCGGATGGGTGCAGGCGCTCGCGGGGAGGGTGAGCGTGTAGAAGCCGCCGCGGGCGTTGATGAGACTGACGTTGCCGTGCCAATCTACTAATCGCGCGGAGCGAGCGTGCGCCTCCAGACGCACCTCGACCGCTTCGGGGCCCCGTGCCCAGGCGACGGTGGTCCACCCGTTGGCGCGGCGGATTCTGACGACTGTGGCATTGTCGCGCCGCAGCAGGCTCCCCTGCCGGAAACCCGCCAGGTAGGTGGTGGCCACCTGATAGGCGGTGAAGGCAGGACGTCGCGTCCCATCGAGACGCACCAGGCCGAAAGGCTCCGCGTTGACGTGATCGCCTTCACGATCCGCCATTTTGTAGACCGCAACACGTTCCGCGCCGGCGGCCAGCGCCATCGCCAGCCCTTGCACCATGAACGCGGCCTGCTCCTCCTGGGTGATGTTGAAATTCGGCCCCTGAATGGGCCACGCGGGATCGTTCGACGGGGGCGCGTTGGTCTCCACGATCCACAGCGGTTTGTTGAGACCGTGCGTGCGCAGCATCCCCTGGTAATACTGGCTCAGGTCGTAGAGGGTGTCGGCGTTGAAGTAGAGATGCAGCGTGAAGGCGTCGAAGAAATAGCCGTATTGCTGCGCTTCGGGGCGCGCGGCGAGCGCGTCGAGCAGGCGTTCGAGGAACGGCTCCCGCCCGTAGTTCACGTCCCACCAATGGGTGACCGCCGGCAGGTGAATGACGGCGTTGGGATTGGCCTCCCGCGCCACGCGATACGCCACTTCCATCAGTCGGGCGAATTCCTCCACGGTCCCGCCCCATGATTGAAAATCGGTTCCCCAGATGTCGGGTTCGTTCCAGATGATCCAATGCTGAATGCGGTTGCGGTGCCGCGTGACTATGGTGCGGACGAACGTCGCCCACAGGTTGCCGGGGTCGTTGAGGGGCAGATCGAGCCCGGCGGGGACATTCTTGCCGCCAAATTGCGCCCAGGCCCAGCCCGGCGTCGTCACCAGCAGCCCCACGACTTCGCGCCCTGCAGCGCGCTCCGCGTCTATCGCTGCATCCGGGATGGGATATTCCACCCAGCTGTCGGGGCCGGCGGGCTGAATCTGATTCCACTCAAACGTGATCCGGGTCCATCCGGCACCGCTCGCGGCGGCGTCGGCCGGGGCGTGATAGGTCTCGATGATGCCGAAACGGGGGTCGGGGATGCGCGCCGTCTGAGTCGCGGGTTCTATCGGTGCGGCGGCGGCCGTCGGCGGTGATGTTAGCAGCGTCGCCAACGTCGCCAGCAGGATCAGCGAGGACAGGACACGAGGGTGAGAAGACATTTTGCATTCACCTGATTTTTCATCTTCAGGATTCAGGGTTCCCGGCGGAACGCTGCCCTAACCGCCCTCCGCGAGCACTTTCCGCAGCTGGCGATACTTGAGCATCTCGTAATACGCCATCAACGCGCTGAGGCGGACCCCGTACAGCCCATCGCGCCAGCCCTGCAGCGTGACGAACCGCCACCAGAAGTGACGGATCACCTGCGTGTACGGCGTGTAGGCGTGCGGCCTGACCCCTTTCTGCCGTAAAATCTCCACATCGTACCCGGTGTAGCGCCGTTGTTTGGCGTGAAATTGCTCCAGGGTTTCGTAGTTGTAGTGGATCAGTGGCTGTTGGAGACGCCCCGCTTCCCCGTCGAGAAGCGCTTCCTCATGGACGGCGCGCTGCGGATCGTAGGTCGCGCGATCCGGGCGGAGCAGCCGCAGCTGATAGTCGGGCCACCAACCCGTCCCGCGCATGAGATGTCCAAAAATGTAGTTGTGCCGGGGAATCCACCACCCGACCTCCGTGCCGGCGGCGATCACCTGTCGAATTTCAGCGCCGAGTTCCGGGGTAGCGCGCTCGTCTGCGTCAATGAACAGCACCCACTTCGCGGCGTAGCCGGCAGAACGCGCTTCCGCGAGGGCGACGTTGCGCTGTGCGGAGTAATTCTCCCAGGGATGCTGGATCACGCGCGCCCCCGCCGCCTGCGCCAGGGTTACGGTGGCGTCGGCGCTGAAGCAATCCACGACGAGCACCGCGTCCGTCCATGCCACGCTTGCGATGCAGGCACGGATGTGACGTTCTTCGTTGCGGGTGAGGATGGCGGCTAAGAGCTCCATGCCCGAAGGATGTCCTGATAGGCCGCGCGCCAGGCGGGATCGTCTGCCGTCGTCAGCGCGCGTTTGAAATGGCGTCGCACTGCCGCACCGACGACGACCCGCTGTAGCCGGCCGCGATGCTTGCGATAGAGGCGCGCGCGGCTTTCCCACAAAAACGCCGTAGTCTGCGGGCGCGCCTGTCCCGTGCTGGCGCCGCCGTGATGGAGGACCTCCGCCTGCGGGACCAGCCATGCCTCCCAGCCCGACTTTTTCATCCGCCAGGCCCAATCAATTTCCTCGCAGTACATGAAGAATGCCTCATCTAGCGGGCCGACTTGGGTGATCGCGGTTCCTCGTGCCAGCATGGCCGCGCCGAGGGGATGGTCAATCTGGAAGGGGGTGTCCTTCGCGTAGTCAGAGGGCGCGTAACGACCATTAAAACGGCTTTCGTAAAACCGCGACGGCAGCATCCCCAGGTCAAACAGCGGTTGCGACACGCCAGGAAACCGAAACGCGCTGTGTTGCAGGCTGCCATCGGGATTGCGCAGACGAGGTCCGAGCAACCCCGCGCGGGGAAGGGCGTCAAAAGTTTCGAGCAACGCCTGCGTCGCGCCCGCGCAGATTTCGGTGTCCGGGTTGAGCAGCCAGACGAAATCGGGCATGGAAGTCGCTAGCAGGCGCTTCAGCACCAGGTTGTTCCCCCGCACGAAGCCGAGATTTTCGCCCGGCGTTTCGAGCTGCACCCAGGGATAACGCTCGCGTACCAGCGCCGCCGAGCCGTCTGTGGAGGCGTTGTCCACGACCCACACCCCCGCGCTGACGGCAGTCCGCGCCAGATCCTCGCGCAGCGTCTGCAAACAGCGGTCGAGCAGCGCGCAGACATTCCAGGAGACGATGATGATGGCTAACGTGCTCATGACGAGCCCCCCCGCCGCGCTAGTACTTTGTCAAACATCCATGGATATGTATGGGCAGCAGATTAATAGATTACCCCATATAGGGAAAACCCGCCTGGGGGTTTTCTTAACGAACTGACGCCTCTACCCATCAAATCAGCCTTGACAAAGTACTAGGGCTCCCAAATCTCCACGAGATGCGGATCCACCCGGTTGTTGATGGCGGCGATCTCCACATCTTCGTGGATCAGACCCGACCAGAAATACAGCGACACACGCGGCGGCATTTCCACAATCTGAACGCAACCGGTGACCTCGGAGCGGCTGAACGGCGGGAGATACCAGTACTTGCCGATCTGTACCAGGTCAACGCCGGGGCGCCCAATCCCCCAGCGAAAGGGGTAGTTGCGCAGGCTGGTGTCGAAGTCGAGCCCCACTCGGAAAACGCCGGATTCTTCGGCATACCCCAGCGCGTTGAAATTCTCGTTGCTGCGATAGGTGCTCCCGGGCCAGGGGCCGGTGGTGCGGAGATAGGTGCCGCTTTCATTTTCCACCGTCAGTGTGAAGCAGAGCGTGTCTGAGATGACCAGCGTGGTGGGTTTGAGGGTCATTTCGCCGTTGAGAATGTAGGCCATGGGCCGTCCGGCGTTCACCAATGTCAGTGTGTCGGTGATAAACACCCGTTGTCCGACGGTGTCACGTGCCTCGGCGTACACGGTGTACTCGCCATTGGGCGGAGGCTCGGCGCCGGCGTCAATGCCGCCATCGTAGTCGAAGGTGTGAAACCCCTTGGTGTTGAGCGGCGTGCGTCGCTCCTCCTCTGGAACGTGATGGCGAACGCCTTCTTTGTCCAGCATGTACACCGTCAGCTCCTCGACGTCTTTGTGCAGGAACAGGTTGATGGTCACCCGGTCGTCAATGCCATCTTGATTGGGGGAGAATTCCTTGGGGTAGACGGAAAACCCCGTGATCTCCGGCAGGCTTGTGTCGGCGTTTTCAACTGTGAGGGCGCCGGTTTGAGTGACGCTCTCGCCGTCGTCGGTCGTTGCCGTGATTTTCCAGGTGTACACGCCATCGGGAAGTACCCGCTGCGTGATGCGGAAGGGGACGTCTTCTCCCGGCAGCAGGAAGCCTTCGACGACGCCGGGGAAAAGCACGGAGTAGGGTTCCTCATTCCGTCCCAGGGGGGTCGCATCCCGAAAGACGTAGTTCCGCCCCAGGGCATCCTCGAAGGTAATCGAGATGCGCGCGCTGCGGTTTAACTGAAAGCTGATGCGCGCCACGTCGTCTTTGCCGTCTGCGTTGGGCGAAATCACGCCGGGCGAGAGGGTGACGTTTTCCAAGAGGGGCGTTTGCCCACAGGCCGTCAATGTCAGCGCGGCCAGCAGCAGTACACAACATGCGCGCAGAATTTTCACGGATTGGGTCTCCTTAGCCACGAATTAGCCACGAATTCACGAATCGCTTACGTTTGCACGTGTGCACGTGTCCACGTTCTCACGTGCGAATCAGTGTACCAGAGAGGGCAGGGAAGTCAAACTTCGAACGGCGCTCCCGCAGATTTGCCTCCCCCTGTCTTCGCATTACAATACGTGCGGGAGACCGATGCTATGTCGCGGCTACTGCACAGACTGACGTGTGCGCTCGTGGTAGCGCTGTTAATGCTCAGCTATCTTCCTGGCCCGCTTTCTGTGCTCGCGCAGACTCCGGAGCAGGATCCGCTGCAGCAGCTGGTGGAGGCGTTGCCCACGCGCGTGAAGGTCGGGCAGCTGGTCATGGTCTCCTTCCCCGGCGTGGAGGTGGGGGAAGACTCCGAAATCGCGGCGTTGATTTCTGCTTACGCCATCGGCGGCGTTTGGCTGCGCCCTGAAAACGGCAATTTCAGCTCTCCAGGCTCCGAACCTGAAGCCGGCGTGACCTCTATGGCCCCGGCAGAGCTGATTTCCATCACCAATCAGCTGCAAGGCCTTTCCTGGCGCCTTCCGCGGACCATCACGCCGCCGCTTTCCGACCTCCCGTTGTATCAGGGGTCCTCTTTACCGTTGCTCGTGGCCGTCGAGCCGGAGACTCAGGGCTTGCCCATCACCCGGCTCATCTCCGGCACGTCCCTGTTGCCTTCTGCCATGAGCCTGGGAGCTACCTGGAATCGCGCCCTGGCTGAAGCTGCCGGACAGGTCGCGGGACGGGAGTTGACGGCGTTGGGCTTCAATCTGCTGCTCGGCCCCAACCTGGATGTCCTCGACGATCCGCGCCCCGGCGAGGCCGCCGACCTGGGCACAGCGGCTTTCGGCGGCGACGGCTATTGGGTCGGCGAGCTGGGGCGTGCCTATGTCCGCGGCATCCATCAGGGGAGCCTGGGACGGATGGCGGTCATTCCGCGACATTTCCCCGGCCTGGGCAACGCCGACCGCCCGCTTTCTGAGGAATTGCCCACAATCCAGCGCTCCCTCGAGCAGCTTCAGCGCGTGGAACTGGCGCCTTTCCTCTCTATCACCGCTCAGACGCCCGGAGCTGAGGTGGCGGCGGATGGCTTGTTGGTGACTCACGCCCGGTATCAGGGCTTTCAGGGGACGATCCGGCAGAGCACCCGGCCTCTGAGCCTGGATTCCCAGGGATTGCAGGCAGCGATGACGCAATTTGGCGCCTGGCGGCAGTCTGGCGGGCTGCTGGTGGCCGATAATCTCGGCCTGCCAGCGCTGCGGCGGTTCTACGATCCGCGCGAGCTCACCTTCAATGCCCGCCAGGTCGCTCGCGATGCCCTGCTCGCGGGGAACGATCTGCTGATCCTGGATCGCTTCGCCGCGACTGAGGATTGGGCCGAACACTTCGCTAACGTGCGCACGACGCTGGATTTTCTGGCGCAGCTCTACGAAAGCGACCCGACGGTCAAGGCCCGCATTGATGAAGCGGTCACCCGGGTCCTGCAGCTCAAGCTGCGGTTGAATCCCGATTTCTCGCTCACGGCGGCGCTGCGCGACGTCGCCGCGCCTGACGCGGCGTTAGGGCAGGGGACGACCGTCAACGCGCAAATTGCCGTGAATGGCATCACTCGCCTGGCGCCGCTGGCAGACGATCTGTTGCCGCCGGCGCCGGCGGAGGACGCGCGGCTCGTCATCTTTGTCCAGGAGCGAGCCGTGACGTTGGCCCCGGATGGCCCGACGGTGGCAACTTTGCCGCGCGAGCTCGTGTCCCGTACCTTACTGCGGCTTTACGGCCCGGAGGGGACAGGTCAGGTGCGCCCCGATCACGTGACGATCTATTCCTTTGAGGAACTCGCACGCTTCCTGGAAACCCCCGATTTGCCCCCTGAGGATTCGGCCGCTGCGATTTCCTCGGATTTGCAGAGTGCGCAATGGGTCATCTTTGCCACGACGGGCTTCAGTCTCGCTGATCCCGAATCGCTGGTGCTGAAATCATTTTTGGAGCAGCGAGCGGCGCTGTTGGAATCGCGCCTGGCGGTGTTGAATTTTGGCCCGCCCTATGACCTTGACAGCACCGATGTCAGCAAGCTGGATTTGTACTACACGCTGTATTTCCCCAGCGAGACATTTGTACAAACGGCGTTTCAGGCATTATTTCGGGATTTGCCGGCGTCTGCTGCCTCTCCTGTGAGCGTGCCGGCGGTGAATTACGTGCTCTCGTTACAGCTTTCGCCTAACCCCGCTCAAACCATCGCGCTGAACGTGGTGGATTCCAAGGGGCAGGAGATGGCGACCGAAGAGATTCGCGACATCCGTAAGGGCGATGTGATCTACCTTCGCACGAGCGTCATCTATGACCGGAATGGCCATGCCGTGCCCGATCGGACGCCCGTGCAATTCACGTTGACGTACCCGCAGGAGGATCGCACACGTATCATCGCGGCCGAGACGAAAGACGGCGTCGCGTTTGCTTCGATCACCCTCGATCAAGTGGGGCAGCTGGATATCACGGTGGAATCGCACCCGGCGCAGCCGTTGTTTCACCTGCAGCTCACCATCCGCGAGGAATCCGTGATCATGATTTCTATCACGCCGACGCCCCCGCCGCCGGACATGGCGCCCACTCCGACGCAAGAAGCGGTGAGTGTGGTGACCAAGCCGCTGCCGGAGCCGCTGGACTTTCCGTCGCCGCAGCGGGGTTTCCTGCTGGCCTGGGGACTGATGGGAGGGCTGGTCTGCGCGGTGACGGGTTTCTGGTGGGGGCGCGAGCGGGTGGGGGGCCTGGTGGAAGCGCTCCGTCTGGCGTTGTGGGGCGGGATAGGCGGCCTGGGTGTGTATGTGCTGTTCGCGTTGTTGTACCGCTGGCCCTGGCGCGCGCATTTCTACACGCTGGCGGGACGCGAGTTCCTCGCAGGGATTGTGGCCTTGTGTGGCGGGGGAGGCGTGCTGCTGATTGTGCACGCTCTGGCCCGTCGGCGGCAGTGAGGCGGCGTTCAGGGCGTGAGCAAGAACGCCAGGACGAGCAGGGCCGTCGCAACGCCGATGAGCGGCGCGTTGGCTTGCCAGACCTCTTTCCAGCCGGCGCTGGAGGGTGTAAACAGGTGCGAGATTCTGGATTCGTGCAGCAGCTTCTGGAAAGTCTTGACGTCGGGCGGGCGGTCGTCGGGATGTAACTGCAGCGCCTGCAGGATCGCGTATTCCACGCCGGGGTTGATGCGGGGATTGATAGTGCGCGGTGAGATCAGCGCCGCTGGGTTGAGAAAACGTTCCCTGGCGGTCGCCGGCGGCCGTCCGGTGAGGAGATTGTAGAGCGTAGCGCCCAGCGCATAGATGTCGCTCTGTGAGGTTGTGTGCCCGTCGTCGTTGCCGTATTGCTCCAGCGGCGTGAAGGCGGCGGTCCCGCGACCCTGGACGACCGTGATCGTGCGGGCTTCGTCGCTCGTGAGCAATTTCACCAGGCCGAAGTCCACCAGTTTGATCAGCCCCGACGGCGTGAGTTTGATGTTCGAAGGCTTGATGTCGCGGTGCACGATGGGCGGGTCCTGAGAGTGCAGGTAGGCCAGCGCATCGCAGAGCTGATCTGCCCAGTGCAACACCTGCCGTTCGTCGAGATGTTCATCCCGTTCCCGGGCCTGCTCGACCAGTTCGCGCAGATCATAGCCGGGGACGAAGTCCATGACCAGATACTCGCGCCCTTCCTGGGTGAAGTAATCCGATACTTTGGGCAGATTGGGATGATCGAGGCGGGCGAGGATACTGGCTTCCTGGCGAAATTGCTCCTGGATTTGGGTGAGCGTCTCGTCGGCCAGCCCATTTTCGGGCGCGATTTCTTTGACGGCGCAAATGCGGCCCGGCAATAGCAGGTCTTCAGCACGGTAGACGGCTCCCATCCCGCCTTGCCCGATGGGGCCGACGATGCGGTACCGTTCATTGAGCACAACTTGGGGTTCCAATAGCCGGGTCATAGCTCGCATCATAGTCTGTTCCGGGGGTGTGTCAAGCAGGGAGCCAGATGCATACCTGGCAAGCGAGAGAATGTGAGTCGTGTGGGGTGAGATAAAACCGCGACGACTCTCTTCTCATGGCTCTCTATTCGGCTCTCTGTTTTCGAAGGAGACGCCATGCTGAAGCGCACTGTTTGGGGACGTAGCAGCCCTGGGGGACCAGGAATTTCAATTTCTGATTCGTGAAATTCGGGTTCATTCGGGGCCATTTTCGAAGAATCCGGTAATTGTCAAGACCCCAAAAGTGCATCTTTTGAGGCAAAAAACAGGCAGAGGGCAATACCCCGCGCTCTGAGGCACTTTAAAAATTGAGTGCAGGTTGGACGTGGTGCGC
>Ga0209606_1000660_pt1 | contig 49718 bp, 59 predicted proteins | sample AD_UKC057_MetaG_FD_184412 | JGI IMG/M metagenome (GOLD analysis project Ga0209606, IMG submission 184412) | Active sludge microbial communities of municipal wastewater-treating anaerobic digesters from USA - AD_UKC057_MetaG (SPAdes) (version 2) | ecosystem: Engineered > Bioreactor > Anaerobic >... | reverse complement strand
CGCCCCGTAATCACAATAACCACCGCGAAGAGCGATTCGCTCAGAAGTAAGGTCAAACCAGAACCCCTGGCCGTCAAAGCCTCCGGTACCCGCAGTGACCGTGCTGGCAGGAATCCCGTGCATCTTTAGTGCGGCTTCCGCACGGTAGGACGCAACCGATTGCCCGGTTGTGCATCCGGTGACGGACAAACCCGTATTGATAAAGCTGGCGTGACTATAGCCATCACTTGGCGCACTGAACGGGTTGACGAGCTTGCCTGCCGTGTAGATCGCCCCAGCATTGAGACGAAGGCCATCCGTGAACTCCCATCGGTTCCCACAGAAATCGCTGATCGGGATCTCCCAATACTTGCCGCCTCCTCCGGTAATGGATGCCCCGTTTGCGGCCTGAGTGAGATCTATAATCCCAATGTCATTGGCATTGAGATGCCACTGAGGAATCTTGTTGGTCGCGCTGTACCCGTAGGTGTTACCCCGAAGCAGCCAGCGGTTGATTCGGGTCCAGATCCAAAGATCGAACCAGTGAGCGTCGGTCATCAGGCCGCCTTTACCGGCCCAGCCGGTTCCCGCCGGGGCACCGGCGAAACCGCCGTAATTAAACCTGGCCTTCAGGTAGGTCCTAAAATGCTCGATGGTCTGACTCACCATCGGCACGACACCCGGCTGGGAGACATAGGCTTTCCGGTTCAGGTCGGTCCCGTTGCAGGCAGATCCGAGCGCGGACGAGGTCGCCGTGGGCGAGGAGCAGAGGTACATGTCGACCCAATAGCCGCCCATCCCGTTTTGTTCGAGGACCGAGCTATGGGCCCAGTGCGTCGGGGTCGTCCCCGTGGCGCAGAAGTACGTCCCGGCAACGTTTTGCGGCGCACCTACATTCGTAAAATCGTCATCGCTGACATAGGTGGTGATCCGGTACCATTTCCCGACGACCAGCGTGCCGCTCGTCAACCTGGTCGAATAACCGATCACTTCGTAGTCGGTATTCTCCACCCACCCGCCCTGAATATCATCGGGATGGAAGAAATCGCCGACCGTCCCCGAAGGCGTCGCCACCGCCGCATTGGCTGTCAGCGCCCGGCAGGCCCGGAAAGGAGGAATCCACTTCATCACGCTCTCGTTCCCGTCGACGTCCACATAGGCGTCCAGCCGGGTGTCAAACTGCATTGCTTTTTCTAAAATCCATAAACTTGTCCGTTTTCCCATATCGTCCTCCTTATGCCGGATTTTCGAACACTTGAATGGTTACGCCGTCGAGATCGAGCGAATCCATCACCGATACCATGTGCGGCTCCTCGGAGATCTCCTTCAGCTCGACGGGATATTCCTCCCCGGCCTGCGGGCGTCGTTCGCCGAGCCAGCGCACTCCGGTAGCCTCAGCCTGCCACTCGATACCTCTGCGAAGGTTCTGCCAGTAATGGCCGACAGCGGAGATCTCGCGCCCGTCGATGCCAGGCACGGCGTCAAAGTCGGTCTCTCCCCGTAAGATTGTCGCCGATTCCGTTTTTTCTACCTGGATGATCCCCTGCTGCACCTGGCGACTTTGAGGCGCAGGAAGGGTCATTTCCGCCAGTTGCCAGTACATGTCCTCCTTCGGGTTGATCCGGATCCGCAGACTCCCGTCGAGATAGACTCTTACCGTCTGCCCCTGGTAGGGCGTCAAATCGGCCTCCTGGGCCGCGACGTTGCCCACGGCGCACTCAAAGGCAGCCAGGGCAAATGTCGCTCCCTGCACGCTGATTTTATCGTTATTTCCGATGATCATATGCCCCTCCTTATGCTACATTTGATAATTCAATATCCGCCGTGAAACCGCCATGCCCGGAATTATAGATCACCACCGTGTTGGCAGCTTTCACGTAGGAGATGTCTCCGATCCGTCCCAGACCTCCTGTGCCTGTCGGAAGGGTCTTCACGAGGTAGCTGGTATCGCCCTTACCGTGCGTGACGGTCAACCCGTCCTGCCCGGCCAGCGTCACGGAACCGGAGAAAAACACGTTACCGTTCGATCCGGCGACTGCCGTCGGCCATGAATCCCTGGATACGCCACCCAACGTGAGGTTCTTGAAGTATCCATTCAGCCAGCGAAAGACGGCAGATCCGATGTTTTTTGTATCGGTCACAGACGGCAACATGTGACTGAGCGACACCATTTTATGTTCCAGTCCGGACGAGCTGACCGCTTTCTCATGGTCTGTGCCAGTGTCAATGTCGACGTTGGAGGCGATCTCCATGATGCCCGCCTTCGTTTCGCTTGCCGCCGCTATGTCCGCCTCCTGCTCGATCCAGACGCCGGCTGGGGCGTAGTCGTCTGGGCGCACCTTATAGGGGTGGGCCGCTACGTCCTCGGCGTCGGTTGCGGCGGAGAAGTACTTGAAATAGAGCATTTTGTTGCCTGAAATGGCTACGATGGCACGGTCGCCATCAGCTAGGACCAGACGGGAATAGGAATCCAGGGCGCGCGTGGCGCCGCCTGTCAGGGCCGTGCAGTTATAGGTCGTAATAGGCATTTTTAACACCTCCTCATCATGAATAACCCCATACATCGATGGGCGGCTCCATCGCATCGCCCCACACGTCGGTGTCGCCGAAGACGTCCTCGATGGCCGCCAGCCGCACCGATCGGAGGTTGATGTATGTCTCCCAGTACGCCAGCTCTACCAGCTCGATCTTGGGGATATCGACATACATGGCCAGATACCACACCCCCGTCCAGGGATGACGCCAGCAGAATGTCTCCGCGACATCTGCCTCGTCGATATGTGCATCGAGCAGGGCCTTGTCGTAGCCAGACAACTTCTGATAGGCGAGGCCAAAGATCTTGCGCGCCAACGTGTATCGCTTCCGACCGTGGACGTAGCCGTAATCCATCTTGGTCGCCAGGCCGACCTTTTCGCGTTGCTCCGGCAGCGGATATCCGGGAAGCGTTGTCAGGTTCGGAAAGTTCGATGCACTCATATCGGCGTCTCGCCTCCACCGTAATCACTGTGGTAGTAAACCGACTCGTCATATTCCAGGGCAGCCAGTTCAAATAACGAATCCACATCCCGGGATATGGACGTCACGCGATATTTCATTCCCGCATCGACCGAGTGGCCAATCACAAATACATCCTCGATGCCCTTCCCCGACATGGCTGCCGCCAGGGTAAACGTGTCCGTTTCGACATCCCACGGGCCGGTGATCGACCCGATTTCCAGGCTATCATCGGCCAACCGCACCCATATCGTGCAATTTCCGCTGTAGGTAGCCGCATCCAGCGTGATCAGCTGATCGAGAACGATGACGGCATCGTCCACCCCTGTTTGATCCGCGAGACGGCCGCCGTAAGTCAGTTCGTTCCCCTCGTCCTGAGACACGACCACATCTCCCGGCAGACAGGCAATCGCATCGACGTCCGCCCTCCACGATCGCTGCCGGTTCAGCCGATCGCTGATTTGCATGCGCAGCAGGCCATATCGGCGGGCTTCGTCATCGCTCGTGCAACCCCAAAGAAAGACATTTTCGGTCACGGGAACTCGGGTCAGCGAATCGTAGCCCCCAGATTTTATGGGTATCTTGTCCTTGCGGTAGTCATGGGCGGCATTGTTATATTCGATGTAGTAGATATCCGGACGGTTCGCTCGCGGGAGAAACTCGGTCGTCGCAGAATCCTCGACGATGTTTGCCGCGCCGAATACCTGGACAGGGGTGGACACCGGCGCTTCGATGGCCACCCTGATCGTCTGGCCCGCCTGCACGATCCGCGCTCGCCCATGCTGACACACTTTATTGAGCGCCGACGCCAGCAACATTTGCGAATCCAGGATTCCGTTTAACGTGATCCGCGTCGCACCATCCACCGTTCCGGCGCACCAATCCGCCCAGGCGCGCCATGACGCATAATCGATGCGCGAGGGCGCGATATGGTAGCCATAGCGTTCGTGGGTCAGCATGTCGTAGGCCGCCCAGGCGGGGTTTGATGAGGCGATCGACATACTTCCCGCGTCCACAAACGCGCCCTCGGAAATCGCCCCCCTGACACTGATTGTCCCGCGATCCCATATGGAGGACACGGTTGGAGGTTCGTTGTTTAGCCGCTCCGAACCATCGATGATCAGTCCCAGCAGGGCGATATGTGGGTGCGCGAGCGCCTCGTCCAAAACCTCATCCAGGCCGGTCCAGTATAGGTCCGACATCTTGAGCGTGGACGTCTCTTCGGCGCTGATCCTGGCCAGGCGGACCTCGTATCGCCCGCGCGCCAGGCCGGTAATCGAATATTGCCGCCTGACAGGCTCCCGCTGATGAGCAGTCACCGTATAGTCAGCCAGGTGCGTCCAGGCACCACCGCCGACTGCGCGATAATAGATCCCGAACTCGCATGAATGATCGATGAGTTCAGACCCGCTCGTGACTTCATACAGCCCCCTGGGGAACTCGATCATGACCGCGATCTCGTCGCAGTCACCCCGGGTCGCTACCACAAAATCGTAATCGTCGTTGTAGGCTTCCGTCGGAGGGGTAAAATCGAGCGGATAATAAATACCGCCCCTCTCTACGCCCGGTTTATGCAGATAATAGTTCTGGATAATGCGTGTCGCGTCGATGTTGCCCTTGCATGGCCGCCACCCGGTATCGACATATGCATGCCCCAGCCGCAAATACTGGCCGCTCGCGACGGCGGGAAGGGCCGCGTCCGTGACTTTGTAACCCGCCTGCTTGCCATCCACCCAGATGCCCCAGTAATTGCCCCAGCGGTTGATTTCGATGTGATGGAATTCGTCATCGAAGAAATCGATGCCGTATGTGGCCATGAGCGGATTGGTATTGAATGCCCACGATCCGAGCACGTTGAAAGCAATTATATCGTTGTCTTTGTCATAGAAGAGGCACCATCCTGCCGTGGTGCTGCAATACGACAGCAAGCCGTAATATCTCGTCCCCGCCACCAGTGACGGCAGCCACTGTATGGCGGCCCCGAAATCCCTAGAATACATGTCAAAATCGCTGGAGGCCAGATATAGCTGCGCGCTGGCCGTACCATCGAAGGCGGCCGACCCCGCCCCGAATTTCTTGTTGGTTGTGTCCAGAGTCACCCCGCCGCTATTGATCAGCGTGCGGGCAAACGGCGACGCATCCGACACCACGTCGCTATCGAAGTGCACCGACAGCAATGTGCGCGCTTCCACCTTGATCGACAGGTCTCTATATTGGTGGAGTTTTTCAAATCCGGCGATCACCGTCTGGTCGCCAGTCCCGCCGCGTGTATCGTACTGATAGGCATCGTACGTGACGAGCTTGTCGTCTCCGATATAGATCTCGTCGGCCGATGCGGGAGGCGTGGCTTCACCCTCGCAAATGGCGATCAGCATATAGAGCGTCTGGTTGTCGGTATTGTTGTTGGTTTCCAGATAATAATTGATGATCTGGCCGCCACAGCGCATCTTTCCGTACAGGATGGGGATGGCCAGTTCCGGCGACCATGAATTCTTGGGACCGCCCCAGGCATAGGTGGTCGAACCCCCCATCGAGCCCGATCCAAACGACGAGGTTTCTGATATGGCAGGGAGGGATGCATTGACGTCGAGCGGAGGGAACAGCGAGTTGACGACCATGCTCCCCGCGAGAGAGACCGCCGTCCCGGCGGCAGCACCCCATGCGGCAGCACCCCATGCGGCAGCCACCCAACCAGCAGCCGCACCTCCGGCGGCCCCGTATGTATAGACAGTGGCAACAACAGCAGCGATGGTTACGACGATGGAGCCGATGGTTCTTCCGATGTTGCCGCCCCTGATCCGCGGCATGATCATGATATGGTCGCCATCGTTCACCGCCCGGGCCCAGTCGGGGTTCAGGCGGCCGTTGCAGATCACGATGCATGTCGAGGGGCTCAGATACGGAAATCGCGAACGAATAATCTCCCCGATGCTGGTGCCGGCCGGGAACAGCGTAGGGTCTGCAGGCAACTCAATGGGGCTGAAAAACGGGCTTCCCACGCGGCCGCCGCGGTCCGATGACGGGCCAATATAGCGATAGTAGCCCCTGATCCGCTTGTTCCATGCGGCGGACGACAGGCGGTCTATCGACACGCCCCCGGTCGCTTGACGGGCATGGATAAATCGATCCATGTCGATGACCACGCCCACATGCGATACCGATCCCGGAAACGGATAGGCAATGGTGACCAGGGACCCAATCTCGGGGCCGTCGATTTTTTCCCATTCAGCGCTGGCCGCCTCCACGGCAGCCTCGATGTCTTTTGGATCGTGCCCGCTGCAGAGCAGGTTGTAATCCGGCAAATCGATACCGAACCGGCGCATGACCTCGATCACCAGACCATAACAGTCATACGACGCGGGCCCCCGGCCGTTTTCCTGGAAGGGCTTGCCTATCAAGTCGCCGAATGAGATCTTGTCACGGTGCATCTGCCACACTCTCCGCTGTTCCGTATTCGTCGAAGCCCACCCCCGGAATGGCCGGGAAACCCCCGAAACGCGCAATGTTCGACCCGCCGCTCATGGCAGCGCAGGCCAGCATGGTTTTATTGCACGTTGCGGTCGCCCCGCTGTAACCGCATTCGTCGGACTTGAAATTCCAGCGGCAATTCTGCCGCGTGTAGGTGTAGCGCGGGCAACGTTGGGACCAGAAGTTTTCGGGCTGTAATTCGATGGATACCCATTCCGGTGAGCACGAGACGCTGCCCACGGAGAATGTCTCTTCTATGACCGCGCCCTCATCCAATTCCTCGGAATAGACCACCCGCAATATGACAGAGGCCTCCCCCATGCCATCCAGGGCCTCTATCTGCCGTTGCACGGCCCTCATGACATTGCTCACGCGGATGGCGACCGACTGGATAGATCCGTCTCCGGACTGCTTTGCATCGTCAACGTCGAAGGGAAATGCCGTATAGGTCTGCCCGCCCCAGGTAATATCCTCCGTGTTGCGCACCAGATACAGCACGGTGGACTCGTCGAGCACGATATCCAGCAACACCAGCCACGCACCGTCGTCGGACAGGCGATTCTTGGCGAGAGCGATTGCTGCTGCCAGCGTCAATGGCATGATCAGCCCCTCATATTCCCCACCGCAGTCCGGAGCGGAGCGTAGCGCTCCATCCCCTCGACCACGATGTCCAGCACCCATTTCCTGCCGTCGAACTTCGGGGCTCCCCGTTGTTTGCCGGACAGCTCCGTACCGGATTGATTGATGATATTGACCTCGACGTTCGGCCCGCTGTCGCCGCCGGACCCGGCCACCATGAGCCCCATAGCTTTCATCTGCCCGGCGGTAAAGACGCCTTCGCCGCGCTGCAGGACGGCGGGATATTCGTCAGGAGCAAACCCACCGTGGAAACGCGGGGCTCCGGCAAAGGCAAGGTTCGGAACCATGCGGTAGAATGCCGGTGCTTCGCGGCCAGCTATACCCCCACCGTGGCTTCCCAAAGCAAGGCTTTGATCGACAGTTAAATAATTGCCGGTCGAATTACCGGAGATTGTGCTCGTACTGGAGCCCAGCGATGAGTTTCCAGAGGTGCCTAAGTTGAAGAAGCTGCTTATTCCGCTCTTTACCGCACCTATCAGGCCAGCCGCTGCCATATTTGCCAGATAGTTGGCGATGGCTCGGTTGACGCTGTTGACAAAAGACGTAATGTAATCGCCGACGCTCTTGAGTTTTCCCTGGAAGGCGTCAAAAAAGATATCGCTGAAGGCATCACGCATGGCCGTCGCCGTCGTCTGTGAAACGTCGTACATTTGCTGTCCGACATCGGTCCACTTGTTCAAAAGATCCTTGAAGCCGAGTTTCATCGCCTCAATGGGCGAATTCATCAACTGCTCGCGCACCAGTTCCGCCCGCTTTTTCTGCTCGGCGATGATCTTGTCCATCTGGGCGTTCCATGCCTGCTCGTTGCCCGTCTTGGGCATGGCCGCAAGCGATTGACGCTGCAGGGCGATCAGTTCTTCCGTCAGGCGGATCCGCTCATTGATGGTGTTCCGGTGCGCCGTACCCTCTGCCTCAATCAGATCGAGGCTGGCCAGGCGATTGTTTATTTCAGCTTCACGGGCAGCCCGGTCATACTCGGCGGGTTTTACCACCTCGGCCTGGCGGATTTTCTCGTTGTACAGAAGCGTGATGGCCGCCTTTTCCTCGGCAGACTTCTTGACGTCCGCCAGTTCCTCAGCGAGCTTTGCCCGCAGGGCGTCCGCCTCTGCTTTGTACCCGGCCAGGATGTTTCCGGTCAGTTGGGTGTACTCCTGGGTCTGTGCGGCTACGAAGGAACGGACGGAAACAAGATTCTCGGATTTTTCCTGGGCAAGGGCGATATCTCTTTTCTCTTTTGCCTGCCTTTCCAGGATCTCGACATTGGTCACTAATTCCTGCTTGAGCTTGAGCATATTCTGCGCATCGGCCAGGACCGCCGGATCGACGGCGGTGATGGGGTCATTGGCGTCCCGTTTGGCGTTTTGCTTTGCGGCATCTTTTTGCGCTTTGGAGATCTTCTCCTGTAGCTCCCGGACGGCCCTGTCCATATCGGTCTTGTATTTCTCGACAGCCGCCATGTCCTTCCGATAGGCGTCCTCGATGTCGATCAGTTTGGCCTCGTGGGACGTCGCGGTAAGCTTTTTGATTTCTGTGGCGAATTCGGCAACCTTTTCCTTCGCTCCCTTGAGGATGTCGCTCATCCGGTCGAGGGTGGAATTCACGGCGCTATGGGCAAGGCTATATTCAACGGCAGCGGCCTTCCCCTTGCGGCTCCCGGCCGTCAGGTCCTCCGTGCTCTTCGTGGCGCTGTCCGTGGCGTCTTTGATCTTGTTCCTGGCGTCGGCTCCCCGGAAGATCTCTTCGCGGATCGACTCCTGGACGTTCAACTCCTGCTTGAGTTTGCTTTTAGCCGCCGTCTGGTTCTTTATGAAGTCCTGGTAGATGGCGCTTTGAGACGACCTGGCGGAATCGGCCTTTTTCCGATAATCCTCCGTTAGACCGAAGAACTGAGCCATTTTCGGGAATGATTCCTGAATGGTGGCGATAAATTCGTAGAAGAGGCTTTTCCCTGCCTCTTTGACCTGCCCCCAAACCGATTTAGCCGTTGCCCCGATCATGTCCCAGGCATAGACCGCATAAGCGCCGAACTTGGCGACCGAAGCGTATCCGGCCTGCATGGCTTCCCCGATGGTCAGCCCCAGGATCTCCATCTGAGCGATCTGTTTTCCCAACTGCCAGCCGATAAAGGCGGCCCCGATACCGGCCATCGTACCGACAGCCAATGCCGCTGCCGTTGCCATTGTCGCCAGACCGCCAGCGCTTGCCAGTGCAGCGGCAAACAGGCTTTCGATTGACGCTACAATCGGCGCGAAAAGACCGGCCATGAAGGCGGCGTTGGCCGCGATCAGGGATGCCAGCCAGGTCACAGTCCCGCCGATAGCCCTAATGGCCACACCGACCGCCAGAATCTTCACCGCCAGACCGCCGAATCCGGTAAGGAGATCCACGATGACGGGATGATTCTTCGTAAAATCGCTGATCGCCTTGCTCATGTTCCGGATCCCGTCGATGACCGAGAAGACCTTCTCGTCCATTTTCTGCAACGAGACGATCAGGCTCTCGTTCCATTTGATCTCGCCGGTTTCCTTGTTGAACGTGACGATGGAATCAGTGACGTCCTTGATGATGCCCTTCGTCTTTTGAAAACCGATTTCCATACCCTTTCCGAGGGCCTGGGTGGCGGCGTCCTTCAAGTTCGACAACTGGACGGACAAATTCTTGGATGCCTCGGCAGCGCCGATTGTGGCCCCTGCCAGGGCCTTCATGACGGCAGGATAGAGCTTCCCTTCGGCGTTCAGTTGGCGGATCTTCTCGTTGGTCAGCCCGGCTGCCTCCATGAGCGGCTGCAGCATGGTCGTCCGTGGCGTCATGTTGCCGGCAAGGATGCTGCGAACCTCTTCGCCAAGCATATCCAGCGGCACCCGCATGGACGTGGCCGCCTGGACGATGGCCGTGGAGAAATTCACGACCATTTTTTCATCGAAACCGGCCTTGAGGGCCGGGACATACGACTGTGTATATGCCTTCGTCAGTTGCTCGTAGGTTGCGGCCGTCTCCAGACCGCCGATGCGAAGGCGGTTTTGGGTCTGGACGCTCAGACTCAGGGCGGCCTCGAAGGCCCGCTGGCCAGTGACGATGTCCCCGGCTTTATCGCGGAATTCCCGCATAGAGTAGATCAGGGAACCCAAACCGACGCGGGTTTCCTCCATCGTGGAATTGAAGCTGTAACCGGCGCTGACGGCGTTCTTGATGACGGCATAACCGCCGAACGAAAGGAACAGGTTGCGAATTGTCCCGGAGAACTCGTTCGCGGCACCGTTGGCCTCCTGGAGCGTCTGCTTGTAGGCACGTGTCGCCGAATTCACCGTCTGCACAACGCCGGTGGCCAGGTCTTTAGCTGCGATGATGATTTCGAGTTTCGTCATTTGGGCTCTTCACAACTATCTGGTCGATATTGCAGGTCGAGCAGTCCACGTTCTTCTTTGCCGCCCGGCAGGCCCGGCAAAACGCCGATTTTGGGTCGTTTTGCTTTCCTGCGTCCTGCTTTTCATGGATCCCTTTCAACACGCTCCGCTCAAGCGCCCTGAGTTTTCTCAGGATCACCTTGTCAAATTCGATCTCGATGACGCCCGCGATCATGGCGGCGGCGTTGTAATCGAGACCGATCACACCGTTCGGCCCCACCCGCCATTGCGTCAAAACGTTTGTCCATAGGTCCCAGGCGTCTTCGTTTTCCGGCAATAAAGCGGGCGGGGCGTTCCGGCATCGGTCACACCGAGACCTGTCTACGCATCCGCTGCACCTGGCAGGTCCGCCGCCTTCGTACCACTGCCAGATGGCTTCAAGTTTTTTTCATCGTTCCCCTTGCCATAGCTCAGGTCGATAATCGCCTTGAACAGTTCCAGCGCCTTGTCGTTCGGAAGCGCATCGACCTCGCGGATCTGCTCCGCACCGCAGACCATCTCCAGAATCTCATCGGCTGCGTCGTCCGCGTTTTCGATGGACAAATTGCCGATGTTATAGCCCTTCTTGCGCAGAGCCTTGACTTCGCCCCTGCTGAGGGGCCGGATGTTGAATTTTTTCCCGTCGATTTCTTTTTCCATGTCGTTTCCTTTCCGCGCTTAGAATGTGGCAATCGGGCTCAAGAGCACCATCCGGAGGGCCGAAGCATCGGCATCGTCGTTGTAGTAGCTCTCGAAAGGCAGCTCCACCAGCAGGCCGGTCGGCCCGGAGATGACCGGAGACTGAGGCTTGAAAATGACCTCATCGAAGTAGAAGCTCATCTTCTCGTTTCCTGCCGATGCCCCTGTCCCCGCACCCTTCGTGAAATGCAGCTCCAGGGTGGTTTCGGTGTGGGCGATGGCCAGGGCATAAAGAACATCGTCCTCAAAGAGGATCTTGGCCGTGCCGGTCACCTTCGCCCTTCCTTCGGGAAGGCTGTAACGCTGGCCGGTACCGTCAATGACGTAGTTGTTGCCGTCCAGGGCGTTGTCCAGGGTGAAATCTATCTCGGTCATCGTCCCGAGCGGGGATCCGCCGCGCTGGATGGACCCGGAAAATCCGTCGAAAGGCGTGTGGCCGTTGTCGGTCGCCGTTGCGTCGAAGGTAGCCGCTCCGATGGTCTCCTTCGCCCCCATGATGGAGACCGAGCAGTTGATCATCCCTTCCGGCTTGGCAGCCAGCCTGAAGCTGTTCACCCGGCAGCCGTTGTATAGGAGATACTTGTCCGTGGCGAGATCCGTGAACTGCTTCTCGATGCACATCCCGACCGGCAGCGCGCCGATCTTGTAGGTGTGCGTGTATGGTGCCGCTCCACCTGCAACGCCATAGCTGCCGAAGATGTGCTTGAAGAGCTTCCCGTACTGAGGAGAAAGCTCAAAATTGATGTCGCCGGAAACGTCCACATTTCCCCGGACCGGGGCCTGGGGATTGCGGTTCGAACGAATCGTGTTGGACGACACGAGATTTCGGTTCAGCCGCAGAGATTCAGTCGTGAACGGCAGGACATGGGCGTCCGGCGCACCGGGGGTGCTTTTGAACGCCGTTTCGGTGTCGAAATTCAATACGGCATTAGCGCCTGATTGCTGAGACATAGGTTATTCCTCCTTTCCCTTCTTGCTTCGGCCGGATGCGATCTCCGGCTGGTTTTCCTGGTATTCCTTCAGCCTCCCCTTGCGGAGCAGGACTTCCGCCACATCGTCGGGGACCTCCTTCGGGACGCCGATCTTGAACTGCCCGGCAATGCCGCAGCCCATGATTTTCGGCCCTTCTTCGTAGTAGAGTTTCTTCATAAATCCTCCTTTTTACGGTTCCGGTTCAGGGACCGGCTCGGTTGCGATGACGTTCGTTTTCAAACGATAATTGAGCCCATAGACCAGCAGCCCTCCCTCAGCCGTCACCAGGTCCTCCCTGACAGGCCAGAGCCACCCGTAAGGGCTGATCTGGTGGCCGATGAGGTAGTTTCTGACCGCCTCGATGATCGTGTAGGCTTCGGATGCACCAGCCTCCCTGCTCTTGAGGTTCCTGGAAACCAGGACGATGAGGAAGTCCATCTGGTGATCGGCCCGGTTGGTCCCGATGACCTTTTTTTCGTCAAAATCCGCACCGTGGTAGATCACATTCAGAGCAGGCAGGCGCTGGGGCGACTTGAGCAGATCCTCGATATCTCCCTGCCAGACGCCGACGCTGGCCGCGGTAGTGATCTTCTGCAGTTGCGTTATGATGTCGTCTTGAATCGTCTCGATCATTTAAAACCCCGACATCTTGTCCCTGGTGAAGATCCGGTCATTGGAATCCATATTCACCGCATTGTCCGTATTGGCCGGAGAGGGCGTCGCCGATCCGAGCTTTATTCTCCCTTCAGCCACCTTTTCCAGGAATCGAATCGCCTCTTTGTTCCTGTCCGCCCGGATTTCAGGCATTTCCAGATCGCTGCGGGAGTAGAGATTATAGGCCGCGATATCCACGCTGATCTGGCGAATCTTCGAAGGCACAGGGGACAACGGGATGGCATATCGATCCTGGCAATACGCATCGATGGTGGCATCGGCGTCGGCAATAGAGCGGGTGACTTTATCGGTGTCGATCTCACCCGCTCCATCATCGTCCGTCAACTGAATCAGCGCGGTTTCATTGAGCAGATTCAGGATATCGTCTTGGGTGCAGTAAGCCATTACCGTTTACCTTTCTTCCCGGTTTTGGCCGATTCTTTGCCGGTTTCATCCGCTTCAGCCTTTTCGGTTGCACCGGAATCCTCGGTTTTCTCTTTCTTGTCCGGGACGATCTCAACGGTCAGCACCGGTTCCGCTTTGAGAATGGCCAATTCCTCCTTGCTGAATCGGTCATCGGGATACTGCGCCTCTTCCTTCGGATGGGCGATGCCGCAACGTCTGAACCCGGCTTTTTTGCTTCTGATTTTGATCATCTTAAGCTCCTCCTTGTTGAGCGTTTTTCCCGCTCCCCCTTCATCCGGACCGATCATCCGGGGGGGAGCGGGGCGGGCCCGCTCACCCGCAAGGTTTTCGTTACGCAAGCCACGGCACGACGACCAGCTTCGCGGTATTGAACCAGACGTTGCTTGCCCCAGCGGAGTCGAACTGCGCTTCGACGACGGCCCGGCCATTGGATTCCAGGGTCGGAGGAACGACCAGGTGGGTCGGTGTGATGCCCAACGGGACGCCCTCGTCGTTGGTGAAGGCCATCATGGCCGCCCTGGCCGCTGCATAGTACGTGGCGTTCAGGGTCTGCTTGCTGCCGTAGCCAAGCTGCCACAGGCCGTAGCCGACGTTCTTCCGGTCATCGACGCCGTAGCGGAACTTCTTCCGCATGAAGACGTTCTCGTCGTCCGGCTTGTCCATCGACACGAACTGGGGGCGCTTCCGGATCTGCAGGACGATGGGCTTGATCGGCCGTGACAGATCGAGGAGGTACCAGGGGGTTCCCGCGCCGCCGCCGGTATTGGAGACGGACGCGCCGTTGACGCTGTGGTCGGAATCGAAGAAATACTGCCCGTCGAAGCATTCCGTGTCGAATCCGGCCTTGAGCAGGGCGAAGACCAGGACGTCGGGATGCACCTTCGCCGCCTGGGCCAAACCCTGGATCATGGGCGTATAAACGCCGATCTGGTCGTCTTCGATGTCGTTGCGATCCACCTCGATGGTGGCCTCGTAGTCCTTGTTGGTAATCTCATACTTGAAGGCGGACAGGTCCTTCAAAACCCGGTCGCCAAGCCATTCCCTCATCATGGGGAAGTCGCCCAGCCACTTGTAGTCGACGCTCCGTCCGGTGGAAGGCGTCTGCATGGCCACCAGTGGCCACTGGCTGGGTGCGGAATCGAACGCCTGGTTGAAAACGGTGCTGAACGATTTGTAGATTCCCTGCAAATTCGCTTGATTGACAATCATTTTAAGCCTCCTTCTTTTGGCTGTGGGGAGAGAACGACGTTCTCTCCCCGGTCAAGGTATTGGTTACGCCGTCAGCAGCTTCTTCTTGTACTCGATCCACGCTGCCAGCATGATCACGTCATCGGTGCCGAGGGTGCCGTCTTTCGGTTTGATGGTCAATTCCACTGCCGCCGGATAGGCCGCGAGGTTGGCCAGAGCCAGGGTGAGCGTCACTTCCTGGACGTGCTTGGTCGTGGCGTCGCCGGTCATGGCGCTGGTGTCGCCGCCGAAAGTGGAATCTGCGTCATATGCAGCCGCCTTCACGTTGTTGTAGGCGGCCACGGTGAATTTCGTGGCGTCGCCGACGGTCGCTCCGTCTTTGGCAGCCAGGATATGGAGCACCGCGTTGGAGGTCACATCCATGTCGGGCGGCACGATCACCTTCGTTCCCACCGCGCCGGGAGTGGCGTGGTTGTTCCAACGAATGCCCAGGCCCTTTGCCGTGACGCAGTAGCCGGGCACTGCGCTTTCTCCGTTGGAGAATGCGGCCAGGGCAACGCCCGCGTCGGTGATGACCGGCATGGGAATCTGGATGACGCCCTTCGCAGACTTGAGATGTTGATAGATCTCCTGAAGGGCCGCTTCCACCTCGGTTTGATCGGTAAACAAACCGGCGTCGGCGACGGAGATCGCGCTGGCGGCATGGGCAGCGCTCCCGTCGGCGATATGCGCGGCGGCGTCGGACTGGCGGATGGCCGGTTCGATATCGATCCAGGCATGGGTCGTATCGATGTATTCCGCGATGATCCCGCAGAAGATGTCATGCGTGACATTCCCCACGAGATCCACGTTGTTGTCATCGGCGATATAGACGCTGTCGCCGACGTTGGCGATGGTGATCGCCGTGGCGAAGGACATCTTGAACAAGCCCCTGCGGCGAACCGTGACATTGATGTCGCCGTCCTGGCCTGCGCTGTTGTCCGCCTGTTCGCGTGCAATTCCGACAAAGAGCGTGCTGGCCGTGTCTCCTGCCGCTACGGCGTACCCGGCGGCATTGACGCTGACCATCGCTCCGGCATAAATAGTGTCCCCGTCGTCCACGGGAATGGAGATGTCGACTCCTTCTCGGTATTCGGTTTTCTTGTCTTCAGCTAATGCGGTCATGTGTTTCCTCCTTTTCCTTGTTCAGGATTGGTTTATTTGTTGTATTTCTTGAAGGTTTCCTCATCGATGCCCATCATCTCGTTGATGGAGCGCTGAGCGGCATCAACGGCTCCCTGGGTGTCTTTGGCGGCGATCTTGATGCCGTCCACGGGAATCACGCTGCCCGCCGGGCGGGACAGGACGATCTGCCGAAACTGCTCCGGCGCTTTCCCCGCCAGATCCCGTCCCCATTTGTCCAGTTCTTCGGGGCTCGTCTTGCCTTCCTTCAAGGCCAGGGAAATCAGGTCCTCCTGCTCCATCGCCGCGATCTTCTGCTTGAGGGCCGTTACTTCCAGGCTGAGGGTCTTGGCCACATCCGCCGGTGCCTTGAGGGAAGCGACGATCTGCACGACCTCGTCTTTCCCCGCGTCCTCTTTTGCGCCCAGGGCGACCATAACCTCTTTGCAGGCGACGACTTTCGTTGCATCGGCCTCCAGTTTCGTATTTTTGGCCACGAGCTGGGTCACAGCCTCTTCGATCTTGTCCTCCCCGGCTTCATTGGCCAACCCCAACAGCTTTTTCAGTTTTGCGATCATAATTTCCTCCCTTTCCTGATTTTGATTGTCCTCGTGGCGCATCTTGGCCATGAGCGGTTTCAAGTTGTTAATCTTCGGCTGGTTGGTGAGGGCGACGTTTTCCAGCAGAATGACGCGCCGGTCTTTCGCCGTGATCCAAATCACCGGCGAAAAGTAGCGATACTCCCGGCTTGACAGATACTCTGCCGCCTTTCCCGTCCACTCGACCACCGCCCACAACCCTTCCGTTCCCTTCCAGACCAGGCGCTTGATCCAACCCGCCGCCGGTGCCTGGACGTCCTGCATCGTCTGATGCTCGTAATCGACAACCATGTCGTTGCCCCGCTCCTTGAATTCTTCAATCAACGCGGCAGCTTCCTGGTCGTAGAGGTAGGCCGGTTCATCGCCGGAGATATCGATCTTCCCCCAGGGGAGAATCTGAAATTCCGTCGGCGCGCCGGTCATCTCCTTCAAAACTGACAAGATCAAATGTTTCATGGTGTTACCTCATTGACAAATAACGGTTGATGATGCCTACGATCTCCGTGCTGTCCTGGGCACTCACGCCCAAGAACGGCCTGGCGGGGATCACCGATCCCGGATGGCGCACCGATTTCACCGGATGCGCAGCACCCGGCCAGAAAAGCGCCTTTTTCGTTTTCGGAACGATTACGCTCGGCGAAGTCTTCCCGCCCAACTGGTGAATCGCCGCGTAAACCCGATTCGTCCCGATGGCGACGCTGAACGGTCCCTGAAGCTGATAGCGAATGCTGCCGCGCAAATGACCGTATTCCGTCAAGATCTTGCTGTGCTTCTTCCGTCTCAAGGTCGATGCCTTCAACGGAGCCCACGGCGATCCGTCCGGAGCAGGGCCCTGTCTGTCGAACCGGTTTTCCGTCGACCGCAGCATGTATTCACCGATGATCTTCATCGCCGCAGACGGGTCCTTGACCTTTTGGGCCAGGTTGTTCAGCGCCTGGTTGACCGGTTCGTCGTGAACTGTAATTCTAATTTCCGGCATTTGCCCTCTTGCCTCTAAAAAATAATGCTTGACAAACGATATACAATGTATATCATATAGCCATGAAGAAAACGGAGCTTCTCCCCATCCGGGTCGATCCGGAAACCAGGCGCATGGCCGTCGAAAAGTCTGAAGCACTCGGCATCAGCATTTCGGCGTATATCCGCATGCTCATCCGCCTGGACAACCAGCGGGCGAGCGCCGAAGCAAAACGACGAGAGGAGTAACAGGAGAAGCCATGTGGGTTTTCACCAACAGGGGTTTTGTCTCCATTGTGGAGAATCGGGACGACCCGGAAACGATGGTCGTCAGATCCCGCTTTGCCGGGCATATCAAGAGCCTTTTCCCAAAAGCGAAGGTGCTCAAGACCCCGCAGGCCGACTATCTTTACCGGGCCTTCATTCCCCGGCCTCTCGTTGTGGAAAAGCTGTCGGAAGCCATTGAAGAAATCGACTATCCGAACTTCAAGAATTCCATCGGCGACGACCGGTACCATGACGCCTGCATGGACGTGTGGTCGGCCCTTTACAGGCACCAGAAAAGGACGTAAACAATGGAACAGAACGCCTTGAAAAAACGCTATGAAGCGTTGACTCCGCTTCCCGAAACGGCAATCGGTGACTACACCTGGGTTGACCGGCTGCGCACTTGGGAGGATTTTCTTGAAAACGGTCATAAGACCGCACTCCTCTTGCGCAAACTTCAAATCAGCGCCGCCGATTACACTGAGGTTCGTGTCCTTTGTCCCGGCCTCCATGACCTTCTGCTGGAGGCATTCCCCGTCACGCCTGAAGATCAGGTTGAACTGGACGAATGGAAAGCGGAACTCGGCTTTATCGAATGACGTTCGCACTGGCCGCCCTCCCGACAACAACATATTCAGACTCGCCCTTGCCGAAATGCATGTACTTCCGGCCCTGGTAATAGGTTTTCACCGTGTCCTCCACGCGGATGCTCATCCTCACGCATTTTGATCCGCCAAACCCGTCCACTTTGACCGTCACGGATTGGACAGAATTCCCGGAGAAAGCACCCTTCTTGAAATTCGAGGCAAATTCTCCTTTCGACATGAACCGGACCGCCGGGATCTCCTCGTAGCCGTGCAGCCGCCTCATGAGGTACTGCTGAAACTCGTATTCTGCGTCGAGCAGCGAAAAGACCGTCTCCTGCGGCAGTTTCGCTCGCTGTAATGACGTTCGTAGCCCCTCTTTCAACGTTGTCACGACCTCGCCTCTCGATGTCTGTCCCGAATGGTATTTCGTAACCTTCCCGAACCGAGATTCCGCCCAGAGCTTGATCGTCGCTCCACCCTTCGAAGAAGAACTGCCGGACCACTCAGTAAATAAGCCGCGCAGCACTCCACGTCCCCATTTGTGAACGTTCTGCATCGCGTAGGCTTCGAACTTTCCGACCAGCGCCTCGACCTCCGTGAAAAAGTGGCCGTCTTTGGCCCCATTGACCAGGCCGTTGACCTCGTTCGGCTGCCATCGCGTTACTCCCCATTTCTTGAACTCCTCAAGGTGCTTGCCGAATCCCTGGGGAACCAGCTTGCTTTCCAGATCGTAGCGGTCGATCAGAGCCTGGCGTCGCTTCCAAAGGGTCTCCGTAAGGTCGGAAACTTCATCTTTCGCAAATCCCGCCTGCTCAAACGCCTTCTTCACGTCCGTCTTTTTCAGCTTCAGCAGACCCTCGGCACCGTCCCGCTCCAACCAGGCATTCTTGTCGAAAATGGCATTGAAGACGGACGCCGATTGACGGTTCAACTGAGCATCCCGCAACGTCTTTACCTCGGCAGGAACGGCTTCATAGGCTTTCGCTCCCCCCTGGGCGCGATATTTGAAGCTCCCTCCGGCATCGATCATGACCAGGCGCCCATTCTTGGCGAGCATGACGTTGTCGAATTCCAGGCCAACGACGTCCCAATTCTTGGTCAGAACGGAGGCTTGGAAGATCTTCGCCATCTCTCCTGGGCGGCCGATCATGTCGGCGGCGCTCATGGCCTTCAAATCCGTTCTCCACTTGCTCACCAGGGCCAGTTTCCCGTTCCAATCCCTCAAGGTCAGTTCCGGCATCTCCACGCCGAGCATCTTGTGGATCGCGTTGGAGGCAAATTCCGTCCTGGCCTGGCCTTCGTCGGCGTACAGCTTGACGTAATATCGCTGCTTGTCCGGGGCCTCATAGAGCCCGCCGGGATTCGACCCTTTCTGTCCCTCGACCTTTTTCCAAAGAGCAGTATCGTCAGCCGATGTAACTGCTTTCTTTTCCTTTTTAACCGTGCTGCGGATTCGCCTGGCGACCTTTCCCGCCTCTTTGTCCTTCGCCTCGATCTCCTTGATCAGGGCCTGGGCGATGTCGTCTGGAAGCCGCGCCAGGGACCCTTCCAAGATGCTGTATTTCGCCTGGGTAGCCGTTCCGACGTTGTATCCCCATCCTTTGTCGATCCCGATCGGCTCTCCCGTCTTCGGGTCGATGGGGGAGGGAGGAGCTTCCCCATTTCCGCCTGCTTTCGCCCGTTCGAAATCCTCTTTTGTCGCCGCGAAGATCTTGCACTTGCAACCCCAGCCGTTCGGTACGTAATGCGTCTTCCACCAGGGATCGTCGGCCGGAAGGGTGATCCCATTCCATGCCAGATGATGGGGCCTGGGAACCCGGCTGTCGCCGTGGCGATAGGTCAGATAGCCGTAAAACTTCTGCACCTCTGGATCCTGAAGCTGCTGCCACCGCCCGGCGGCATAAGACGTCCGGATATTCGTGGAGTAGATGACCTCGCTTCGCCAGTTCCGCCCGCCCTTGTACGACCAGCCGTGTTTGGAGATAATGTTGTCGAAATCCTTGCGGAATTCTTCCAGGGTGACCCCCTGGCTGATCGCCTTGTCCACGGCGGCCCTAAAGTCGGACAGAAGATCTGCCTTATAGGCTCCCGCGATCATGAACCCCTTTGCGTGCTGGTCTTTCCAGAGATCCGTCCACTTTTGCGTCGGGATGTTCAGCTTGTTGCGAAAGAACGATTCCTGCTCTACAAAGGGCAGATTAAAAACGGTTTCGATGGCCATTTAGACCCCCGTTTCATCACTGACTTCGGACATCCCTGCCATTTCCGCCACGGCCATCGCCCGTGCGATCAGCACGCCGAGATCTTCCGGGTCCATTTCTCCCCAAAGATCGATGATCCGATCACGCAGATCCGCGAGGTCCCGAACATTCGGGTTGTCGATGAGGCGGCGGACCTGGTGCATGAAATGGGCATCTGTAATGACACCAGCCTCGTCCGCCAACCGGTTACTGATCAGGTCCGCATCGTCAATTTCGCCTTCTAAGGCGTCTTCTCCCGTTTTGGCTATGATGACCCTCATCCCAGGGAGTTCGCTCGACACGGGCTTGTTTTTGGCCGCCAGCGGGGCCTTTTTGCCTGGCGGTTCGGGTCTGACATCGCCGAGAGGTGTCTCCCCGGACTTCGGCAGGGGAATCTTGAACCGGTCGGAAACGTGTTCGGCAGACATGGGCTGCCCCATTTCGCGGAGATTCTTGTAAACGGTGCTCAACGTTTCCAGATCCTCGGGCGGCTCGAACATCAGCTTGAACCAGGGCAGAGGCTTGTCCCACCCGAAGTTATAGCCCACCAGTGGGCGCACGATCTGAAAACGGACTGCCTTTTCAATGGCCTGGCAGTCGGCTTTCGTCAGATCCCTGCGCACCCGGTCCTGGGCGTCTTCATTTCCCAACTTGCCGGGCGTCCCTTCCGTCGTTGCCGTCTGGCCGAGAATGGCCTTCGACATCTGCCGGTCGCAGAAGTTGGACAGGGCCTCGTAGATATTCTCCGTCCCGGAGTTCTTCATGGCCTGGACAAACTCGATCTCGGTGCTCTTGGATATGATCCCGGCGGCATCAGAGCCCAATGACTGGATTGCCGACACCAGGGCGTCCTTGTCTTCCTTGCTTGCACCAGGGTCATATTTTCCGAGGCGCAGCGGCATTCCGAAGACCTCGGAGAATGCCACCCAATCTTTCAAAGAGTAGTTTTTGAACAGGTACATCCAGGCGCAAACCCTCAAGACGCCAGCACGGGTGTCATAGCCGGATCTGGCCTTGTACCGATGGTAAACCAGCTTGAAGGGCGGCATGATCTCGCCATAAACCGGCTCTGCTTCGGTTACGACGCGGGGGACCTCAAAGCTCTTGGCCCACATGTCGCCGCCCCGGTCATAAAACACGGCCTTCTTGGGATGAATCCACGGCAGGCCGCCAATGACGGCCTTGCCGCCGTCAATTGTCCAGAGAATCTCGCAGAGGGAATAGCCCTTTCCGATGGCATCGAGGAGATCCAGCAGGACATCGTCAAAACTGTCGAGGTTAAAAATGCAATCGGAGACAAAATCCCGAATCTTCTTGTCCTCGGCAGATTCCGACCAGGCCGTCAAATCGTAATCCAGTCCCAGGACCGCGTTTTTCCGCGTCTGAAGCTCCGAAAAGAGATGGGTGTCTTTCTCCTCCATCTCCTCGAACAGTTCGGCCTGCCGGTAAACGTCGCCGCCATCGGCCTCCTTGAAAATGTCGGCCAGCCGCTGAGGAGTCAGCCCCTGGCTCGGATAGGACGACCAGCGATCCCGAATCGTCGTCACGGCGATCTCACGGGTCTCCGGTTGTTTCAGAACTTGAATTTCCCTGCCGAATTGATCGTATAGAATTGCCATTACCAGGCTCCCTGCTGCGCAGCGAAGCGCCGTTTGTTGACAGTTTCGTATTCAACGGGACCGGTTTCACCTTCCGTGGTCGCAAACCAGGCCAACGCGCCGGCAACGCCTGAATCTCCGTGCCGCTGCTTGTTATCCTTGCCTTTCATCTTCGCTTCGGGAAGTTTCGCCACTCCGCGAACGACCTTGAAGGCACGGTGATCCTCAATAATATCGGCGTCCTTTGGGAGCAGGATGGAACGATCCTCGAAGGCCGATTTGTATTTCGGCATGTGTTCCCGGTACCAGGTCTCGCTCAACATGACCTGGGCGATCCGGGACGCTCCGTATTTCTGCATGGCCACTTCCGCCAGATATTGACCGTTTCCCCGTGCGTCGAGAGCGCCATAGCGGAACCTGGGAAGCCGGTCTACGATGTAAAACAGCACCTGCTCCTGCTGCTTGAAGGGGATATTTCGGAGTTCCACGATAAATGGAGCGCGGAATGTGGCGGATTGTTGCTCGCAAAGAAGCGTGATTACCGTCAAGTCGCCAGTCCGACCGAAGTCCTCCCCGAAATAGGAGGCACGCTTGGCATCCAGTTTTATCAACAAGGGCTTCAGGATCTCATCACACCAATCCTTCACTTCCGCGTAGCGGATGTGATCGGCGACCTCGGCAAACGCTTTCGATTGCTCATACCGGATGACGGGGATCTCCTCGGAGAGGCAGGTCTCAATCAGCGCACGGGTCAAGAAGGTACCGGTACCCTGGCTCGGGATGCAGAAAAGCTCCTCATCGGCGTCCTCGCCATAGGAATCGATGATGGACTGCCGCCAGGCCGCCTCTGCCTCTGCCGTCCATTCCCGCCCCAGGACCTCGCAGATCCGCCGGTAAAGGCCATCCTGCAGGGCGTCGTCAAAGTCCACCCTGTGGAGGCTGTAGGGCTTCTTCCCGGCACGGATATCCTGGATCACGGAATTGAATTCGTTCGTGTCGCCAAAATGCGTGCTGATGACCCGGACCTGGCCGCCCCACATCAGGAGGGCCAGCGCCGCCTTGAGCAGCCCGGCCAAATCGTCATGGAATGCCGCTTCATCGATAACCACACGCCCCTGCTTGCCGCGCAGGTTCGTCGGGCGGCTGGACAGCGCCGTGATCCTCCAGCCCGATTCGAGGGTGATCTTGTAGGCGAGGATCTTCTTTTCCTGGACGACGCCAGCCACCTCTTCCTCATCGATCTCCTCGTATTCCTCCATCGTAGACGCTGCCAGGTTGTAGGCCCGCGCCCAATTAGCGCAGTCATTGATGAATTCGAGGGCCATGTCCTTCGTGTAGCCGATGTACCAGACGTTCCTTTTCTCGCCGCTGCCGACCTCCGAAGCGTAAAGGGTATCGTCAGCCGCCTCGGCCCAGGAAATACCGACACGGCGCGATTTTTCGATGAATTTGACCGCAGATTTATCGGCGACCCAGCGGGTCTGATAGGGCAATAAGATGCCCGTGGCGGGTCTCGCCTGGTCAAAATCATTCTGGAGGTTCACTTCTGTCATACGATCCCCAAAATCTTCTTCCGGATCTCCTCGGCGGTCTTTTCGGAAAGCCCGCCCTGCTTGGCGACCTTGACGACCTCTTCAGCCGCGTCCTTCGCTTTGCTCCTGGCCTGCGACATCCATTTTTTCTGATCCACGCTGGCTTTGCTCAATTTGGCCACCATGATCCCCATTTTCGGGAAGATCTTGGCGAAGGCCACCGGGTCTTCGGTCTGAAGGTTGACCAGGACGTCGAATGCCTTTTCCTGCACCAGGCTGATCAGGGCGTCGCTCATGACGCCTTCGTTGTCTCCGACCGCCTCTGAAACGGCTCGCGCCTGTTCCGAGGCAATCTTGATCGCCGCCAGGCGATCCTCAAAGGCTTGTCCGTAACGGTGTATTGCCGCATGGGATATCTCAAACCCCTGATCCCGAAGCCATTCGGACAACGCTCTGTAATCAGAGAAACTTCCGTTGATCAGGCGCTTGTCCAATTCACGCTTTACGGCGTCGGGCAGTTTCGTGATCTTCGATCTCGAAGGCATATCACCACCATTTCTTGGGACGGGCGATTCCAGGGCGGCAATCGACGGTATATTCAACGATGTCGATCCCGTGATTGTTGATCTTGGCTCGCCACACAGGGCTGTCCCGATGGGTGACCGCGATCAGTTCGCGTTCCTCCAGGTAATCGAGTTCCCGGCGGATGTCGTTCAGCGTCACATCAAGGATGACGGGCTCGATGGCGTTGCGGATCATGACTTCCGACGTGCCGCTGGGCTGGGCTGCATGCAGCGTTCTCAAGATCAGCCAGCGCATCTCAAATCGCCTGGCATTTTCCATGTCGATGGGAAGAGGTTCCTTCATTACAATCTCTCCTTCAGTCTTTCGATGGAGTCATGGACGCGGTCCAGCTTGGCATTGATGACAACCTCAAACCGCACAAAATCCTCTTTCCTGACGTAGGAGAGAGGAAGGTCGGCTTTCATTTCCAGGACGTCCTTTTCCAGCTTGGAGATGTCCTTTCCCCAGCCTTCGAGGCGGCTGTTGATGTCGTCGCAATGGGCCTTGAACATGGTCCGCAATACCGATACGATCAGCACGCTCCAGGCCGCGATTAGACCGGGCAGGAAAATGAAAAGTTGCCAATTTTCACCCAAGAGACCTGTCCCTCCTTTCTTTTTTTTCTTGACAACCGATGCACCGGACGGCATTGGGCATGGCCTTCAGGCGCGCCGTTTCAATTTTCTCTCCGCAATCGCAGCAGGCTTTGTGGCGTGGCAGGGTCCCTCTCCCGCCGGATGAAGGCCCTGCCTTGCCGCTCTTCGCTGTCATCGCGGTATTCTGCCTACCGGCATAATGCGCTTTCAGCGCCGACTGCCGGAATAGTTCGTCATTCTGTTGGGCGACATCGATCTCGTCCATTCACCACCTGTATGAAATGCCGACCATCGCTTTGGCGTCCCCGCTTGTGTTCGCTTCCCCGTAAACGCCGAGATGGACGTTCCCAATCCTCAAGAAATCCCATCTCCCGTAAATGTCGGCCTCCATTCCGTTCTTTATCGTTGCTCCGTAGCGCACCCCAATTTCCTTCTTGTTTTCAAAGTCGATGAAGGGAACCGGCTGCTGCTTCGCAATGAGCTTTGATTCTCCGGTCTTCGTGTCCAGCACGGCGACAACGTTCGTTTTCCCTTCATATGGCGTCACTTCACCGGTCGTGATGACCTGCTTGTTCTCGTCTTTGGCCACCTCGTCGGGCAGTTTCAGTTTCTCCACAACCACTTCTTTTTCGATGGTGACCACTTCCTTGACCGGGACCTTGACCGTCTTGATTTTTGTCACCGTTTTTATTTCTGGAACCTTGACGGATTCCGTCCTCGAAATAACCGCCGGGTACTGGTCCCGATACCAGGCGACTACGGCAGCAGCTAAGGCCAGCGCCGCCAGGATGATCGCAATGATGGTCGTTCGTTTCATCGTTCATACTTCCGACCCGCTTTACGGATCTTGTAGGGATATTCGATATTGACCCGGCACATATCGAGCAGCCCGGTTTTCATCTTGATCACCTTTCTGCTGCAGGCTCCCTCGACCTTCTGATAATCGCAGGATCCTGCTTTCCTGATCTCCCGGTTCATGCGCTCCAGGCCCCCGTTATAGGACCGGTAGGCGTAATGCCAGTCCCGGCAGTCGACGTTTCGGTAAAGCCACCGGTCGTAGAGGATCAGCGCTCGGATCGACCATCGCGGATCGTAGGGCATCGGCTTCAAGGAGACGTCCCGGAGGGCCTTCTCCTTGCCCTGGATCCAGGTTGCCGTGTCCGGCATGAACTGTCCAAGACCCATGCCGCCGTCGAATGCCGTGATACCGGTGTCGCACCGGCTTTCCACCTCGATCTGGCCCATGAAGTCGCTCGCGGGAGCGTCCATGCCTACGTGATAGCGGGCTTCCCGAACCACCTGGGGCCAGTATTTCAAACAGCGGTTCCTGGCATCACAAACCGAGGGTGAAGGCCAGGATAAGAGCAGCGTAAAGCAAGCCGCGAAACACCATGACGCTCCGTTTTTCATCGCCGGACATCGCCTCCGTCGCCCCGTAAACGGGCTTAAAGAATGCAGCCCAGACGAGTTCGGCAGTGGAAACACCGATCATCGAAAGGGATATCTTGTAAAAAATAATGCCCAGGGCATTCGCTCCCTGGGTGAAATAGAGAATCGGAAGGACGACCAGGAGAACCAGGCCGAAGCGGATAACGTATTTCTTCATCTCAATCATCTTTCACCCTCAAAAGCACGGCTGCCATTTCCCTCGAAATGTCGAGATCGTATTTCTCGGAGATGAAACCGGCGAACCGGGCGGTATCGGTAACTTTGTCAGGGGAGTACTCCAATTGCTTCCGGTAGGCTTCCACCTCGGCATGGAGGCGGTAAGAATCATCGAGGAGGTAAAGGAGGCTGTGGAAGAGGATCAAAAGGCGATACGCCTGTTTGACGTGGGTGAGTTCGTGCTGCAGGAGACCTTCGTCTCCCTCGTACTTCGGGCGGATCCGGACGATCATGGCGTTGGCGCAACCGACAGACCCAGCCGGGACGCGATCCGTGAAGATTACGATGGCGGGAAGAATCTTGTAGACGAATTTGAGCTTCATCCTTCGCCTCGCTGTTCTTTTTCCCTTTGCAGGGCAAGACATTTGAGCATTTCGGCGTAATGGATGATCTTGTTGCAGTCAGATACGGAAAGCGCCGCTATTTGGCGAAAGGCGTATTTGATGATACAGCCAATGGCAAACGGCTGAAGGATTCCGCCGGAACGATACAGGTCGATAGGTTCGATCAGGCCGCTCTTGTAGTGATCGGCACCGCCCTTTTTCAAGGCATCCCATGATCTTTCTATCGATTCACTTGTTTCTGGCATCGCCAACTCCAAAAACGAAAAAAGCCCGGTCCCGGAGATTTTGTCTCCAGAACCGGGCTGTGAAAGCCGCTTAAAATTTATATGGCGGGCGAGCCGCGCGAAATTTGAGTTTATCCTACCGTTTTTTCATCAGAAGTCAATACTTTTTTTTGCATAAAAACCCACTTTCGGCAATGCTTACACCGTTGATATACTCGTTCTGCTACGGCCTCCATGAGAGGCTTGCCGCATTTCGGGCAAAACAACATCTGCCCGGGGTCGATTTCGGCCCTAAAGTCAACATCTGATACTCTGGCTCTATATCCAGGATTCAGCATTACCATTCACCCACCGATCTGCTTGATCATATCTTTCAACCGGCGGCGGTTCTCCTCAACTTGTTCTTCAGTTAGACGTGCGAGAGGAACGTCCTTCATCTTCGGCAATTGGACGACCTCTTCGGCCTCTGGATACCGGGTGCCGGACATCAAGCCGCCTTCCTTCTTCCGCAGATCCCGTTCCGCCTGTTTCGCTGATTCGCGCTCCTCCTTCTCTGCGATCCCGATCATGATCTTTTTCAAATAATTGTGCGAATCGAGCCAATCCGTGAAATTGCGATGGACAACGACATTCAGGGCTTCTATAATGCCTGCTTGGCTGATCTTGTAGGCCCGTTTCTGATAGGTGAATGATTCGCTGTCAAAGAGGCGCTTCATCTCTTCCAGAAGCACCCTCCATTTCTTCGTCTTGGTTTTCAGCGGCCGCAGCCCGAACAACTCTGTATAGGCGCACACGACGTTGCTGTGCCTGCCGAAGGTGTTCAGCATCTTGATGATCGCCAGCAAGTCGCTGTCATGCGATAATTCCATAAAGTCAATATCCTTCCTACAGTAAGGACAGTTGAATTTCACGATTACCCCCCCCTAAAATGCTTTCCCGTCGAAGGGCGTCGCTAAGCTGCCGATACGTCGCTGGCTTCGGGCAAATCTCCCCACGGCCGGGACGGTAATAGCCACTGTCGGTCAATGTGATGGTATAACCCAGGGCGCATTCAGTGCCGCTGGAGGAACACTTCACGCCTCTACATCCCCAACAAGTTTCCTTTCGCCTCTGTTTCATATGGACACCTCATTTTGCCATTATGTCATCGAATATAACCGGTATCCTGTCTTTTAATTCTGAAAGGAGCGGCCTCATCAACTCACGCATTTGCGGGTGCGCTGCAGTTGCTGTGCGCAATTTCAGTACATGCCGCCATTCCCTGATATTGGCCGTCATTACGATTTCAGTTTTCAGGCTGTTCGGCAGGACGGCACGAGCTTGCTGAGGAGCCCATTCATGTTGGCGCAGACAAGCATACATTCTTTCCGCGTCAAGCATGGACCACGCCCAATAATGGCCAGAATTGCCATCAATAGGAACATCTTCCTTCGTGCCATACTGACCAGGAGGAATATCGATCCACGGCGGGATGATAAACGTGACCTGCGGACATGTATATTTCCCGCCATAGTCACAATATCGTGTTGATTCCTGGCTGTAGGCCGCCAGCCGGTGCCTAACGATCTCGTGAGTAACACCGCGATCACAAATAAACCGGACCGATATCGATTCATGTTCAATGACTGAATGGTGGCCGCTTTTAATGATACGACTGACAAAGGGTCCTGCAGATTTTATGGTGATTTTGCTTTCAGATTTATAGCAAGTCCGCCCGGCAGCTTCGATCCTTTTGCAGATTTCGTCTCCATCGATTTTCGTTATAATTTCATGGCTTGGTCTGATTAAAATCATAGCGCGTCCTCCTTATAAAATCGCCTTGTCCGAGATCTCGGTTATGATGCTCCATTCCTTCGGGCTGATTTTCGTCTTGATCCCCCAGCGGCGGAACCGCTCCAGGAGATCTTCGGTGAATCGCTGCTCCCAGGCCGTCAACTCGTCCCAATGAGCATCGACGTTCTTTTCCAGGCGCTGAAGCCAGTCAAATTCTTTCTGTGTCATTTTGCGGGCTCCTTCTTCAGATCGTAATTGAACTCCTCTTTCGGTTTCCGTTCTGCACCAATGAGAAAGAGGCGCTCGTCCGGCCATTTCTCAATGGCCTCGCGGTCGAGGGACTTCACGATCTTGACGACTTCGCCGAACCCCTGCTGCTCGCAGATGGCGATCACGGCGTCATGGTCCCTGGGGATGGACACCTTGTCTTTCTTGGTGTAGAGCAGCATTCCGTTGGACAGGTAAACGACGTCGCTCTCGGTAAAAAGGGCCTTTTTTGCGGCCTTCATCAGGCCCACAAGCGCCTTTTCGTCGCGGGCCAGGTCTTCCTTGAAGGGTTTCAGACGGGCCTCGCAATCGGCCTTCAGGCGGGCCACGGCGTCGTTATATTCCGTCATCAGGTCATCGATGATGCCTTGCACAGCCTTGATGTTCTCCAGGAAATCATCGGCCTGGCCGTGGAGATCCGCGAGGGGTGCGTTCGCTTCTTTAAGCCGCTTCGCCATGATTCCCCTCCATTTCCAGGCGCATCTGGCCCAGCAGATCCGGCAGGGAGACTTTCTGAATCTTCGCCACCCGCGAAAGGATTTTCAGCGCCCGAACCTTTGACCGGCGCAGATAATTGACCAGCTCGCTGGTGCCTGCAGGCAGGTAGTACCCGCCTCCATCAGACGAGGTCACCGAGCAGATCGGGACGCCTTCCCGGCGCAGGCGGGTAATGTATTTCCGCAACCTGCGGGTGTCGTTGACCCTGTTTTCCCAGGGAGACCCGAAGACGGCCTCGTGCAGCTCGCCCATGCCGACCGCGTTCGGTTCCCCGATGTGCGCAGCCAGCGTCGCGCTGATCAGCCCCTTAATCTTGTGATATTCAATCTCTTCTTTTGACGTCATGGCCTTCCTCCTTTATCTTTCCGATCACGGCCAGCAACCGTTCAAGTTTATTGACATCCCGGCACCATGTCAGGCTGGATACGCCACATATCGTCATGGCCAGCCCGGCCAAGCGCCGCTCTCCGTTTTCAATTTCCTTCGCCACCTCCACGCACCGGCGTCGGAGGGCGTCCAGTCGGGTGTTTTCCCGATCCGGTGTCTTGCGTTTGATCTTCGAGGGCTTCCACCCGTAGTGCTTAAAATACTGGACGAGCTTTTCCATCTGCAGGATCGTCAGATCCTTCGCGCTGGTGACTTTCATCCCGGCGAGCATCGCCTCGTATTGATCGTCTGTCAGGCCCATGTCCTTCTTGGCGATGTGGATCTTCGCCAGGAGCCCCTGGCGCTGCTGGGAAAGCGCATCCCTCATTTCATGACCTCGACGCGGAAGCGATCCGTGTTGACGACCCGGTAAACGGCCTCCCGGCCATAGCTGGCTGATCTGGACCGGTATCCGTCGTGTTTCAAATGACCGGCCTTGACCAACCGGCGGGTCAATTTGTCGATATAGTTCCGATCCGTGCCGGTCATGCGCTGAATGTCGGTCACGGCGAAGGCTTCGTGGAAACTGAGCAGGCGCATGGCCTTGAAGATCTTCTCCTGGACCTGGCCACCCTCGAAAACGATGTCCGGCCGTTTGACATAGACGTAGCAGCTTGAATGTTGTCGCCGTTTTCGTTTGTCGGTCTTCCTGGCAATTTCCCCGCGTCGGAGGAAATCTCCCAGGCTGGTCCTCACCTTGTCCCGTTCCGTCCCTCGCGTGATGTCCAAGCCGTCGCACAATTGCATCGAAGTGAAAGCGCCTGTTTGCGCCTCCATCCATTCGCGCATTCGGGAAGCCAGGCCCGTCTTAGGAATTTTTGAGCACATTTTTCACCAACTCCTCGGTGATCTCGGCATCACTGGCCTTCATGGCGCGCTCGATAGCGATGGCTGCCGTCAAAACGGGCCTCCAGTCTCCGCGCCCGTGCTGCTGGATCAGAAGGGAAGCATCCTGTGGAAGCCTTGCACCCAGGGACTGCTTGAAGAAGAAGGCGATGTCCTGCTGCGTGACAGGCGCGAATTCCATCTTCCGGCGGATCCGGCTGGCCAGCCTGCGCCTCGATGCGATCTTTCCCTTTAGTTCGTCTTCTCCGATCAGCAGGATCGGGCAGGAGAACCGCTCGTTCAGGTTCCGCAGCATTTCCAGGATGTTCATGGCCAGCAGATCGGCCTCATCGATGATGATCAGCCGCCTGTCTTTGGCCATCTCGTCGCCGATCACGGCCAGGCAGGTATCCGACCGGGTTGGACGGACCTTCGCCAGTTCGAAGGCGATCTCCCGGAGAACCATCGCCGGGGTCCTCGTGTTCAGGGGCGGGATGTACACGGCGTCTGTCTGGGTCGCATGATGCTTCGCCGCTTCCGTTTTTCCCCGACCGGCCGGTCCGGTGACCATCGCCAGGGATGGCCCGATCAGGCTGGAACGGTCCGCCAGTTCGCTGCAAAGCTCTTCAAATTTCAGTGTGTTCGGCGTGGTTACAAAGGTATCGTTCATTGATTTCCTCCAATCATAAATAGTTCGTCGCTAATGTATTTTTTGGCGATTCGATGATGAAAACGGAAAAGCAGGTGGGCGAGAATGGAACCGCTGACCTTCTCTTCAAGAATCACTTCATTGTCAGTGATGACAAATAATTGGATGGAAGGTTGGTAATTGTACCTCTTCAGAATATGCAGAAAAGTCTTGTATTCGCTCTTCAGGATGTGGGTCATATAAGTAGCGACTGTCTGATCTTCTATAAAGTAGCACCGATAAAGCGGAATAGGAGACTTTATGACGTTGCATGCCGACGGTCGCTGATTCCGGTAGGCTGAAATAATCTCCAGATCGACTTGCGGATCGAACCGCATGTTTTCCGCCGTTTTCAGTTTTGCGTTCCACTTCACAAGGCGCTCGACGTCGCCAGACTTAAACTGCACCATATTCCCTCCCGTACTCCCGTTCGAACTGCCAGCGCTCGCGTGCCTCCGGGGTGCTCTCGCTTTCATACTTCTCGACAAAAGCGCGGTCCTCCGCCGACAATTCGCCTCCGGCGATCTCGTACTTCAAGCACCAGTCATGACGGATTGATTTTGTTGTGAATTCCGTCGGACGGCCCGGAAGGGGCTTATTTTTCTTTGGAGGAAGGATGTTCATGGCTTCCATTTTGGCCATTTCCGCCTCGTATTGTTCCGGGGACATGGGTTTCTCGTGCGTGATTCTGGCCTGCTCCTGGCGGCGTTTTTCTTCGCCGATCTGCGCGGCAATCTTTTCCGCCTTCGGGATGGTGGAAAAGGCCCGGAAATCCGGAATATGACGCGTCATTTCGCGGAACCGGTCGGCAATGGCCTTGCGTTTCTCCCGTTTTTCCACGATCTTGCGACGGGCAAGGTCGTCGTCCTTCATGGAGGAGTATTCGACCGGCGAGGCGGCGCAAAGGAAAGCGCCCTGGCGGTAAACATGCACCAGGTCGGCCTCGATGGGGTTGTAGCGAATATCGACCCTCTCACCGTGCAGATCCAGAAGCAGATTGTGTTCGTAGGTCTCGCCCTCGATGCTGAGGCGGCCCCGGTTGACGACGCGGGATGCCCGCTTAAGAAAGATCATGTCCGCCGCTTCGTCAGAAATGACCTTCGGACGCCATCCGTCTTCATAACAGAATTTCAGGCAGTCCATCGGCGTGGCCGTCGCCGGTTTCGGCTGCCACATCCACTCCTTGCGCACGCCGCGATGAACCTTTTGCCGGTTGTAATAGTCGATGGCCTGGTAGCAGGTTAGGTAGAATTCGGAGGCGAGCATCATTCTGCCGTCAACGGCAAGCGTCATGGCCCCTTCATGATCGACATCCTGGGTATGTATGTCATCCGTAAGACGCTTGACGCTGCCGGAAAGACGAAAACGGCTTCTTAATATATCTTCGAAAATACTGAAGGTTCCTTCAATCATCTTGGCTTTTGCGTTCTTCACGATGGCTTTCTTATGCGTCCCCGGCTCGATGACCGGGTTGATCTCTTCGGCGTCTACGTCCAGGATGTCTATCGGGGCGTCTTCGGTCTGCTTCCATTCCATGCCATGCTCCCGGATCTGGGCCATGATGCCCATCATGTACTTGCTGAGTTCCGGCTTGCCGTTATCGGTGTAGATGCTGTTGAAGCAGCCCCAGACTCGCATGCCGATCCGGAGCGCCAGGCCGCAAAGATGGGCGTCATAATGGTGGTCAAAGGCCATGCCGTAGATGAGCCTGGTCCGCAGGTCCTGCCACATAAAACATTCAGGGCGGAACACCTGGCCGGTGTCGTCATCTACCACCCAGAAATCATACCGGTGCTGGTCTCCAACAAGCATTTCAAAGGGAGCAAGATCATTGTACTTCCGAAGGATGGGGGGCATGATGTTGTCCAGGGCGAGCATGCCGCCTTTCTGCAGGGCCCGCATTGTTGGCGTGGCCCGTTTATTGAACCACCAGACGGCGGATTCCAGGCACCCGATACGCCAGGCCCGGCGCTGGGCCTCGATAATCAGAACGTCTTCGTAAAGGGCCTTTAAATTGATTTTGCTGTGGGCGGGCTTCAGGCAAAGGGCTATCCACCAGTCAAGCGCTTCCAGCGTCCAGGCTTTGGGGTTGTCCCTGGTCGATTTCCGGTGCTCGACACCGGCAAGACCGCGTTTGTTGTACTTGTCCTTCCATCGGTAGATGGTCTGCCGGGCAACATTGTGCTTTGCCGCCACAAACTTGATCCAGGCGTCCGTGCCTTTGTCCCAGCCGCGCGGGATGTCTTCCACCTCCCGGAGGATGCGCATAATCCGTCCGACCCGTTTGTCCGTCAGGGTTTTCTCAGAGATGGCCCGCTCCGGCGACCAGGCGGGAAGTTTTTGCCACTCGTATTTAACGGGCAGATAAGATGAACCGGTGCCGTTTCCTTTCCGTCCGGCAGCGTTCGGAAGGACCTCTGCGAAGGCCGGAAAAAGGTCCTGCGCCGGTTCCGGAGGAGCAAGGATGGTTAAAGCGGTTTCAGCGGCGGCAGGGGCAAGGAAGGGGAGCATGGCGGAGATTTTGGCAGCCGCCGTGTCGCCTTCCGTATCCTTTATATATAGGACGTAAGCGGTCTGGTATTTCGCGGGAAGGCTATACAGGAGCACCTCATATTGCTCGCCGCCGTTGCCATTGATGGTTCTCGTTTCCAAGTTATTATTTGGTAATTTGGATTGCCGCATAAGCGTCATTTTCGTAATCCCTGTGATTTCAGATAACTTTTTGAACGATAGATATACAGGTGTCACGGAGTCATCTCCTTATGTTTGCAAACCAATGTTCCTCTTCCGACCGGCGTTTCAACTCATCAAGTGGAATCCCGGTAATAACGGCGATTCCTTCCATAGTGAAAGCTACATCCATGATGCTGTCTTTTTTAACTTTTTCCGGAAAATAGTGGAGTATGACGAAAAACATGCCGAGCATGCAGAATAACCACTTGGCATCTCTTTTGCTGATCTTCTCTTTCCGTTTTTTGCTGTTCAGAAATGGTAAGTGAGATACTTCGTTTTTATCGGAGGAGATATTGAGATATACTGGATAGGAGTCGAATCCCTTCCCGCATTCAGACACGATGGCAGCGCGCGCCTCGATAACGCCGTCATCGCAACTCAGAACGTGAATGAAAAGAAAGTCATCGCAATAAAAAAGGCAATTCCGGTCTGGGAGATGGAAAATCTCCCTTCGCTCATTTAAGCAGGTACATAATAGTTCCGTCTTTACCGTCTCTCTCAGGCTGTCGAACTTTCCAAAGTCATATCTTGTGGCACACAAGAGCTGCTTCCCCCAGGAAGCGCAATCAGGCTCATCCGATGTCAGCATCAAGTCAATTAGGCTGTCGATATTTCTCATTTATTTGTCCTTCCCTATCATTACTTATCTAAGTAGTATCCAGACGGCGACCGGACCGAAGTACAAAACCGCCGCGCCAATGACACCCCAGCAGGCCCGTTCCAGCCAGAGGCTGTTCATCATCCGTTCAAACCAATCCAGCGTTCTGTCTCTGATGACTTCCGGTTTCATCGCTCCGCCTCCATTTCCTTCAGGAACATCATGCGTTTCCGCTTTTCCGCCGACTTTTTAGCTATTTCTTCCTCAATCCGCTGGATTTCCGCCCGTAACGCCTCCGGCCCCGGCAGGACGAAAACGCCGACCAAGCGGCCAAGTAACTTCAAAGGCTCGCTGCAACCAACCGCCTCGCAGAAGGCGGGTAAAAAAATGGCCGGAAAGCGGTGCTGCTCCTTAGATTCCGCCGTATAACTATCGAGCATGCTCTTGGTGATCTCCTGCCCGGTCAGTTCCGACATCCGCCCGGCCACTTCCCATCGTGAACGTGGACAGCGTTTCAAAGCCTCGCTGATTGCCTCACGGAATGTGCGGTCGATGTCGAAGCTGCCAGCAGGCTTCTTTTCGGGTTGTGACTGGTAAGATTTTAGTGTGTCGAACAGGGATAATTGACTTGTGTCTATTCTTTTTTTCGTGTTTGCCATTGAAACACCGTAAAAATTCAGTTATAAGATAGCCGTAGGGTTGATTTTTAATTTACGCCGCCGTCCGATGCCAGGTTTTCGCCGGGCGTCCGCGTTTAGGCTCCCGACCGGGGATCATATAGAGATGCGGCCAAATCCGTGCTTTATCGATACCAATCGCCTCGGCGATGGCAGCATGCACCCGTTTTGAGTGTCGCTTTCCATCGATGATGAGGGTAACATGACACGGATTCACCTTGAGGGCCCGGGCGATTGCCGCCTGATTCAGGTTCGCCCGGTAAATAGCGATCCTGATCTCTTGGGGGGTCATGCCGTATTTATCGTTCATGTGCTTGCTCCTTTTCGTTCATGTGTTTTTGGTGGTCTCTTTTTTTGCGGTGATTGTTGCGCTTAATTTATTTACGTCTATACACGCTATAAAATGACATGTCAAGCTAAATTTTAGCGTTACACCTTCATTTTTGTATTTTTTATGGAAAAAACGTTAATACGCTAATAATATCAAAAGCATAAAAGAGGTTTAACACGCGTTACACCTTTTGTTACACCTTTACCAAAAGGTGTAACGCGGAAAAATGGGATGATGGGCAAAGATTTTGAACTCGGGAAACGGATCGCTTGGTTGCGCACAAACCGCGGCATGGAACAGAAAGCGGCGGCGGAAGCGTTAGGTATTGCTTACTTTACATATCAGCACTACGAATATGGAAATCATCCAAGCCGGAAGAATATCGACCACATACTAAATTATTACAAATGCGCTAAATCCTGGCTACTGACCGGCGAAGGCTTTCCCTACCCGGACAGTCCCGAGAAAAAGCCTACTGAACTGACTGTAGAGTCGCAAAAAGACTTGCCGCCAGGCTCTTTTGATAAGTTCATGGATGAAATAAAGAGAAGCCGCGAACTTGATAGAACTATATCTGAATTGATCATAAGCATGAGGCATGGCGGTTTTGACGCCGTCCTGTTTAAGACTATTTATGATGTCATGAGGGAATTCCTTAATATGAATGGAAGGGAGGATCTTAATTCTATTGATTTTGGAATTGCCGCCATCATTCAAACCATCTATCGAGAACTAAAACGAACTCCAAATCAAGAAGAATTGATGTCTCTTATTAAATCATTGCATGAGCTTAGCAAGATATTTCCTCATGGAATACCTCTTACACCCCATGAGCAGAACGAATTGTTTTCGTGGGGAAAAATACAAGCAACGGAAGGAGAAAAAACATGAAGAGAAGCGTTATATTTATGTGTTCAATATTTATTGCTTTTATGCTTTTAGGATGCGCAACTGGTCCGAAATTCACTTGGAAGCTCGATCCACACATTAAATCAGTTGATAATGAATCTTTTTCGGCTTCTATAACCCCTACAGCATATGACGATATCTGGAATGGTTACACTGCCTTTAACTTGACTATCCGGAATAAGACACCTGATGATATTGAAATTGATTGGAATAAGACTTTGTTCATTATGGGTGGCCAGACTTACGGCGGATTTATGTTTTCTGGCGTGTTATATAAGGATAGGAACAATCCAAAACAGCCCGACGTAATATTTTCCGGTTCTGAGTTTAGGAAAACAATATATCCTAATGATTTGGTTGATTTTCTTTATAGACAGTGGCGACATTATGCAATGCCGGAAGGGGATAATGGCGTTTATCTGTCTTTGAAAATAAAAGATAATACTGTAAGAGAAAAAATCACGGTCAGAATGGTGAAAACTCCTGTGAATTAAACATTAATATTGTCGCGCATTACGTTTTTTTATCCACAGGTTTTTCAAAAAGATTGTCGCAATCACGATTTCCATGTCGGCACGGCACAAAATATTTCTATCTATGCATAGACATTAAGTTTACTTGTGCTACAAGACACGCCAAGTCATGCATAGTCAACGTCAAATCTTGTCTCAGGATAGGTTACTTCTTACAGAAAGAAAGGCCATGACCACCCGCTGGAATTCCTCCGGATTGTCCGTGTGGAGCGGGTGGGTGGCCCGCTGGATTTCCGCAAAGGAGCCCTGGGGGATGGCGGCGCTCATCTCCCTCGCCTTGTCGGCGCTCATCACCCGGCTTTCAATACCCCGGATGATCAGGGCGGGGCACCGGATTTCCTGCAACCGGGGCCGCAGGTCATAGCGGTCGAAATGCCTCAGGACCTCCCGGTCATAGCGCAACCGCCAGTTGCCTTGCCCCGTTTCTTTCAGGGCATGTCCAGCCAGACGGCAGAGCAAATCCTCCTCGGCATAGGGGCTGTTCTTTCGCAGTTCTTCCACATACGCACCAATACAATGGTAATCGCGGGGCAACCGCTCGTAGAGGTTGTCCAGATACTTCTTATTCCAGTCGGGTGGACGGGGTTCGATATCGGCATGGATCAGGGCAATGACCCGGTCCGGATGTCGGGCGGCGTAACAGGTGGCATGGAGGGCCCCCATGGAGTGTCCCATGAGGATGACTTCCGGCAATTCCAGCCCGGCGATCAGTTGTTCCAGGTCGGATACATAGTCTTCGCAACGATACGCCGGTGGCCGCGCCCAGTCGCTTGTCCCGTGGCCGCGCTGGTCCGGGGCGATGATTCGGAACCGGGCGGCGGCCCCTTGGGAGAAATCATCCCAGACATGGCTGTCGTCACCGATGCCGTGGACCAACACCAGCGTCGGACCGGCGGCGTCACCCCATTCCCGGTAATGGAAGCGCCGATCACTGATGGCAACAAACTTGTCGGTTACTATTTCCTTCATGAGCGGTAGAGCGGCGACGTGTTATGCCGAGTTCGTGGTCTTCATAATCGTCCCGTTCGTGGTCTTCAGAGGCGTCCAGCGGTCCCGGAAGACTGTTCCAGGGCCTTTTCCAGGTTCTTGTCGTAATCGTAAATGTCGTCCCGGAAGTGGATGTGCCCCCGGGTGTCAAACCACGCCGTCAAATAGATGACATACACGGGAATGGGCTTGGGTAGATTGATCTGTTGTCGCTTTCCTTTCCTGATTTCCTTGATGAGCCGCTCCTTCGACCAGGCTGGATCGTCTTTGAGGACCCATTCGCCCAACTCGTAGGGTTTTTCCACCCGGATGCATCCGTGGGAATACATCCGCCGTGACCGCTGGAATAGACTTTTCTGTGTAGTGTCGTGCAAATATACGTCGAACTGGTTGGGGAACATGAACTTGATCCGTCCCAGCGGATTGACGCCTGAATCCTGGATCATCCGATAGGGAAATTTTTTGGGGTTAACCTTCTTCCAATCGATTGTTTTGGGATCGATCTCTTTGGCTGTGGGGCTCCAGTTGCTGTAGATCCGGATCCGTTTTTTCACCAGAAACTCGGGATCCTTCTGGGCCTTGGGAACCATTTCTTCGGCAACGATGGAATTGGGAACGTTCCAGGTCGGATTAAGTTCCAGATAGCTCATGATGTCCATGAAGACCGGGGTGGGCTGGGTGACCTTTCCCACCACGGTCTTCATGGACATCACCGTGACCTGATTTTCCACTACGAAGAGGCGGAAGTCGGGAATGTTGGCCATGATATACCGCGGGCCCAGTTCGTCGGGAAGCCAACGCCATCTTTCCATATTCCACTCGATCTGGCGGATTCGTTTTTCCACGGTGAAATTCAGTGCCTTGCGCGTATCGTCATCGGTAATGCCGTTCGCCCGGAGGCCATGACGATGCTGAAACCTCTGGAGGGCCGCCTCCAACTGCCGGTCGAAATGGTTGTTCCTGCCCAAATCCGCCGGGTCGAGATCGCCGTCCACCACCAGCCGCTGCTTGAGGAGATTGACCGCCGTGCCGGTGCTCCCACGGTGCAACTTCAGCTTTTCCGGGATTGGTTTCCACCCTCCCTGGGCGGCGATCCGCCGGTACTTGGCCAGTTCCGTCCGTAATTGTCCGTAGGCCGGATAGCGGGGGGGAAGACGCCGCAAGGCGCCCTCTACATCGTCGCCTTTCAGGGCCTCCGTGAGGATCTTGACCAGGTCGGTGGTCCGCCGGTAAGGAACCCACTGGTAGAACCATTTCCCCGGATCGAGACGCCCCTCGGAGACGTGGAGCCCGTAAAGAAAGAAGGCGTCGGTAAGCAGTACATCCCATTCGGCCCAGGTCTCCGAACGGGCGGCCGCCCCGGCCCGGGTCACCTCCTCCAGGCGGGCCGTCAGCTTCTCGATATGGGTCACGCCGTAGTCCTCGGGGTTGAGCCCTTCCTGTTGGGCCTCTTTCAGGACCTGAACCAGTGTCCGGACCTGGCTGGAGATGATCCCTTCCCTTATCCAGGCGGGATTATGATTGCGCTCATGATAGAATTTCTCCCGCGCCGTGGTAGCTGGTTTGCCGTTTCGGTCCCGGCTTTCGACCAGGCGATCCACGACGGCCTTTTGTATCTCCGTATAATCCGCTCCGTATTCCGGGGCGGGGACATCGACGGCAGTCTGCGCTGGGGGGGGATTTATCTTTGCCCCGCCGGCGGGGGCTTTTTGGTTGTTCTTGTCGGTGGGCGACGCGCTGGCGTTCGCGGCATTGCCGCCACTGTTCCGGACGGGGGCATCCGTTGTCCCAGCCGCGGGAGAGCCGAAGGCGGCGATCAGGAAGGCGGCAAGAAGGAGGTGGATGACCGTACGCCCCGGATGCCACCTAAAAGTCTTTACGGTGTCGTGATGTGGTGATTTGTCCCTGCTTATGTTCGGCCTGCATATCCTGTCCATTGTCTGCCGTTGAGAGAAAATCCTCTCTGAGTAATGAAATATAATAAATGGTCACGTCGATCCAACAACCCCGGCTAAGAAAACGTTCCGAGGGAGATCGGACGGATGTATTTTATGCTAACGCAAATGAAAACAAGGTGTTGCTGCACCGCCCCGTGCCCAAAGCAAGGAGCCGGGATGATAAATCCCGGCTCGGAGCGGGCGGGACTTTTCCTGCCCCAAGATAGGGAAAAAGTCAATGAAATAGTTTCATTGATGGGCGTCATCCCAGTTGCGGCCCATGTGGACGGCCACCTTCAGGGGCACCCGCAGGGACATGACCTGTTCCATCTCCTCCCGGAGGAGGGCGGTCACCGCCGCCACTTCCGCCTCCGGCGCCTCTAAGACCAATTCGTCGTGGACCTGAATGATCATGGCGGCCGTTAGTCCTTGGGCGGCCAGCCTTCCGTCGATGCGGATCATGGCCATCTTGATGAGGTCCGCCGCCGTGCCCTGGATAGGGGTGTTGACGGCCATCCGCTCGGCGAACTGCCGGATGTTGGCGTTGGCGGCATTGAGGTCGGGGAGGTAGCGGCGACGGTTCATGAGGGTGCAGACGTAGCCGTCCCGGCGGGCCTGTTCCAGCACCCCGTCCAGGTAGCTTTTCACCCCGGCGTATCTCCGGAAGTATTCATCGATGTAGGCCTGGGCGAGCTTCTGGTTGAGTTCGAGCTCCTTGGCCAGACCGAAGGCGCTCATCCCGTAGAGAATGCCGAAATTTATCACCTTGGCCTGACGGCGCATCTCCTCGTTAACGAACTCGGGGAAGACGCCGAAGATGGTGGAGGCGGTGCGGCTGTGGACGTCCTCGCCGGCCCGGAAGGCCGCAACGAGGGTCGGATCCTCCGAGAGGTGGGCCAGGACCCGCAACTCGATCTGGGAATAGTCGGCGGAGATGAGCCAGCGGCCTGGCGGGGCGATGAATGCCTGACGGATCCGCTTTCCCTCCACGGTGCGGATGGGGATGTTCTGCAGGTTGGGATTGCTGCTGGAGAGCCGCCCCGTGGCCGTCACCGCCTGGTTGAAAGAGGTGTGGAGCCTTCCGGTCCGGGGATGCACCAGGGACGGCAGGGCGTCGATATAAGTCGATTTTAGTTTGGCGAAGCTGCGGTAGGCCAGGATCTCCGCGGGCAGCTCGTGGTGCCGGGCAAGTCCGGTCAGGACATCCACGTCGGTGGAGTAGCCCTCCTTGGTCTTCTTCCCCTTCGCCAGCCGTAGCTTCTCGAAGAGGATGTGCTGGAGCTGCTTGGGCGACTGGATGTTGAACCGTTCCCCGGCGAGTCGATAGATCTTTTCCGCCGATATCTCCAGCAGTTCCTGCATTTCCCGGGACATGACACGGAGGAACTCCGCATCCACCAGGACCCCCGTCCGCTCCATCCGGGCGAGGATGGGGATAAGGGGCGCCTCCAGCTCCCGGAACAGGGGAATTAGCTTTTCCCTCTCCAGTTCCCGGGCGAGTAATTCCCGGAGGGCCAGGACGGCGTCGGCCCGGGCGCAGGCGTAAGCCGTCATCCTGTCCACCGGGATGAGTTCCGGAGGAAGCTGCCGGGCCCCGCTGCCCATGATCTCCCGGGCCGCCGGGATGTGACGGTGGAGATGTTCCGGGACGATATCGGACAGTTCGAAGCTCCGCCGGGTGGGGTTAAGGACGTAGGACCCGATCAGAGTATCGTCCCCCAGGCCGGCGGCTGTCACCCCCGCCTCGGCGAGGGCGATCTGCATCGGTTTCAGATCGTGGCCGTGTTTAAGGATGTTCTGGTCATTGAGGAGAGGCGTTAGAATTTCCCAAAGCTGCTCCCTGGGAAGTCGCTGCCGTCCGGGCTCCTCGTCCGGCACCCCGCCTTCAGGCTGCGGCGTCTCCGGGGAAGCAGGGACCGCCGGGGGCGGCTGGGGGGGCAGATCTCCCGGCGCCGCCGGTGCCTCCCGTGATGACGGTGGCGCCGGTATCTGCGAAGCCCTGTCCTCCGGGGTCGGTGGGTTTGGCGAGATCGTCCGCGCCGCTGCGGCTTCTGTCGGCGCCGTCGGCAGGTGACCGGGGCCCGTTACCGGTTCCGGCACATCTGGGAACAGCAGGGGGATGTAGGCGGCATGCCCCGGTCGGATTCCCAGGGCGATGCCCGCGATGGCCGCCCGCATGGGCTCCGGATAATTCAGAACGACCTCCAGGGAGCAGGCGCCGGCGGCCAGGATTTCCTCGCACCAACCGCGGAGTTCCCCGACGGTGGTGATGGTTGTGTAGCGGCCGGTAAGCTCCTCTTCCCGGAGCTTGAGCTCCTGAAGGAGCGACGAGAATTCGCATTCCTTGAAGAGGGCCATCAGGGCCTTCCTGTCGGGATCGCGGCGACGGGCGGCGGCGAGATCGAAGGGGATGTCCTCGTCCGTCCGGATAGTCGCCAGCTCCCGGCTCAGCCGGACCTGGTCGGTATGTTGGCGCAGCGCCTCCTTGGCCCGGGCGTTTTTCACCCGGTCGATATTGGCGAGGAGGTTCTCTATGGTGCCGAATTCCTCGATCAGGCGGAGAGCCCCCTTGGGACCGATCCCCGGCGCTCCGGGGATGTTGTCCGAGGTGTCGCCGGTGAGACCCATGATCTCCACGACCTGGGCCGGGGGGACGCCGAATTTCTCCCGTACCGCCGCCGCGTCGTAGATCTTGTCCTTCATCGTGTCCACGAGGAGGACGGAATCGCCCACGAGCTGCATCATATCCTTGTCCCCGGAGACGATATAGACTTGGAGGTCCGCGCCGGCATATCTGGCGGCCAGGGTGCCGATGATGTCGTCGGCCTCCACCCCCTGCTTCTCCAGGATGGGGATGGCAAAGCCGCGCACCACCTCCCGGATGCGGGGCAACTGGGGGATCAGGTCCGCCGGGATCTCCCGGCGCGTGGCCTTGTAACGGTCATAGGCCTCGTGGCGGAAAGTCGGCCCCTGGACGTCGAAGGCCACGGCGAGGTAGTCCGGCTGCCATTCCTTGAGGAGGCGGATGAGCATGGTGGTGAACCCGTAGATGGCGTTGGTGGGAAAGCCACGGGAGTTGGTCAGGCCGGGGATGGCGTAAAAAGCCCGAAAGACGTAGTTGTTCCCGTCGATGAGAAACAGCGTCGGTCGGGGTCGGTCCGGAGAATTTGTCTTTTCTGTCATCCTGTCCTTAACCTAATTTTTCTCCCCCATGCCGGCAGGGTTTTCCCCGTCGGGCGCCTGGCGGCAGCCGGCGTCACATGGCGAAGCGGGCGTCGATCTTGAAGGTCCGCACCGCGGGCAGATCGAGGATGTCCGTAACGCCGGTTTGCTCCTTCACTTCCCGAAGAAAATTCTCCCGCGCCGCCGCGGAGGGGGCGATCACGGTGAACCACACGTTGTATTCATGGTCCCGCCGGTAGTTGTGGGTTACGAACGGCGAGGCATTGACGACGGCCGTGAAGGAGGCCAACCGCTCCGCCGGGACCCGGGCGGCGCAGAGGGTGCTCACGAATCCCAGCGCCCGGGAATTGAAGGTTGCCCCGATGCGGCGGATCACCCCCGCTTCCTTCAGCTTTCTCACCCGGTCCAGGACCTCCGCCTCGCCGAGGCCGAGCCGGCCCGCCACCGCCTGGAAGGGGGCGGGAATCAGCGGAAATTCATCCTGGAGGATCTGGAGGATCTGCCGGTCCATCGCATCCATGCTCGTCTATGCCCTCCCCATCATTCCGGCCTTCAGAAGTAGATGCCCAAAAGCGGCGCCGCCTGGGGATGATAGCGGGGACTGGATCGTAGTTCTTCCTCGCTCAAAACCCCGTCGGCGTTCCGGTCCTGACGGTCGAAACGGTCTTTTGCCGCCCGGCGCAGCTCCTCGATGCTGAGTTTGCCGTTTTTGTCGGCGTCGAGCTCCTCGAATTTCGTCTTTTCCCCTGGGACCTTTTCGTATTCGCCGCGCTCCAGGCTGCCGTCCCGGTTCCGGTCGTATTCATTGAAGATCCGCACCGCCTCCCGGTCCAATTCCTCCCGGCTTAGTTTGCCGTCTTTATTGGTGTCCAGCTCCTGAAAGGACTTGGGCGCGGCCACACCGCTGCCGCCGGCAACCCCGGCCGGACCCGCGGGAGCGTTGGAACCAGCGGCAATAGCCGATCCGGCGGCGCTCACCGGCGCGGTGAAATACGGCAACAGGAACACGAAGATAACAACGGCAAACCTTTTCATGTAAAAATACATATCTCCCATATCCTCACTGTGGAAAATCTAAAGAGATCGTCCGTCCTTTGCATCCCGGCGGAGATCAAATCATCCCGAAAACGACCCGCAATGCATCGAGTACCCAGGCAAACTCAAGGTCAGTCAAGACCCCGATTTTTCTGATGAGTCGCTCCTCTGCCACGGCGCGGGGCTGAAATGCATCCACAACGGAGGGTTTTCCCAGGTTGTTCCGGGGGTGGGGATCTATGCGCACCATCCAGGGGACCTGGGCGTATTTATCCTTGTAGTCCGTGAGTGGCGCCACGACTTTGAGCGGTAGGATTCCGATGGCATCGTCGTTCAGAATCACGCAAGGTCTCGTTTTTCTGATTTCCGCGCCGACCGTGGGATCGAGACACACCAGCCAGATTTCCTGCCGCTTCACTTGAACTCCTCGCCGTCGAGATCGGTTAAGACGGTCAATTCGGGATCGCTTCGATATTCCTCGGCCATCGTTTCGGCTGCCTGGAGGAGCTTTTTGCGCCGGCATTGGTAGATGAACTGCTCAAACGCCCTTCGGGCCATCTCCGATTTGGAAATGCGGAACTCTTTGGTAAGTTTCTCCATGTCTCTTGCCAGGCTGCCGGGCAACGAAATGGTCAGGCGTTCCATCCCTGGTAAACCTTCTCTCATCTTTGCCTCTTATGTTTTTTCTTAAATTTTATCATAACGATCATAAGAAGTAAATTCTTTTGAGTCCGGCGGTTATTATCCTTTCGGTTCGTAGAGGCAGTAGGGCTCCTCGGCCAGGTAGTCCCCGGTCCGCTCGTAGGCCCGGGCCCGGCAGCCCCCGCAGACGCGGATGAATTCGCAGCGTCCGCATTTCCCCTGGTAGCGGTTCAGATCCCGCAAATCCCGGAAAATGGGGGACCCTTCCCATATTTCCCGGAAATCCTGATTGCCGATCCGGCCGCAGTCCAACTCGAGATAGCCGCAGGGCTGGATCTGGCCGCGGTGGGAGATGAAACAGAAGGACACCCCGCCCAGACACCCCCGGGTCATCGTGTGGAGGGGGTGGCTGGCCACCGTCCCCGGCCCTGTCTCCGTGGTCACGACGGCCTCGACCGCTGTGCCTGCCGCTGCCGGGCGCCTGGACAGCTCCTCAGAATGTCCATGGCCGGAAAGCAACGCCCTTGGCGCCGCCAGCACGCTTTTGGTTGGGACATCTCTGCCTTCCGTCGAACCAGGATCTCCCGCCGCCGCGTCATGCGCCGGCATCCCTTCCCGAGCGCCCGTTTCCCGATCTGCCGCCGTCGGTTGCCGGTGCTGTCGCTCCCGGCGATCGGCGGCCCGGTGCTGGTGGAAGATCCGGTAGTAGTGGGGGGCGCAGGTCGCCTTGAGCTGGATGGGGCAGGTGAGGCTTTGCTCGTAGAACCACTCCAGCGTCTCTTCGTACTGTCCGGCGGAGATCTCCCGATCCGCCATGTCCCGGGCCCGCCCCGTGGGAACCAGCAGGAAGATGTGATGGGCGGCGGCGCCGAGGTTCAGGGCCAGGTCATGGATCTCCCGGAGCCGGTCGAGGTTATCCCGGGTGATCGTCGTGTTGATCTGGAATTCCATTCCCGCCTTCTTCATGGCCCCGATCCCCGCCAGGGCACCGGCGAAAGCCCCGGGCACCCGCCGGAAACCGTCATGGCTCATGGCATCCGGGCCGTCGAGGCTGACGCTCACCCGGCGGATTCCCGCCGCCGCCATCTTCCCGGCGATCTCTTCCGTCACCAGGGTCCCGTTGGTGGCCATGACCATCCGCAGCCCCAGCCGGTCGCCGTAGGCGGCGATCTCCCAGATGTCCGGCCGGAGGAGGGGCTCCCCCCCGGTGAGGATGATCACCGGCTTGCTGAAGGCGGCGATGTCGTCCAGGAGGCGGAAACAGGCGGCGGTGTCCAGCTCGCCCGCGTAGGGGCCGCAGGCCGCCGCGGCCCGGCAGTGCACGCAGTTGAGGTTGCAGCTCCGGATGACCTCCCAGGCTACCATCCGGAGCGTCGCCGGCAGCAGCCGTGTCTTTTCCCTATCCATCCGGTTCTTTGTCAGGCATGTTTTTGTTCCGCCAGCGCCCGGGCCGCCTCCAGGGCGAAATAGGTGATGATGATATCCGCCCCCGCCCGCTTGATGGCCGTCAGGACCTCCAGCATGGTCCGCCGCCCGTCGAGCCAGCCCAGCCGTTCCGCCGCCTTGATCATGGCGAACTCCCCGCTGACGTTGTAGGCGGCGATGGGCAGGTCGAACTCCTCCCGGGCCCGGCGGATGACGTCGAGATAGGCCAGGGCCGGCTTGACCATGATAATGTCCGCCCCCTCCTCCACGTCCAGGGTGATCTCCCGGATCGCCTCGTCGGCGTTGGCCGGGTCCATCTGGTAGGCCTTCCGGTCCCCGAACTGGGGGGCGCTCTCCGCGGCGTCCCGGAAGGGGCCGTAGAAGCACGAGGCGTATTTGGCCGAATAGCCCATGACGGGGATGTTCTCGAAGCCCGCCTCGTCGAGCCCCTCGCGGATGGCCCCCACCTGGCCGTCCATCATCGCCGACGGGGCCACCATGTCCGCCCCGGCCCGGGCGTGGGAGACCGCCGTCTCCGCCAGGACCTCGAGGGTGGAGTCGTTGTCCACGTCTCCCTTCTCGATCATTCCGCAGTGGCCGTGGCTGGTGTATTCGCAGAGGCAGACGTCGGTGACGACCAGGATCTCTGGGGCCTTGTTCTTGAGTTCCCGGACCGCCCGCTGGACGATCCCGTCTTTGGCGAAGGCCCCGGTGGCGAGCTCGTCCTTCCGGTCGGGGATGCCGAAGAGGAGTAACGCGGGGATGCCCGCCTCCCGGGCCGTCTTCGCTTCCCGGACGATGTTGTCCACCGACATCTGGAAGTTGCCCGGCATGGAGGCGATGGGTTTCTTGACGCCCTTGCCGGGGACGACGAAGAGGGGATACATGAAATCGTCCACCGACAGCTTCGTCTCCCGGATCAGACGCCGGAAGTTTTCGTTTTTCCTCAATCTGCGTGGTCGGTAATCAGGAAAATACATATGCGCTCCCTCCTTAAATTTTGACGACATCGTAAAAAGTCCATATGCGGCGTTGCGCTTCATCCTTCGTCACTGCGACGTACGCACAAGTACGCCTCATTCCTCAGGATTCGCGCGCCTTGCCTCTGGAGCTTTTTACTTCGTCGACTCCATCATGACTTTTTACGAATTCATCAATTTTGTTTGATTTCCTCATCCGTGAGGTAGCAGGCCGGATCGGGGGACCAGATGTCCCCCGTAACGGCCTCCGCCCGGGCCCGGAAGTTGCCCCCGCAGACCTCAAGCCAGCGGCAGGCGGCGCAGCGTCCCTGCACGTAGGGTCTCTTGTCCTTCAGCCGGGCGACCAGCTCGTTGGTCGTATCTGTCCAGATTGCACTGAAGGGCCGCTGCCGGACGTTGCCGAAGGAGACATTCCGCCAGAACTGGTCCGGGTGGACCTCCCCGTCCCAACTGATGCAGCCGATGCCGTGGCCGGAGCTGTTCCCCTCGTTCATCTCCAGGAGTTCCAGGACCTCCGCGGCCCGCGCCGGGTCCTCCCGGAGGAGGCGCAGATAGATATAGGGGCCGTCGGCATGGTTGTCCACGGTGAGGATCTCCTTTTTCATCCCCCGGTCAAAGAGGTCCCGGGTCCGGTCCATGATCAAATCGATGAGCCTTCGCGTCTCGGCGTGATCCAGGTCCTCCGCCACCAGCTGGGAGCCCCGGCCCGCATAGACGAGATGATAGAAGCAACAGCGGGGGATTTCCTCCTCCTCCAGGAGAGCGAAGATGGCCGGCACGTCGGCGGCGTTGTGGCGGTTCACGGTGAAGCGGACGCCTACTTTGATCCCCGCTTCCCGGCAGTTCCGGAGGCCCGCCATGGTCCGGTCGAAGGTTCCGGCCACCCCGCGGAAGAAGTCATGCGTCGCCCGGGTGCCGTCGAGGCTGATCCCCACGTAGGACAGGCCGATCTCCCGGAACCGGGCCGCCTTTTCCTTCGTGATCAGGGTGCCGTTGGTGGAGATGACGGCCCGCATCCCCCGGTCCACGGCGTATTGGGCGAGCTCCGGCAGATCCGGCCGCATCAGGGGTTCCCCGCCGGAGAAGAGGAGCACCGGCGCCCCGAAGGCCGCCAGATCCCGGATCATCGTCTTTGCCTCTTCCGTCGTCAACTCATCGGGATAATGGATGTTTTGCGAGCTGGAATAGCAGTGGATGCACTTGAGGTTGCACCGCCGGGTCATGTTCCAGACGATAACCGGCCGCTTGTCCGCGGAGAACTGGAGGAGATGGGACGGCAGCTCCTTCGCCTCCCGCCGGTAGCGCAGGACGTCCCCCGGCTCCACGGCCCCGCAGTATAATTTCGAAATTCCGATCATAGGTGAACTCTTAACACTCCCTCCCCGCTTCTGTCAAACCATCCCGGAATGAGGTGATCACATCGACCTTGCCCGCGGCGATAAGCGACGCCAGCTCTCCGCCGCCCAACATTTTTTCCTGAAAGCAAAATAATTAGCGAATATTTTTGCTTTCAGGATGAAAAAGACTGGAAAAAAGCTCTGAGGCCGGCGACCAGGCCGGGGATCGTGTAAGTCTCCTGCCGGATGTCCACCGGCAGCCCCGCCTTCCGGACGGCGGCGGCGGTGACGGGGCCGATGGCGGCGATCTTCACCGCCGCCGGCAGGATGAATTCCGGCCCCATGATGGCGAGGAAATTGTGCACCGTCGAGGGGCTGGTAAAGGTGATGACATCGACCTTGCCGGTATCGATAAGCGGCATGAGTTCCTCGGCCCGGCGGTCGGAGGCGACAGTCCGGTAAACCGTAATGACGTCCACCTGCGCCCCCATCTGTGCAAGCCCCGCGGGGATGACGTCCCGGGCCTCCGCCGCCCGGGGCAGGAGGATCTGCTTCCCCCGGACATCCTGTCCGGCAAAGGCCTGCACGACCCCCTCGGAGATGTATTCCGCCGGGACGAGATCCACCCGGAGGCCCATTTCCGCCAGCATCTTCGCCGTAGCCGGGCCGATGACCGCCAACCGGATGCCTTTCAGGTCCCGGAGATCCCCGCCCCGTTCCCGGAGGCGCGCCATGAAGAACCGGACGCCGTTGGCGCTGGTGAAGACGATCCAGTCATACCCGGCGAGACTGTCCAGGGCGGCGTCCAGTTCCGTCCACGCCGGCGGCGGGACGATTTTGATCGTCGGGAAATGAATGGGCCGGGCCCCCTCCTCCCGGAGGAGATCGGCGAAGGATTCCGCCTGAGCCTCCGGCCGGGTGATGACCACGCCCTTTCCGAAGAGGGGCCGGTTGTCGAACCACCGCAGGGTCTCCCGGAGGCCCGCCACGGGTCCCACGACCAGGAGCGACGGCGGCGTGAATCCCCGGGCCGCCGCCAGGGCGGCGATGTCCGCCAGGGTGCCCGCAACGGTCTCCTGGTCCGCCGTGGTTCCCCAGCGGATGAGGGCCGCCGGGGTCTGGGGATCCTTCCCGTAGGCGATGAGGGCGGCGGTGATCCGGGCGAGGTTTTTCACCCCCATGAAAAAGACGAGGGTGC
>Ga0209606_1000657_pt1 | contig 49930 bp, 47 predicted proteins | sample AD_UKC057_MetaG_FD_184412 | JGI IMG/M metagenome (GOLD analysis project Ga0209606, IMG submission 184412) | Active sludge microbial communities of municipal wastewater-treating anaerobic digesters from USA - AD_UKC057_MetaG (SPAdes) (version 2) | ecosystem: Engineered > Bioreactor > Anaerobic >... | reverse complement strand
GCATCTTTTTGTTCCTCCGTTCCGATAGTTCTTGTTTCTGAACAACTCAAATTCTATCGGTCTTTCTGGAACATCTAGATGCCTTTTCTATTTTTCTATTGGCGAATCCGGGTTTATAGGTCAGTCGCAAAAGCAATTTGACAGCTTGACGAATAAGCTAGACGCGCAATGAATTCGCCGCTGAAACAAAAACGAATTAAAATAGTCTAAAAATCAGGCTTTCTGATTGAATCGCCGCGCGAACATGATGCTGGCCATAGCCACGCGAAGCATCTGCACAGTGCCTCCGGCCACGCGCCACGCCAGAGCGTCGCGATGCATCCTCTCGACGGGGAACTCCTTGCTGTATCCGTATCCACCGAACACCTGCATCGCTGCGTCAGTGACTTCAACGACCATCTCATTGGCGAAACATTTTGCCATGCCCGCTTCCAACATTGATGGGAAACCGCGTCCGGCTCCGGTCACTGCGCGGTAAACGAGCAGGCGCGCGGCGTCCAGCTTCATCGCCATGTTTACTATTGAGAATTGTATATCCTGAAATTCGCATATCGGACGTCCGAACGCCTTGCGTTCCATGGCATAGGCTTTCGCTTCTTCTATGGCTCCGGCTGCGGTGCCAAGACACATGGCCGCGTTCCCGCACCTTTCCACGTCGAATGTCGTCATAAGTTTCTTGAACTCGCCCATGCGAAGAACAATGTTCTCCTTCGGGACTTTAACATTCTCAAAAATCAAGTCGCACGAAGGCATTCCTCGCAAACCCATGAAATCCTCCTGCTTGCCGAATGTGAAACCGGGCGCGCCTTTTTCAACAATGACCGCTCCGATGCCCTTGTAATCCGGAGTGTCCCCGTATCTGGAATAAACGAGATAGTGGCTGGCCTCCCCGCCCCCGGTTATGAACGTCTTCCTACCGTTGAGCAGATAGCCGTCGCCGTCCTCTATGAGTTTTGTGGAAAGCGAAGTAAGGTCCGAACCCGCCTCCGGCTCCGTCATGCAGACGGACACGCTTTTCTCGCCTTTGCACACGCCGGGAATAATCGCTTTTTTCTGTTCTTCGGTTCCATACGCGTTTATGACCCGCACCGGGCCGATGTTGGACTCGAAAATCGGAGCGGCTATCATCGGGCTGAACTTTGCAAGCTCCTCTATGGCAAGGATGGCGTTGATGTTCGGCTGCCCTCCGCCTCCGTATTCCGGCGAAAGCGTCATCCCTAAAAGCCCCAGTTCTCCGTACTTTTTCATCAGAAAATCCGGGAACACGCCTGTTTTGTCGATCTCCACGGCGAGCTGTTTGAAATTCTCCCGTTTTCCCATCTTTCTAAGCATGTCCACAAGCATCTGTTGATCTTTGTCAAGATTAAAGTCCATCACTGCCTCCCGGTGGCTGTCATATTAGCGATGTCAGATCGCTTATTGATTTAACATTTTCAATGTCAAGAACAAGATCGGTTATTCGCCGCGCGCGGTCCGCGTCTAGGCCCGCTGAGAATCTTTTTAACTTTTCGGCAATATCATCGGCTGTCATGGGATTGCGCGGGTCGCCTTTCGGGATATCCGTCTGGCGGACCGCTTTCCGTCCTCCTGCCAACGTCAGCTCCACCCTGCTCGATGTCTTGTCCGGATAAGCTTTGTTGAGTTCAGGGTCGATGGACACCTTCACTTTTTTCGCCAACTCGACGATTCGAGCGTCCGATATGCTGTCGGCCTTTAGCTGCTCCGCGCTCATGTCTCCATGCGCCAGACACGCCGCCACCACATACGGCAGCGAGAACTGCGCGGACACGAAACTGTCTTCCGGCCCTATAGTCTTGCCTACGGCCACCGTTGCGATGGCGTAAGTAAAAACATCTATTCTTTCAATCTCTGCGATATCGATTCTTTCAGCCGCCTTCAGTTCCTGAGCGGCCTGCGCGGCTCCGTGGGTGTGGCGACATGACGTGTAAGGCTTGAAATAGATATCCATTATCGTGTATTTTTCGCCGAGGCCGGAAGTTATCTTGTTAATGTCGAATGAGCCTCGCGTGGTAATCTGAGTGAATCCCCCTTTGAGGCTGGAACCTTCGAGCGTGTAAGGAGGAGCGGTTATGCCTGCGGCTGCCAATCCGGCGGCGGTGATTCCCGCCGAGGCCGCCTGCCCGCCCTGCACTATTTTTGCGGAGTATCCGCCCATGAGATGCTCTGCCATGGATATCGGAAGGATGAACCCGGCGGTCCCGATGGAAGCCAGCGTGGTTTCGGCGTCATGCCCCATCATTCGAGACGCCGCCGCTGCCGCTCCGAAAGTCCCGCATGTTCCAGTCGGCAGAAATCCCGACAGAGTGTGATGAGGGTGAACCGACGCGGAGACCCGGTTGGCGGCTTCGTATCCAGCGATAACCGACTCGATAAAACGCGCTCCGCCCTGTCCCGTTTGCTCGGCGACTGCGAGAGCCGCAGGTATCACCGCCGCGCCCGGATGATTTCCGCCGAACCGCAACCCGTCCTGCGCCTCTATCGCCTCGCCTGCCACTCCGTTGATAAAGGCGGCGTTGTGAGGGCCTGTCTTGAATCCCAGCCCCAGCGCCGTCGCGTCGCCTTGCCCGCCGAAAGTTTTTACATATTCGCCGATCTTCCCGACAATCTCCAGTTGCTGCGAGCCATATACGTTCGCTATGAAATCAAGGACGCACAACTTGGCCTTCTCGACTGCCTCCTTTGGAAGCGAATCGATGGACACGCGCGAACAGAACTCGGCAAGTTTTCCAGTGTGCGTTTCGTTTGCGGCTGACATAAGCTTTCCCTTTCAATCTTTAATTCATTGCGCGGCGAATTTTGAACCGATCAAACGTAGCCCCTGCTGATGTAGGCCGAAATCATGCGCTTGGGGTCCAATACTTCGCGCAGAACCCGAAGTTCGTCTTCCGTCGGCGGTTCCGTTTCGCGAACATCGGGAGAAACCTTCAAATCCCACGGAGTGCTCTTTACGACCTCTTCGACTGTGGTGTCAGGATGATAGGTGTCAAGGTACGCCTCGCCCGTCGATTTGTCGAACCGCATAACGGCTTTGTTGGTTATAATCACGTGCGGCCCTGTGCCGGGAGGAAGGCCATGCTTCTCTCTGGCGCCGGGGCCGTCTATATAGCCCGGAGTGGTAATGAAGTCCACTTTTTCAGCGAGCCGTCTAGTGTCGTGAAGGGCAATGATTAAGACTCGTTTAACGAGAGAGCCGATAGGATTGGCTCCTCCGCTGCCCGGCAGCCTGCTCTTGGGATTCTCGTAATCGCCTATGCAAGTAGTGTTGATGTTCCCAAATTTATCGACTTGGCTGCCTGAAAGAAACCCGACATCCACGTTGCCGGCCTGAAGCCCCATGCCCATTATGTCCATCAGGCCGCCGATCATCGCGGCTCCCGGATTCAAGCAGGGATCGCCCACAGATAGCGCGGGCCGCTTGGGGCGCGCGTCGTAAACGCCGGATTCCTGCATGAGCCTCGCGTTCGGCGCGTGCGTGTGCTTCGCGATGTTTGCCGCCATAGTCGGAAACCCCGTGCCGACCAGCACGATATCGTTCTCCTGAATTTCCCGCGCGCCGCAGCACGCCATCAGTTCCGGTTTTATGTATCCGTCGAGTTGTTTAGCAGCCATTGTTCCTCGTTTTCCTCCGCGCCGCGCGTCGGCTTCTGTCAGCCGCGAGCCTTTAATATGAGTAGCTGACCGGATATCCGTAATCGAATTCCGCTTCCAGTTTTTTAAACGACGCGTATCCGTAACTCTTAATGTAATGCTGAATGTACTCGTTCCTGTTTTTCACTCCGTAAACCCATTCGTCAAGGAATCGCTTGAAACCGTCTTCGGTGGATGACGCTGTCTTGTAAACATTGCCGAATTTGAAATCGGTGTCGTAGAAGCCGGGAGTGTATCCCGGATGAGCGCCGAACGGCTCTTCGACCACCGCCGCTACCTTATAATCCGGCACGATGGTTCGAGAGGGGTCCTTGCCGATTATGTCGCGGCTGACTATCCGCTCGCAGCATACGATAACCTTCTTAGCGGCGTTGGCTCCGTGCTGGCAGTCGCCGCCGATGCCCCATATTTGCGCGTTGCCTGTCTCGTCCGATTGCTGGACGTGTATTATCGCCACATCCGGGTTCAGCGCCGGCACAAGAACTGTCGGCGCTCCGTCAAACGGCGATTCGATGACTTTGTATTTGTTGTCCCCCATGAAAGATTTCACTTTCATCAGATCTGAGCCGGCCATATCCCTTACGGGCGCGAACGGCATCCCCATAGCTCCGGCCATCAGCATGGTGGGAAGCGACAGGTTTGTGTATTCTTCGACTTCTATCTTGTGCGGTATCCCTTTTTCAAGCGAGCGCCGGTAGCAGCGCCCCAGCCCGAAAAAACCTAGCGAGAGAAATGTGGCAATAAATCTTTTCACCGCTCCCGCTCCGATGAGCATGTCGAAATCGTCCGCCGCGTTGCTTCTCGTGACGGTAAGGTCTTTCTTGCCCTGCCTGATTATCTCGTGGATGGCGGCGTAAGGCGTCCTGCAGATGTACCCTCCGATAAAAAGAAAGTCGCCGTCTTTCACATGCTCCGAGATCGCTTTGTTGATTGTCGTCACTTTCGACATTCGGAAATCCCCCATCAATGTGTCTTGCCGTTTTACAACGCGTATTCGGTTCTGCTGATTATTTCGTTCTGGGCTATTTCGCTAAGTCCCGTGAAAAGAGCCGAATAGCCGCTCACCCTCACAATCAGGTCACGGTATTTTTCCGGGTCGGCCTGCGCTGCCTTCAACTCTTCCGCGCTGGTCATGTTGAATTGAAGCTGAATCCCGCCGTTCCTGAGATAAGTCTTGATAAAGGATCGGAACGCGGAGGAATTGAGCTTGGACGGATTGAAACGCATGTTCAGGTTAACGCCGTTGTGAACAAGAGAGAGCGGCAGTTTGGCGACGGAATTCGCCACCGCTGTCGGGCCGTTCAGAGCGTTGCCGTTGGTGGGAGTGACGCCGTTGCCAAGCACGTCGCCTGCCCGGCGGCCGTCCGCGCTTGCTCCCGCGAACGCCCCCATAGCTATGTGGAAACCGACTGAAAATACTCCCGGCCAAAAAGCTCCGCCGCGATAGTTCTTGTGTTTCACAACCTCGGCGCAGAAATGTTCAATGACTCTCGATGCCATCTCGTCGACTTCATCATTGTCGTTTCCGAATTTTGGATATTTATTAAGCAACCGGGAGCGAACATCCTCGCCTTCGTCCCAATCCGACGAAAGCCATGCGGCAAGCTCGCCTATCGAATACAGCTTGTCCTCATACACCGCTTTCTTAATCGCGAACAGGCTGTCCGCCACGTTTGAAAATCCTATTAATTGAACTCCGGTCGAGTTGTAAACGGCCCCGCCCCGCGTAAGGTCAACACCCTTTTCCATCGGGCCGGACACAGTCGCGGAGGCAAACGGCGACGGCAGTTTCGCGGCGATACATTCGTCCATTACCTCCATGCCTCGAACCATCTGGCCGATGAAATGCGACACCTGCGCGGCATATGCGTTCCAGACATCTTCGAATTCTTCGAAATCCGCGGGATCCCCGGTTTGGATGCCGGACTGGTATCCGAATATGTTGTCCACTCCGTCGCTCATAGCAAATTCCAGACACTTTATCCCGCTGAACTGCACTGCGAAAGTTGAGCCGAACGTCTTTCCCTGCGCGTTAGGCTCCACGCACCCGACAACCCCGTAATCCCGCGCGTCCTCTAGCGCGTGGCCTCCGCGAGTCAAAGATTCGATAACTTTTTCATCGTTGAAAAAATGCAACAGAACGCCGTCCTGCGCGTATGCCGCGGCCTTTGCGAAAAAAATATCCGGCGCTTCCGGGCCTACGCGCACCGAGAAGTTCGGCTGCACGGTTCGGACGTCGGCGTACGCGTCAAGCGCGATGTGACTCAGTTCGTTGGTGGCGTCCCGTCCATCCGCGCCGACTCCGCCCACTGTAACGTTCTGCGTCGTCTTGCCTTCAGGACCTTCCCCGCCGGGTATGAACGCCTCTTCCAGCACGTTCCATATCTCATTGGTTTTTAGGTACAACAGGGATAGCAGCTCCCTCGCGCGCTCCGGCGTAACGCGCCCTTCCTTCATGTCTTTTGCATAATATGGGTAAAGATACTGGTCTATTCTTCCCAAGGAAATCGAGTTGCCGCCCGTCTCGATCTGCGATATCAAATGCATGAAATAAACGAACTGGACGGCCTCATGAAAAGATTCGGGCGTATGTTCGGGAACCCTTCGGCAGATTCTGGAGATGTCTCTCAACTCGACGACGCGCTCGGAGTCCGTTTCAACATCAGCCAGTTTCGAGGCTGCCTCCGCGTATCTGTTTGCGAATTTCACCGCAGCGTTCACCGACCTGACCACAGCGTCGTAAAATAATCTTTTTTCTTCATCGGCAGCAGAATTACCGGAAATCGCGCTCATGCGCGCGCGGGCTTCATCCGCTATTCCGACGCATCCTTTTTTCAACAGGCGTTCATGGTCTAGCGTGAAATGACCTACGCCGTATGTTATCTCCAGAATCATCGTGAAAATGTACTTGTCCATGTCGAGAGCGATGTCTTCGGGCATCCTCTCGTTCAAGTCGTCCTCAACGGTTTTGCCGCGCCAGAACGGAAGCAAATCCTCCGCCAATTCGCGCTGTTCGTCCGCGGATATAAGCGCGTTCTGCAAAAACCTAGTAGAGAACGTATCGACGTCGCCCTCGATCCACTTAGATTTGTTTTCGGGAAACAGCGGCGCGGCGTTCAACTTGCTCGTGCGGCAGCCGACTATCAGTTCGCCCTCGCGGATTATCACGCTGATGTTGTCCAGAATATGTTCCAGCGCGAGGCTCATCCGGGTAAGCGGCGGCAAATCCCAGTTCTTCGAAAACGCCTGCGTCGCATACCTCGCCCGCTCGACGCAGACTTCCCTCGGCGCGTTTATGATTCGCTCTCGCAGTCTGCTTACTCTTCCGGCTCTTCCGGTTTTCTCGATCTTGTTTGCGGACAACATCTTTTGCCGCCTCCGCTTTCCGTCGAAAACTATTTTATATCCATATAGTTTAATAAAATTTCGTCTTTTACACGCGCCGGGAGAATTCTGTTGAGCGCCAACAGAAATGAACTTTTGGGCTCAAGTTGATTGTGAAGGGCGGGATTTCGGGCTTTGACTATTTTCACTATCTCCCTTGCGGCCATCTCCGGCGTCGGCGCAGTTTTTATCAACTCCTCGTCTTTCTCGATGAAACGCCGCGCCCGCTCCCTGTACGGCGAGCCTTCGGGCGGCAGTTTGTGTATTTTTGCCGCGAATGTCGTCGACACCTGCGCCGGTTGAATCAGCGCCACCTTGATCCCGAACGGCTCCACTTCGTACTTGAGAGATTGAGCCAGACCTTCAACGGCGAACTTGCTCGCGGAATAGATCGACTCGAACGGAAATGGAACTTGCCCGACGAGCGAGGACACCGCTATTAGCTTGCCCGCTCCCCGGCTTCGCATCGACGGCAGAAACGCCTGAAATACTGCGGCCGTCCCTATGACATTTATTTCCAGACATTTGAGGGCTTTCTCAAGGTCAACCTCTTCAAACGGGCCGAAAAAACCTATCCCTACGTTCGACAGAACGACATCCGCGCGTCCATATTTCTTCAGCGTTTCATCGCGGAATTTCAGTATCCCGTCCCTGTCAGTCACATCTATCTTCATTAAAAGAGGGTCCCTGCCCGCGCGGCGCAATTCTTCTTCCAAAGTTCCGACACTTTCGCCGTCGACGTCGAAACCCGCAATCTCGTCCCCGGATTTCGCAAGCAGTTTAGCCGTCTCGCGTCCCATGCCCTGACCAAGTCCTGTTATAACCACAACCTGTTTCATAATCGCGGCCTCCAGAGAATTTTAGTAAACGACATCAAGCCTTGCGCGCCCGCCGGTATTCTTCAACATCGACGGTTAGCGCGCGGCGGCAGAATTCCGCCTGTGCCATTCTCCCATCTGCTTCATCGATTCCTTAAAATCCGGATATATAAACTTATAACCGGTCTCTTTCAACCGGACGTTGTCTACCACATAGTCGTCGGAAAGATATTTCACCGCGTCATACTCTAGATCGGGTATTTTTCCTTTTCGTTCCGAAATGAATCCATCCGCGAGAGCGATAAGCTTCACAATCTCAAGAGGGATTTTCAAAGAAGGCGGTTTAGAGCCGAACGCTTTCGCCGCCAGTGTTAGCGCCTCGGCAAGGGGCGGATGGCTGTCGTCTGCGATATTGAAAGCTTTCCCCACCGCTGAGTCAAGATGTGAAAGATGATCGAGGGCCGCCGCGACATCTTCAGCCCTTACGTTGGATAAAAGTTGCCGTCCATCGCCGGGAATCACAGAGATCGAAGTCGGGCGTGAAAACGCCTTCCCCGCCCCGTCATTGCATCCGGGACCGTAAACAGTGCATGGGCGCGTGATTATCGCCGGAAACCCGGCATCAATCTTTTTCCACAGCACATCCTCGCCGTCCCTTTTGCTTCGTCCGTAATTGTCCTTCGGATTGCGCGGAGAATCCTCTTTAAACGGCTTGCCCGTGTAAGGCCCGTAAACGCTCGTCGAACCGCAATGCACATACCTTTTCACACCGGATTCCATTGCCAGCGTCGATATCCGCTCCACTCCCGCCACGTTGGTCGGACTGAGCTTTTCGTACGGAGTTGAAAAATTGCAGATTGCCCCGAGATGAAATATCCTGTCCACTCCGCCTTCGAACAACGCAGGCAGAGTCTCAGGCTTCGTGAGGTCGGCGCCGACAAATTCGACTCCTAACCTGTCGAAAAAAGATGTGTCCTTGCGAGGTCTGGCCGAAGCTCTTACCTTCACGCCGCGCCCCGATAGATACTCGACAAGATGCCTGCCCATAAAACCCGCAGCCCCGGTCACAAGCGTTATTCCTGTGAATTCCATTTTTGATGCTCCTTATACTCCGGCAACTCTGCGCGGACTGGTTTCGGCGGCGGCCTCCGCCTCAATTTCCTTCTTTGCCCGTCCCAGCCATTCCAGCATCGCTTCGTTGAGCCTCAACCCAAGCTCGCTCAGCAACCGTGCCTGAATATTGCCGAGCGTTCTTCTTGGGGCTTTGCCACGCCTCTGCTCAAGTTGTTCCTCATATGATTTTATCTGTTCGTCTATGCGTTCAAGCGCCATGCTCGCGTCACTGAATCCGAAGAACGCAAACCTGAGCAAAAATGGGTCGCGTATCGTCAACCCTCTCTCAGGCTCGCTTTCAAGCCATCTGCGGAACTCCGCCCGCCCTTCTTCCGTTATCGAATAAAGCTTCCTGTCAGGAGCGTTCTCCCCCTCGACCCTCGACATAGTCACAAGCCCTTCTTCTCTCATGTCCCTCAGCGCCGGATATATCTGCCCGAAATTCACGGTCCACATGTGTCCGAAGTCGCGCTGCAACAGCTCTTTTATCCTGTATCCATGCATGTCTCCGAAATGAAGAAGCCCCAGTATCGCGTGTTTCACTCCCATATCAATCCCCGTTTCAATCCTTATGCCGCAATCAGACTTTTTTCAACGCCAGTTCTCCCTGTCCCATTTCCACGAGGCAGACAGGAAACAATTCAAACGCCGGGCGCACTACCGGCAGCAGCCTCATCATTGCCGTCACATTTCCGCCCTGTTTCACCTTCCCCTTGGTTATCGCAACAATAGGGTTCTCCATGCCATGCCAGAACCTGTGCGAGTGGTCCGCTGACTGCTTCGACCAGACGTCTTCTTTCTTATCGCACGGCCCAAGATAAAAATCGCCGAAGTAGCCCGGTTTTGTGGGCGGATTCTTCAGATCAATCGTCACTTCCCCGTCGGGGTCCGTATATATAAACTTAATTATTATACCGGCGCGCGCCATCTTTGCGCCTATCTTCTCGTCCGTCAGAACCCGGCCTAGAAAGTAATTATAAATCTCGTAAAGATGCTCCGTGTCTCGATAATACTCGCTCATGAAACGCCCCCATGAACATGTTTTTATGAATCAACAAGAAAGCAATGCTTGACTATATCAAAACAATATATATCGTTTTTATGCTGTTGTCAAGAGCTTTTATTTTCTGAATGAAACATCTTCATTTCTCAACCGCCAGTTGAGCGGCGCACAAAAACACAAGTGAACAAAACACTTTTTTTTGTTGCAGTCAATCAGACTTGATTAGATAACACAATTAAACTGCTGAAAAAGCATTGGATTGTAGAGAAATGATTTTAGAGCCAACGGTCGGATTCGAACCGACGACCTGCGCATTACGAATGCGCTGCTCTGCCAGCTGAGCTACGTTGGCGAACCGGGAGGCAGAATCAAATCCGTCCTGCCCGTTTATTATCTAATCAAAGTCCCATTCAAATTGCACATTAGATTGTAATTTACTGGCTATTTATGTCAAGACTCCTTGCATTTATCTTTCACGACCATTCAACAAAATTCTCGCTAATGAGTAAATGCCATATCAATTATAAATAAACTCTAGCTTGCCGGATTTTATCCGCGAGGATCGGGGAAGTCTTCTCCGAAATGGGCTGATATGTCGCGTTGTTTTAAAGCTCTTTTTATCTCGTTTATCAAATGAGACTGTTCGAAAGGTTTTGTGATATATCGTTTCGCGCCCGCCACGAACATCGACAGTTTTGATGTCAATTCATTCTTTGCGGTCAGCGCTATCACAGGAATCGACCGCGTGCTTTCGTTTTCCATCAGCTTGCGGCAGACTTCTATTCCGTTCATCTTCGGCAGCATGAGATCGAGAATGATGGCGTCGGGATTGTCACGACCCGCTATCTCCAATCCTTCCTCTCCGTCGAATGCCGAAAGCGGCTCATATCCGGCGTCGCGCAAAATTAGAGACACCATGTCGTTCATATCCCTGTCGTCCTCTATCACTAGGACTGTTGCGCTTTTTTTATCCAATGTTATGTTTTCCATTAATTTCTTTAAATGACTCTTAAAATATTGTAATATTATATTTGAAAAAGTCAATCTGTCGCAGAGGGCCTAAAAAGGCCTAGCGGCGCATCGAGGACCGGATGAAAAGAGCTTTGAGCCATTGTCCTGTGTGCAACAACACTCTAATGATATCAAGGCTTTCATGTTCCGAGTGCAACACCGCCATCGAGGGCGAATTCGGACACGGCCTTTTTTCAGACCTGACGGACGAGGAACGGCGGTTTGTTGAGTTGTTCGTAGTTTCGAGGGGCAATATCAAAGAAATGGAAAAACGTCTGGGCGTGTCCTATCCGACCGTAAGAAACAGGTTGGACGCAATAATCGAGAAGTTAAACAGAAAGCTGAGAAAAGACGATCCTGAGACGAGGCGGTTGCGGCGGCTGGAGATTATTGAATCGATAAAAAGGGGGGATCTTACCCCGGACGAAGGCGCGGCTTTGATAGAAGAATTATAAGTATTAAGGCTGTGTGACGCTAGAGAGGCTTCAATGGAATGAGGGATATATGACCGACGGGAAAGAAAAACTTGAAGTGCTGAACATGATACGAGAGGGAAAGATAACTCCCGAACAGGGAGTAAGGCTTATAGAAGCCCTCGACAAGGCGGAAGCCGTGGAGAATCCCGGAGTCGCCCCTTCCGGCGCGGCGCGTTGGCTCAATATTGAGATAAAATCAAAATCAGCCGGGAAGTATAAAAGCCTTACCCCTATCCGCATCCCGCTTTCTCTGGTGAAACTTTTTTTCAGGTTTATCCCTAAGGACTCCGCCCTGCCCGGCTCGGATTCTTCCATCGACGAGGTCATGAAGACGCTGGAAACCGGAAAACCCATTGAGTTCCATTCGGAAGACGGAGAGGAAGGCCGTTCGATAAGAATCGTGGCGGAATAACCCGCAATAGACGGCGCGTTTCAGTTCACTGCGGTTTCCTCATCAAAAACCAAGTGAAATCCCCAAGCGGAAATATCGGATCTCTGTAATAAATGAAGCCATAGTCCACAAGCTCTACGCCCTTGTGTCTGTCCATGAATTCTCCGGCAAAGTCCCTTTTGAAGAGCCGTTCTCGGTGGCCTCGATATTCTATTTCCATCGGGGTCGGATTGTAGTATTCGCACATCAGGACATATTCACGGCTCGCCGAAAACATCCTGTCGTAAACGTCCGGCAACCTGTCGGGATTTATGTGTATCGGCACGCCCATGGTAAAACAATATCCCACTTCCTGTCCGATTTAAATTCAAGTATCGACTCGTTGAAAGTTTCCACAAATCCTAGAGACTTCACTTTTTCATACGCTACCGGATTGATCTCCACGGCGGACAGTTTTTGCTTTAGGCAGCAGAGGGCGCAAAGCGATCATGTTCAGACCTATGTTAGAACCGAATTCGATTACGGAATCAATTTTACGGCATTTTGAGATAGCGCAGGAAAGAAGTCGCATTTTCGGAGCGATATAATCTTCAGAACTATTTCTAATGATATATTCATTCCCGAAATCCATCGCCCAAAATGACTCCTGATCGGTGGAAAATTGGTTTTCTGACATTCCGCCGCCTCCCGGCTGAGGCAAAGAGAGCGTTCGGCACCCTTCTTGCCCTTTTGATTTTTTACAATTCTACTCAGTTAAGTATGACACACAAACAGCGATCTCGCGAGGGAGCGCGCTTAACGCCGAACTGCTTCCCCCATAATAACAAACAACATCGCCTTGCCCGCATAAGGAAATCCATCCTAAGTTCTGATGCAAACACGTCTCGCGCTGCTCTTTTTAAACGATGTTTCCTTCTGTTGCCGAAAAGTTAGAATAAAATAAATACTTGGGTCTCCTGAAACAAGGATACTTGATGATGCCTAGAACAGCGGCCCTGAAAATCTTGGCGTTGGCGCGAAGCGAGCTTCCGAACCTAGAATAGCCCGTTCTCGGCGCTATTGAAATTCCAATCTGTTCTATTCTCATTCCGAGTTTCGCGGCGAAAAGAATCGTTTCGCTTCCGATGGATTTATATGAGTCGAAATGGCCAAGTTTTTCGTATACTGCCATCCTATAACCTTTCATTCCACACATGGGGTCTTTGATGCCGCACAAGAAATCCGTGAGAGAGGAAAAAAGCGATTCCGCCGCGCGGGCGCGAAACGGCCTGACGCCCGACACTACATCCGCCCCCGCTTCCAGAGCCGCAGCAAAACTTTTCAGGTTCTCAGGATTGTGCTGGGAGTCGGCATCCATCGTGGCCGCAAATTCGAACCCTCTGCGCGCCGCTTCGGCAAACCCTAAACTCAGGGCCGCGTCGTAACCAAGATTCTTTTCATGGCTGACGACTATCGCGCCGGATTTGCCGGCTTCGAGCGCGGTCTCGTCGCTTGAGGCGTCGTTTGCCACAATAACAACCCCGATGACAGAAGCCGCATCGACTATTTTTCCGATGGTCGCCGCTTCATTGAAAGCGGGTATGATTATTGCCAGTCTATGTCTGTCCATGATAAATGAGCACCGGCTGGGATATCCTTTCGAGCAGAGCGGCCTAGAATATCGTCCAGCTTGCCCGGCGGCAACGCGTCTTCGGGACACGGCCTGAGAGCAACAAGATTATCGCGGGTGAAAGAGCCGCCTTTGGGGATATCGACAGCCGCGCGAAGCGCCCGTCTTTGAAGGACGAACGTCCGCGACTCGTTCTCTTCGACCTTTTTCTCGCCGGAACCCAGAGCTGCCTCCAACTCGCGCGTTCTTTCGACCATCTCGCGCCAGTCCCGCGGAGTCATTGAGAAACTGTGATCGGGGCCTATTCTTTCCCGGTCGTCCGTAAAATGTTTTTCAACCACCTTCGCTCCGAGGGCGACCGCGCCCAGAGTCGCGGCGCAACCTAGAGTATGATCGCTAAGCCCCAAAACGGCGTCCGGCCACATCTTGGCGTAAGTCTTCAACACATTGAGGTTCACGTGCTTGAACTGCTCAGGCGAAGCCACGTAATTCGTGTTGCACTGCATGATTCCGATCATTGGAGTGATTTCCAGCATGGCGTCGACCGCGGCGCTTACTTCGTCTATCGACGACGCGCCCGTCGCGAGAAGAACAGGTTTCCCTTTGCCGCAAATATGGCGGATAATCTCAAGCCATGTGATGTCTCCCGACCCGATTTTGAATATTTCCACATATTCGTTCACCGCGTCCACAAGCTCGAAAGAATAAGGGCTGGTGAAGAAAGCGATGCCCGCGTCGTCGCAAGCGCGTTTCAGAGCGGGCGTCCAGTTATCCGGGAGACTGGCGTCTTTGTACACTTCGAAAACCGACTTGCTCCATGAGGCTTGATGAGACTGCTGAGAACCGAGATTTCTGAACCCGTAATCGCTCACAATGGTCTCGGCGGCGAAATGTTGAAATTTTGCTGCGTCCGCGCCTGCCTCAGCGGCCAAACCGATGAGGTCTTCGGCTCTGGACAGGTCTCCGTCATGGTTAGCGGCAATGTCAGCTATGAAAAAAACCGGACGGCCTTCGCCTATCTCATGCCGTCCAAATCTCAATTTCCTATGTGGCGTGTGGAGCAAACTCACACCTCCGCGTTCGCAATTTCTTCCTTCAGGGTCGGGAGTTTAACGTTGAAATCTTTCTCAAAACGCGAGCAGTCCATAAGCATGTTTTTCGGTCTTCTGGCTTTGAAATTAAAATTATCCGAGACTCCGTCCTTTGCGGATGAAAGCGGCAACCCCAGCCGGTCGGCCAGAGCCACAGCGAAATCTCTCTTGCTCATGCCATCCCTGCTTCCCAAATTGTAAACGCCGGACGCTTCGGACATCGCGGCGGTCACAATCATTTCGCTGAGCGTCTTAAGCGATAGCGGAGAAAACATGATATCTGTGAATAGAGTTATTGGTTTGCCATTCTTAAAAGTGTCGATCAGCATATCGCTGAAACTGGAACGGCCCGGCGCGCGGCTTTTTCCAAAAAAGTTCACTCTTAGCGCCAACGCGCCGGGGGCCATCATGACAGCAAGTTCGGACGCTCGCTTGGTCATCGCGTACGTGTTGCGAATAACAATGTTGTCTTCCGCGTTCAGTCCGGGAGAGTCATACACCTGATCGGTGGATATATGTGCCAAGCGGGCGGAGTCGCGGTCGGAGACCCACTCGGCCAGATTTTCCGCCACGCGAGTGTTCGTGCGATATGCCAGATTGGGATCAATTTCGCATTTGTCCACATCTGCCAATGCGACAAGATTGATTATGTGCTCAGGCCGGGCGGCATCAAGCATTTCGAACGCCGCGCGCCGATCTGATAGATCCGCTGCATAATCCGCCTCTTTGGAAAACCCGTGGACGACAAATTCGATTCCTTGCGCTTTGAAACAAGCGGTCAGGCTCGCTCCGAGCAGGCCTGTGGCTCCTGTAATCAATACGCCGGGCAATTCAATATCCTTTCACGCGCATATTGTGCTTGACGGCGGGGTGAATTCTTCTTTCGAAAACTTATCATCGACGCGATTCAACCATTTTCCGACTGATTATATCACACTGAAACAGGCCGAACAAGAACGCCGGGCCGCTGTGGGAAAGATCGGACTGTTGGAAGCGCAACGCTTATCCCCTTATAATTATGTCCGGCAAACGAAGGAGAAATGAGATGTTTTCGGATACATACGATGTCGGGCCAATCAGGCCGCCCAGCGAGGCGGGCAGCCTGCTGATTCGTGTCAGCCGCAATTGTCCGTGGAACAAATGCGAATTCTGCCATGTCTATAAGGGAACAAAATTCGAGAAGAAATCCGTGGATGAGATCAAGAAAGACATCGACGCGGCTGCGCAGTTGTACGGCTCCGGCGTCTCGTCTGTTTCGACTGCGTTCCTTCAGGACGCAAACGCGATACTAATGAAGACATCCGAGTTGATTGAAGTCATCATATATCTGAAGAGCAGGTTCTCCGCAGTTTCCAGAATAACGACATACGGCCGCGCCCAAACTGTGGCGAGAAAGACCGTGTCCGAACTCAAAGAGCTTAAAGACGCGGGACTAAGCCGACTCCACATGGGACTGGAATCCGGTTACGGCCCTCTTCTAGACTCCATTAGAAAAGGTTGCTCTCCGGAAGAACTTATTGTTTCAGGACGAAAAGTGATGGACGCCGGAATATCGCTTAGCGAATACATCATGCCGGGGCTTGGCGGAAAGACTATGTCAGAAGGCCATGCGGTCGAGACGGCGCGGGTTCTCAATGCAATCGACCCTGATTTCATCCGGGTTCGCTCCTGCCGCGTTATTCCCGGAACGCCTCTGGATGAAAAAACCCGGCGCGGCGAGTTCATCCCCCTGTCAGACTTCGAAACAGTGGAAGAGCTTCGACTGCTGATATCTCATCTTGAAGGAATAACAAGCGAGATAGTCAGCGATCACATGCTCAACCTTCTTCAGGAAGTAAGAGGAACGCTTCCGAAAGACAAGGAAAGAATGCTCGCGGCTATGGACTATTTCCTCGCGATGCCGATTCACGAAAAGGAACTTTTTCAGGTGGGAGCAAGGCTGGGCTGGTTCGGAGAGCTTGAAGACATGCGGGATGACGCGAGGCGACGACGCGTTGAAAGCATTCTCTCAGGCATCAAGGCGGAGATAGCCGCGCAGGGCGGAGGATTCACCATCGACGACGTTCTGCGCGAAGCTTTGAAAGATAGAATATAGCGACAATCGCGACTGATAAGGACGGCGGAATGATCCCAATTCAAATGGCAATGTCGGAACTCGCGGGCGCGGCGGCGGCAGTAAAAACGTTATTCCGGGAGTTGAGCGCGAAAGACGCCGCTAGAACGCTGGTCCTCGTAATGATTGACAAGGCGCTTGGGCGGCCTTGGAACGAATTGCCTCCGCCTGCGGACACACAGGAAACCCTCTCGCGACGGCAGATAGGCCCAGCAGCGCTTCTGGAGCGAAGGCTCAGAGAGTCGGTCCCGCCGGAACGCGCTCGCGAACTTGTGAGAGAAATAGTAATCGTCGGCGCTGTCGATTTCCTGTCTCGAAATGTTCCCCCTATGAAAAAGAAGGATATTCTGAATATGGACGAACGCGAGCGCGAAGGATTCATGAAATCAATAAAAGAGAAGTTTTTCAACGCGGACGCCGATATGGTCGTCGAAGGCGATGAAGCGCTGAACATGCGGGTGACCCGCTGCCGCTTCGTGGAACTGCTCGACGCGATCGGCGAAAAAGAAATGGCCCCCGTCTTCTGCGAAGGCGATAGAATCTTCTTCGATGAGCGCCAGCCCGAAGTATCTTTGGAGCGACCGGAAACAATATCTCGGGGAGACGAAATCTGCGACTTCCGTTTCAAATGGCTCGGATGACCGCTTCCAGATTCCTATATTATAGTTTTCGGAATAGGCGAGAATGTGTTTGAATCGCCGACGCATTTTTAGAATTGCTTGATTTCCACCGCGCGCGATAGAGGCGAATAATACAAGAGACAATTTTTCAGAGGAGAATCAATTGTTCTCGCGTGAGGCCCGATTCTTACCCGCGCTCCGGGATGGGCTGTTCCATTAATTCTAATGAAAGCTTTTGCCGCGGATTCTTCCATGTCCGTCTTTATTTTGGCGATGGCAGCCTGAGTAATGCGTATTCTTTCGAGAAGCGTTTCGCGCGCGACTAGGAGCCTCTTCAGCTTGGCGATGTCTTCCCTTGTGGCGGTCTTTTCTTTGACTGCCGTCTCTATTCGAGCGCATTCAGCGGCGGCAAGGTTGTGGCTGTCGATTAGTTTGACTATCTCGCGCGTCAACTGCTCTTGGCGGCTTCTTGCAGCGTGAGCCGCGCCTACCATTAAAACGCATGCGGAGCCATTATCCGAGCCGAGATTGCACAGGTCCGCCGAGCCTGCGACAACGACATTGCATCCTGCAAGCGTTCCCTTGTTCGTCCCGTTGCATGACAGCGAACCGCCTGAGTAAATCTCGCAGTTGCGCAACTCGCCGGAAAAGTATACCCCGCCGCCCGCCACAAACCTCGATCTCTCAGCCGAGCCTAACACAAGGTCCCCTGCGCATTGAATCCGGTTTTTCATGCAGTCCCGCACATGTCCCGCCACTCTCAAAGTTGCCCCGGCGATAATGTCGCAGGACGCGACATCCCCTGTGATATCAACGTGCGCGCCGGACACTATTTCATGTCCGGCAGTCAGGTTGCCGACCACTTTCACAGCCTCCTCGTGTCTCGCCTGTTTGCGAACTGATCCGTTTCCCCCTTCAATCGACACGACTCTCGCGACAGAGTAGACGCCTTTTCGTTTGACAACGCATCCGTCGGCTCCGGCGAAAAGTTTCAAGCCGTCTTCAGACAGATAGGTGTTAATTCCGGCGGTAAGCTCCGTGTCCGAGCCGTCGGGAGCGTCGATGGGTTTGTCAAAAACATCTCTTCCCTTAATGCCTTTTCCGGCGGGCTTCTTCTCCGCAATAAGTTGTCCGGCTTTTACATAAAAAATTCCGGACGAAGCCGAAAGCTCAAATTTTTCATCGATTCTGGCCGCGTCTCCGGGAACAGGCCGCTCGCCTCTTGCCGTCACAATCGAATATGTCGAGTGCAGCGTGGTTGGGATAAGTTTCCATGCGTCAGTGACCGCCCCGAACTTGATATCGTTTCTACGGAGCAAATCTTCGAACCATTCCCTATCATGAGCCGGTTGTCGGGACATGCCGGGAACAATCGCAAGATGCGCCTCCATGTTTTTGTTTTTGAACGAGATATTGTATTTCCATTCGTCGTACTGCGGTTCCCGAATCTCAATTGTTCCTTTTACAAGGCCGGCCATTCCGGAAATCTCCGCAACGGCGCTTCTGCCGTCCTCCGACACTCTTAAGTTCGGCCCGACATCGAAAAAAACGTCTTTCCCCGGAGTCGCGGCTATCATCTGCCCCCGCACTGTGAATCCCGGTATTCCGGGGGAAGCGGGCGATTTCTCCAATAGGACTTGCTCCGCTTCGACAAGCTCCCCTTTATAAAAAGGCTGGCCGGGAAATTTCTCGATTATTTCTTTGGGGGTAAACTCTTTGAAATCCATCTTTGGATATATCGCGGCGTCCGCGCCCGGTTCAGGCTCAATCCCGACCGCCACGACCACATCTTCGTTAAACCGTTTCTTAACAGCCATTTCACGGACGCGCTCAAGGTTTATTCCAAGCCGCGCGCCCTCTCGATATATCCTCGCCAAGATGTCGTATTCCGTCGCGTCGCACTTGTCATCGGCCGCTACGACTCTGGCGTATGCTATCATTCCGTTTTCTTTTATCGAGCAATCTACGCGCCATTTGCGCTGTCTCGGAGGAACCGAAGGCGGATCAAGCTGAAGCGCCGCTTCCTGCATCTTTTTCAGCAATTCCACTTTCACGGCAATTTCCGTCCCCGGCGTTTCCTAACGCCTCAGATATCGTCTTTAATCCGCGTGATCCATCTGTCGCTCTCTCTCATCAAATCCACGCTGATTTCGCTTGGGAATCTCTTTCCGTTCTCGTCCATAACAAGTTTGATCTCTGGAAGAAACAGATTCTCAGGATTATTCCTGACCACCACGCCCACTTCCCCCGTGTTGAGTTGAGCGAAGGTGGTGACGGGATAGAATCCGACCACTCGGATGAAATGACTGAGCATTACGGGATGATATTTCTCGCTTTGTCTCAACAGCGCGACAATAGCCTCGTGCATGTGTATCGCTTCGCTGAGAGGTTTCTCGGATGTGAGGGATTCGAAGTCGTTGATGATTACCGCCAGATGAACCAGTTCCGGCAAATCATGAAAATCCACATTGTCGGGATATCCAGAACCGTCCGCGTAAACATGATGCCCGATAGCGACAAGCAACGCCAGCGGATCGACTCCGGGAATTGTCCGCAAAGCGTCGTATCCGCTTCTCGGGTGATTCCTGATGTCGACAAGCTCCTTTTCAGTCAGCTCCATCTTGTTCAAAGAATCGGGATTTACGGTCAGAAGCCCGGTGTCATGAAGCATCATTGCCAGCGCGAACGCAGCGATTTCTCTTATTGGATACTTTAAGGATGTCGCGACGAACGTGGCGATGACTCCGCAGTTCATGGCGTGCTGAAACAGATATGAGGAGTGTTTCTTCATCTCCAACAATTTCAGAGGCATATCCGGATTGTCTGGAGATTCCGAAACCATAGTCTGAACGGCTTCCTCAAGCGCCGCGATATCAGGAGGAGAGCCTTTTTTTCCTATTGTTGAGAAAAATTTCTCGCATCCTTTCTCTAGTTGTTTCCGGGTCCTGTCAGAAACAATCTGCTCGAACTCCAGTTTTTTGAGAATGTCCCAGCGCATTTTATGGCGCGCGCCTTTTTTTCCAGTCTTCTCCTGTTTCTCCCTCAATCGTTCCTGTTCATGGAGCCAGTTGGTCAGCCTCATCATCAAATCCTGAGTGACCATCGTGCCGGCTTTAACGAGCACCACTGAACGATCCGCTGAAACGATGTCCGCCTCAAGAGGTTGGCCCAGCACCAATTTTATCTGTTGTTCGTTCTCGCTCATCGTTATTGCTGTTCCATAAATCCCGCTGTGTTAAAAAATTTGTCGTCTTTTTTCACTCGGCATCCGGTGTCCCTGCCGGCATCGGAGCCGCGCTTGTAAATTTTCTTCGATGTCAGCGCCTCGAGAGTTCTCTTCATTCGCTGCTTTGTGGCAAAGACCTCCAAGAAAAACAAAGGCCCGAAAACCTCCATCCTGTTTGAGTTCTTCAGAGGATATCCGTCCAGAAGCGCCAGAATCCTTATCGGATGCTTAAGCCTCAATGCTCCTATCTCAATGATGAGCCGGGTTTTCATCTCTCCCGACAAACCGGCAGTGTCTATTACATACACATCGTAAGCGTCTCGCTTCACCGCGGCTATCACATGTTCGTCGCTTGGAGCATATTCGATGACATACTCTGAAGGAAGAGACGACTCCAGCATGAAGCGAGTCGCGTCCGAAGTCACTCTTGCATAAACGCTCGTCCGCTCTTCCTTGTGAATCTCATTTGCTTTGGATACGGCCAACATATTCCTTCCGCTTATCAAAACAAAAACAGCGCATGCTAATGTTTCAGTTCAGAGATATATTAACAGAGAGAACCGAAAAATCAACTTCATCAAGCTCTCCCTCTTCCGGAATGTCGATATTGTTGTTTTTTGTTGTTATTCACAGATTCGATTGTTCTTCTCATCATGTTTGCTTCGTTGATTATAACTCCCCATAATACCGGGGCGGGTCAGCGAAAAATCATACTTCACAGGGTCATTGGGAGAAATCTTTCTGAATTCTTTAGTAATCTCGATTGCTGAGGCGATATCAACCTGTTTTCTTTGAGTCAAACCATATTGATTGGCAATTCTCCACATGTGTGCGTCCAGAGGAATCACAAGCTTGGACGCGGGCAGAACGCCGCTCCAGTCGCCGGGATCGACTTCGTCTTTTCTGACCATCCAGCGCAGGAACAGGTTCATCCGTTTGCACGCGCTGCCTCCGCAGGGAGCCGGCAACAGATAACATCTTCCTCCAAGTCGCGATGTTATCTCCCCGGCGAACCCGTCTAGCGCGTCCAAAAGAGTTTCGTGATTGTTTTTATAGTGTGAAATGAAGCAATTCTTAAGAGAGCCATGGCGTTCAATCGCGTCGCGCGCCCCTGCCAGCGTCAGAGCCAACTCCTCGCCGGTCGTGAACCTATGTTTGAATCCGTGATATGTTTTTTGCAGAGTCGAATCCGAAGCCTTTGAAAGGAAGTCCGACGGCGAGCGGCCCATTTCGTCAAGCGCGCGCCCGACGCTCTTGAGTATCTGCGCCACTCTTCCATACGCGAGCGACGCGGCAACAAGCCCCGCTATCTCCCTGTCTCCGGGATTGTCGTAATGATACAGAAATTCAAGAGGGTCGGGGTGAACAAATTCCCGCCGGTTATATTTGAGGTAAATAGATTCAAGGGCGGGTTTATTAAAATCAGAGCTGACACGTCGAGCGCCGACACTGCTCTCGGAATCAATCTCTCTTTTCTTCATGTGTGTATTCCACGCAATACAGATCTAGAGCGATTTTCTTTCCCGTCTCAGTTCGGAATGTCTTCTCAATAAACGCTTTAAGCCGCTCTTTGTCCATTCCCGCCCGCTCATCCGGTATATTCACAATCATGTCAGCGTCCCAGAGAATGTTAAATTCGGGAGATTCGATGTCGCCTGCCGTGTGGTGGCTTCCTACGATGCGGACTATGTGTTCCGCCACATCGCCGGAAATATCCAGTTTCTTCAAAATAGCTCGCGCTATCGGCGGGCCTTCAAGTTCCTGATATTTTGGCGCGGAGCTTCCGTGTTTCCGTTCGGCCTCAATAATTCCAATGTCGTGCAGAATTGCCGCCGCGATTACAGTTACAGGATTTGCCTTTTCGCATTCAAGAATCCTTTCGGCATGTTGAAGAACCTTGAGAGCGTGGGCAACCCTTCGCGCGTCATCTCCGAAGACGGCTTTCATTTCGGATATCAGCCTGATTTTCATCCGCTGGCCGAGCGCGGCGTCTGCGGCTCCGGGGTCTTTTTCAGCGTGCGCTCGCGCTCCCAGACATTGCTCGGCATGCTCGCACCACTGCGCGCAACCCAGATTCAACTTAGGGTTCGGAATCTCGTATCCGCACTTCTTGCACACCCTGCGGGACTCGTCCTTGAAGAACTCTATGCGCGCGCCGCAGCCGGGACACTCCAAATCGAATATGTCTCCCGGCTTCCACAGCCGCGTGTCTTGTCCGGGACATCTATCCATAGACATTTTTCACGCCCCCTTTTTCGGCGCAAATGGAGACATCGACCTCAGCCTTTCAGCTATCGGAGGCATCTTCTTTATGACGTATTCGATTTCTTCTTGAGTGTTGTAACGAGACAGGCTGAATCTTATCGAACCGTGAGCGGCGGTGAACGGCACTCCCATAGCGCGCATCACATGAGAAGGCTCAAGCGATCCGGAGGTGCATGCCGACCCCGACGAAGCGGCTATTCCCACATTGTCGAGCATCAGCAATATAGCTTCTCCCTCGATGTATTCAAAGCTGATATTCGAAGTGTTTGGGAGTCTCAGTTCAGGATGTCCATTGAGCCTTGTATCGGGACATTTTTCAATCAACGCTGACTCCAACCTGTCGCGCAGATTCTTGGTGTGTTTGAACTCCGAGTCTATGTTCGCCGCCGCAATTTCGACGGCGCGGCCCAATCCTACTATGTAAGGGACATTTTCTGTGCCTGCGCGGCGACCGTTTTCCTGATGTCCGCCGTGCATAAAAGGCATGACCGCCGTGCCGCGCCGCGCGTAGAACACTCCAACCCCTTTAGGCGCGTGCAGCTTGTGTCCCGATATGGACAACATGTTCACCGGCGTCTTTTTTACGTCGATGGGAATTTTTCCAACCGCCTGCACGGCGTCCGTGTGAAACGGAACTCCTTTGGACTGCGCAATTTCAGCCGCTTCTTTTATCGGAAACAAAACTCCGGTTTCGTTGTTAGCCCACATCAGGCTCACTAGCGCCGTGTCATCGGATATCGAATCGCGCAACTCGTTAAGGTCAAGCAATCCCTGCCCGTCCACAGACAACTCCGTTATCCTGTATCCGAACCTTTTCATATAGCGCGCCGCCGACAGAACCGCCGGATGCTCCACCTTTGAAGTGATTATGTGACGTTTATCCGGTTCAGCCTCAAGCGCGCCTCTTATCGCCATATTATCGCTTTCCGTGCCGCAACTCGTGAATACAATCTCCGCGGGGTCTGCGTTAATCAGGGCCGCCGCTTTCTCTCTCGCTTCATCGATATGCTTCTTCACTCTCCCGCCGAAATTGTGCATGCTGGACGGGTTGCCGTATTCGGTCCCGAAAAACGGAGCCATCGCCTCGACCACTTCCGGAGCCGTTCGGGTGGTCGCGTTATTATCGAGATAAACTTCCATTATTTGCTCTCCTCTTCAACGACAATGTCTTCCGACACGAATTCGCGCAGCTTAGCCTCTACGACATCCCTAAGCGTGAACTGAGCGACACTGCATTTGGAGCAAGCGCCCCGCATCGCCACAACCACTCGCGGACCGTCTATATCCACGAGTTCTATGTCTCCGCCGTCGCGTTTAAGCTGCGGCCTTATTTCCCTCTCCACAACTTCTTCAACAAGCTTTATCCTCTGTATGTTTGTGAGTTTAGACGGCCTCTTCCGCGTCGGTCCTCCTTGCGCAAGCCCGCTCCTGACTCTTGCGATAATGCCCTCTATGTCGCTGTGACATCCGCCGCATCCTCCGCCGGCTTTCGTATAATGCGTAACCTGTTCTACAGTCCTCAAGTCGTTTTCCGCTACGGCTCTCTCGATTTCTTTTTCAGTCACGCCGAAGCATGAGCAGACTACCCGGCTGTCCGTTTTTTCCACATTGCCTGCCTCGCCGCCGGATTTGTAATTCTCGATAGCAGCCTGCAACGCTTCCATCCCCATGACGGAACAGTGCATTTTCTGCTCCGGAAGCCCGCCTAAGTAGTCCGCGATATCCTGATTGGTGATAGTGGAGGCCTCTTCAAGCGTTTTTCCCTTTATCATCTCAGTCAGCGCAGATGAAGATGCGATCGCGCTGGCGCAACCGAAAGTCTGAAATCTCGCGTCCTCGATTCGTCCTTCAGCGTCCAGCCTGAACATCAACTTCAGCGCGTCTCCGCACGCCATGGAGCCTACCTGCCCCACTCCGTGAGCGTCTTCTATCACTCCTGTGTTTCTCGGATTTAAGAAATGATCCTTAACTTTTTCGGTATAATCCCACATCAGCCGCCGCCTTTCAAACGTTTACACATATAACTCTGTTCGCGCCGCCATTGTTCCGCGACGAGCCGTCAGCCTATCTTAACCTTGTCCACTGTCGTTTGATTTAGGTAATCCATCGCGAGCTTGTTCACCTCGTGGGCAAGCCCCTGAAATGCGCACTCTTTGCATTTCATTGTTTTCTTATGCAAAAGGCAGTCAGAAATTCTGAATGGTCCTTCGACAGCCTCATACACATCGATCAGCCTGATTTTTGCGGGCGGTTTAGCCAATTCGCTTCCGCCTTTCGGTCCCCTTGTGGAGATGACCAGCCCCGACTTGGCCAGCCTCTGAATTACCTTGCTCATGTGCGCCTCGGAAACATCCAGCATCTCCGAAATTTCTTTTGTGGTGACAGGCCCTTTCTTGTAATTCGTCCCCATTATGGCCATAGCGTGAAAACCCATCGCCGCCGCGTCCGACAGTTTTAGCATGTTCGACATAAGTCGTCCTCCTGCAAATTCTTTATCAAGCGTTATAACGCCAGCAACGTAAATTGTATAAGTTTTGGTGTTACAATTCCATAATCAATCAAATAGATTTATAAGACTTAAACGGCAACCGCCGCGACCGCGCGTTTGATAATTCCACCCCCCTCTGATAGACTATGCGGCATGGACGGCATGGGAAAAGCGGCGACAAAACGCTTTCAAAGAGCGATGGTAGGACCTTTTGCAGGCCGGGTTATCGGAAAAATCAGGATATTCGGCCCCATTTCCTCCGCCGCAGCATCAGGCTCTCATTTCGGCTCAATCGGGCCCGACCGCATCTCGCAGAAAATCAAATGGGCTGTCGACCGAGGCGTAAGATGTCTTATATTTGAGATAAACAGTCCCGGCGGCGCCGTGCTTCCAAGCAAAGAAATCGCAGACGCAATCCGGGCGGCGGGCGCGCCCACAGTCGCTTGGGTTCGGGATGTCGCCGCCTCCGGCGCCTACTGGGCCGCCAGCGCATGCGACAGAATAGTGGCTGACCCTATGAGTTCCGTCGGCAGCATCGGCGTCATTTCAACTCATCTGGAATTTTCAGAACTTATGAAAAAATTCGGCGTCGGCTACGAAGGCTTTAAGTCAGGCGAATTCAAAGACATGGGCGTCCCGTTCAGAAAAATCTCCGAAAAAGAACGCCGCGCCATTAAAGAACATATCGATAAAATCCACGACAGGTTCGTGGCGTCAGTCGCGGAAAACAGAGGCCTTGAAAAAAAGCAGATTGAAAAACTGGCGGATGGACGAATTTTCCTCGGCGACGAGGCGAAAAGCCTCGGCCTTGTTGACCGGCTCGGCGGCAGAGCCGAAGCTATTCGACAATGCGAAATAATCGGAAATTTCAAACACCTCATGGTTGCCGACATCGAGGATTTTCGCGAAGAACTGCTGGTCGCAATGCGGGGATTTCTGTCGTCAGCTCCAAAGAGCGTCGGGCGCGGAGCGGCGGAAAGCGTCATAGATTGGATGCGCTCTCATTCGGGTTTCGAGGCGCGCTGAACGCAGGCTGAGATATAAAATGTTGCTGCTCAAATTGTTTAACACAAAATAAAAGGCGGTTTCATCAATGGACAAAAAGAGGATTCTCATTCCGGACACCAACATCTTCATCAACGACCCAAATTCCATATACGCTTTTCCAAACGAAATAATCAAAATACCACTTGAAGTCATCGAAGAAGTCGACGACCAGAAACGCCGCTCGGACGACGTAGGCCGCAACGCCCGCCAGACTTCCCGCATTCTTGACAACTTGAGAACCGTCAACGGAAGTTTATCCGATGGCGTCACTCTCGAAAACGGCTGCAATGTCTCCGTAGAGTTCGGAGACAAACCTATGAGTTCGCTTCCAGCCAGCCTCCGGAGCAACAAGGAAGACAATCGCATTCTTGCGACCGCCCTTTCCATCCAAGATAAGAATCCGGACAACCTATGCGTCTTCGTGACTTTAGATATAAATATGCGGATAAAAGCCGAGGCCATAGGCCTTGTGACGATAGACTATGAACCGGGCAAAATACAGTTCGAGGAACTGTACAAAGGATACGCCGAAAAGGAAGCTTCCGCGTCTCAACTGGACGAACTGGCGGCTAACGGCAAACTTGTTCTCGCCGAACCGATGCGTCCTCACGAACTTGTGTCTCTTTCCTGCGCTGAGAACGGAAAAACCGCTTACGGCCGCTTCGACGCAGAAGCGGGCGCCATAGTTCCTCTTAAACACTCTTACGAAGCCGTCGTATCAGGCATCAAACCGCTGAATATCGAACAGTTGTTCGCGTTCGAACTGTTGATAGACGACTCAATTAGTTTGGTAACTCTAAACGGTCGAGCCGGAACAGGAAAAACGTTGATCGCGCTGGCCGCCGGATGCCATGCCGTCTTAGAGCGCGGCGCATTCGAGAGGCTCCTCATATCCCGCCCCGTTGTGCCGATGGGCAAAGATTTGGGATTCCTCCCCGGCAGCATCGAAGAAAAAATGGACCCGTGGATGCAGCCGCTCTACGACAACCTAGACCTGATTTTCACTCTGGGCGCGCAGGATAAAAAACGCGAGAAAAGAAAAATCCGCGAACTTGTCGAAAGCACGGGAATGATAAACATAGAGCCTCTCACTTACATCAGAGGCCGCAGTCTTCCCAACCAGTTCATGATTGTCGACGAAGCGCAGAATCTTTCGCAGCATGAAGTGAAAACGATTATCACCCGAGCCGGAAAAAACACCAAAGTCGTTCTGACCGGCGACCCTTATCAGATAGACCATCCATATCTGGACACCAACAGCAACGGCCTTAACTATGTCGTGGAAAGATTTAAGGACAGTCCCGCCGCCGGACATGTCACGCTGGTCAAAGGGGAACGCTCAAAACTGGCCGAACTAGCCGCGGAACTGCTATGATTCTTTTCTTCGCTCTGTAACTTCCGTCGCGCCCGCGCCTTTGCGGGCGGCCCCGGTGTAGACAAAAAAGATCGCTATTATCGCTAGCGCGCTCGACGCCGCGGCTATGCCTGAAACGGCAAACAAAATATCCAACGCCGGACGCGAACGCTTCAATATCTCGAACCCTGTCACATATATCGTCTCGCAGGCCCCATTTCCCTTGTCAAGCCTAGTCGTGCTAGTGCCCCTCGTAAACCCGCCGTCGTGCGAATATTCGGATAGATACCCCGATATGTGAACCTGATCTCCCCGGCGTGTTTTTCGAACAAGCTTCTTTAGCGCCTCGTCATCCACCAGCAGATGGTTGTTTGAAAACTTGTCGCTCCTGAAAACGGCGTATGCCTCGCCGTCTCTCGTGCGGTACATGCACATCCAATCCCCGCTTTTGTACTTGAACTTTTTATAATGAGGCGTCCGCAGGTTCTGTCCCCATATAAGACACAGGTCCTTAATATTCAGATAGTCGCCCCATCGCTTGTGCGAAATGTTCAAGAATCCGCGCGCGTCGCTGTAAGAAACCACAAGCCCATAAATATCATATTCATACAACGGGTTGACGGTGTACACGATGCCTTTTCTTTCTGTCGTGAACTCTTCAATCTCCACTTCTTCCTGATACGGCTCCAGCAACAACTCCTCGACGATTCCGTCCGGGTTCGGAAGCCTGTCCTTCGTCAGTCCGCTTATGACGAAAACCGCCGCGCTGACTATGAATAAGTATTTTAAAATGTTGTTCATTAGTGCGTTCACTCAGCGCGCCGAGTCAGGCGGCTTGTTTTCACGATTTTTTTTAATGAATTGCGCTCCGGTTGGGGGCGGTATTTTCTCTCGTTCCTATAGTTCAAGAAGTATTCTCATTCTATCTTCGATTTCTTTAATTACTGTGGAAGACGCCGCGCCTGATTTTTTCACAAGCCTGTCTTTTGATATTGACCTCACGGCATCGCAGAGTATGGCGCTAGGGCTTTTAACGCCGCCATCAGGCGGCTTTATCTGAACGTGCAGAGGTATGCCGCGATATGTTCTTGTTAGCGGCAACACAACTACAAGGTCCGCCGGGCCGGAATTGTAAATATCGGCGGAAATTACTATTACAGGACGCTGTCCGCCTTGCTCATGTCCCCTTACGGGGTTAAGATCCGCCAGCCATATTTCACCTCGCGCGGGATTTATCATTGGGTTTTCTTCCTTTCTTTCCTGCTCCCTGCTTCCCGCCTTCTTCCCATGATTCCAAATCTTCGAGGCCATCCATCAGGGTGGAATCCCATTCGGCTGTCTCCCGATCATATTCTCCGGACGCCTTTCCGTCATTTTTCAGTTTCGCGTACGCGGCGTTTGTTTCCTCAAGAAATACGCGCCGCCTGTATTCTTCTATCGCTCTGTCGATTACGTTGAGCATCGGCTCGCCCGATTTTCTAGATAGTTCTTCAAGCGTCCTTTTGGTTTCATTGTTAATCCTTACTATGCTGCTGTTCGCCATGTCGCTCAACCTCCTTCCGTCTACTTATTAGTATACTGTTTTGTAAACATAATCGCAATCGAAGAATTTAAAAAGCCGGCTTTGCTGAGAATCTCGAACCTCAGTTCCGGCGGGTTTTAATAAAAAGAGAGAGCTAATGACATTTGAAGCTGTTTTTGTCCGGGAACGATTCAACCCGGGTTTAACTATCCGAAAATCCCGTTATACTATCAATGTGTTGTGAGAGTCATAATAGGAGACATTGCTTAAATGGCGAAACTGGAAATAGTCTGCGACGGACATCCTACGCTAAAAAAGCAGGCGAAAAGCATAAGAAAAATGACTGACGAAATGCGTCTGCTCGCGGATGACATGGTCGAAACCATGCTTTGCAGCAACGGCGTCGGTCTTGCCGGCAATCAGGTGAACCGCCCTGTGAGAATCATCACGGTCATGCACGCTCAAGACGACGTTCGCGTTTACATAAATCCGAGAATCTTAAAGTTTTCAAAAGAAGTCCAATACGGCGACGAAGGCTGCCTAAGCTTTCCGCTTCTGTACGGCACGGTTTGCAGGGCCGACCGCGTGACAGTTCAAGCGCAGACCTTGGATATGAAAAAAGTAAAATTGGATGCCGAAGGATATCTGGCTCGGATTTTCCAACACGAAATCGACCATCTGAACGGAATAACGTTCACCGAACGCGCGGAGCCTGACACCTTTTATACAATCACCAGAAAGGAATACGAAGAGGACATCGAAGACGGCGAAGCTCCAGAGGAAACATCGTCAAGCGAGAAAGAGGATTCTCAACCGGCGGATGCTTCTTCGCAAGCAGGTTGATTATCATCGACCATTTTTGCGAGCACAACAAAATCTCTGCGTCTCGGAAAAGCCGACCATAAGATTCAAATATTTGCAGATAATTGAACGCCTGAATTTCTAAAACAGGCATCCTCAATAATCAAATCCGCATCCTCACGGAAGCAGCGCATTAGAAGAAGCGTCCGCTACCTCAGAGTCGCCGCCGCCCCTCTTGTCGTAATAGCCCTTCCTCCAGCCTTCGACAATGTAATACGCCACAGGAATGATTACCAGAGTTAATGTCGTGGCGATGAAAAGCCCGCCGATAATCGACCAGCAAAGCGGTTTCCAGAACTGGGTCTTCGCCGCGGATGCCGCCGCCAGAGGCAATATGCCAAGTATGACTGTTATCTTTGTTAGTATGATCGGGCGCATCCTCGTCAGACACGCTTCCACGCACGCCTCTCGCCTTTTCATTCCGCGCTCCCTCAGAAGGTTCGCGTAGTCGATGTATATTATCCCGTTGTTCACCACTATTCCTACCAAGCAGAGCAAGCCTATGCCGGCGAGAATGCTGAATGAATAGCCGAGGATAAGCAGCGTGAGAATAACGCCCACCAGCGCGTATGGCACGCATACGAGGATTATCAGCGGCTGCGTGGTCGACTTGAACTCGATCAACAGTATAAGATAGATAAAAATCATGGACACGAGAAACGCCACGCTGAGGTTCTTCATCGCCTCTCCGAGCAGCATCGTCTCCCCGGCAAACTCGATATTCACATTCTTCATCTCAGGGTCGTCGGCTATCATCTGCTCGCGCAGACCCGGCATCCTCAGCTTGAGAGCGTCCACAATCCTTTTTGCCTCGAACCCTGCGGCAACGTTTGCTTCGATAGTTATCGTGCGCCTGCCCTGCTCCCGCTCAATCGAAGAAAGCCCGTCCGTCAACTGGAAAGATAAAAGATCGCTGAAATATTTCTCTTCGCCCGAAGGGAGCGTGAAAGATTGAGATTGAAGAGCCGTCACATCCTGATTCGGGTCTTTTTTAATTTTTAAGAAAATATCAGTTTTCTCATCGCCGACCATTATGTCGCCGATTTTGTGTCCGGTGAGGGCAAGGAAGATGAAACCTCCGATATCGCGGGTCGTCATCCCCGCGCCCGCAAGCTCATCCTGCCTTGTCTTGAGAACTATCTGAGGAATATTGCCGGGGGCGTCGTTCTTGAGATCGACAACTCCCCGCTGGTTTTTGAGCATTTCCTCGATAACCTCTGTCGTCTTTCTAAGGCGCGTGAAATCGTTGCCTGAAACCTGAATGTTTATCGGCGGGCCTACCGGCGGCCCAAGCACTTTTTCAATAAAGACCGCTTCCGTGCCGTCTTCGAACATGGTGGAAATCCTGTATCTGAACTCCTCTAATATTTTCTTATGCGATTTCCCGGTCTCCTTCATCGGTTTGAGGTCCACTATGAAGCGAGCGATGTTCGATCCGAAATAAACATGGTCGTCTATCTCTATGCGCGTTCCCGATGATCCCACGTTTGACACGTAATGTTTTACATACTTCGATTCGTCAAAGAACTTCTCTATCCTCGCGACGGATTCCCGAGTGTCCTCCATCGTGCTTCCCGGCGGAGTCTTCAGGTCGATATAAAACTTGGCTGTGTCCAGTTGCGGAAACAGTTGAAGTCCCACAATTTTCAAGACCACCAGCAGAACGCTCGAAACAAGTATCAGGCCCGCAGCGCTCATCACAATCATCCCATGATCCAGACACCACTCCACAATCCTGCCGTACCCCGCGCGCGCGCGCAGTCCTATTCTGCCGCTCTTCCGCTCCTCTTCTTTCTTTATCTTCTTCATGAATATCGAGCAAAGAACGGGGTTGAAAAAATTCGCCACAATCAGCGACGCGAGCAACGCGAACGTGACCACTATCGAAATGGGGCGCGTGAACTCCCCTATCGGCCCTTTTAGAAATATCCCGATCGGAAGAAACGCCGCCACCACCGCCGCCGTGGAAGAAAATATGGGCCAGCCGACTTCGTTGGTCGCCTCCAGCGCGGCGCGATCCGCGCTCTTTCCCAGCGTCATGTGACGATAAATGTTCTCGCACACCACTATCGAGTTGTCCACCATCATCCCGAGCGCCAGCAGCAACGAAAACAGCGACACCATGTCTATTGTCATTCCTTTGAAATACATCGCGGTGAACGTCATCAGGAATGACATCGGTATGGCGAAACTCACTATCGCGGCGACTCTGAACCCCAGCGAAATGAACAGCACCGCCAGAACAAGGCACACACCCCACGCCGCATGATTCCTCAACTCGCCGATCTGATGTCTGACAAATTCAGAAGCGTCGGACATCACAACAACATTGTCGTAGTCCTTGAGCTTTTCCTTTATCCTGTCAGCGACATTGATAGTTCCGTGGCCGCGTTTTTTCATTATCGCCAGCGTCACTCCGCGATGCCCGTCCACATGCGCGATAGTTTCGGATTGAGGATATGTCTCCTCGATGTCCGCCATCATCGAAAGCCTTATCGGCTCTCCCTCGTGAGTCCCTACCGCCATCCGCTTGAGATCAGCCATCTTGTCGAACTTGCCGAGCGTCCGGACAGTGTACTCCTTATTCATCACTGTCAGCTTTCCGCCGGGAAAGTTCGTGTTTATCTTTTCAAGGTTCTCAATCAAATACTTCAAGGGATCCGTTCCGTACTTTTGCAGCGAGTCTGGGCGCATTCCGATTTCGATTCTTTTCTCGGTCGCCCCGGTCATCACGATTCTCTTGACTCCCGGAATAGCTTCAAGCTCTTTCTTGATAGTGGAAGCGTACATGCTCAGCTCGTGCTGGCTCTTGTTGTCGCCTGAAAAGCCAAGAAACATCATCGGCAGGTTTTCGAAGCTTATCTCCTGCACAATCGGGTCAAGCGCCTCGGCAGGCAGCAGCGCCTTAGCCTCGCTGATCTTGTCTCTGAACTCCTTGAACTTCGTTTCCGGGTCGACCGTTTCGTTGAAATAAACAACCACTAACGACACGTTATGCCATGATGAAGAAGAAATACGCGAAACGTCTTCAATTTCTGCGATCTTCTGTTCCACAGGGATGGTGACGAGGCTTTCGACCTCCTCAGGAGCGCCTCCCACAAGAGGAATGGCCGCGTATATCACCGGCGCGTTCACTTCGGGCAGCGTCTCAACTCGGAGTTTGAGCAGCGAACCCGCCCCGAACCACACCAGCAACAGCATTATTACGATTGTGAAAATTGGTTTTTCCAGAAAAAACTTGGTCAGGTTCATTGTGGAACCTCCCGGTCGCGGCGGTCATGTCCGCGCGCGCTTATTATACACTCCGCCATGCGCGATTGAATAGAAAGGTTGTCAAAAATGAGAATGTCTTACATTCGAAGTCAAACAATGCCAGTCCGCTCTAGAGGATTGATATAGCCGCATCATTTTTGTTTTTTCATGTGAGATCGCGCGGGTAAAAATCCAACTTGTCAAAAAAGCAAAAATCACAACCCCGGCAAAGGCGCCGGCGGAGGGGCCGCTGCCACACAATGCCCTTTAAGCGTTTCTTTTACCGCAGAGATCAACTCGTCAATTTCGAAAGGCTTGGACACGAAGCGCCGCGCCCCGGTCATAAAGCTTTTCAATTTGCATTCGATACTGTTTCTTCCTGACAACACCAGCACGGCCGCGCCTGAACCGCCGTCTCGCGGATTCACCGCCCTGTCGCATATTTCCATACCATCCCCGTCCGGAAGCATAAGATCAAGAGCCACTAGATCGAACTTGTCTGTTTCCAACGCGCGGGTAGCCTCGTAATACCCTGACACGAGCTCAGTCCTGTATCCGGCGTTTTCCAAGGCCTCGCCGAGGAGTTCCCGCAGATCGTCATCATCTTCGACAACAAGTATCTTTGGTTGCTTATTCATGTCTCCCCCTTGCCGGCCTAAAATCTCATAATAATTACACTAACTGAATACTATTTACCCGCTCAGGCATGGTTTCAAACAAATTCTCACAAAAACACTCCGCATGTCCGGAATGTCAGTTCGCGGCTCGCGCCTGACATGAAATTGAGAGAATGGTATGTGTGAACGAAAAGAACGTATAAAAGCTTATATCATGCCGATGATGATTTTAACAAGCTCGTCAGCCACCGCATATTTGCTGAGCAGAGGAGTCGCCCTCACGAAAACATTCGCGTCTGTGGTCTCCTTTGACTGCCAACCTTCAGGAGGAGAACCTTTTACGCCCGGCACAACAAACATAACCCTGTTGGTGTCAGTCCCGAATCCCGCGTCCGTCGCGCGTATATCGTTCATGACAATCAGATCAAGCTTCTTCTTAACGAGTTTGCCGACAGCGTTCGAAAAATGGTCGTCCGACTCCGCGGCAAACCCAATTAAAAGCTGGCCTTCCCTCTTCGTTTCAGACAAAGAAGCGAGTATATCTTTGGTGCGTTTCAATTCGAGAGTAAGCCCGTTGCCGGTCTTTTTTATCTTAGATTCGGATACAGTTGCCGGAGTGAAATCCGCTACTGCCGCGGCTTTTATTATTATGTCGGAGCTTTCCGCGCGCGCCATCACAGCCTCATACATGTCCTGCGCCGATTCCACCCTGACCATGTTGACGTCCGCCGGAGATACTAGGCTTGAAGGCCCCGTCACCAGAGTAACGTCCGCGCCGCACATCGCCAGAGTTTCGGCTATGGCATACCCCATTTTCCCTGTGGAGCGGTTGGAGATGAATCTGACAGGATCAATGCGCTCCCGTGTGGCGGATGCGGTCACAAGAGCTTTTTTGCCGGACAACGCGTCGCGGTCGGCAAACATCAGCATCGCGCGCTCAAAAATCTGCTCCGGTTCAGCCATCCTGCCTAGCCCGGCGTCCCCGCATGCAAGAGGCCCTGAGTCCGGCTCTATCACCTTTACTCCTCGCTCCCTGAGAATTCTAAGATTTCTTGTTGTCGCTGCGTCGATGTACATAGCCGTGTTCATCGCGGGAGCCAGCAACACAGGTTTCTTGAAAGTCAGAAAAAGAGCGCTTAGAAGATCGTCCGCAATCCCATTCGCAAATTTCGCCGCGCAGTTTGCGGTCGTCGGAGCTATAACCATAACGTCCGCCCATTTTGCGAGTTCGATGTGCTCGTAAGAGTCGCCTCTAGGGCCGAACATATCCATGTAAAGCGGCTGCCCGGAAAGCGCTTCGAGGGTCACTCGCGCGACGAACTCCATAGCATGCGAAGTCGCAACCACTTTCACTTCAATATTGTTCTGCTTGAACAGTCTTATGATGTACGGACATTTGTAGGCGGCTATGCCGCCCGTTATGCCCAGCAGGAGTCTGCGCTCCATCACTCTTCCACTTCGTACCCGAATTCTTCCATGCCCGCGAAGTCGTCTTCGAAATCCAGCGGCTCAATGTCAAACGCTTCTTCGTCCTCGAAATCAAAGTCGCCGTCGAGATTGACCATCTCGTCGAAGCTGATAACGTCTTCTTCGGGTTCAAGGTCTTCAGGAGAAATATCATCCGCTCCAAGAGTAAACCCAATGAACCCTTGCGCAATCTCTTCGAGAGCGGTCTGCAACGGATGCCTGCTGTCCGATTTGACGTACACGCGCACGCCGTCGTTAATCTGGCGCGCTCTCAGGGCGGCCACATTAACGAGCATATATTTATTCCCGTTGAAGTTCTTCAGCAAGTCTTCAGTCGCAAATTGATCGAACGCCATTATCTTTCCTCCGGGGCGCGAAAGCCCTTTTTCACCGCAAAGCCGCCGTCAACCGGCACCTCTCAGCGATTATAATAGATATAACCTTTTTTACGGATTCGTCAAGTCTGTCGTTAATTACCGCATAATCATACTGTCCCATCAACTCAAGCTCCCGGCGCGCTGTGTTCATCCTGATTTCAATTTCATGAGCGAGAGCCTCCCCGGTTAGGTTCGACGGGCGATTCTGTAAACGCGCTCTAAACACATCCGGCGGAGCCGTTATAAATATCAGCGCCGAGTCGGGATACTCTTTCTTTACCCTTAACGCCCCTTGCACGTCTATCTCAAGCAGCAGGTCCTTGCCTGACGCAAACGCTCTCGCAATGTTTGCCTTGGGAGTGCCGTATCTGTGGTTATGCACCTTCGCCCATTCAAGGAATTCCCCGCCTGACGCCATATCGTCGAACTTGCCTTCCGTCAGAAAATGATAACTCTTTCCGTCTTCCTCGCCCGGCCTCGGCGGCCTAGTTGTCGCGGACACGGAATACTCCACCGACTCTTTTATTCCGGCATCCTTTAAAACTTCATGAAGCACGGTCGACTTGCCCGCGCCCGACGGGCCGGACACCACGACTACCGTTCTTTTCTCTTCCGGAAGATTCTGATTCATCAGGATTTTGCTTCGCCTGCGGATGATTCTTTATCCATAAACCTGTTGGCTATCGTCTCCGGTTGCAGCGCCGATAGCACGATATGACCGCTGTCCATGACTATTATCGCCCTAGTTCTTCTTCCACATGTGGAAGCAATCAGCGTTCCTTTTCCCTTTGCTTCTTGAATAAGCCTTTTTATCGGAGCAGATTCGGGCGACACAATGGATATTACCCTGTTTGCAGATATTATGTTGCCGAATCCCACATTAATAAGCTTGGTGTCCAAAATTCTCCTCCGCCAATAACCGATTTTCCAACTCTCATCTTTAACAACTTAAAATAACAATGAACTCAGAATATACTCATTATCAATCGCAATTTCAATGATTATTCTCGTTTAACTAATCTTTTTCCGATTGTTTATCAAGAAGAAGCTTCCAACAGACAGCTATCTCATTGATTCTATCGTTTCTTCAATCTTGCCATCATCCACTTCGTAGAAGTTCAATTCCACTCTGTGGGTTGTGGGGTCAAGAGCGTACGGCATTCCGTTATACGGACATATCGGCACTCCGTTTGGGAAATAATCCTTGTCTCTACCAATATCGCTCAGGTCGGGGTTCGGCCACACTCCGCCATGATTCACATACCATATTTCAACCATCATGTTTATCAAATTGGCGTGCTGCCTGCAAACTGTTGTCTTCGTGTATTCTATTGCCGCCTGCGGGTCCAGCATGGCTTGACGCTCTTGATCCGTAAGCGAACTATCATTCATTATGGCTTCTCTTGCTATATCGCTTTCAGAGCTTCCCGCCACGGAGAACGGCATCCCGGTAAGATTGAACATAATAAGAGCAAAGACCGCGACAACGATCCCCCAGAACATCCACCATCTGTTAGATTCTATAGGCAACAAAATCAGGCCTTCCCGCCAGCCGCCTTATCATCCTCAACATCAAGGATGAACAGAATTCCCTTTCACATGCCCTGTTACTCTATGGCCGACAGGCCATATTTCATACGCCGCTCCGGGCGACACAGGGCATTCAGGCATTTGCAGTTCGGGAAAATACTCCCCGTCAATCACTATGTCGCTCAAATCAGGCTGAGGCCATGTTCCCTCTTTGATATAGTACAATTGAACGAGAGCGTTAATGTTCGCGACATTCGTTCTACATGCCTCATATTTCGCGTCCATCGTAATGTTCTTAAACCTAGGTATCACTATCGCGGCGATTATTGAAACCAACAGCACGACGAGGACCACCTCGCCTATCGAGACTCCCCTCTGTCTTGGATGCGATACTGCCATCAATTATTCCTTTGTTTTGCAAACGCCGCGCTATTGCCATTTTATCAAAAAAGCCACGCGCTTACAAGCGACGCGGCTTCTCTGAAGTTCAGCGATTAAGTTGTTGCTCCATCGTTTATGCCGGGCGTCCGGCATAATACGTCAGACGCCGACTTAAAATACGTGCGTTCCTGCGCCTTCCCTATGTCCGGTGATTCTGTACAACGGAGACGGCCCCATCGTGTACGATGATTCGTCCACAGGACATGTGGGTATGCCGTCCGGGAAGTAACGCGCCGACAATGTGTACAACTCGGCTGCAGTGTATGTCGTAGCGGCGTTGTTCCCCTGATCATACCAGTCCGGATCATAATTGCCGCTTGCAACCATGTCAGGATTTAGCGACGACTGCTTGAAGATATTCAGGTCCGTGTCCGGCCACGTCGCTTCAACAAAATAGAATGCTTCTATCTGTTTGTTGATGATGGCGCGGTTCATTTCGCAGGACTGAACCTTCGCTTGTCTCGCCGACACCACAAATCTGGGAATCACTATCGCCGCAAGTATGCTGATCAAAATGACGACCAACATCACCTCAAGAATCGTGAACCCCGCGCTCTTGCTTTTCATGATAATACACTCCTTAATTGATTATTATTTTTCATTATCCAATGACCTATTAATATACGTGCGTTCCTGCGCCTTCCCTGTGGCCGGAAACTCTGAATATAGGCGACGGGAACAGCACATACGACGATTCATCCAAAGGACATGTTGGAATCCCATCCGGGAAGTATCTCGACGACAGCCGATACAGTTCGTTCTGCGTATAGGTTGTCGCATAGTCGCCGCGAGCGTCGTACCAGTCCGGATCGTAATTGCCGCTTGCCGCCATATCGGCGTTAAGCGATGACTGTTTAAGAATATTCAGGTCCAAGTCCGGCCACGTTGCTTCCACGAAATAGAACGATTCCACCGCTTTGTTAATAATGGCGCGGTTCATTTCGCAGGATTGAACCTTCGCGTGCTTCGTGGACACCACGAACCTCGGTATCACGATCGCGGCGAGTATGCTGATCAATATGACAACCAGCATGACCTCAAGTATTGTAAATCCTCTGTTTTTCATTTCCTTGCCCCCTTGCCCATTATATAAAGCGCTTACTCTGCTTAATTATGGCTTTCTATCATATTCCGCCCAAATGTGCGTTCCTTCACCTTCTCTGTGCCCCGATACCCGATACCACGGCGAAGGCATCATGACATATGATGTCTCATCTATCGGGCAAGTCGGTATTCCATCTGGAAAATACCTCGACGCTAGATTTCTCAGTTTCAACCTGTCAGCAGAGTCGTTCGAATGATATTTCACTCCAGACGAATCCACCCATTCCGATGTCGAACTCCATCCGCTCTCAGCGGCATGCCTGAACACATCAAGATCCAGATTCGGCCATGTGGCTTCCATAAAATAAAAATTTTCTATCTGTTTGTTAATTATGGCCCGTTGCATCTCGCACGCCTGCACTTTCGCCTGCTTCGTCGAAACCATGAATCTAGGTATAACTATCGCCGCAAGAATGCTTATCAGAACAACGACTATCAATACTTCCAATATTGTGAATCCCCGATAGCCGCTTAATCTCATGCCGGTAATTCTCCCAATAAACCACACATAATATTATGACAATTTTATAGCTCGTGCGTGTCTGAACCTTCTCTATGCCCCGATACTCTGAATATTGGCGAAGGAGCAAGAACATATGATGTCTCATCCACCGGGCATGTCGGTATTCCATCCGGAAAATACTTACCGGCCAAGTTCGATAACGCCGCTTTCTCCGCTGGCACCGCCGGGTCGAATTCGTTGTTTGATGAATCCACCCAAACGGTATCGTATGCGCCATCCGCAGCGGCATGTCTGAACACATCGAGATCAAGATTCGGCCATGTGCCTTCCATGAAATAAAATGTTTCAGTCATTGTGTTTATTATCGATCTGTTCATTTCGCAGGATTGAATCTTTGCCTGTTTGGAACCTATCGTAAACCTCGGAATCAATATCGCCGCTAAGATGCTGATCAAAACTACTATCAGCAGTGTTTCAATTACCGTGAACCCTTTTGATCTCATCGCCCACCTCTTTACGTATTATGTACAGCAGGATAAATTATAGCAAATTTATTTCCAGATTCTTTTTAATGCCCAAGACGCAATAACAAACAATAACACCACATAACCCATATAAACACACAATCAATCATTATGCCTCATCTTAATATGTCAGCTTTGTTTGTTTTGTACTTTCTTTCGCGTCAAACCAAGCCAGTCGGAAATGATATTATATCCATTTATATTCACCCTTTTTTTATATGCTCATATTTTTATACGAATGTTATCTTTGCGGCTAAAAAAAACAGTGAGAATTAGCATTTACAAAACAAATATAATATATAAATGCAAGATGGTGTATTGGCTTACCCAAAATGCCGCGCGTGCGTGTAAGAGGATACACGCGCTTTATTGTCCTAAACCATTTTTCTTATTCTATTTGAATAGGGGTTGAATGTATAATAATATCTAAATTTAGAATTGTTAATATGGAGAAAGTAATGATTGAGAAAACAGTCAAAGTTAAATTCAGCGGGAGTGACGGATACTCTATTGAAATCGGCCCGGGGATGTTAAATAGAATCGCAGACCGAGTTTGCGATGTTTCAAAAAAGCCATTGGCTTTTATAGTCACAGATAAGAAGGTTGCCCCGCTTTATCTAAATAATGTAGTAAAAACACTTGAAGCCGCTGGAATAAAAACCGAAACCGAAATAATCGCGGCAGGAGAAAAACACAAGAACCTTAACACATATTTAAAAGTAGTGTCGCGTTTCGCGCAGACGAGCGGAGCTGCGGACACTGTGGTGGTTGCGTTAGGGGGAGGCGTGGTGGGAGATATCGCTGGATTCGCGGCAGCTACCTACCGACGCGGCACCCCCGTCATCCAATGTCCCACCACGCTTCTTGCATGCGTTGACTCAAGCGTAGGCGGAAAAACAGGCGTGGACTTGCCTTTCGGAAAAAACCTTGTGGGGGCTTTTCATCAGCCGCGCGCGGTGCTGGTCGACACTGACACCCTTTCCACCCTGCCACCGCGGGAGTTCAGAACAGGAACGGCAGAAGTGATCAAATACGGATTCATAATGGACGAGCCGTTTGTAAAATTCATGGAAAAGAACATGGAGAAATTTAATTCCGGAGACGAGGCGCTTCTTTCGCGAGCGATAGAATGCTGCTGCCGTCTGAAAGCCAAGGTGGTAGGCAAAGACGAACGAGACACAAAAGACATCAGGGCAATTCTCAATTTCGGGCACACTTTCGCTCACGCGCTGGAAGCGGTTTGCGGATATAAAGATTACAATCATGGCGAAGCGGTGGCGGTCGGAATGGCCTGCGCCTCAGACCTGTCGGCTCGAATCGGCATGATCTCGCAGGAAGACGCCGCGCGCGTCGAACGCCTGATATCTGCCGCTGAACTTCCAGTGACGATAAATAACGCCCAGCCGCGACATCTGCTGGATTGCATGTTCAGAGACAAAAAATGCCGCGGCGGAAAACTCAGGTTGGTTCTCCTAGAGAGCATAGGCCGCGCTGTCGTGGCGGACAACGTGGACGAGAAAGACATTCTGAGCGTCATTCGTTCCAGAATTGCGAGGCCGTAGAGGCTCGGAAAAAAGAGGTGACGCTTTGGCGACAAGAACCGTTCTTATCGCAGGCGGCGGATACGCCGGCGCTGGCATAGCGGCAAAGCTTGCCGCGCTCGACGCCCGACGCTCTTTCAACGCAGTCATATTGGATCCTTCGGAATTCCACGCGGTTAAAACCCGGCTTCACCAAATTGCCGTCGACCCTGAACGAGACATCCTGATAAGAATTCCGACAAGAACGCTGGCAGACTTTGCGCGAGCGGATTTCATCAATGCCTCTGTGGAGGAAGTGGATTTCAAGAATAGAAGAATCTTTGCGAATGGTTCAGTTTATGATTGGGACCGCCTTGTCGTGGCGACAGGCGCGGAGCCGAATTACTTCGGCATCCCCGGCGCGGCTGAAAACTCTGAAAACATCTTAAGCTATGAATCGGCTATGAGATGCGGATTGAGAATCAAGTCTTTGGGCATGAACAAGCGTGGCGCATCTAAGAAAAGAATCGCTGTTTGCGGAGCGGGGCTTCTCGGAGTCGAATTCGCGGCGCAACTCAGACAGCGTTACGGCCCGAAGAAATGCGAAATCGCGATAGTTGAAAAACAGGACAGAATTATCGCCGCATCACAGTGCGGAGACGCTCAGCGGGATTACATTTCAGCCTTTTTCAAACGAGAGAATATTAGAACGCTGACCGGAACGACAATTTCGAAACTGTCTCCGGGGCGCGTATGGCTTGAGGAAGGGAAACACATAGACTGCGATCTGACAGTGTGGTGCGGCGGCATTAAACGAACCGGAATAGGAACGGCGGCATCCAGCGGCCTCGCCGTCGATCCGACTCTCGTTTGCCGCGAACATGAAAATGTATTCGGGGCCGGGGATTCCGCGATGGTTTCAAGTCCCCTGCCGAACGCCAACTCTCTGACCGCTCAACGGGCTATATACCACGCTGACATCGCCGCGAAAAACATCATCCGGTCCGCAATCGGGCTTCGCTCCCGCGTCTCCAGATACAGGCCTAAAGGAGAACTTATTTCTCTGGGTGATTTCGACGCTGTCGGAATCGTTTTCGGGGCCGCGTTTTACGGTCCGGCTTGCGCCGCGGCTAAAAAAGCCAATGAACTGAAATATCTATCCACGCTTTTCGGCTCCGCTATAAACAAGCACATTGTTTAGACCGCAAATCAAAAAACACAGGCTCGCTGAATTGAACCCGGATTCGCCAATAGAGCCGACGAACCGGGGCGATTTTTACAGAGGCGAACTGCTTCGTTGCCGCCGCATTCTTTGTTCATGAACCGCAAGGTCTGTTCATTGCAAAAATGCGCCTTGTGTTCCGCGTTTCATCCGATCTGAACAATCGCTCCCGAATCCTAATGGCGGATTCGGTTGAAATCGCCTGTTTTATCGTGTTGAAGGACAAAACAGCATATTGATTATGTCACAGATACACTGACCATTTGCGAAAAATCTCTTTAACCTTGTCTTTCACGTCCATTCAACATAACCGCCGGCCAGTGTTGTGCTATACGCCTTTGTCGCCACTATCTCACGATTGAGAACTTGCCTTTGTGAGTGACTTCGTAGTTTGTCGTGCGGGCGGTCATGTAGTAGAGATAGACTCCGGAGGCCAGCGGGCGGCCTGCGGCGTTCACTGGGTTTGTCCAGTGCAACAGGGTGTATGCGTTGTTTTCAAAGACGTTGCTGAAGTCGGTGGGCGCGTTGCCGTTCACCACTCCGGCAAGCGTCGTCACGAGCGAGCCTCGGATGTCGATGACTTTTATCTCTATGTTGATCGGCCCGTATCCGCTCAGCCCACCGGCGGCGAACTTGATTCCATCCGCCCAGTTGCGCGATTGCACGTACGGGTTCGGATATGTCCGGATATCAGTTATCTGCAGCGGCACGAGCACGGGGGCCTGCAGCCCCGTCCTGAACCCCAGCGTGTCATACCTAGAGAAGTGTTTCGAGAACACGGTTATCGTCTTGTTGACCTTGTCCACCGCTCCGTCCATGCGAACCCACTGGGGCGGGATTGCGTTTTTGTCCCAGTGGTAAACGGCCAACGCGTCCGCGCTTATCGTTCCGCCGGATGTTATAGTTCCGTCAATCGAGCATGTGTTTGACAGCGGGTCGTACGTAAAAGACTTGGTTCCAGCCGATGTGGCGGCGTAAGTGTTTTCTGTGCCGACATCAATAAAGCCGTCGCCCTTGTAGGTTAGGTCAAGATCGATGTCGTCGCTGTCGCAGTACCTGAATATCAGGCGCGCGTACGACTCGAAGTTCGTGCCGTCCGGGAAGTATTCTCTTGCTTCTCCGGCTTGAACAATGAAGTTTCTTGTTGGATCGGGATCGACCGGGCAATCCGGCAACAATACCCCTCCGCAATAGGCGGTCGGGTCGGTGTTGTAGAACACTGTGCTGCTTGCCACCACGTTCGGCGGGAACACAGCCGTGATTATTCCGTCTTGGAACAGTATGCCTCCGCCTTCGTTAACCTCGCTTTCGTCTCCGAGGGTGAGCATCCTCAGATACGCTCCGGCTCCTGAGTACATCTGGGACACCTGAACGAACGGCGAGTTGGGCTTGTTCGGGCAAGTGGACGCCCCATTCGTCGGGCACTGCGCCAGCGCCATCTCGTTGTTGTCCACATTCCCCATCAACTGCGGCGAGTATATCGCCCCTTGGCTCTCAGGCTGATCCAGCACGTATTCAAGGTATATGTCGTAGTTGCTTGAACCGAACATCTGGTTCACTAGGTTGTCCATGTCAGAACTGGCTTGCTCCAGATCGAGCGCGTTGTTCCTGTCAAGCGAGTACGAAACGAGTTTTCCATCCGCCGACCAGTTCGGGAAGTTGGCAGGCATGGAGTGATCGTCGTACTTGTAAATCGGGTACACCCCGGTGTCCGTCAGAGATGATATCGGCAGGGTCGCCTTCTCGAATCCTGAATGCTCAGCGTCGAGGTTAATGATGTAGACGCTGGTCTTCGAGGGCGGCGTCGGGTTGGTGTTGCCCGGCGAGCGGTCCCAAGCTAGGAACGATATCATCTTGCAGTCGGGAGACCACTTGGGCTTCATCGGCCACACCTGATTGACAGAGTATGCGCCGGCTCCGTGGAAGTTCGTCACTTTTATCAGGTTGTCTCCGCCGCCAACCGTGTATTCGCTGTCTGCGTTAGTGTCGGAGATCATCACGATGTTCGCGTTCGTTGTGACCGCGCCGTCCTGCGCGCATGCCGGGCCGCAAACGTAATCCTCCGCGTTCGCCGACGGCTTGCGCACAGCCAGCAGCTTGCTCCGATATGCCGCCGCGCATTCCGCGTAGTTCCCTGAGATATTCGGATCCCACCAGTCCGCGTTGTCGTCCAACGGAACGATGTTTTGCCCCATCTGCCTAAGCGTCGCGGGATATTCGACAAAACTCGACCCTGCGCTCATCATGCCGAGGTATGCGTTCACAGTATTCGGAGTCACATGTATCTCAGTCACGAAATTTCCGAAATCGTGTTGAATGTTCGTGACTTCCGCGATCTCTGATTGGGCAATTTCTCCTGAGAATGAGTCTATTTCATATATTGAAACTTTGTCGCCGATATTTATCAACACTCCGGGATTAAGGCTGACCTTAATGATTCCGTCGCCAACCAAGACATCCTCCAAGATCATTTCGGAGGCTATAACAGGCCCGGCGGGCGGATAGTCGTATTGATCTCCAACTGACTGACCGACTCCAACCGTCGAGTCGACCCAGAACAGTTTATTCCTTCCTGTCCCTATGTGATCGGGAGCGGCAAATATCACCTTGGACGCGTCGTCAATCCATGTAACATCGCTTGATGGATCGACGCCGTAGGTGGCGAATCCGTCGTTCACGTTGCTTGTCAGTCGAGCGCAATCCGTCAAAATGCCGCCTGAAAGAGTCAACGTGTAAATATTGAAATTGGAATACTCCGAATCTCCGATGGCGGCGTTTCCGTCGCAGGGGTTCGACTGGCGGGACGTGAAAAGCATCTTTCCTCCGTCGTAACTCCACATCGGCGACAACACAATCGCCTGAGCTGTAGTGTCCGGCGTGGGAACAAACACATCTTCAACATCAACGATTCCTGTGAAACTGTCGGATTCGGGAATTCCTGTGTGGGGTCTAATCAACAGATAAAGAGGCGAATTTTCCCCTATCTTGTGCGAAAGCGGCGTCGCTCCGAAATATGCGGAGGATATCATTATGGGACTCTGCGGGTCATCAGAAGGCAACTGTTCGGCCGTCACTGAGAAACATGCTTTTCCTTTGACCAGATTGCCTTTTATGACAGTCTGGTTCGGCTCCGTGATCGCAACGGCGGGAGCGGTTACATTCGCAAACCCTTGATTGACGTTAGCCAAATTTTCGGTGATATCCATGCCTGAATCCGGCGCTTGAGAAAGAGTAAGTTCGACTATGTCGTCGCTCCATCCGCCTTCATCCACGAGTATGCCGCATCCGTCTATCAACGTCACACAAACAGTCTCGCTGCCACCGTTAGGAGTAGCTGTTATCGTCGTTCCGGGCGCGTCCGGATTGTCAAATAAAACCACTCTCTTGTTAACTGTGTCCCACGACCATTCTCCTGCAGCCGGGGTGGAGTCGTCGGCGATATTGGACGCAAGCACAGGACCGCCGCCCGTGTCCATCTTCACATAATCAGGTTTCGTCACAATCGAAGCTGTGTCCGAGCAGTAGTTGCCTAGCGCGCAGACGGGCGAACACGCGCCTCCGGCGCACCAAGCGCTTATCGTAAAGTCCGAGGTTACAATTCTTTCTCCAAGCGCGGTCAACAACAGGTAGTCGGGGCCGGATCCGATTTCGACGGTTCCGGGATCGCCTATTGTGAAAGGAGGCCCGACAGGAGGCCCGCCGAGGTCGCCGTTTATGGTATGGTCTTCGGGAATACTCGAATAAAAAGCGTTCGTCCTAATCTCGACCCCGACTGCGGTAAACACGCCTATATAGTGCGGCGTGTTATGGCAACTCGCGCAACCGATAGTGTATAGCTCCAGACACCACGCGTCTCCGGGAGCTGTTCCGCAACCGTTCTGATAGGCCAGCGTTTGAATCACAAAATCGCCGTCCACTCCGTCGTCCGGGTCGTCAAGAACCACTTCGGCGTCGCCGTTCTTGTCGTAAAGCCGGATAAATTTAGACAAATCATATCCGCCTGTGACGGTGGCTGACAGGCCATCCGCTCCGGTCGAGGTCATCTCAGTGACCCCGTCGGGATAGTAGAGCTTGAACTGCGTGAACGCGGGGGGGCCGGTCGGCGACAGGTCTAGGAACTCCACGCTCAAACTATTATTGCGAACGGTGTTATACGTGGCCGACGCGCTGTTGCCCGCTAGGTCGTACACCGTAACAGTCACGCTGTCCGCGACGGCGTCCGAGCTGTCGATGTCGTATGTCCCGCTCCAATCCTCCGCCGACATGTCGTCCGCCGGAGTGTCCGAGAAAGCAGCAGAGAATGCCGCGCGATACATTCCCGATAGAGCGTCTGATGCGGTTCCCTCGACTTGGAACTCCTGCGCGGCGGCCATGCCGTTTCCGAAATAAAGCCTGTTGTTTGAAGGCGATATCCATAGATAGTCGCTCGCTTCGACGAAACCTCCGGTCAATATTACCGGCGGCGTCCAGTCTATGCCGAACACGCGGGACGCGCTCACCGGCCCGTTGCCCGCAACGTCGGTCACTCTTACGAACACTTCGCATTCGTCCGCGCCCTCGACATCGCAGTCGTCTCCGACGCCGACAGTTATCGTCGGATCGGTAGCGCAAGCGTACACCGTCCACGCAAGCGTTTCCACGCTGTCGCTAACGACTCTATATTCGCAAACATCCACGCCTGACCCGGTGTCCGCGTTAGTAACGTCAAACGTAAAGTCAGCTCTCTGCCACGAACTGGCGGCAGGAGCATTGATCGTAACCGTCGGGTTCGCCCAGTCTATGCTGAATATCCTAGATGCGCTCGCAGGCCCGTTGCCAGCAACGTCGGTAACCCGCACGAACACTTCGCACTTGTCCACGCCCTCGACATCGCAGTCGTCTCCTACGCCCACCGTGATCGTCGGGTCCGTTCCGCATCCGTATACCGTCCATGCCAGCGTTTCTATCCCATCGCTCTCGACCATGTATTCGCAAACGCCGACACCCGACCCCGCGTCAGCGTTTGTCACATCAAATGTAAAGTCCGCCCCCTGCCACGAACTTGCGGCGGGCGCGTTGATCGTCACCGTCGGGTCCGTCCAGTCTATGCTGAATATCCTCGATGCGCTCACAGGCCCGTTCCCCGCTACGTCTGTCACTCGCACGGACACTTCGCATTTGTCCGCTCCTTCAACATCGCAGTCATTACCGATTCCTACCGTAATCGTCGGGTCCGTTCCACATCCGTACACCGTCCACGCAAGCGTTTCCACGCTTTCGCTAACCACACGGTATTCACACACATCCACGCCAGACCCGGTATCCGCATTCGTCACGTCGAGAACAAAGCTGGGTTTCTGCCACGCGCTAGCCGCAGGAGAGTTGATAGTCACCGTCGGGTTCGCCCAGTCTATGCTAAACGTTCGTGAAGCTGATGTCGGCCCGTTGCCCGCAACGTCAGTCACTCTGACGAACACTTCGCATTCATCCGCGCCTTCCACATCGCAGTCGTCTCCGGCTCCAACAGTTATAGTCGGATCCGTTCCGCATCCGTATACCGTCCATGCAAGCGTCTCTATCCCATCGCTCTCGACCATATATTCGCACACGCCGACACCCGACCCCGCGTCAGCGTTCGTAACGTCAAATGTAAAGTCAGCTCCTTGCCACGAGCTTGCCGCCGGCGCATTGATAGTCACCGTCGGGTCCGTCCAGTCTATGCTGAATATCCTCGACGCGCTCACAGGCCCATTCCCCGCTACGTCAGTCACTCGCACGGACACTTCGCATTTGTCTGCGCCCTCGACATCGCAGTCGTTTCCGACTCCGACCGTAATCGTCGGGTCGGTCGCGCAAGCGTACACAGTCCACGCAAGCGTTTCCACGCTGTCGCTAACGACTCTATACTCGCAAACATCCACGCCCGACCCGGTATCCGCATTCGTCACGTCGAGAACAAAGCTCGGTTTCTGCCACGCGCTAGCCGCAGGAGAGTTGATAGTCACCGTCGGGTTCGCCCAGTCTATGCCAAACACTCTCGACGCGCTTATCGGCCCGTTGCCTGCAACGTCCGTTACGCGCACGAACACTTCGCACTTGTCCGCGCCCTCGACATCGCAGTCGTCTCCGGCTCCAACAGTTATAGTCGGGTCGGTTGCGCATCCGTATACCGTCCATGCCAGCGTTTCTATCCCATCGCTCTCGACCATGTATTCGCACACGCCTACGCCGGATCCGGTGTCAGCGTTAGTAACATCAAATGTGAAATCCGAACCCTGCCACGAACTTGCGGCGGGCGCGTTGATCGTCACCGTCGGGTCCGTCCAGTCTATGCTGAATATCCTCGACGCGCTCACAGGCCCATTCCCCGCTACGTCAGTCACTCGCACGGACACTTCGCACTTGTCCGCGCCTTCAACGTCGCAGTCGTTTCCAACGCCGACAGTTATCGTCGGGTCGGTCGCGCAAGCGTACACCGTCCACGCAAGCGTTTCCACGCTGTCGCTAACCACACGGTATTCACACACATCCACGCCCGACCCGGTGTCCGCGTTAGTCACATCTAGCACGAAGCTTGGTTTCTGCCACGCGCTAGCCGCAGGAGCATTGATCGTCACCGTCGGGTTCGCCCAGTCTATTCCGAATACCCGCGACGCGCTTATCGGCCCGTTGCCGGCAACGTCGGTAACCCGCACGAACACTTCGCACTTGTCCGCTCCCTCGACATCGCAGTCGTCTCCGGCTCCAACAGTTATAGTCGGATCCGTTCCGCATCCGTATACCGTCCATGCAAGCGTCTCTATCCCATCGCTCTCGACCATGTATTCGCACACGCCGACACCCGACCCCGCGTCAGCGTTTGTCACATCAAATGTAAAATCCGCCCCCTGCCACGAGCTTGCCGCCGGCGCATTGATAGTCACCGTCGGGTCCGTCCAGTCTATGCTGAATATCCTCGACGCGCTCACAGGCCCATTCCCCGCTACGTCAGTCACTCGCACGGACACTTCGCACTTGTCCGCTCCTTCTACGTCGCAGTCGTTTCCGACGCCCACAGTTATCGTCGGGTCGGTCGCGCAAGCGTACACAGTCCACGCAAGCGTTTCCACGCTGTCGCTAACGACTCTATACTCGCAAACATCCACGCCAGACCCCGTGTCAGCGTTAGTAACATCGAGAACAAAGCTTGGTTTCTGCCACGCGCTAGCCGCAGGAGCATTGATCGTCACCGTCGGGTTCGCCCAGTCTATGCTGAACACTCTCGACGCGCTAACAGGCCCGTTCCCCGCGACGTCCGTCACTCTTACGGACACTTCGCACTTGTCAGCGCCCTCTACGTCGCAGTCATCTCCGGCTCCAACAGTTATCGTCGG